>Ga0315905_10002475_pt1 | contig 19438 bp, 12 predicted proteins | sample LakEriMetagenome_5_FD_203522 | JGI IMG/M metagenome (GOLD analysis project Ga0315905, IMG submission 203522) | Freshwater fungal communities from buoy surface, Lake Erie, Ohio, United States - Buoy 4 MA121 | ecosystem: Environmental > Aquatic > Freshwater > Lake | place: USA: Lake Erie, Ohio... | reverse complement strand
CAGGTGTAGGCGATGCAGCGCTGCTGCCGCCCAGCCAGCTGCTGATCGGCAAGGACAGTGCGACCCGCTCGATCTGGCCGGTGCACCTGGCCGGCTGGCAGGCCCTGGGCTGGCAGTTGCTCAGCCCAGCCAGTGGCGGCGATGAGCCGGTCCCGGTGGACTCCGGGGACAACGCGCCGGAACCGGAGCTGGCGGATGCGCTGGACCTCGAGCCCGAGCAACCGGAAGCGCCGGAACCCGCCCCGGCAGCAGATGAGCCCGCCCCCACCGGTGAGCCGCTGGAGTCAGCGGCAACCACCACCAGCGACGGAGAAGCCCTGCTGGCCACTGAGGCCACCGACTTCCAGGCCATGACCAAGGCCCAGATCGTCGAGTTCTGCTCCACCGTTTACGGCGTGGAGCTCGATGGCGGCCAGACCAAGGCCGAACTGGTGGAGCAGGCCACGGCACTGGAGGCCCAGGCCAGCGGCAGCAGCACGGCCACCAGCGACGGCACGGGTGTCGCCAGCAGCGATCCTGCCGATCTGGCGGCCCTGGAGCTGGGGGATGCCCTGCTCTGATCCCAGCAGCCAGCGCAGCCTCAGCCAGCGCATTCCTGGCTGGGGCCTGGCAACAGCTCTGCAGCACTGCCCTGGCGCCGATGGCCACCCCCGATCCGGCCGTGCTGGCCGAGCTGACGGCCCGGTGCCGCAGCAACAGCCGGCCGCAGGGGGTGATCTTCCTGGGCCAGGCCCAGCTGCAGGACGGCGGCACCCCTGAACCACCCCCGTCCGGTGGGCTCAAGGCAGTGCACGCCCTGGCGCCGCTGGTGAGTGCCACCGACCGCAATGGGGTGGTGGTGATCGCACTGGATCTGCGCCTGCTCAGCCCCCTGCCGCCTTGATCGCCGGCGCCGGCTTCATCCCCCTTCCCTCTCACCGTTGATCCCGATGGCCACCAGCACCGAAACCCGAACTTCCCCCCGCGGCCTGCCCCAGCCCACGGACCTGCTGCTGGTGCAGCGCGGCAGCACGCCCTACCGGGCGACTGCTGATGAGGTCAAAGCGTTCATGCTCACCCCCGCCACAGCGGCGGCGATCGGGGCGATCAGACCCGGCACCAACCTCAGCGTGGATGCCGATGGCACCCTTCACGCCGCCATTCCCGGCGCACTGCACTACCGGGGTGCAATCGACCCCACCACCGCGGAGGCCCCGGCCGATGCCGCTGTTGGAGACGTGTATTTGGCCAGTGCCGGCGGTCCTGCCCTGGCGAGCTGGAGCGGCATCGCTGGCCAGGACATCGCCCAGGGGGATCTCCTGCTGTTTGACGGCAGCAACTGGAGTGCCAACGCTGCCCTGGGCCCCGATGGCGCCGGCGTGATCCGTATCCAGGTGGCTGCGCCACTGAGCGTTGATGAAAGCGATCCCGCCCAACCGCTGCTCAGCGTTGAGCCTGCCTCCACCACTGCTGCCGGCGTGCTGCGCCTAGCGGCTGCCGAGGACCTCATCGCCGGCACCGAGGGTGCCGCCGTCGATGCAGCAGCTCTCAAGGAAGCCATGGCCACCGCCCAGCCGGCCGGCGACTACATGCCGCTGGACCTGAGCACCCTTCCAGCTCTGCCCTGAGCGCAGCAGCAGATGACCCTCCAACCAGGCGACCTGCTGGCGATCACCCGCACCACCGGGCCCCAGGCCGGCTCCTATCAGCTGCCGGCAGTGGCATTGGCTGAGCTGCTGAACCCGCCGCCAGTGCTGGCTATTAGCGGTGTGCTCTGGTCAACTGTGCGCTCGGCGGCAGACAACAGCTGGCAGGCGATCTGCTGGTCGCCGGAGCTGGGGCTCTACGCCTGCGTAGCAGGGAGCGGCACGGGCAACCGGGTAATGACCTCAAGCGATGGCATCCGCTGGAGCCCCCAACCATCAGCAGCCGATCAGAACTGGGTGGCGCTCTGCTGGGCCAAAGAGCTGGGGCTGTTTGTCGCCGTCAGCGACAGCGGCCTTGGGAATCGGGTGATGACCTCACCGGATGGGCGCAGCTGGACCCTGCGCCAGACGCCAGCCAACAACAACTGGACCGCGATCTGCTGGTCGCCCGAGCTGAGCCTGCTCGTGGCAGTCGCCAGCAGTGGCACAGGCAACCGGGTAATGACCAGCAGCGATGGCATCGAGTGGACGGCAGGCGCAGCTGCTGCAGATCAGGAGTGGCGCTCGATCTGCTGGGCCCCACAGCTGGGGCTGCTGGTGGCGGTGAGCAGCACCGGAGGCAACCAGCGGGTGATGACCTCAAGCGATGGGCGCAACTGGACCCTGCGGACAGCGGCCACCACCAACAACTGGACGGCGATCTGCTGGGCAGCAGAGTTGGGTTTACTGGTGGCGCTGAGCAGCAGCGGCAAGGGCAACCGAGTAATGACCTCGCCGGATGGGATCAGCTGGAGCAGCCGCAGCTCAGCAGCCGACAACGCCTGGTCCTCCCTCTGCTGGGCGCCGGAGCGGGAGCTGTTGGTGGCGGTGAGTAGCAGCGGCACCGGCAACCGGATCATGACCAGCGGCGATGGCCTCAACTGGATGGTGCGCAGCTCCCCAGCTGATCTGGGTTGGCGCTCGCTGTGCTGGTCACCCCAGCGGCGTCAGCTTGTGGCTGTGAGCAACAGCGGCGCTGGCAACCGGGTGATGGTGAGCCCCTGAACCATGACCGACACCAAGGCACCCCTGCCAGTGATTGGCTCGCGTTGCTGGCGTGACCAGATCGGCTCAGAGGCCGGCGCCACGGTGCTCAGCCTTGCGGCTGACACGCCCGAGGAGGATCCCATGGTGGAGCTGGCCTACGACGAGGGCGGCAGCGGCTGGTGGCCGCTCTCCACGTTGGTGTTCGAGCTGGCCTGAGTGAAGGAGCCTCAGCCCCCACCAGAGAGCTGCTGGCGGAGGGCCGCGATTGCCTTCTTCTGGGCTCGCTGCACCGACATGGCGCTGATCTCCAGCCGCTCAGCCGCAGCCCGCAGCGACAGGCCCTCCAGGACCGTGAGCCGGAGCGCTGTGGCCTGGGCGGCAGGCAGCTGCTCGACGAGCTGCTCCAGCGCCAGGCCACACATGGCCTCGCTCACGGCTTGCTCGGCTTCTGGAGCGGCCAGCTGATCGAGCAGGCAGGGCTCGCCATCAGAGCTGGCATCGAGGCTGAGGTGCCGCAGCGGGCAATGGCCCTGCTCATGCAGCCGGCGCGGCACGCGCACCAGCCGCACCCGATCGCGCAGGTGGTGCTGCAGGGCCCCTGTGATGCAGCGGCGCAGATAGGGCGCCGCCGGCTCGCCAGCTCTGCAGCGGGGAGCGGAGCGGACCAGGGCTTCACGGGCCACCTGGATCAGATCCTCCCGCTCCACCAGCGGGAAGAGGCGCCGGGCGGCGGCGGAAGCCAGGGCATCGGCGAGCGAGAGGTGCTCCAGCACCAGGGCATTGCGGGCACGCAGGGCAGAACTGCTGAGAGGCGTGGACTGCTGCTGGCGGCGGGAGGAGGAAGCGGGGGAAGCCACCTGAGGGACGGCAGAGAACCCCACCCCCAACGGCCGGCCGCAGCGCCGCGGCAAGGACGCCCCACAGGGGCGCCTGGCCCGATCCTTGACGCGGCGTGAGGACTGGCCGAGGGATGCGGTGGGTGTGCGCCGGCCCGGGGGCAATTCCCTCCCCCACTGCCGGTGCTGCAGGGAACTTCCAGGCCCAAGGACCGCCCAGTCGAACCGTCAGGCCGTTGCGGTGAGCCGCCTCACTGAGGAACCTGCGGTGTCCGCCCGCTCGCTGGAGAGGGAGGTGTCCATTGCTCCAGGAAGCCCAAGCCCACGAATGATGCGGCGACACCCGAAAGCCGGAGGCGGAGTGCCTCCGGCCCCGGAGGCTCAGAGCACCCGGACCTCGGCCTGGGGACCGAGCACCCGCTGCTGATTGGCAGCCAGGATCAGGGCCTGCTCGCGGGGCACGTAGTGCGGCTGGGCGCTGATGTGCCCCTCGCGATCGAGGAACAGCACCCGCAGCAGCTGGCCGGCGGCATCGAGGAGATGCACCGAGATGATGCGGATCGGGCAGGAGCGGCTGAGGGGAGTGGCGGCCATGGCTGGGCTGGCGAACGACACCGCCGTTGAGCCCCGGCGCCGCCAGCGCCGCGCAAGGGTCGCGGAGCGACTCGCGTCAGCCCTTGCGCGGTGCGCAAGCCGGGGCAGGCCGGGTGGCGTGATCGCCAGACCCCAGGGGCGTCGACCAGTTCCGCTAAGCCCTTTCCGCGAGTGGCATCAACCAGCCGGTTCCTGGCGGATCACCCCCGAGAAGCTCATCACCACTGGCGGCTGATAGGGCCTGAGCTGCTGCGCCGTGGCTTCCAGGAAGGCGACCAGGATCGTGATCAGCAGGATGTAGTCCCGCAGGTCGGGTTCCAGGGGGCCGTGGGCTGAGGGTGGCTGGGCGGCCAGCACCGTTTCCAGGGGAGCCCAGAGGGGGTTGGTGCGGGCCTCGGCATAGATCTCGGCCAGACGGGCGCTGTGGGCAGGATCAGCCAGCGACGCCGATTCAGCGGAATGGGCAAAGGCGTTGCGCAGCTTGCGCAGAGCAGAGAGAGCCCGCTCCACCGGGGCGTCGATCAGGCCCAGGCGGCGAGCGAGGGCGACCTTGGCACCGAGAGAACCCAGAGGCCGATCCGGCAAGAACAACCCATCCCCCCGACTGGCCGGAGGATCCATCAGGGCCTGAAGCAAATGCTCAAGGGCGGCATCGACCCGGGCGACACCCACCAACACCGCACCTCGGCCGCGCTCCTCAAGCATCTGGAGGGCAATGGTTCTGGCAGCGGAAGCTGGTATTGGCTGGCTGTTTTCGAGCATCAGTTCCTGAATCAGATCTATGAGTTGGCGTGAACTGCTTGACTCGATTCCGACATTTCTCTACACGTCTATCCGAAAATCAGAGTTGCGCAGCTTCCTTCATAAAACACGAGCCGCATCAGGGGAAACCGCGAAGTCTGGTCGTGAAGAATTTGGTAGTAAAATACCTGTGGATTCGCTCCATGCTTTTGCGTACCTGCAAAGCCTTGGTCGCATATTGCGCGGAGTCCTCTCTGAGGATGATCCGATTCCCCTAGTAGATCAACCCCTGAATCAACAGAGAACTCTATCTTTACATCTATACTTCCAGTGAAGTGATTCTTGCCGTAGTGATGGTAATAGAGCCCACGCCCAATATGCTCAAAGCATCGCTTCAGTCGGTCGCGATCAACTGTCAATGCAGCTGTGCCAACAATCAGCCGCTTATCACGATCAAAGATTAAGCGTCTTACAGGGTCATTGATTGCTGCACGTCTAAAGCCCTCTGACCTCTGGAAAGCTCGCACGAGCTTTGTGGCAGCCTGCCTTTGTCCTACCTTATTACTATCGCAATTCATGGACAGAATGGCAAGCAGATACTCGTCATCCCTCGATTTCCTAAGGTTATGTATCTCACACGAAGGAACCTTAAGCAAGTTCTCTCGATGATTGGCTTCTATACCCAGGTCTTTCTTCTCGGGAAAGATGCATTTAGGTGGTACGTGCTCCTTGCTCGTCGCCGGAGCCCCGCAGAAGTAGCAGGTCTCAATGCTTGAGGATGGCATTGTGCTCATCAGGGTCTGTTGAGGCCGGTTAACCAAGCAACCGATCCCACGCCTCCAGCACCAACCGGCGGGTACGGTACTCGCCAAACTGACGCATTTCCGCTCTTTTTAGTGCGCCGAATGTCTCATAGCCTTCAAAAACTGAAGACACAGTCGCAGGATCAAGTATAAACTCCATTTCGCCTCTGGTGAGACCTAGTATCCGCCTTGCATAAATTGCGTCAATTTCGGCCTTGACCTGATGTCTTAATGCCGGGTCGTCGACAAGTTCTACGTTCCAGCCAGGGTCCTCTGCAGCATATTCCAAGGCTGCTGAATGCATCTCAGCTCCAGCAAAAGAAAGCGATGCTGCGAGCCTTGTGATGCGAATCTCATCTGTAGATACTGGCTTCCTTGCGGGGATGGGAAGACTATCAAGAACAGGATAAGTCATATGGAGGGAGACTTTCTTTCTGGCCAGGAAATCGATCGAGAGCGAATTGGCAATTGCCAGCCACAGAAGGTAAATCGAGGGCGAGAATGGCTGCAATTCTATTGTGGGTACTGGGTCACCACAAAGAACGCCCCTTGGGAGGAAGGCTGCCACCAAAGATCTTTTGTTCGTGGGAGATGTAATATTGCAAAAGCCAATCCGGTATGCGTCAAGCTTCGAGGTCAGCCGTGTATCAAGAGAGGATCTGCTTACATGCCACTGGGGTTTGATTCTCTTGTTGTCACTCCCAAAGCCAAGGTCTTCCCAGTTCGCAGACCTCCCACGGCCAGATACATACGCTTTGGCTCTGTAATCAAACTGATCTATCATCTTCCCTTCATACAGCGGGATGTCCTCTGGTTCTTCGCTGAAAAGAGATCGGTCGTTTCCCATATCCAAATCTCTCGCATAAGGTCTTGGTCCGCCAAACCCTTCGTATTCCTGCTTAAAGCGAGGATAGGCTGAGTAAAGCTTGGCAAGAATCTCCAGCTCTAGCTCTGACCTGATCTCCGGAATCGCGAGGGCCTCTCCACCAATTTCCTGTGCCATCCAGCTAGGCAGACTGACTTTGCTTGGCAGGTCTCTGAGCTCCTCTTCGCTGCGGATACAGAATGCTGCATCAATGCAGTGATTTCCTTTAGGGCCAGGTGGCGATGCATAGAGGCAAAACTTTGCCCGAGAGTCAATGTCTGGAAACCAGTAGTTCTTTGCATTTTCAAAGCCACGTAGGAGCAGTGGGCCTCGTTCTTCTGTGAGTGCCTTGCGCAGGGCCATCGCATTAGCACCGTTGTAGAGGTTCTCAGGCACAATCATCGCTGCGGCCCCGCTTAGTGAGCAGAGAGAAAGAGATAGCTCTACAAAGAATCGATAGGTATTAAAGTCTCCTTTGCCAAGATTGCCCGGGGCGAAAAGGCGGTAGCGGCCTGAAGTCTTGATGAAGCATGCAGAGCTATACAGCTGATTGCAGTGCGTCTCCCATGCTTCTTTGATGGCGGCATCAGAAAGTAGTCTTTCCATTATCCCCCGCTGTCCCTCAGGGCTGTTATTGCGAATTTCCGGATCGTAAGTCGCAAACCACTCCTTTACGTCAGGGCTCATGGTTTCCCATGGAGGATTCCCAAGGATGCAATCAAAGCCTCCCTCAGAAAAAACGTCAGGAAACCTCAGGTGCCAATGAAAAAAGCCATTTTCACTAGCAGCCTGTGTTGCGGCCAGCAATTTGTTTTCTGAAACAGAGGCGCCAAGCTCAATACTCACAAGATCGCTTGTCAATGGAATTATGGCCAATGTCTCTGCTGTCTTTCTGAGGAAGAAGGTTGCTGTATACAGGTTGCACTGAGACGCCTCCGGACTCTGTTCTTGAGCTGCCTTCCACTCGGCATATTGCCTCTCCTTTGTTGCAAGGGAGTTCAGTGAGTCATCACTGACTGAGAGAATCTCCAGCAGCTTATCCTTGTCGCTGGTGCGACTGGCTTGAATCGTAAAATCAAGTTGGCCTTGCAGACCACCCAACTTGCCAGAGCTGGTATTTCTTGCGGCACTATTTGAAGACTTTAATCCGCTGCATGAGCTAGTGGCATCACCTTGTAAGGGCTTATAGGCTCCATCGGGGATTCCCATCTTGATGGCTTCTTGAGAAGTCAGGCCTACCAGGGAATCGCCACACTGGATGTGGGCATCGAGGAAGCTGAGCGGCTTGCCGGGATCCACCGCCTCGATCCACAGCGCTACCTTGCATAGCTCCACCGCCATCGGGTTCTTGTCGACCCCGTAGATGCAGTGGGCTGCCACCTCGCGCAGGCATTCCTGGCGCAGCTCTTCGCTGGGTTCTTCGTCGCCGGCGCGGATGCGGGCCAGCTCCAGGGCCAGGCGCCGGGCGGCCGCCAGCAGGAAGTGGCCGCTGCCGCAGGCCGGATCGAGCACCCGGATCGCCAGCAAGGTCTTTTCCTTCTCCTCTGGCGTGGAAGCCTTGCTGAGGCGATCGGCGATCACCGGCAGCAGGGCCGACACGATCAACAGCTGCACCAGCTGATCCGGCGTGTAGTAACTGCCGGTGGTCTTGCGGTCGCTGCCAGCTCCGCCGCCATAACTCAGCTGCCAGCTGCCGCCAGCGCGCTCCAGCTGGGGATGGAGCTCCAGCAGCCCCTCATACACACTGCCCAGCTCCTCGGTGTTGAGGTCGCGGTAGTTGACGCGGGTGAGCGTGTCGCCGGCCTGAAACCAGCCGATCGCCCGGATCGCCCGCAGCAGAAAGCGGTTGGCCAGTTCGCATTGCTCCAGCGCCCGACATTGGGGCTCGCCGAACAAGCCCCCCAGGCCGGGCAGGCCCAGCGGTGAGCTGCTCTGGCGCAGCTGCAGGAACACCAGCTTCTGGGTCTGCCACAGATCGCCGTAGGGCCCCTCCGAAGCGCTGCGGCGAATCGCCAGCTCCCGCAACCGGCCCAGGCTGTAGCCCTCGCGGTAGATGCGGCGGCGCGGATCCTCCTGGCCCAGGGTTCGGGGGAACAGCAGTTCGCGGTCTTCCGCGGTGAACAGAAACAGGAAGCGATACACCAGCCGCAACAGCTGGCGGTGCAGCTCCTGGCCGCTGAGGGCGCCACTGGCCAGTTGATTGCGGAGGGCCTCGTTGTCGGGATGCTGTAGCAGGCCATTGCCCAGGGCTTCGAGGGCCTGCTGCACGCCATTGCGCAGCTGCCCCAGCACCCGCTCGCCCGCCTCCTGCGCCTGCTCCTTCCAGGCATCCAGAACGCAGCTGCCCGTCTGCGGATGGCGGAAGCGGCTGGCGTGCAGCAGCAGCCACAGCACGGCGAACTCATCGAACAGCTCGCCCTCCACCAGCAACTCCAGATCCACCGCCAGGTAGGCCGGCTTCACCAGCGAGGGGTTGTCGTGCAGCAGCCGCAGCCGATCGCCCGTGAGCAGCAGCCCCCAGTTGGCGTTGTCATCGGCATTGAGGCATTCCTGCAGGCAGCTGTGGGGGGAGCGGCGGCGACCCTCCTGGCCAAACTGGCTGCTGCCCTTATCGAGCTGATCGGCCGCGATGCCCCGCACGATCAGGGGCACCGCACCCTCAAATGCCCGGTGGGTGATCGGGAAGTGGGCGTCGCCGTGTTGCCAGCCGCTGCAGGGCTGCAGATCCGGCCAGCCCAGCACCTCGCGCAGGATGCGCACGGAGGTGTGCAGGCCGGTGACGCCTTGTGCCGCCCGCTCCCGTAGATCCTTGTATTCCTCCCAGATCTCTTTCAGCCGCACCCAGGCCGCGTCGATTCGTTCCCGCAGCCGTTCACCTTTGGGCAGTCCGTAGTCGGCCTCCTTCTGCAACGGGGCCTGCAGGCGGGCCACCTGCTCAAGCAGCGACCCCGGCAGCAGGCTGCCCTTGAGCTCGATCGCCTGGAAGCTGACGGTGGCGGTGGTGCGGGCCATGGCTCAAAGGGTGGGGGCAGGGAGGAGAACAAACACGCCGATCACATCCACCGGCAGGCTCGGCTCACAGCGGAAGCGCATGCGGAGTGATTCGCCGGTCCGCAGCGAGGCCTCCCGCACCCGCCGGTGGTCTTCTTCCGCCAGATCGGCACGCCGCTCGGCCAAGGCCGCCAGCGCGGGCTGCAGGGCATCGATCTCCGCCACCGCCTCCTGCAGCCATTGCTGGCGCTGTCCCGGATCAATGTTGCCGCTGGCGGGTGCTTCCAGCAGCTCCAGCGCTGCGGCACCCTCCAGTGGTTCCAGTCCATCACCGTTCACCCTGGCGGTGAGGCATTCCTCCACCAGCAGATCGGGCAGGGCCTCGTATTGACTGCCTGTCCAGCGCGACTGGTGCAGCTGGTGCCGCAGCCGCAGCACCAGCACCTGGGTGCGTTTGGCCACCGCCTTGGTGCGGATCACGGAGGCCCGAGCCGCCAGGTCCGGCTCCAGGCCGCTGAGGGCGCGTTCGGCCACGAAATCCGCCAGCTCCACCACCAATGGATGGGAGCGGCTGAGCAGTTGGCTGCCGTCACGAGCTGGTGAGCGGAAACTGAGTCGCAGCTTGCCGCCGAGGTCGTGGTTGCGCAGGCGCTCGTTCAGGGCCTGGCGGTTGTCCTCCAGGCGGGTGAGATCGAGCTCCCAACCGCCGCCCGATGGCAGGGGGCCGATCGGCAGGTTGAGGCGCCGGCAGGCGTTGAGCACCAGGCGCTCCACCGCATCTGCGCTGCCGAGGGATTCGCGCGTGCGGTTCCATTCGCGCAGGGCTTCCTCCGGTTTGAGGCTGCGCTGGGCAAAGATCGTGCGGGTGGCTTTGGCGTTCTCCTTGGCGCTCTGCCATTCGGCGTCGATCACGGCATCCAGGTCCGATCCGGAACCCCCGAAGCCAGGCAGGCCGAGGTTGAGGAACCCCTGAATCGCCTTGGCGGCCTTCCCGAAGATTCCGCCCAGAACCGCCTGGGTGATGGTGTTGGCGTTGCCGGGGATCGGCACACTCACCCCCAGCTCCTTGCGGATCGTTTTCTCCTTTTCCAGGATCACCGTCCGCACCCGCTCATCCACCGGGTTGGAGTCGCCGCCGTGCAGCATCAGCGCCCGTACGGCACTGCGGGCCTGGCCAAAACGATCCACCCGCCCTTCGCGTTGTTCGTGGCGGGTGGGGTTCCAGCACAGGTCGTAGTGGATCACCGCATCGAAGATGTGCTGCAGGTCGATGCCTTCTGATAGGCAGTCGGTGGCCACCAGCACCGGCACCTTGCCGTTGGCCAGTTCGTTCTGCAGCTCGCGGATGCGCTCAACCCGCTCCTCGGGTGGCAGATCACCGGTGACGGCCATCACCACATGGGCTCGCTTCGGCAGTTCCTCCTCCAGTTGCTCCGCCAGGTAGTGGGCGGTGGGCCGGAAACGGCAGAAGATCACCGGCCGGAAGCCCTCCGCCAGCAGAGCCTTGAGCTCTTTGAGCAGCTGCTTGAGCTTGGGATCGTGGGCCTTGCCGCGCAGGCGATCGGAGCGCCCGATCAAATCCTTCAACAGCCCGGCATCAGCCGAGTCCGCCAGATCGGCCCCAGGGGCGGCTTCTTCTGCGCTGAACTCCTCTTCCGCACCGTCGAGCACGGCGAGCGTGGCCATGGCTTCGAGGTCATCGGCCAGCTCGTCATCGCTGGGGGCTGCGGCTGGATCAGCGCCGCTCTGGAGATTGAACAGCTTGGTGCGCAGGGAGGCCGAGGCGGCAGCGGGGCTGCTGCTCACACAGCGCAGCAACGCCAGAGCGGCCCACCAGCTCATCCGCTGGCGCAGCTTGCTCTCGCCAACGCTCCGCTCCACGAGTTCACGGGCATAGGCCAGCACGTCATCGAACAGACGCCCCCAGTCGCCACTGAGGGTGTACGTGGCTTCACGGGTCTCCCGATCGGGGAAATCGGCGCCCTCGGTGCCCCACTCCTCCTTGAGATCAAGGCGGCGGCGCTGCACGAAATAGTTGCCCAGCTCATCGCGCAGGTCCTTGCGGCGCTGGCCCTCGGGCATTTCGCTGAGGCCCTCGAATTTCGGATCGAGCAGCCCGAGCAGGTTGTCGAACGCCTCCTTGTCGCCGCTGTGCGGTGTGGCGGTGAGCAGCACCAGGTGGCGCTGGGGATCAGCGGCCAGGCCCCGAAGCAGCTCATAGCGCTGCTGACGCCCGCCACCCTTGCGCGCAGCGCAGGTGTGGGCCTCATCGACGATCACGAACTCGCCGCAGCTGCGCAGGAAGCCCTCGCGGTTGCGGTCGCTCTTGATCCAATCCAGGCTCACCACCGTGAACGGAACCACGTCAAAGATCGACTTGCCGGCCGGCAGTCCCCGCTCCAGCTTCTGGGCGGTGCCGGGCCGCACCACCTCGGCCGCCAGGTTGAACTGGCGGATCATGTCGCTCTTCCACTTCTCACACAGGTGCGGCGGGCAGATCACCGTGACCTTGCGGATCTCGCCCCGATCCAGCAGTTCGCGGGCGATCAGCAGCGCCTCCACCGTCTTGCCGAGGCCCACCTCGTCGGCGATCAGCACCCGACTCACCTCCTGCTTGAGCGCCATCAGCAGCGGCACCAGCTGGTAAGGCCGAGGCTCCAGCGCCACGTTGCCGAGGCAGCGGAACGGTCCCGCACCGGCGCGTAGCTTGAGCAGCAGCGCATCGCGCAGCAGCAGCGCCGAGCTCTGGGAACCACTCAGGGCCGGATCCGGCAGGGCAAAGCTCGCCGGCTGCACCTGCTCACCCTCCAGCGGCCAGAACAGGGTGGCGATCGTCTGATCACCGCCGCCCAGGGGCCGCAGCCGCAGCACCTGGTCCTGCTTTTCCACGCGGCTCTGGGGCAGCGTCACCCACTCCCGTCCCCGCACCTTCACGATCGAGCCGGGGCTGGGGATGTCGGGCAGCGCTGGGGGCTGGCTGAGGGTGCTGGTCATGGCTGGGTCTCCTTGCCGAACAGCTGCTGGTGCTGCGCGAACACTGCATCAAGGGCTTCACCCAGATCCGGTCCTTGGGGTTCGGGGCCGGTGGCGGGGCCTCCTGACGGCTGTGGCGGCTGCGGAGGCGGACTGCTGGCACCACCCTTCCCTTCCCCGAACAGCCAGGCGTGCTCGCGGAACACCGCCGGCCATTCATCGCTGTGCTGGTCAAAGACCACCACGCGGATGCCGGCGTCCTTGAGGTCCCGGCGCTTCTGTTGGTCCAGCCGCTGCTGCAGGGGTTTCTGGTGGTGGGGGCCATCGATGAACACCAACGCCCCGGCCTCGCGGTAGGTGAAATCAGGCGTCACGAAGTGACCGCTCACCTCCTTCTGGGCGTCATCGGGCAGGTGATGTCCCAGCCGGAAGGCTGTCTCCAGCCAGAGGCGCTCCAGGCCGCTCTGGCAGAAGCCACGCAGCCGTTCCAGGCGTTCGCTGCGGCTGTCGGCACCGCCCTGGCCCACCAGCTCACCGCGGGCAAGATCCAGCAGGAACTGCTTGAGCTCAGGGATGCGGCGGTCGATCCGGTCGTGCTCCCGCTGGTTGTGATAGCCGAGCAGGCAGCGGTAGCAGCCAGCCTCACACTCCGGGTCGGCATCCTCCAGGGCGGCCTCGATCACCGGCAACGGATCGTTCAGCCGCCAATGGCATACCTCCAGGGCGGTGCGGCCCAGCTGCCGCAGCGCTGCGGGGCTCTCCACCAGGCGGCTCAGCACCCCGGCCCCACCCTCGGCGCTCTCATAGAGCAACAGGGCGCTGGCCTCCTCGTCGTTTGGCATCAGCTCAGCGGCGATCTCGCTGCCATCGAGCTGGAAGGCCACCTCGATCCCGCGCTTCAGGGCGTTCTTCAGGCTGAGTAGCTGCAGCGCCGTCCAGTTGCCGCTGGATGGCTGATTGGGGAACTGCAACAGCAGGGCGTTCTTACGGTCCTGCACGTAGGGCGTGATCTTCACGTAACCCACTTCGGCCGCATCGTCCTCTCCCTCGCCGGCGGTGGCGTTGCCAGCTTCCAGCTGTTTCTCTCCGCCCCAGCGTCCACTGATCGGGTGGATGGGGAAACCCATGTCGCTGCGGTTCTCCCGCCGCCGCCAGCCGAGGTTGATGCGGCTGATCGTGGTGGCCGGCGCATAGCTCAGCTCCAGCAGCGGCTGGCCGCCACTGCTCACCTGCGCCCGCGCCACCTTCACCACACCGTTCTCCTGCGGGAACTCATAGGTGGTGAGCAGCTCGTAGCCCAGCCGCTGCCGCTCCTCGTCGTCGGAGGTGATCCGCTCGGCACGCCGGGTATTCACCTGCTCGATCTGATACAGCCGAGGGACACGCACCGCTTTGCCTTTCGGTTCCTCCTGGAGCGGCGCACCGCAGTGGCGGCACAGCTCAACTTCATCAAGGGCCGAACCCAGGTGGGCATGGCCGCAGACGCCGCAGAGCAGGGCGTCCTGGGTGGCCAGGGTCACGGTCCCGGCGGCCACGGCGTTGTCCTGCAGGCCCAGGATCGCGCCCTTCACCTTGTAAGTGTTGCCCTCGTGATAGATCAGCGAATGGGGCCCGAACTCGCTGATGCCGACAAAGCGCGGCCGGGTGATGAACGTACCGCCACCCACCTGCTCACGGCTGCCGGGGATGTAGGCCATCAGCGGCAGGCGCGGGAAGTTGTAGCCCGGCATAAAGCCCTGGCTGGCCAGATAGCGGTAGGTGCTGAAGTCGTTGTTGTTGTTGCCGCTGCCTGGTTTGTCGGCCAGCAACAGCTGCTGCTGCAGCCGTGCTGCTCGCTGCCGCTGATCCGCCGCCTGCCGTTCACGCTCTGACAGGGCGTGGTTGGCCAAATCCTTCTGGGCCTGGGCGAACTGGCTGTCCACCGCCTCCAGCAGATCACGCCAACGGCGCAGCGCCGCGTCGAAATCGAGGGCCGCACCCCGGATCAGGGCATCCAGCCAGCTGCCGGTGAGCCAGGTGGGCGGACTGCTGCCCAACCAGTGGTTCTCGATCAGGTCGTCGACGATCGCCTGGCCATCGGCCTGGGCACTGCGGCAGGCGTCATCACTGGCGAGCGACTCGCGCAGATCCGCCACCAGCGGCCTTCCCTCGGCGGCGAGATCCACGAGCTCCTTCACCTTGCCTGGCAACCGCTGGCGCGTGGCCGCCAGCCACAGGGCCCGGAAGTGCGCTTTCAGCAGCTCCTCATTGGCCAGCTCCAGCGTGGGGGCGCTCACGGCACCGGCCACCATGCGGGTGGGGTCGGAGAAGAAGTATTGATCGTGCGGAGAAGTGGCGCCGCAGTAGCTCAATACCAGGGCTGGCTGACCGCTGCGCCCAGCCCGGCCACTGCGCTGGGCGTAATTGGCCGGCGTGGGCGGCACATTGCGCAGGTACACCGTGTTGAGCGAGGAGATGTCCACCCCCAGCTCCATGGTGGGGGAGCAATAGAGCAGCCGCAGGCGGGCATCACGGAACTGTTTTTCCCGCTGTTCCCGAACCCCGGCATCCACCTGAGCCGTGTGCTCTCGAGCTTCCAGGGTCTGAACGAATGGCCGGCCTTCGGCCTGGCCTGGGTCGGCAATCAGCGCAGCAAGATCCTCATAGAGGTTGCGGAAATAGGCATTCACGGGTCCGCGGCGGCCGCTGGATTCCAGTTGCTGGCGCAACCGCTCGTCGTAGGCGTCCTGCGCTGGAGCATCAGGATCCACAAGGTTCCAACGCAGGGCTGAGCTGTTCAAGCGCCAGCCCTGCAGCACCTCGCTCCTGCGCTTGCCGACCTTCACCTCCTTGGGCTTGACCAGCCCCCAGGCCGTGAGCATCGCCAGCAGATGACCGGTGATCTCCTGATAAAGGTCGTCCTTCCACTTCAGGCCGCGGTGCAACTCCTCCACCGACAGCCAGCGCTCCCGAGCCTTGAGCCAGCGCCCGAAGGCCCCACGCAGCGACAGACCCTCCAGTCGCTGCAGGCGCTGCTCCGCCGTGACCGGGTTCATCAACACAGTGCGGGCCAATTCGGGCTGCTCTTCCGCCCGGATGCCCCACACCTCCTCCAGGTCGAAACAGGCCTTACGGCGGCGCTCGAACTCCTCCAGTCCCAGGGCATCACAATCGATCGCCAACCGCTCGCGCATCTCCTCCAGCAAGCGGTGCAGGATCAGGAAGCGCTCCTCACTGCTGGCCTGGGCCAGGAGCGGATGGCGCTGCTGCCAATCGGCCTGGTCCTCGGCGCAGTTCACCAGCTCGGCGTAGTCAATCTCCAACAGCCGCAGCTGCTCGAGGTTGGGGTTCGTGAGCCGCCAGCCCTTGCGCAGATCCACCAGCAGCCGGTACTCCAGAACCCCCCGCAATGCCTTGCGGCGCTCCTGCTCCACGTTGGGTTTCACTCCCTTGGTGGCGATGAAGTCGTCGGCTGATAGCCGCAGCGCCTTCTCGGTGTCGAGCGCCAGAGTCTCCAGGCTCAGCTCATGCCCTGGCTTGCCGCGCAGCGCCGCCACCAGACCGGCCCGCAGCTGCAGAACCCGCACGAAGTCGTTGAAGTGACCCGCCTGCAGCGAGGCGTCCTGGCGGTTGTCGCTGAAGGCCAGGAGCTTGCGAGCGTTGTCGGGGATCTCCTGTTCGGGGAAGCTGAGCAGCTGGCGCAGCACCGCCAGGCTCAAGGTGGTGGTGGCCGAGCTGCGGCCCTCGGAATTCAGGCCGCAGAGCTTGCGGAACTCGCTGCCGCGCACGTTGTGTTCCACCCCACAGCTGGGGCAGAAGCGGAACTTCCCCTTGAGGAACCAGGCTGGGGTTCCGTCGCTGCTCGTGCCTCCATCGGCTTTGACCCGGCAGGGAACCGGTGCGAACTCCCGGTAGGTCTTCTTGAGCACCAGTTCCCCGTCCCGATCAGCCTCCAGCCAGCCATCGGGGAGCCTGGCCTTCTCCAGATCCTCCACCTCGTACGCAGCCTCTGCATCGGGCATCAGGTAGCCGTTGACTACATCCCGTTCCCGCAGGCTCGAATCATCGGAGAATTCGCGCGGCTCGAATCTCTCCGGCCTGCGGTTGTGCAGATGGGCCCAGACCGGGTGGAACTCCTGGCCGCAACTGCGGCAGAAGACCACCGGGTAAAGCAGTGCCTGGCGGCCGGCATTGGGTTGGTATTTCTGGCCCTTGAGGGTCAGGTAGCGCCGGCCAGGAGCCTCCAGGCTGGAATGCACATCACCGCCGGCCGAGACAAACTGGTGCAGGCGGAAGGCAAAGAAGCGGCGGTTTGGTCCCACCTCCACCTGATAGGCCGCCAGCAGAAACTGGCGTAGGCAGGTGAGCACTATCTCCCGCACGCGCTGCCCGTCTTCCGAATCGGGGTCTGCATCTGCAGCCAGACGCCCACTGGCCGTAGCGAGCTCCAGGGCGGCGTCCTGCAAGGTGCGGGGCCGGCAGCGCACCCACTTGCCGTCCGCGCGGCCATCCTCCCGTTCCAGTCCGAGCCGCAATTCCACCCAGCGGGCCAGGGGGTGGTGGCGCAGATCATCCGGCGACCATTCAGCAGTGGTTTCCGGTGAATAATCCGCATCGAGAGCAGAACTCAGTTCAGCGGCATCAGGCAGATCGCCAATGGTGAGGCGTTCCAGCGTCTCGGTGACGATGTTCTCCACCGGGATGCTGGTGCCGAACAACTTGCTCGCCACCTGGGCCACCGTGCCATTTCGCTCAGCTGCGGTGCCCTCCGAGGCCATCGTGGCGGAGGTGCCGATGCAGATCAGATCGGCATTCAGGCGCTGGCGCACTCGGCGCACCAACAGGGCCACATCAGCCCCCTGGCGGCCCCGGTAGGTGTGCAGTTCATCCAGCACCAGGAACTCCAGACCCTGGGCATCGCTGATCACCTTCTGATCCAGCGGATCCTGCCGGGTGAGGATGTACTCCAGCATCACGTAGTTCGTGAGCAGGATGTCGGGTGGATCATTCTTGATCTTTTCCCGTTCTTCCTCGCTTTCCTGCCCCGTGTAACGCGCAAAGGTGACACGGGGTCCATCGGGATAACCCCAGCCCAGGTATTTCTGCAGCTCCTCAATCTGGCTATTGCAGAGAGCATTCATTGGGTAGATGACAATCGCCCGGATCCGCTTGCTCCGGTCGCCGCGCTCGCGTTCCTCCAGCACCCGATTGATGATCGGGATCATGTAACCCAGCGACTTGCCGGAGCCCGTGCCGGAGATCACCACCAGGCTGCCGCCGGCGCGGGCGATCACGATCGCTTCCCGTTGGTGGCGGTGCAGCAGCAGCTCCACCCCGTCGCCACTGCCTTTATTGGACGCGTCCTTGCCCCAGCGGAAGATGCGGCTGCATTCCGGGTGCAGCAGTCCCTCCTCCACCAGAGACCCGATGCTGCCTCCCCCGACGAAGCTGGGGTTGAGCTGGATCAGAGGCGAGGGCCAGTACTCACCCGCCCCGTAGCGGCCATCCACAAAGTCCCGCAGATCAGGCGCCTTGATCTGCGTGAAGCTCCGGCTGAACTGCCCGTAGTCCTCGACGACCCGGTCGCGGAAGGAAAAAACGTCCATCAGCGGGCAGCCTCAAGAAGGTGGTGGTCCGCCTGCAGCGGCGGGACTGGCATGGGGGTGAGGGGACGCTGCGGCCAGTCTGCACCTAGCGGAAGCGAGGTGGCAGCACAACAGAAGCACTTGGAGCCGCGAGTCTTGGATCTATGCACGGAGCGCATAATTTCAGCCCTCCAGCTGTTGCGCGGCGCCGATCCGGCCCAGCTCCCGGGCGGTGTGGCGCAGCACCCCGTGCTCCTGCCAGTCGGCCGGCAGCGCCAGCCATACCGGACTGTGGGGTCGGGAAGCCTGGGGCCCGTGGCCAAAGGGCCAGCGCTGCAGGGAGGCCCAGGTGTCGGCCTCCCGATCGGCCACCACCAGAGCCAGGGGGCTGCCCTGGATCCGGCTGACCCAGTCGTCTGGGGTCTGCAGGCTGTTGCCGCCGCTGCGCAGGGGCAGCCCCAGCTCGCGCAGGAGCCGCCGCAGGCCGGGCGCCACACCCCGATCTGGCACCAGCACCTCCGCCACCCTTCCCCCTGGGGCCGGCCTGCCGGGGACAGCGCCCACCAGCACCGGCGCCTTGGGGCAGAACGCCAGGGCCAGGGGCAGCTGCCCGAGCGGCAGCAGCTCCAGCTCCTGGTGGTTCAGTCCTTCTGCTTCCTCCAGCTCCAGGCCTGAGATCAAGGCGCCATCGAGCACCCCCTGGCGCACCAGCTCCAGCCAGTTGGCAGCCGCCCGGAACCGCTGGGGGGTGGGCAGCAGCCAGGGACAACCCGCCAGCAGGGGGTGATGGAGAAGGTCGCTGCCAATCCGGGCGACACCGGCGGCGAGGCGATGGGCGCGGCAACCTAGCCGCAGCAGGCGCATTGCGGCCGAGGTGCCGTAACCGCAGCCCCAGAGCTGGCGGCGATCACGCACCAGCCCGAAGTCGTCGGCCAGGAGCCGGTAGCGGCGGCTGATGGTGGGCTGGCTGAGTTGCAGCAGCCGGCTGGTCTGCACGGTGGTGCCGCAGAGCTCCAGTAGATCGAGCAGGCGGATGTCGTGCAGCAGCTCCGGCATTCGGTAGTGATGGGCCTGGGCCAGCGACGGGGGGCGCGGGGAAGCCATGGGGCGGATGAGGCGCTGGGAGCAGCCTCAGCAGCACGGGCGGCTTTCTTCCTGTTCTTCCTGCGAAATAGCAGCTCTGCTCGTCAGATCCCCTGTTGTGGCAGAGATCAACATTTGCTCTTTCGCTTGTAGGGCCTTGCAGTGGCACGCTCCAGCGGCCACGCTGCGGCCATGACCAGCCCGCCTGTTGCGCCCTTGCCAGCGCCCCTGCGCTGCCACCTGCTGATCGGCCCGCCCGCCAGCGGCAAGACCACCCTGGCCGGGGTGCTGGCCCAGCTCACCGGTGCGGTGGTGCTCTCCACCGATGTGGTGCGCG
>Ga0315905_10002474_pt1 | contig 19440 bp, 15 predicted proteins | sample LakEriMetagenome_5_FD_203522 | JGI IMG/M metagenome (GOLD analysis project Ga0315905, IMG submission 203522) | Freshwater fungal communities from buoy surface, Lake Erie, Ohio, United States - Buoy 4 MA121 | ecosystem: Environmental > Aquatic > Freshwater > Lake | place: USA: Lake Erie, Ohio... | reverse complement strand
ACTTATTTATTTTTTAGATTAAATTATCATCAAAATATAAAGTTAATAAAAAGATACTAATAAGTTTTTGCACAATATTTGCCCTGAATTTTATTTTCATGAAAAATATCATGTCCGCTTCCCGACTTCTGAGAGAAGTCGAGAATATTGTCACTTATTCAAGAAAATAAACGCTATATATCATAAGTTCAATTGATAAACAAGCACCTTTCCTTGCCAATTTTCCTCCACAAATACGAGATATTGACCATTAGCACGACGAAAAGCGCGGATACCGTAGGGAATATCAACCCAGCCACTTTTATTACCAACTTCTGGACCTGGACTCATCTTTTTCACTAATTCCCCAGTTGCTGCTTTATAAACATATACTTCTGCGGTTTTGACAGTTACCGCAAAGACATAATCACCTGCTATACTCATAGCTGCGGTCGAGACTTTTCGCTGACCAGTAGTATCATAAGGAACTACAGTTCGCCATTTTGGGGTGGGATTTCCCCGACTCCAATTATCAAAGCGCACAATTTCCGATCCTACTACTCCAGTGTCGTCACCAAATGCAGGATGTTCAATAGTAAAACCTGATAAATACATAGTATCTGTTTCGGGAAAATATTCAATTCTTCGCAAATCATTAAAGATGCTAGGAGTCTTAATTTTTTGCATCGAACTATAGCTATAAATCGGGTTTCCTTTATTATCTATTCCCTGTAAAGGATAACGACGAATACCATCTTTAATTCGCAAAGTTTTCCAAACATCACCTTTACTATCTACCCACCAACCTCCCATATAAGGATAGTCTTCGCTACTATCATACTCATTTTTTTCAAATGCACCATTGCCATTAATATCACGCCAAATCCACTCTCCTTTTTCTGGTTGATAGGGTGGCCAATTTCCAGTAATAGATTTACCTCCATTATTAGTACCAACAAACATTCCCGCAGGAATAGCAATTTTCCCATCTGTCTTGGGTTGAAAACGATAAATTTGTAAAAAAGCACCGAACATATCTGTCAGGAATAAAAAAGGTTTTCCTTGAATACGACGCACAAAAGTACCATCTGGTGATGTATGTAAACGGGGATCTTGAGAATATTTAAAAGGATTAACGGTGTAAGCTTTATAAGTCCATTGTTTACCAGCGGGCTTACTATAATCCATGACATATTCTTCTTGTTTAGTAAATAGATTAACACCATCTGTTTGTGGATCAGTATCTGCATTATCTACAAATATTAATCCTAGTAATTGCCATTGTAGTTGTCCCGATGGAGAGAATTTTCTTAAATCTGTTCCTGATTTATTAAAACCATTATTGTTTATATAAAAATTGCCTTCACTATCTGTACCAACTCCCGTAATTCCGTATAGTTTTGATGTTTTTACCTCTCCTGGTACACCGCTAAAAATACCTTTTTTATCGCCAAAACTATCTACACGAACTGGTTGATTATTGATATTATAAATTAGTAATTGTTGATTAATGCCATTTTCTCCTATTAACAATCTACCGCGATTATCAATCGCTAATGCTGATGGGTTATCAATATCTATAATTTCTTGGGGTAATTTCTTGCCTGGTTGAGAATAATTGACAATTTTTCCAGATGTCCCACTGTTTTGATTTTGAATAATCCATAAACTGCCCTTTTTATCAATTGTGATATCTCCTGGATTATTTACAGTAAATCTATTCAATTCTTCCATGGTTTCAGTATTATAAACCCGAACCATATTCTCAGCAGCATTGCTAACAAATAGTTTATTATCTACCGTTGCTAGTCCAGTTACTTGATTGCTTTGGCTGGTAATTAACATACTTTTATCCCAGCCATTTCCTTTTGCAAAAGGTGCAGGTTTTCCTTTTAAATCATAACGTCTCACACAGTACCAAATTTGATCTTTGGGAGGATAATCTTCTTTGGTTTGATCCATTCCCCCCTGAGACATAGCAATATAAATATATTTGTTATTTACCGTTATTGCTTTACCTCCCAAACGATTCCAACCATGTGTATCTTCGAGGATAAAAATTGGTTTACCATCTTTATAAATTCCTGCTTCGCTACCAGCTTCATCCCAATAGCTATTGGTATAAATAGTCCCATCATCTTTGACATACATTCCCTCAATATTATTTTGTACTCGCAATTTACCATTACCAATGGTATTTCCTAACCAGGAAGTTGTATAAGTGATTTCAGAATTTTTAGATACTTTATTTTTTAGCTGAATTTTGGTATTGTCCGTATTTCCTAAATCCATTTTCATTCCTATGAATGTGACTATTAGTCCACAGGTTACACCAATAAGAATGTTAAATATTATTTTTTTTCGCCAATATCTACTCCGAAATAAAGTATGAATATATTGGTTGATTTTGTGGTGAATTTTACTAAGCTGAAATAATTTATTGTTCATAGCAATTTTTTGATTATCAGTTAATCAACTATTAAAAATGTTTCAAAAGCCAGAGTAATCTGCTTGAAAAACTTCTAATTTACATTTCTTACTCATAAACTAACAAATAAACATGAATCTGTATATTATTTCATCAAAACTTCATCAAATCAATACAATATACTTTAAAAATAACTAAATTATACTCAATACAGGAATACTTATATTTTTTTCATATATTTTGCTTATAGAAATAAAATATTTTTCAGATTTAAGCTGATTTTAATTTCCAGCTTTGTATGAGAAGATAATACTGAAAAAATGATCTTGGTAATGGAACGTAAAGATACACAATCTGCGGCGATTTTGACCTTGGGTACGGGTTGGTTTCCTAAAACCCCCGGAGGATTGGAACGATATATTTATGAATTAACTCATAAATTAGCAGCACAGAAAGATGAAATAGAATTGTGTGGAGTTGGTTTACCAGCAGATGCAAAAAATACACAAATTAAGTTAACTAATTTAGCTAATCCAGATAGTAAAATTAGTTCTAGACTATTCTCAATTCGTGATAACTTTAAAAAAACAAGATTAGGTAAACCTGACGCAATTAATCTCCATTTTGCATTATACAGTTTTCCAATTTTAGACATCTTACCCAAGGGAATACCTGTTACCTTTAACTTTCATGGTCCTTGGGCTTCGGAAAGTCAAGAAGAAGTAACTAATAAAAAATTTAGTATTTGGCTAAAACAAAAATTAATAGAACAAAGCACTTATAATCGGTGCGATCGCTTTATTGTTCTTAGTAAAGCTTTTGGTCAGATATTACATCAAAAATATCAAATTCCCTGGCAGAAAATTCACATTATTCCTGGTGGAGTTGATATTGATCATTTTCAAAAAAATTTATCACGTCAAGAAGCAAGAATAAAACTAGGTTGGCCAAGTGATAGAAGAATATTATTTACTTCCCGTCGCTTAGTTCATAGAATGGGAATTGATAAATTATTAGCAGCAATTGCTATGATTAAAATACAAGTCCCTGACATTTGGTTAGCAATAGCTGGCCGTGGTCATATTCAGGCTTTACTTCAACAAAAAACTCAAGAATTAGGTTTAGAAAATTATGTCAAATTCTTGGGTTTTTTACCTGATGAACATTTACCTCTAGCTTATCAATCTGCTGATTTAACTATAATGCCTAGTCAATCTTTTGAGGGGTTTGGATTAGCTATTCTTGAATCTTTAGCTTGTGGTACTCCGGTTTTATGTACCCCTGTGGGGGGAATGCCAGAAATTTTACAAGGCTTTTCTCCAGGTTTAATTACTGAATCAATCACGGTGGAAAGTATCGCTGATAAGTTAACACAAATTATGTTAGGTAAACTTCCTTTACCTTCTAGGGAAGAATGTCGTAATTACACAATTAAATATTATAATTGGACGAATATCGCTCAAGAAGTTCGTCAAGTTCTCTTAGCTTAAATTGATTATAGAAATTCCATGAAAATTGTATGAAAATTCTATTTTTAGACCAAAGTGGTAAACCTGGTGGTGCTGAATTGTGTTTAGCAGATATTGCTAAACCTTATGGTAAAAATGCTCTGGTTGGTTTATTTGCAGATGGTGATTTTAGAAAGTTACTCGAAAACCATCAAATTCCTGTGGAGGTTTTAACAACTCAACCAATTAATGTTAATAAAAACAGTGGTTTATTGCCAGCATTAAGCAGTTTAGGACAAATCATACCTTTAATTAATCAGGTCTGTCAACGGGCAAAGAACTATGATTTAATCTATGCTAATACCCAAAAGGCTTTAATTGTCGGAGCAATATCTAGTTTATTAGCTCGTCGTCCTCTGGTTTATCATTTACATGATATTCTTTCTTTAGAACATTTTAGCCAAACTAATCTCCGGGTTGCTGTTAATTTAATCAATGTTTGTGCATCTTTGGTAATTGCTAATTCTCAAGCTAGTAAAATGGCTTTTTTAAAGGCTGGAGGAAAATCAAGTTTAGTTCACGTTGTTTATAATGGGTTTGAGATAAAAAATTACGATGTTGATGAGTTAGAAGTTATCAATCTCAGGAAAAATCTCCAATTAGAAGATAAATTTGTGATTGGACATTTTAGCCGTCTTTCTCCTTGGAAGGGACAACATATTTTAATTGATGCTCTTTCCCTATGTCCAGAAAATGTGATAGTAATTTTAGTTGGTGATGCTTTATTTGGTGAACAGGAATATGTGCAGAATCTTCACCACCAAGTAACTGCATTGGGGTTAGAAAATCGAGTCAAATTTTTGGGATTTCGCTCGGATATTCCCCAATTAATGACTATGTGTGATTTAATTACTCATAGTTCTACCGCACCTGAACCTTTTGGAAGGGTTATTATTGAAGCTATGCTGTGCGGTAAACCTGTCATTGCTGCTGAAGCTGGAGGTGTAATAGAATTAGTAGAAAATGGTATTAATGGTTTTTTAGTCACACCTGGAAAACCTGAAGAATTAGCGGGAGTAATTAATAATTGTCTTCAAGATTCTGCAAAAACGGCGATGATTGCTAATCATGCTAAAATTACTGCTAGTCAACGTTTTGAGGTTAATATTATTAATCAGCAAATTCAAGAATTATTAAAATCAATTTAAGTAGGTTGGCGTTAAAAATTGTCGTTACAGTCAGGGAACAGGGAACAGAAAAGAGGTTTCCAGCAACTTTACTGTTCGTTATTTATGTCGGTTTTTTCCGTTCACTTATTTAGCAGAACTCAAATCCCCGACTGTTTGGAGAAGTCGGGAATCTGGATTTTAAGAAAAAATGTATACTATGGGTATGGGTGGAATTTTTCCGCTTCTATAAATTAATAAGTGGTCAAGTGAATTGTCGTGGCTAAAGTTGTATTAGAAAACGTTTATAAAAGCTTTCCCTCCCGCAGTGGGAAATCTGCAAAGGGACACACAGACGGTTCTGATGATGTCAGTGTTTTAAGACGTATTAATTTAACCATTGCTGATGGTGAATTTATGGTGTTGGTGGGTCCGTCTGGTTGCGGTAAAAGCACTTTGTTGAGGTTAATCGCTGGTTTGGAGGTGATGACTGGTGGTAACATTTCTGTGGGCGATCGCCTAATTAATGATTTACCCCCGAAAGCTAGAGACATCGCTATGGTGTTTCAAAGTTACGCTCTCTACCCTCACATGACTGTATATGATAACATCGCTTTTGGTTTACGTCGTCAGTTTGGTGATCAGGAAGCAGGGAAAACAAAATTTACTCAATGGAGTGAAAATCTATTGGTAGGTTTGACGAAAAAGTTACCGAAAAAATTACGCTATATTTCCCCAAAGGAAAGAATTGTCGCGGAACAAGTGGAAAAAGTTGCAGTTTTATTACAAATTGAATCTCTGTTAAATCGTTTACCTAAACAATTGTCTGGAGGACAAAGACAACGGGTAGCATTAGGTAGAGCGATCGCTCGCAATCCTCAAGTATTTTTAATGGATGAACCATTATCTAATTTGGATGCTAAACTTCGCGCAGAAACTCGTAGTCAAATTGTCAAGTTACAACATCAATTGGGAACAACGACAATTTATGTCACTCATGATCAAACTGAAGCAATGACAATGGGCGATCGCATTGCGATTATGTCAGAGGGTAAGATCCAACAAGTCGCACCTCCTTTAGAACTTTATAACCGTCCTGCGAATCGCTTTGTGGCTGAATTTATTGGTTCTCCACCTATGAATTTTATCCCAGTGGAATTTCACGCACCTTTAGTAATTAGTCATCCTAATTTCCGTTTTACTCTCCCAGATACTTGGGGAAGTGCTTTACAACCCTATGATGGTAAAACTTTAATATTGGGTATTCGTCCAGAACATTTAACTTTGAGTGTACCTGCTACGAAGAATTTACCAGTAAAGGTGGATTTGGTAGAAAATCTGGGAAATGATACTTTTTTATCTGTGAAAATTGCTGACCCTGATGGACACCATCCAGATGGACAGTCTTTACAAGTAAGAGTTCCACCAGATAGAGTTATCAATGTAGATGAACAACTTTGGCTATCGTTTGTACCTGATAAACTACATTTTTTTGATACAGAAACACAGTTAGCAATATTTTCAGGACTTGCACATAAGTAAGTCCAACAGTTTTTTAATCTATTCAATCTCGGAGCTTTTCAATAATTTCAGAATATCAATACATTACTTTTGTTTAGCAATGCCATACTATTGTATGGCGATACATTACTAATGTTTTAATGTTTGTTGGTGAATTAAAGGCTGAATTTTGATCACGCAGAGGCGCGGAGACGCGAAGAGAATTATAAGAAAATGAAGATAGTTCTTCCTTATCCACTTCATGATAACATATATTTAATTATCTGTCAATACTCTTTTTGAGAAGTTTTTCGGTTGTTGGTGAATTAAGGGCTGAATTTTGATCATTCTCAAGACTTAGAGAGAATAATAAGATGATTAAGATCCAATACCTTGTACATTTCCTGCTTTGTTGAGTTAAGGGACCGCGCAACCTGACGCTTATGTTGGGTTTCATGCTTCAACCCAACCTACAAATCTTTGTTCATTTTTTGTTTTGTTGGGTTAAGCGACCGCGCAACCTGACGCTTATGTTGGGTTTCATGCTTCAACCCAACCTACAAATCTTTGTTCATTTTTTGTTTTGTTGGGTTAAGGGACCGCGCAACCTGACGCTTATGTTGGGTTTCATGCTTCAACCCAACCTACGAATCTTATGTAATGCTATATTTTGTTTTTGATTGACATTAAATTGCTTTTGTATGGCGATACATTAGAATTTGATAGTGATACATTCTTATTGTTGGGTAAAATATTGTTAACGTCGTAAAAAACGCCAGGAAAAGATAATAATACGTTTAATTAGTAACCATAAAATATAAAATGGTAAAATTAACACAATCAATAGGTTATTCAACAAACGTATGTAAAAAGGAGAAGGTATGAGTTGCTGTTGTAAAATTTGCAAGTTGTTCCGAAAGATTATTGTATTAGGGTGATTAGTTCCTTGCACTCGTTCAGACATAGCTAAAGCATCAAGGTAGAGAAGTTCAGCTTCGCTGTATCTTCCTTGGCTATAGTAAAGACCTGCTAAATTGTTTAAGCTAGAAGCAACATTAGGATGATCGCCTGTAAATAGCCGCTTTCTCATTTCTAAAGCTTCAAGGTAGAGAGGTTCTGCTTCACTGTATCTTCCTTGGCTTTTGTAAAGATATGCTAAATTGTTCAAGCTAGAAGCAACATTAGGATGATCGCCTGTAAATAGCCGCTTTCTCATTTCTAAAGCTTCAAGGTAGAGAGGTTCTGCTTCACTGTATCTTCCTTGGCTTTTGTAAAGATATGCTAAATTGTTCAAGCTAGAAGCAACATCAGGATGGTCGCCTGTAAATAGCCGCCTTATCATTTCTAAAGCATCAAGGTAGAGAGGTTCTGCTTCACTGTATCTTCCTTGGCTTTTGTAAAGATATGCTAAATTGTTCAAGCTAGAAGCAACATCAGGATGGTCGCCTGTAAATAGCCGCTTTCTCATTTCTAAAGCATCAAGGTAGAGAGGTTCAGCTTTACTGTATTTTCCTTGGTTATTGTAAAGAACTGCTAAATTGTTTAAGCTAGTAGCAACAGCAGGATGGTCGCCTGTAAATAGCCGCCTTGTCATTTCTAAAGCATCAAGGTAGAGAGGTTCTGCTTTACTGTATTTTCCTTGATTACAGTAAAGAACTGCTAAATTGTTTAAGCTAGTAGCAACATTAGAATGGTCGCCTGTAAATAGCCGCCTTCTCATTTCTAAAGCATCAAGGTAGAGAGGTTCTGCTTCACTGTATTTTCCTTGGCTATTGTAAAGATATGCTAAATTGTTCAAGCTAGTAGCAACATAAGGATGGTCGCCTGTAAATAAAGTTTGACAAACTTTTACCAATTGCTGATACCAAAATTCTGCTACTTGATATAATCCTTGTCCTTCATAAAATTTTCCTAACCCTTCAAATACCCAAAAGATTTCATCAGCAACCATAGATACTGGTAAATTATTTTTTGCTGCTGTTTCTTGGTTAATTTCATCTATTAACCGTTTTCCTAAATCTTCCCAATGAACAACAAGAGTTTTGACATTTTCAATATCTTTAGAAGTGGGTGATTGAGGAAGTCCTTCAGCAACGAATATCATAGGAGTAATAAAAGTTCTTTCGAGAATTGGCTGCTTTTCTCCAACTTCTGCTAACTGTTCTTGCAAAAACAACCGCACTAAATTATGAATTGTATAAGCTTCTGGTGATTCTTGTCCTGTTTGTAAAAAGTTAACTTGATAAAGTCTTTTTTTAAAAGTAGTTAATTCTTCTTTTGTCCAAATTAGTTGTTTTTCCTCATTCTCTACTTCAAATTCAATCACCCAAACTACCAAATCCCAAAGAATAAACTGAGGAGAAAATAAACTTAAAAATGCTCCCAAATATTGAGTTTGAGTATCCAGTGTTTCCCAAGTTAAATTAAAAGCGGCTTTAATTCCTAATTGATTTTTATTGATAGTTTCTCTCTTTTGTAAAGCTGTTTCCGCTAACTTACGTTTTTGTAACCGTTCTAACATTTGAGTTAGAGAAAGTCCCAAGTCTTCTCTTAAATAACTTCCGACTAAAATTATCCCCAAAGGTAAATTTCCCAAAAACTCACATATTTCTGTAGCAGTTTCTGGTTCATTGACAACTCGCTGATGATTTTTTCCCAATTGCTTTTGTAAAAGTTCTAATGCTATTGGTGGTGATAGAACCTCTAAAGCTCGTTCTTGAATAGAATTAGGGTCTAAATGTTGTTGTCGAGTAGTTATCAAAACCCGAAAGTGTGTTTTTGGGGGAACAACTTCTTGTAACTGTGTTAAATCAGTCAAATCATCAACGACAATTAAAACAGGTTTTTGTGTTTTTGGATATTGTAACCAACACCAAGCTACCTGTTGTTGGAGAGTTAGTGGCTTTCCTCCCTGAGTTTTGGGAATTTCCCAACCGAATTTAAATGTAAAAAGCTCAAATACTTCTGCTGCGAGACTACGTTCTCTAGCATTAAACCAAATTATGCCATCATAATGATCTTGATATTGTGTCGCGTATTGAGTAACTAATTCAGTTTTACCCAAACCACCCATTCCGGTTATTGCTACATAATTTCCCCGTCGCAAATCTTCATGGATAGTTGTCAGTTCTGTTTCTCGTCCGACAAAATGAACAGAACCACGATAGGGTATATCTTTAGTGGGAGTTAACTTTTTTTGTCCGTCAATATTTTGTGTGTTTACCTGAACTGTACCACCTGGTAAAGCAACAGCACCTATTTTATCTGCTAACTTGCTAAAGTTGTCATTCATAAAGCTTATAATGTATCAAATATTTTAACCCCACCCTAACCCTCCCCTTGCTAAGGGGAGGGAACTGGATTTTCTTGTTTCTCTGCTTCATAAGAGGGGGTAAAAGTCCCACAAGCAGAAGTTTTAGTTTTTAAATCTGGTTAAAAGTTCATAGTATTAATTGTTCCTGTCCCTCCAGACATGACAACCATACCAATTTTGTCCGCTAATTTTTCTAAGTTCGGTGTCGCTAGAATGTCCGCTATTTTAGGATTTTGTTCTACTTTTGCTGCTGCGACCAATTCCTGAATAACTTGACTAATATTAGGGTCTGCTTTCGCTGCGGTTTCTATTTCCATTACAGCTTGATTATAATTAAGGGGTTGTTCTGGTGCTTGTTCAATAGCTGTGAAAGTTCCAGGTAGTCGCTGTTTCAACAATTCCAAAAAATGCTGAGTTTTGTGAGATAAAGTATCTCCAATGTTTTCGCCAATTTTTTCTGTGGCTTTGGTAGCGAGTAAGGTCGCAACAGCAATAGCAACACTTGTTAATGGTTCCATTTGTAATATTGGTTAAAGTATCATTTTCAGATAGTATAGCATTTATACACGACCTGGTAATTCTGCTTTACAAAAATAAATTTTAATTTTTAAATGTAGTGCAAAACTTATTTTTAAACTCAAGATTTTAATTACTTAATCTCAATTGCTATTAGCTTTAACATAGAAATTCCCAACCTAATAAAATACAAAATTATCCGCGTTCATCCGCGTTCATCTGCGTTCCACTCTAACCCGTAGTACATCACATCCCTAAAGCTTACCATACATAATCTTTGTTAAATAAAAATATAAATTTGTTACTTCATACAATAAGATTAGATAGCGATACAATCTTAATGTTAAAGCAAACAAAGCTTAAAGATAGTAATCTATTTAATTAGTAATTAAAAACAATAAGATTGTCAGATTAACATAGCCAATAGATAAAACGACAAACTTATAAGACCTTAAAGAGATGTCATTTGCTGTTGTAAATGTCGTAAATTGTTCCGAACGGTTATTGTAGTAGGGTGATTAGTTCCTAGCACTCGTTCAGACATAGCTAAAGCATCAAGGTAGAGAGGTTCTGCTTCACTGTATTTTCCTTGGCTATCGTAAAGACCTGCTAAATTGTTTAAGCTAGTAGCAATATTAGGATGGTCGCCTGTAAATAGCCGCTTTCTCATTTCTAAAGCATCAAGGTAGAGAGGTTCAGCTTCACTGTATTTTCCTTGGCTATTGTAAAAAAGTGCTAAATTGTTTAAGCTATTAGCAACATCAGGATGATCGCATGTAAATAGCCGCTTTCTCATTTCTAAAGCTTCAAGGTAGAGAAGTTCAGCTTCACTGTATTTTCCTTGATTATTGTAAAGAAGTGCTAAATTGTTTAAGATAGAAGCAACATTAGAGTGATCGCCTGTAAATAGCCGCTTTGTCATTTTTAAAGCATCAAGGTAGAGAGGTTCAGCTTCACTGTATTTTCCTTGACTATCGTAAAGATTTGCTAAATTGTTCAAGCTAGTAGCAACATTGGGATGGTCGCCTGTAAATAGCCGCTTTGTCATTTCTAAAGCATCAAGGTAGAGAGGTTCAGCTTCACTGTATTTTCCTTGCTTATGGTAAAGACTTGCTAAATTGTTCAAGCTAGTAGCAACATCAGGATGGTCGCCTGTAAATAGCCGCCTTTTCATTTCTAAAGCATCAAGGTAGAGAGGTTCAGCTTCACTGTATTTTCCTTGATTATGGTAAAGAAGTGCTAAATTGTTTAAGCTAGTAGCAAGAGCTTCTAGTTTTTGAAATTTAGTTTGTAAAACTATTGCTTGCTTGAGATATTCTTGAGCTAAAGTTAATTCTTTTTGTCTATCTGTAGATTTTGCTGATTCTACTCGTTCAGCATACAAATTACCTAACAGACTGTAGAGAACTTCTGTTTTACTACTATCTGCTCCCCATTGCTGAATAGCTTCTGCTAAAGATGCTTCTAATTGTTCTGGTGAAAAAACAGAAACTTCTTGATTATCTTTAATATTACCAAGACTTTGATTAATTGAGGAATCACCTTGAACTAAAGACAGTTCAGGCTGAAAATGAAATACCCCATTACGCCAACTCCAGAAATCAGGTGCTTGCTTAGGGATTTGATCATAAATGCGTGATGGTATCCATAAAATAATTGGCATTTTGAGTTCTCGCAATGCTTCTCGCGTCCATTGCAAATAACCAAAAAACTTTTTCAAAGATTCATTTTGATTAAATGATCCTAAAGTTTCCGCACCTAATACGATAGCTATGGCATTTTCTGTTAATGTAACTTGTTGTGTAATGGCTTGCTTTAAACTCGGTTCTTGACTATCAAGATAAACTCGATAAATATTGTGATTAGGTGCTAATTCCTGCTCATAATTAGCTATAATATTTTCACGCTGTCTATCTGCATCACACACAGCAATGAAAATTTGTAACATACCAACTCCAGCTTCAACAGAAACTAACAAACTCAAATAAGTTTGTTCATTTGCGTTGATAATAGATTGATTAGTTAAGTTATTCATTAAATTAAATTTTCTAACTTTAACTGTTGAATTATCAAAGGATGTAAATCATACCAACTTTCAGTATTTTTATATTCAATCACATAAACATTGTGAAGCAAATCAAGAAACTCTTGCTGTTTAGGATCATCAGGACGATAATCAGTATATGTTTGCAGTAAAATCTCCCGGTCAGTTTTGCTTAGAGTAATTGTCATATCATTTCGCAAAGAATCAAGAGCTTCCTGCAAAATCATCTCATCAATTTGCACATTATCAATTGATTCTCCTCTTCTTGCTTTTTGTCGTAACTGTACTAATACTAAACTACAACATTTTTGAGTAATGCGAACCAATTCTCGAATCACACCACCACTAAATAAAGTAATTTTCAGCAAAACATCATCTGCTAATAAAGTATCATCAATGCGTTTTCGCAAAATCTTCTGTAATTTATCTATTGTTTCAGCAACAGGTTGAGATTCATCTTTGTGACTTTCACCTTTAGGATAAACCTTTAAAACGGGCATTACAAAGATAGAATTATTTGTTTCCGTTTCGATATGTCTTTTCAAAACACCATCACGAATCGTCGCAATAGGGAGAGTATAAACAACACAGAAATTAGGTTGTAAAAGAACCTTAATATTATCTTGAAAAATACTTTTAATAGCTGCTAAATCGAGTTTATCTAAATCATCAATAATAACCACAATTTCTTTTTTACAAGCTAAAGAAACTTCTGTAGCAATCAAATTGACAGTATTAATCAAATCTCGAAAATCACGTTTAAACTTAGTTTCTATGACTTCGCGGATACTTGCTTCAGCCTTTAATTTACTTTTGAGAAAACTCCAAAAATCAAAACCCGCTTCCAATTCAGCCCCGATTTTACTTTCTTGAATCTGTGTTCTATCTTGAAACCAATTAAAGAATTTTTGTTTTTTCTGACTATCAATCTGAATATTTTCTTTCTCTGCTTTATCCATAATTTGCACAGCAATAGCAAAAAGAATATTAATGTGATTGATAGCGGTAGTTTCAATTAAATCAGAGATAGAGAAAAAGATAGTCAGATAATTATGATCAAATTCTCTAGCAAACTCTGCTAACAAAGTAGATTTACCACAACCACGATGTCCAGCAAAAAATAATTGATTAGTATTATCATCACTATCTACAATTAGATGCTCTAATTTATCAATTAAATCATGACCATAAGGAACTTGAAACCTTTCAATTTCTTCTTCTGTGATTAAAGGTTGTAATTGTAAATTACGAAATGCTTTTTGGAATGCCTCAATACGGTTGACTACCATTGTTAATACCCTCTATAAATCTACATTTTCATGTTATAACAATTTGATCCTTTAGCTATACCTAAACAAAAAAAATTCTTTTTTAGGCAAATAGTCGCTAAAACAAAGATTGTCACCTTTCCTAAATCAAATACAACCACCCCATAAATATATACTTATCCTCCTTTTTCTTCCTCCGTGAACTCTGTGCCTGGAGTGGTTCGTTAAAAAAACCTCCAGTAAACACTAATATTCCTAAGTAAGTGAGCGGAAAAAAACCGACATAAGTAACGAAAAGTAAAGTTGCCTAAAACCTCTTCCCTGTTCCCTGTTCCCTGTTCCCTGTTCCCTTGTCATAACGACAATTTTTAACGCCAACCCACTTATATATTCCGCAACACAGACCAACTACTAGCAATAGGCATTCTCCAACCAGTCCCAAAAGCGCGGTCAGTGATTTTTAAACCTGGTGCAGCTTGTCTGCGTTTAAATTCCGCACGAGATAATAACTGTAATACCTTATCTACAACTACCCGGTCATGACCTGCGATAACAATTTCTGCCGCTGATTGATGTTGATGCAGCAAACGGTCGAGAATATCATCTAAAATATCATAGGCTGGTAAAGAATCTTGGTCAACTTGACCCGGTTTAAGTTCCGCGCTAGGTGCTTTTGTAAGAATATTTACGGGAATAACCTCTTTTTGATGATGAGAATTTAACCATTTGCAAAGGGAATAAACGCGAGTTTTGGGAACATCTGCAATCACAGATAAACCCCCATTCATGTCACCATAAAGGGTACAATAACCAACGGCCATTTCTGATTTATTGCCAGTAGATAAAAGCAAATAACCGAACTTATTAGAAATTGCCATTAACAAATTACCACGAATGCGAGATTGGAGATTTTCTTCTGCTATTCCAAATTCTGTACCCGCAAATAAATCATTTAAAGATTGATCAAAAGCTTGCATTAATTCCCCAATAGGTAAAATCTCGGTTTGAATATCTAAATTTTCTGCTAATGCTAAAGCGTCACTAATAGAATGTTCCGAACTATAGGGAGAAGGCATTAAAATACCAATTACATTTTCTTTCCCTAATGCCGCAGTCGCAATAGCAGCAACTAAAGCAGAATCAACTCCCCCACTTAAACCTAATAAGACTTTAGAAAAACGACATTTATGAACATAATCTTTAACTCCTAAAACCAAAGCGTCCCAAATTTCCGCTTCTTCAGATTCATAAACAGGGGAAATATTACCTAATACTAAATCTTGTTGATTTCCATTAAATTCAACAGTGATAAAATCAGATACAAAACCCTGACCACGAGCGATAATTTCTCCTTGTTTATTGACAGCAAAACTGCGGCCATCAAAAATCAAATCATCATTTCCGCCAACCTGATTTGTATAAATAATTGGTTTTTGGAAACTAATAGCACTATGTTTTAACATTGCTTCTCGCAGATTTTGCTTACCAACAGTATAGGGTGAAGCGGATAAATTAACAATTAAATCTACTCCTAAATCAGCTAAATCATTAATTGGATTAATTGGATAACTGCGCTTACCCCAAAATTCCTCATCATTCCATAAATCTTCACAAATTGTCACGCCAATTTTGAGATGATCTACTATCAGATAATTTACTTCTAGTCCATGTTCAAAATAACGATGTTCATCAAAAACATCATAAGTTGGTAATAGTCTTTTATGAAAAAATTGCTGAATTTTGCCATTTTCTAATAAAGCCATACTATTAAATAAATTTTTCCCTCCAGTTATACGCGCTTGGGAATTTTTCACAACTGTTCCCACTAATACAGCTAAATTTGTGGGTAAATCTTCAGCTAATTTTTGTAATGTCTGATCCATTGCGACTACAAAACTAGGATTTAATAATAAATCTCTAGGAGGATAACCACAAATTGATAATTCAGGTGTTAATAATAAACGGACACCTGTTAATGATGCTTGTTGGCACATTTCCAGAATTTTTTGAGCATTTCCAGATAAGTCACCAATAAGAGGATTAATTTGAGCAATAGCGATTTTCATGATCATCAAAAAGGGAATAGGGAATAGATAAAATAAATCTGATTTTAGACTGCACAAAATCACAATCATCTGTATTTATCAGCGTTTACCAGCGTTAAGCGTTTAATAATTCCTACCTCCTTTCTTCATTAAATAAATACTAAAGGTTTATCTTTAAACGGTGCAAATGCTGCCTGATCAAATTTATATAAACTCGCAGGTCGTCCTGCACCTCGTGAGACTTTAATGCCGGTATCTGATAAAAAACCTAGTTTGAGTAACCGCGCTCGAAAATTAGAATAATCGGCAAAGTTTTCTCCTAAAACTGTGGTATATAGTTGATATAAATCGTTGAGGGTGAAGGTTTCTGGTAAGACTTCAAAAGCTACAGGACTATATTCTAATTTATTTTTTAATCTTCTATGTCCATAGGTAATAATTTCATGATGATCAAATGCTAATTGTGGCAATTTTTGCAGAGGATACCAGGCAATACCAGCGACTTTATCAGCAATTAATTCTGCTTCTTCAAATCGTACTAAGGCAAAGTAACTAACTGATAAATAACGGACTTCATGACTAGCAATTTCTTCTCTAGGGTCAGGTTTAGCACTGCTAAAAGTATAAAGCTGTTCTAAATAAAGATTATTTACTTTTATTTTCTCAGCCATGATACGATAGGCAGCATCTTCTAAAGATTCTCCTTGCCGAACTAAAGTACCGGGAAGACTCCAATGATTTAAAAATGGTTCTTGTTGTCCCATAACTAAAAGAACTAATAACTGATTTTGGGCAGTATTTACGGAAAAAATCACATTATCAACACCAACTTTAAAGTTAGCTAAAGGTTGTTGATTTATGGAGTTGAAAATCTTTTTTGGGTGATGTATTGGCATTTGTATAAATGCTGTTGATGAATATAGGCAACTACGGGAGGTGTGAGAGTATTAATATCTCCTTGTTCACGAAAAGCGGTAGAGGAAACATCTAAACCAATTAAATTAGCAATGGCAATTTTCGCTCCCATTTGTTTAACATTTTCTAAACTTGAATTATCTATGATATATCCTGGTCTGGGAATTACTAATAATTGCACTTGCTGTAATAAATCTTGAATATGATACCAGCGCGGTAATTGATTTACTAAATCAGCACCAATTACTAAAGTATATTCAATATGTTCACCCCATTTTAATTTGGCTTTTTCTACGGTTTCTAAGGTTCTCCAACTGCTCAAATCTTGTTCTAAAGCAATATTTTGTCTAGAAACATTAATATCTTTAATTAACAATTCTAACATGACTGCACGATGAGGCAAAGGCGTTTGTTGCGATTTTAGAGGATTATCCGCAGCCCAAACAGCTACCCAATCATAATGTTCGGATAACCATTTGAGAATTACTAAATGTCCCGCAGTCGGTGGATCAGCACTTGTACCAAATAAAGCAATTTTCATGATATTTTCAGGATGTTGCGAGAATGTCTCTTTAGTTTATGGTAATATTTACTATAAATAATGTCAAGCCCTAGTTAAAGAATGGTGACAAATCTTCTAAAATCCTATATTTACAAGGGGAATTATCTATTATTTTACGAATAATTCACATTTATTAATAGTAGAAACTATTATTTAAACTCCAAAATGCCTAATTATCAATTTTCGGTTACAATGAGGAGTAAATCAAAATTATGATTATAAAGTATTGCAAAGTTATTTGAAAAAATATTGTGTTAGGTGTAGATATATGGAGAATAAGAGCAAATAAATAATGGCGGTATTATAATTTAGGCATCGCAGATTAAAAAACTGAAAAAAAAAGGGGCTATAAGATTATGGCTATTTCCAGAATGCTCACTAATATGGCTCAGTTTATTTCTGAAGCCTTTATGCGGATTTTTACCCCTGCTAATGACGCTTATCCTGTGATTGGAGTGCAGCCTTTTACCGGTAATCTGTATAAGAGAGGTAGAGCGGCTTGGTAGCTTTTAATTTGATAAAAGTTACAATGTACGACGATCATCATTGATATTAACCAAGGTCAGGTACAATCTATCTTACCTTGGTTTTGCTGTATTTAAGGAGCAGGAGATTCCTATTACCTCTTTTTAAGTATTTTACTGTAATTCCTGAAAAAAACAAAGATTTTAGTAATTTCTGAATTTGTGTGTATACTTTGTATCAAAACTTGGTTAATCTCAAATAGAGCAAAACAATTGGCAATTTCAAAATACATCAGATCAGGTGAAATATGAAACTACAAAACTTTTTGGGAACAGCGGAAAAATGGGGATATGAAGCGATCGCTAATAATGTAGAATTATCTAGACAAATTCAAGTTATATGAAAAATATTCCCTCACTAATTAGTCAATTAACATCAATAAATCCCCAAATTAATCATTAATTATAAATTAATTATAAATTGGGGATTCAAAATCTAGAAATTACATTTCTCTTAACATTCCTTCCACTCTATTAACACTATCTAGATCATTGCTAAGACGATATAAACTTAAAGCTTTTCGTAAGGCGCTAGTTGCTTTGCTATTTTGACCCTTCTTTTTAAACATTCCTGCCATTAACTCATAGGTGCGGGGGTTATTTTGATTGAGTTCTAATGCTTTTCGATATGCCCACATAGCAGATTCAAAATCGCCTAATATTGCCTGAGTAACGCCCAAACCTAGATAGGCGTTAATATTATTTCGATTAAGTTGTATCGAACGACGATAGGCTTCTTTAGCTCCACGAATATCCTTTGTAGCACTTTTAATGTAACCTACAGCATAATAAAAATCGCTGTTATTGGGATTAATAGCAATAGCCCGACGATAAGCACTTAAAGCTGAGGGAAAATTTCCTATTTGAGTATACAAGTAGCCAATACCAGCATGAATTTTCGCATTGCGGGGATCTAATTTTGCTGCTTGTTGATAAACAGCGATCGCTCCATTATAATCTTTATTATCTACAAGTCTTTTTCCGTCTTCTATCAAGCTTTTCAACTCTGCATTGTCAGCTTGTGCTAATAATAGATCAACTTTGGCCACTACAGGTGTGCTAGTGAAGAAACATCCCAATAATAAGACAGTTAAGACAAATGATGTTTTTTTGTACACAGTCAATTTCCCTAGATTTTCTTCAATTGTTCTTATTCATACATTAAAACAAAAATATTTATTTTTGTAATCTCTATTTATTCATATTTACATAATATGTATTATTATATAATATAATAATCTTTTCTTAAATCACTTGACATTTTCGGTGCTATAGCACTAGATTAATAATTAATTCAACCCATCCGCACTCATCAATAATGTTTAAATAGATCTATGCTTTTAACTACTACTGATGTTATTCAAGGTGCTGTAATTCAGTCATACTTAGGCATTGTGACAGCAGAAGTTGTTTATGGTAGCAATTTCCTGCGGGATTTTTTAGCGAGTATTCGGGATATTGTCGGTGGCCGCACTGGTAGCTATGAGCGTCTCTTTGAAGAGGGACAACGCAAAGCAATGGAAGAATTAGAACAAAGGGCGCAACGCTTAGGCGCAGATGCAGTTGTTGGTATTGCAGTTGATACAGGCACAATTAATGTTGATCAATCTGGTGTTTTATTAGTAATTACGGCCACAGGAACAGCCGTAAAAATTCGTTAATATTTTGCTGATTTTGTAGCAAACATTTATTCATCTTTAAGTAATAAAATATTACTGAATCTACCACTTGA
>Ga0315905_10002473_pt1 | contig 19441 bp, 16 predicted proteins | sample LakEriMetagenome_5_FD_203522 | JGI IMG/M metagenome (GOLD analysis project Ga0315905, IMG submission 203522) | Freshwater fungal communities from buoy surface, Lake Erie, Ohio, United States - Buoy 4 MA121 | ecosystem: Environmental > Aquatic > Freshwater > Lake | place: USA: Lake Erie, Ohio... | reverse complement strand
GAAGCCGGAGAGACAGCTCAGATCTGCGGAGCTTTGTTGCTGATCAGGTCACCTCTTGAAAGGCCTGCTGGAAGGCTTTGGCGTCCACTCCGTTCTTGATGAGGAGTTTCACCTCCTCCACCACCTGCTTGAAATAGGCCTCGAAATCACCGGGGCCAAAGCTCTTGTTTGGATCGTGAGGCAGGCGCTCGCGGTGGTGATCGTCGCGCCGCTGGCCCAGGGCATCAAAAGGCTCCAGCAGATACACGTAGGCGCAATCGATGGCGTGCACGTTGGTGGCGTGATCGATGTTCCAGGCTTCCAAGGTGGCGCCGGTGAGGTGGGCGCCCTCCAGATCGGTGCCGAGGCACTGGCTGGCCTTGAGGTTGGCGTTTTCCAGATAGGCCTCCGTGAGCACCGCCTCGCTGAGGTTGGTCTCGCGCAGATCGGCGCCGCGCAGATCGGCCTGGGGAAGATAGGCGCCCCGCAGGTTGAGGCCTTGGAGGTCGGCCCCGGGTGCGGAGCCGCTCAGGAACAGCTGCCGGCAGCGGGGTTCGGCCAGGAGCGTGGCCCCCGGGCGGGCCAGCTCCAATCCCTTCGCTCCGTGCCAACAAACGCGCTCCAGGCGGGTGATCTGTCGGCGGGAAGCCGCGAAGTTGGCCCGTGCCAGAAGGGCGTCGGTGAAGAAGGCCCCGCGCAGATCGGCGCCGCTGAAGCGGGTGGCACCGATGGAGCCCAGGGCAATGCCGAAGGAGCGGCAGCCCGCATAACCGGGGGCTCCTTGGCGGGCTCGCCACCAGCTGAGCAACAGGATGGAAAATGCGCCAACGCCAACGCCAACGCCAGCGCCAGCGCCAGCAACAGCGACAGCGCCAGCGACAGCGCCAGCGCCAGCGCCAGCGCCAGCGACAGCGCCAGCGGCAGCGACAGCGGCAGCGGCAGCGACAGCGGCAGCGACAGCGAAAGCGAAAGCGAAAGCGACAGCGACAGCGACAGCGACAGCGACAGCGGCAGCGGCAGCGCCAGCGGCAGCGGCAGCGGCAGCGACATCGACAGCGACAGCGACAATAGCAAGATAGCTTATTCCTTTGGAGTTGAATCCTTCCCAGGCAAGACTGATTATCCCAGCAAGAAGCAGAACTCCAACGATGATACTCACGAGCCAACCTGCATGCTCACGAAGCGAACCAGCTCGAGCGGCGAACAACGAGGCGCCAACAACCGCGAATGCAAACGATTGAATGTATCCTGCAAAAAAACCAATCCCCATTCCCATCCCCCCCTGCCCCAGCCACCGCACCAGTAGCAACCCGCAACGCGCGCCAACAAACCTCGCCCCCCTCAAATCCGCCTCCAAAAAATCCGTCCCCCGCAGATCCGCTCCACTGAAGTCAGCCCCGGCAAGGGTGGCTCCACGAAACCGCAGGCTTCTCAAATCAGCCCCGCGAAAATCACGCTCACCGGCCTGATAGCGGCGGAGCACCTCGGCTTGGGTGAGTCGGGCCATGGGGGCGGCGGGAGCGGCGGGCTTGCGCAGGAGAGGACCTGAGGTGCCCATTCAACCTGGAATGGGCCATGGCGGCTGAAAGGGCCTGGCTTCGATCGGGGGTGGCTGACGTAAGGAAGGCCTTGTGATCAGCCCCCCAGCGGGTGCGCCCATCGAAGCGATCTAGCCCTGACCACCCCACACACCCGCAAGAGAAGCCAGCGGTCCGCGAAGCGCTCACGACGGCAGTTGGTGGTCCGGCTGTCCATGCCCATCGGGCAGCACGGAGGGCTTCCGATCAGGCAGCAACGCAGCCCCCAGAGGGCGCTGAGCTCGCGGGGCTGGCCAGACAAACCCTCAGCCGCTGTTTGGTTCTGGGACAAGGCCTGCAGCCCACCAGATCGTCCAGCCTCCAGCTGTGCTGCCCTGACGGCAGACTGGGCGCGGAGGCCGACAGCATCGTCGGTGCCTTCTGTACTCCCACCCAGAGCATCTGTACTATCCCCCCACCATGAATGAGCTGGCCCGCGTCATCGTTGAACAAGCTGAGCTCGCGGCGCGGGGCTTCTACCGTCTGGTCGTGGTGGCAGGGCCGGCGGGGAGTGGTAAAACCCGTGCGTTGCGCCAGCTGCGCTCAGAGCAAGGCTGGAGCCTGTTGAACCTCAACAAAGATCTGTCTGAGCGCCTGCTGGAGCTCACAAGCCAGCAAAGACGCCTGCGTACGGCGGAACTGCTCAGAGACCTGCTCGCGGTGCGGGGCGAGCAAACGGTGTGCATGTTGGACAATATTGGACTGCTCTTTCATCCCTCCCTGCACCAGGAGCCGCTGCGGGTGCTGCAGCGGGCCTCTCGGAACCGAACGGTGATCGCCGCCTGGCAGGGGGAGATCAGCGGGGGCAAGCTGATCTACGCCTCACCGGACCATCCGGAATATCGGCGCCTCGACGTCAAGGATGTGCAGATCGTGACCTCCGAGGGCCACAGCATGGCGGGGGCATGAGTGCATGAAATATGCCGACCTGATTGAATTTGATCCGATCGAAACGGTTGTTCAGCTCAACGAGGCTGAGCGTGGCGAGCAGGCCCTCAGGCTGGTGCAAACCTTTGTGATCTCAGAGCGCCTGGGCGAGTCGCTGGAGAGCGTGATCTTCGAGCAACTTCAATTCCAGCGACCAGCCGATAACAAGGGCCTGCTGGTGGTGGGCAACTACGGGACGGGTAAGTCCCACCTGCTGGCGGTGATCTCCGCCGTCGCCGAGAATGCGGAACTGGCGTCAAAACTCACTAACCCTGGCGTTGCCAAGGCGGCGGAGAAGCTTGCCGGCCAATTTGTCGTCATCCGGGCGGAGATCAACTCCTCGATGGCACTGAGGCAGTTTGTGCTGGAAACCATTCAGGTGGCTCTGGCGGAGCGTGGCGTCCATTTCGAGATTCCGCCTGAGGATCAGATCAAGAATCACAAGGAGGTTTTCGCCGCATTGATGGCGGAGTTCACCAGGGTGTTCCCAGACAAGGGCCTGTTGTTTGTTCTCGATGAGCTGCTCGATTACCTGCGCTCGAACCGGGAGCAAGAGTTGATGCGGAATCTGAACTTCCTGCGGGCTCTTGGGGAGTTCTGCAAGGGGTCACGCTTCCGTTTCATCGGTGGCGTCCAGGAAAGCCTTTTTGACAATGCCCATTTCCAATTCGCGGCTGACAGCTTGCGGCGCGTCAAGGATCGTTTTGAGCAGATGCGGATCGCACGGGAGGACGTGGCTTACGTCGTGGCCCAGCGCCTTCTGAAAAAAGACAACAAGCAACAGGCCTTGGTGCGGGAGCACCTCCAGGCTTTCACCCCGCTCTACGCCACAATGAATGAGCGCCTGGAGGAGTTTGTTCGCCTCTATCCAGTGCACCCGGCCTATCTCGACACTTTTGAGCGGGTGTATGCCGCCGAGAAGCGGGAAGTGCTCAAAACCCTCAGCCTGGCCATTCGCTCCCTGCTGGAGAAGGAAGTGCCCCGTGAGGATCCGGGGCTGCTTGCTTACGACTCCTACTGGCAGACGCTGAAGGACAATCCCTCCTTCCGCTCAGTGCCCGACATCCGCGAGGTGATCGATAAGAGTGACGTGCTTGAGGCGCGTATCCAGCAGGCCTTCACACGGCCGCTGTACAGACCAGCTGCCCTGAGAATCATCCACGCCCTTTCAGTTCATCGGCTGACAACGGGTGACATCTTCGCGCCGATGGGTGCCACTGCGGAGGAGCTGCGCGATGACCTCTGCCTGCTACTGCCTTTGCCCGAGCGGGAAGCAGACTTCCTTAAATCAACCGTTGAGACGGTTCTACGCGAAATTCTCAAGACCGTCAGCGGTCAATTTCTATCCTTCAATTCAGAGAATGGCCAATATTACCTCGACCTGAAAAAGGACATCGATTTCGATGCGTTAATTGAGAAGCGAGCCGAGACTCTGGATAATAGCAAGCTTGATGAATACTATTTTGACGCCCTGCGGCGGGTGCTGCTGGAAGAGCCCGACGCGCCGGCTTATGTCAGCGGCTATCGCATCTGGGAGCACGAATTGGAGTGGCGGGAGCACCGCGCCGGCCGCAGCGGCTACTTGTTCTTTGGTGCACCGAATGAGCGCTCCACTGCCCAGCCGCCCCGTGATTTCTACCTCTACTTCCTGCAGCCCTTCGAGCCGCCGTACTTCAAGGATGAGCGGAAGGCCGATGAGGTGTTTTTCCGCCTGAAGCCTGGCGATGACGCCAGCTTCCATTCCGCCGTGAAGCTCTACGCCGGGGCGCGTGAGATGGCGCTCACCGCCTCGGGCAGCAACAAGAAGATCTACGAAGACAAGGCGATGCAGCAGCTGCGTTCCCTCACGCAGTGGTTGCAGCAGAACCTGTCCAGCTGCTGTGAGGTCACCCACCAGGGCACAGCCCAGCTGCTGGGGGAACGCCTCAAGGGCGGTCTGGCCCGCTCAGGCGATCGAGGCGGCGTGAAGGATGCGGTGGATGCAGCAGCAGCTTCTTGTCTCTCTGCCTGCTTCGAAAACCAGTGCCCGGATTACCCGGTGTTCACCACCACGATCACTCGGGACAACCGGGAGCAAGCGGCGCAGGACGCTCTGCGCTGGATCGCGGGCAGTGTGAAGGGCAAGCTCGGAGCCTCGGTGCTCGATGCCCTGGAGCTGCTGGAGGGCGACCAGCTCCGCCCCAGGGACTCGCGCTACGCCAAGCAGGCGCTGAAACAGCTCACCGACAAGGGCGAGGGGCAGGTGCTGAACCGTTCAGAGCTGGTCGGGGAGGAGGCGGGGATTGAGTACTGGACGCGGTTCCGGCTGGAGCCGGAGTTCCTGGTGGTGGTGCTCGCCTCCCTGGTCCACAGCGGCGATCTGGTCCTGAGCATCACCGGCAAGAAGATCGATGCCAGCGAGATCGATCTGTTCAGCAAGACCAGCGTCAAAGAGCTGCTGCAGTTCAAGCATGTGGAGCGCCCTCGGGATCTGCCCCTGGGCCCGCTCAAGGAGCTGTTCGAGCTGATCAACCTGCCACCCGGCCTGATCGCCAATGCGGCGAAGCGGGACGAGGCGGTTGCCCAGCTGCAGAGCACGGTGGCCTCATTGGTGGAGAAGGTCGTCACTGCTCAAGGGCAGCTGGCCGACCTGGCACTTTGGGGACGTCCCCTGCTCTCCGATCAGGAGCAGGGGGAGTGGCGCATGTCGCTGCAGACCCTCCAGAAGTTTCTCGAATCCCTGCAGCCCTTCAACTCCGCCGGCAAGCTCAAGAACTTCCCGCACAATGCCGAGGCCATTGCGGCCCAGAAGCAGCCGTTGGCGTTGGTCCGCGAGGTCGCTGAGCTGCTGAGCCTGGTTCAGCATGTGGGCCCGCTCACCGCGTACCTGGGCACAGCTGAGGCGGTGCTGCCCTCAGACGACGCCTGGGTGCAGGGGGTTGCCGAGCAGAAACGCGAGCTGCTGGCCAAGATCACCAGCCCGAAGCACCGCGCTGATGCCAACTTCCAACGGCAGCTTGGTCAGAGCCTGGCCCAGCTCAAGGCCAGCTATCAGGACAACTACCTCGACCGTCACGCCAAAGCGCGCCTGAACCAGGCCGATGATCAGCGCAAGGTGCGGCTCACCCAGGACCCGCGCCTGAAGCAGCTGCAGCAGCTGGCCAAGGTCGAGATGATGCCCGCCCAGCAGCTCCGCGATTTCGAGAACACCCTCTTTGGTCTCAAGACCTGCTTCAGCCTCGGTCGTCCCGATCTGGAGCAAAGCCCGGTCTGCCCCCACTGCCAGTTCCGCCCAGCGGAAGAGCCCACGGCGGCCACCAAGCCAACGCAGCTCATCAGTGCGCTGGATGAGCGGCTCGACAGCCTGGTGACCGACTGGTGCCAGCGGTTGCTGAGCAACCTGGAGGACCCCACGGTGGAAGGCAACGTGCAGCTCGTCACCGACAGCAGTGGCAAAGCTGCGCTGGAGCAACTGCTGGCAAGCCGGGAGCTGCCAGAGCCGATTGAACCAGCCCTGCTGAAGGCCCTGCAGGAGGTGCTCCAGGGCCTGGAGAAGGTGGTGCTCACAGAGGACCAGCTCCGCTCGGCTCTGACATCAGGCGGTCTGCCCTGCACCCTCGAGGAGCTGAAGGATCGCTTTGCCGACTACCTGAACGAACGCACCAAGGGCAAGGACAAGGCCAAAGTTCGTCTGGTTCTTGAGTAGGTGATGTCCGTGCCGATCACGCCAATCTGCCAGCGGAGCTGCAAAGCAGGCTGGGCCTTGCGCCTGAGTGACCGCGCAAGTCACCGGCCATGTGACCGCGCAAGTCACCGAGCAAGTGGAGCAGCGCCAATGGGCCACCAGCGACGAGCCGACTCACCAGCTCAAGGCCACGACTGAACAAACGTCTCTGGCCAGCAGGTCACGCCATCTAACCACCGCTTTCAACACCGCAGCCATGCCAAGCACCACGGGACAGGAACAGCAAGGCACCTTGGAGCTCCAGCAAGAGAGGCAAGACGCCGGTCCGGTGGAATGCCTCGGGCTCACCTTTGAGACCGAGCAGGCGCGGCGGGAACACTTCTTGGCACTGCTGAAGGAGAAGCTCCAGGATCCTGAGTTTCGCCGGATACCCGGCTTCCCTCAAGGCAGTGATGAGGCCATCCTGCGAATGTCGGATCCTCCGTATTACACGGCCTGTCCGAATCCCTTCCTGGAAGACTTTGTCCGCTATTATGGCAAGTCGTATGACCCCAATGATGCCTATGAGCGAGAGCCATTTGCCGTTGATGTGAGTGTCGGAAAGACAGATCAACTTTTTCAGCTACATAGCTATCACACGAAAGTTCCATACCTTGCAATCACTCCATCTATCTTGCATTACACCAATCCAGGAGATGTGGTGCTGGATGGATTCTGCGGATCCGGCATGACCGGACTGGCTTGCCAGTGGTGCGGATTGGCGCCTGACGATTATCGTCTTGCACTTGAGCAGGCTTGGCGTAGCGAAGGGAAAGACAAGCCCGAGTGGGGAGAACGCTACACAGTTCTAAATGACCTTAGCCCTGCTGCATCTTTCATCGCCGCAGGATTCAACATACCCTTTGAGTCCCAAGAGTTCTCTCAAGAGGTGACACGGATCCTTGAGGAAGTCGACAGAGAGACTGGTTGGATGTACGAAGTTGAGCATCCAAGCAGCCAATCAAAAGGCAAGCTCAACTACGTTGTCTGGAGCGAAGTATTCGCGTGTCCCGAATGCTCCGGGGAAGTCAGCCTTCTTGGCAAGGAAGGCGACCAAGAATTGTCTCCCAGATCCGAATTCCAATGTGACCACTGTGGCGCCAACTTGTCTCGCAATCGTCTTGAAAGGACGTACGAGTCTATTCTTGACCCCGCCACTGGGACTATCCACAAGAGTCCCAAAAGGACTCCTGTACTCATAAACTATAGCCATGGGGGGAAGGTCCACGAGAGAGGAGTGGAACAGAGTGATGTTGACGTATTGGATCGTATTCGCAATATGCCGATTCCGCCCGGGGTCCCATTCCATGAACTTCCCTATATGCATATGACCCATGAGAGAGCGAGGCTTGACAGTGCCGGGGTCACGAATATGCATCATTTCTTTCTCCCTAGGGCATTGCATGCCGTAAGCGCACTTTGGAACACGGCGTCGGCCGTGAAGAATCCTCGCCTGCGCAGAATGGCGGTCTTTTGGGCCGAGCAATCAATCTGGACAATGGCGATTTTGAATAGATATCAGCCCCAGGGATTTAAGCAGGTCAACAAGTTTCTTAACGGTGTCTATTATGTTCCGTCAATTCACTGCGAAATATCTCCTCATTACGCACTCGCGGCACGAGGAAAGCGCATTGCAAGTGCGACCAGCAAGCTAGGTCAACGGCCTGACTCCTCAATTATCGGCACTGGGGACTGCGGCGCCATTCAGCTTGGGTCAGGAGTCATAGACTACATCTTTACAGATCCACCATTCGGAGAAAACATATACTACGCCGACCTCAACTATTTGGTTGAGACATGGCATGGCGTAGTTACAAGCCCTGGGAGCGAAGCCATTGTTGACAAGGCAAAGAAGAAGACTGTGGAGACATACCAAGACCTAATGCGATCATGCTTTGTGGAGTATCACAGGCTTCTCAAGCCTGGTCGATGGATGACGGTAGTCTTTAGCAACTCTAGCAACGGAATCTGGAGGGCAATTCAGGAAGCAATGGGAGTTGCTGGATTTGTAATTGCTGATGTTCGTACTCTTGACAAGAAGCAGGGTTCTTATCGTCAAGTAACAAGTTCTGCGGTAAAGCAGGATCTCGTTATCTCGGCCTATAAGCCGAGTGAGTCGCTTGAGAAGCGCTTCGAGATTGGCCAGTCATCTCCTGAGGATGCTTGGGCGTTTGTCCGCGAGCATCTTCATAACGTTCCCGTTTTTGTTGGCCGCTCGAACGAAGTTGATGTTGTGGTCGAGCGAACAGCACAAATGTTGCTGGACCGGATGATCGCGTTCCATGTTCAGCACGGCATCAGTGTGCCTCTTTCGGGTCCCGAGTTTCTCCAAGGCTTGCAGCAGCGCCTCCCTGAGCGGGATGGAATGTATTTCTTGCCTGACCAGGTCACGGAGTACGATCGCAAGCGCACAACTGCAACTCAGTTGCGCCAGCTCAGCTTCTTTGTCAACGATGAGCACAGCGCGATTCAATGGATACGTCAGCAGCTGCAAGACAAGCCGCAGAGCTTCCAAGATCTGCAACCGCAATTCATGCGCGAGCTTCAGGCCTGGGCCAAGCATGAGCAGACCGTGGAGCTCAAGGTGATCCTTGAGCAGAACTTTCTGCATTACGACGGACGCGGCCCGGTGCCGAGCCAGATCCATAGCTATCTCTCCACCAACTTCAAAGATCTGCGAAACCTCGACAAGGAGGACTCCAAGCTGATCGAGAAGGCGCGAGACCGTTGGTACGTGCCAGATCCCAACAAGCAGGCCGATCTCGATCAGATCCGCGAACGCGCCCTGCTCAAGGAGTTCGAAGACATCAAAGAGAGCAGCCAGCGCCGCATCAAGCAGTTCCGCACAGAAGCCGTGCGGGCCGGCTTCAAGGCCTGCTGGCAGGAGCGGGATTACGCCACCATCGTCAAGGTGGCGGCCAAGCTCCCAGAGGCGGTGCTGCAGGAGGATGAAAAACTGTTGATGTATGTCGATAATGCCCAAACGCGGCTCGGGGAGGATCCATGACGATCACACGCATTGAACTGACCCGTTTCACCGCCTTTGAAACGCTTGACTTCCATCCCTCTGCCGGCATCAATGTGCTGATTGGTGCCAATGGCACTGGGAAAACCCACCTCATGAAGGTGGCTTACGCCGCTTGCGACATCACCAAAACCAAGCAGTCATTCGGGGAGAAGCTTGTTTCCTCCTTTCTGCCCTCCGCAAATGCGCTGGGTCGCCTTGTCAAACGCCTTCCGCAGAGCTCAAAAGCCAAGATCAGAATCTCCAGAGCAGAAAACCTTCACCTCAGCATTGAATTTTCCAATCACATCAAAGAGCCAGGCAATCCCAACGTCAAAACCACAGGCGCCACTGAATGGAGCAAACAACCCATTGAAAGCGTTTTTATTCCTGTCAAGGAAATGCTTGCTAATGCCCCAGGCTTTCGCTCCCTCTATTCCCGCAGAGATGTGCACTTTGAATCGATCTATGATGACATCATCTCCCGTGCTTACCTCCCCATCCTTCGCGGCGCCGCCAAGACAGACTCGCAAAAGAAACTACTGCTGCTTCTCCAGCGTTCCATGGCTGGCAAGGTGGCCATCAAGGGAGAGGAATTCTTTCTCAAGAATCAACGCGGCGAACTGGAATTCACACTTCTGGCTGAAGGTTTGCGCAAGCTGGGCCTGCTTTGGCTGTTGATCCAAAATGGCACCCTCACCAGTGGCTCGGTTCTCTTCTGGGATGAGCCAGAAACCAATCTGAATCCCCAGCTCTTCGCCACTGTTGTCGACCTTCTCCTTGAACTTCATCGTCTTGGTGTGCAGATCTTTCTCACCACACACGACTATGCTGTGCTCAAAGAGTTCGACCTTGCCACAAAGGATACGGATCAAATCAAATATCATGCCCTCTACTATCCAGAGGGGAGCGATGGTGTCGTCGTGGAATCCCATGCGCAGCCCTTCATGCTCAACGAAAGCCCCATCGCCACTGCCATGACCTCCCTCTATGACCGGGAAATCAAGCGTTCACTCGGGGGGGCTCCATGAGCACCCTCAACGAAAAAGAGCTCAGCTTCACCTTTCCGGAGGAGTGGCAAGCGGAGCATTTTGATCAACCCGGCAGGTCCTCTCTCAAGCATTTCCAACCTGTGGATTTCGTGGTCGAGACAGCAGAGCGCATGTTTTTCATTGAAGTCAAGGATCCATCCGCCACTCAGGCCCCAGACATTCAGCGGCAGCGTTTCCTTCAGCAGATGCAAAGCAAAGAGCTGACCCACGAACAGCTCGTGCCCAAAGCCCGCACGTCCTGGGCAGTTCTTTCTCTCCTCCAGCGCATTCAGAAACCCATCACGTACATCGTGGTCATCGGCGCCGAACAGCTGCAGGTTGATCCAGCACTCTGGCTCCACTTGACCGACAAGCTCAAGCAACGGTTGAACAAGGAAATCGATATCCCCTGGCCCCGCCCATACATCCAGGCCTGCATCGTTCTCCCGGCTTCCGACCTCCCTCAGCACCTCCCTGGTGTCAGTGTGCGTCGGCTCACGGGAGGGCTATGAATGATCCTCGCCGCAGGTGATTGGTGTTACTCGCTGGATCACGGTGAGCCCTGCCGGGTGATTGCCGTGGAGGACCTGTGGGGCCTCCCCACGGCCCAGATCTGGCTGTCCCGCCGAGACGCTGTGGTCCGTCTCCCTGTTGCGCGGCTGCAGACCCTGGAGCAGGCCAGCCCCACCAGCCTCGAGCAGCTCAGCTTTGTGGCCGCCGCAGCTCGCATCCTCGATGCCTTTGAGCACGACGCCCTGGTCGCACCGCTGGAGGGTTCCGTCATCCCCCTGCCGCACCAGCTCCAGGCGCTGCAGCGTGCCATGGCAGGAGATCGGGTCCGCTATCTCCTCGCCGATGAGGTTGGCCTGGGCAAAACCATCGAAGCGGGTCTGATCCTTCGTGAGCTCAAGGTCCGCGGCCTGGCCAAGCGGGTTCTTGTGGTGGCTCCAGCGGGTCTGGTCAGCCAGTGGGTCAGCGAGCTCGACACCCACTTCAACGAAACCTTTCATCTCGTTCAGCCCGGCAACTTCGCCGCCTGGCGCCAGCTGCTCGGGGTCGGCCCCGAAGAGAACCTCTGGAAGCAGCACAACCAGGTGGTCTGCACTCTCGATTCGGTCAAACCGATGGTGGCCCGCCGCGGCTGGAGTGCGGAGCAGGTGGCCCGCTACAACCGCGAGCGCTTCGACGACCTCATCAACGCCGGCTGGGATCTGGTGGTGATCGACGAGGCCCATCGCCTCGGGGGCTCCACAGAAACCGTGGCTCGCTTCCGACTCGGCGAAGGTCTGGCCCAGGCCTCTCCCTACCTGCTGCTCCTCTCCGCCACCCCGCACCAGGGCAAGACCGATGCCTTCCGCCGCCTGCTCGGCTTCCTCGATCCCGACGCCCTGCCCGACGACAGCTCGGTCACACGGGAGAACGTCGCCCCCTACGTGATCCGCACCGAAAAGCGCCGGGCGATCAACGACAAGGGAGAGCCCCTGTTTCAGCCGCGCCACACCCAGATCGTTTCCGTCGCCTGGGACAGCGCCCGGCTGGAGCAGCGGGTGCTCTACGACGCCGTCACTGAGTACGTGCGCGAGGGCTACAACCAGGCCCTGCGGGACAAGCAGCCCGCCGTTGGCTTCCTGATGATCCTCATGCAGCGGCTGGTCACCTCCAGCACCGCTGCCATCCGCACCGCCCTGGAGCGGCGCCTGCAGGTGCTGGAGCTACCCACCGGCCAGCTCACGCTCTTCGGGGAAGACGTGGGTGAGGACTGGGCCGAGCTGGAGGGCCAGGAGCAGCTTGAAACCCTGCTGAACAGCCGCCTCAAGGAACTCAAGAACGAACGGGCCGAGGTGGAGCTGCTGCTCTCCGCCGCCCGCCGCTGCGAGGCCCGGGGGATTGACGTCAAAGCCCAGGCCCTGCTCGACACGATCCAGCAGCTGCAGCGCGACGAGAACGACCCAGCCCTCAAGGTGCTGCTGTTCACCGAGTTTGTGCCCACGCAGCAGATGCTGGCGGAGGTGTTAGAGCAGCGCGGTTATCCGGTCGTGGTGCTCAACGGCTCCATGAACCTGGAGGAACGTAAGAGTGCCCAGCGGGCCTTCGCCAACGAGGCCCAGATCCTGATCTCCACCGACGCCGGCGGGGAGGGTCTGAACCTCCAGTTCTGCCACGTGATCATCAACTACGACCTGCCCTGGAATCCGATGAAGCTGGAGCAGCGCATCGGTCGGGTGGATCGCATCGGCCAGACACACATCGTGCGGGCGCTCAACTTCGCCCTGGAAGACACCGTCGAACTGCGGGTTCGTGAGGTGCTGGAGGAAAAGCTGGAGCGGATCCTGCAGGAGTTCGGCGTCGACAAGCTCTCCGATGTGCTCGATTCGGAAGAAAACGGTCTCGACTTCCAGCAGCTCTATGTCAACGCCGTTCTGACGCCAGAGGAGGCGGAAGCGCGGGCAGCGGCGCTCGCCGAGGCGATCCGCGCCCGGGCCCTGTCTGCCCATGAGGGGTCCTCCCTGCTCTCCAGCTCCGAGGAGCTCGATCCCCAGGCCGCCCAGCGCGTGGCCGGCCACCTGATGCCCTTCTGGACCGAGCGCATGACGCTCCTGGCTGCAGACCCAGGCCGACGCCGGTGGGCAGGTGCGGACGAACCCTGCTGGTGGCCTGGACCTCCATTGGCCCGATGGCCACCGCGACCTCAGAGCCACCTTCAGCCGGCAGAGCGCCAAGGAGGCGGGGCTGGTCCATCTCAGCCTTGAAGAGCCGAGGCTGCGCGCCCTCACGGCGGCCTTGCCGCCCCGGGCCCCGGGCATGACCGTGCCGGTTCTGCTCCTTCCAGAACTCGCCGGCAAGGTGTCGGGGATCTGGTCGCTCTGGCGTGTGGCGGTGCAAACCAGCGAGGGCCGCAGCCAGCGAATGTTGCCGCTCTTCCTTTCCAGCGAGGGCAAGCTGCTGGAGCCCACGGCCCGCTTGATCTGGGAGCGGCTGATCAGCCTCGAGGGTGGGCTGCAGCTCCCTGCTGAGGCTCATCTCTCGCCTGCAGAGGCCGTACAGGCCTACGAACGCAGTCACCTGCAGGCCCAGCAGCAGGGCAGGCCGCTCTTTGATGAGCTCCAGGCCAAACACCAGCAGAAGCTGGAGCGCGAGCGCCGCAAGCAGGAGCTGGCCTTCTCTGCCCGCCAGCGCGCGATCGAGCAGCTCGGCCTGCCCCAGGTGCGCGACTTCCGCCGCGCCCAGCTGCAACAGGAGGAGCAGCGGTGGCGGCAGGAGTTCCAGCGGCGCCAGGAGACCCTGCCCTCTCTGACCCTGCTGCAACTGGTGTCCCTGGCCCCCGGTTCAGCCTGATGACACACCCGGACCCCGCGGCGAGTTGGCGCCAGCCGCTGCTGGAGTGCTTCACCCGCGAGAGCGCCACCGCGAGTCGGCTCACGGTGGTCAACGATCCCGACCAGCTGTTCGCCGAACCTGTCCTCCGCTCGCTTCTGGCCGAGCGGGGGTATGAGCTGCTCGTCTACGACGACCCCGTCGCCTTTCGCTACCTGTTTGAGCATCGCTGCCGGCCGCGCTGGGAGGCAGGGGAGCCGCTCCATGTCGTTGTCGTGAACGGCGGCGAGGCCTCGACCCGCACCGTTCTCCCCTACGACCTGCTCTCAGAGGCCCGCGCCACCCAGCGTGAGTTCAGCTTCAGCCTGCCCAGGCTCTTCCCGAGCCTTGATCCCAACGTTCTCTCCGAGCTCGAGCCCAGCCAGTTCGATGCACTGAATGAAGCGCTCCAGCGGCTGAGCCCTGGACAACTGGGTGCGAACGCCACCCAAGACTTTCTTCTCAACCACCTCTACGAGGTGGTGCCAGGCCAGATCCGGCAGCCCGCCGATCTGCTTCGGCTTCTGCTGCGGCGCCACCTACGCCAGCAACAGCTCCCGGCGCTGCTCGATCAGCGTCTGTTCGAGCAGCTCTGCCTTCAGAAGCAGTGGCGGGAGTGGCCCTTGGAGCGTCTGCTGACCAACCGGGCAGTCTTCTTCTCCTTCCTCCAGGAACGCTGGCCCCTCTTTCTCCAGTCCAAGGGGTATCCGCTCGTCCCAGGACGTGAGCTGCCGGCTCCGCAACTCCCCGGGCCCGAGCTGCTGCCCTTTGACCACGATGACATCCGGATCTTCATCGACAACCTCTTTGCCGAGGGCCTGCTGGAGCCCACCACAGCGATTGCAGCCGAATCGGTGCCCACGGGCTGGATGCGCCTCGGGGTGGTGGGCCAACAGGACGAGAACGAAGCTCTCCGTCTGGAGCGGCTTCTGCCACTGCTGGAGGAGGCGCTATCGGCCGCGGCTTCCAGCCACGACAACTGGCGCCATGAAGACTGGGAGCGTCTTGGCTGGCGCTGGGCTGAGGCCCAGGTGTTGCGCATGCAGCTCAGCGGCTCCCTCCTCCCCCAAACCAGCTCCCGGCTCGATCAATTCCAGCTGGCCCTGGAGGAGGCCTTCGCGGGCTGGATGCTCCAGCGCTACGGCGCCCTGGCCACACTGCCGTCCTTGCCCCGGCCCCTCACCGTCGACAAGATCGCCCACTTCCTCGCCCACCAGCTCGCCGGCGGCAGCCGCCGGCTGGCGTTGGTCGTCGTCGATGGGCTCGCTCTCGATCAGTGGCTGCTGCTGCGCGACTCCCTGGGCGGTCTCGGCTTGGAAGAAAGCGTCTGCTGGGCCTGGGTGCCCACGATCACCGCCGTCTCCCGCCAGGCGATCTTCGCGGCCGAGGCACCGCTGTTCTTCCCCCAGAGCCTTGGCACCACCAGCAAGGAGCCCAAGCACTGGGAGCGCTTCTGGGCGGAGCAGGGCCTGCTGGGGCCAGCCGTGGCGTATCTCAGGCAGGGGGCGCAGGAGGCCGACAGTGAGCTGTTGGCGAAGGTCAAGGACCACGCCTCCCGCCCAAGCTGCCGCGTTCTGGGCCTTGTTGTCGGCAAGGTTGATGAAATGCTCCATGGCGCGGTCACCGGCCTTGGTGGGCTGCATGCCCAGGTGCGTCAATGGAGCCAGGCGGGGGCTTTCCGGTCCTTGATCGACGCCCTGCTGGCCGAGGGCTTCACCGTCTACGTCGCGGCCGATCACGGCAACGTCGCCGCCAAGGGGAGCGGCCGTCCCAACGTGGGCACGGTCCCCGAGGAAAAGGGGGAGCGGGCCTGGGTTTTCCGCGACGCGGCGCTGCGGGAGCAAGTGCGGCAAGCGCTCCCATCCGCCCTGGTTTGGCCAGGACCCGGCCTGCCAGCGGATTACTCCGTCTTGCTGCCCCGCGGGGTGGAAGCCTTTCTCACCCGGGGCAAAGAGACGGTGGGCCACGGAGGGATCGCGCTGGAAGAGGTTCTGGTGCCCTTCGTGCGCATCCAGGAAAACCCATGACCAGACGCGGCATCATCGGCTTTGATCGGCGCCTCTCGCTCGACTGGCTGGAGGCGGCGGGCAGCCGAGTGGCGGCGGGAGCCACGCTGAAGGAGCTCCGGGCCGACCTGTGGGCCTACCTCGAAGGAAAGGTGAGCGGCGACACCTACAACAGCGATCGAGGCAAAACCATGACGGTGCTCATCAGGATCTGGGGAACGGTTCCACCCGCTGTGGAACCCCTCAAGATCCGTGCCACCGCCGCCTTCCAAACAACCAAGGTCCAAGACCATCTCGCCCTGCACTGGGCCCTGGCGGTGGCCAGCTATCCCGTCTTCTCCGATGTGGCAGCCACGGCTGGCCGCCTTCTCACCCTGCAGGACACCTTCTCTCTCGCTCAGCTCACCAACCGAATGGTGGCCCAATGGTCCGAGCGCCCCGTGCTGGTGAAGTCCACGCAACGGATCATCCGCTCTCTTGTCGACTGGGGAGCCCTGGCGGACACCAACACCAGGGGCATGTACCAACGGGCTCCAAAGCCCCTCCCCATTTCCAAGGAGCTTGCCCAGCTCCTCTGCGAGGCGCTTCTGCTCGACAATGAACAGCGATCCCTGCCCGCCCAGCAGCTTCTGGAGCACCCCGCCCTGTTTCCCTTCACCCACTCCCTCACCCTGACGGATCTCAGGGCGGAGTCCCGCTTTGCGGTCCATCGCCAGGGCCTCGCGGGAGATCTCGTTGAACTCAGACCCGCCAAGGCCGCTTAGCCGCCGCCCAAGGCCTGAGGCCTTGGCGGGTCGCCGTCAGCACCGGTGGAAGACGGCACCACCCCCACCTTTGCTCCTTTGGACAAATTGTCTCGGCAGGTCATCAATCTCAGGTTGCTTGGATGATGCAGGCCTCCGCGCGCCAGCGGCTGCAGGTGGTCAACGTGGTAGGCAAGGCAGCCCGCGGCCTGATTGAGAGAATCCCTGAGCTGATACAAACCGGCGATCGCCTTCTTTTCCTCCTCCGTCAGCGGCGGTGTCTGCGACATCAACCTCCCTTTTCTGCGCGCCAGGTACACAGCACTTTTGTGCCGCTCAGGCGCGTGAACAACTTCAGGCTCAGGACAGCACACCTGGCTGACATCCACAACTGGATCCCCCATCTCCCACATCTGCTGCCTCAGCCGCAGCGAACACCACTGGTGAAAGCGGGTGTCACCCTGAAGATCAATGACATCCCGAAAGCGTGTCACCTCGTAGATGAAATCCTGTCCCAGCCTTTCACCGCTCCAGCGGGTCCAGCAGCGAGCGACAAGGCGCTGGGGTTTCTTTGACCAGATGAATAATGTTGGCAGTTCCTTGTTTTCTTCCCCCTTCGTCGGGCCACTATGCGCATAGGTTCGATCGCCTACTCGGGTGATGAGCCCTCTGTTATTCGATTGGATCAGCCTGAATTTCATGGAGACTCTTCTGGGCCTGAGGAGCGGAGCTTTCTAGGCAAAGAAATACCCAGATCATTGGCGATTAACTCGAAGCCCTGTTCATTCTTGACGGGTTCAAGCTCATCCTGCAGCTTTTTCAGCCTCACCTTTTCCCAGGAGGTGCCTGCCTGATGATGCTCCCTGATGAACGCCTGTGACAACGTGAAGAACTCAGGCTCCTTAGCGCCTGTGCTGCCATCATTCCTGCCATAGAAATTGCCAATGTTCAGGAAAACAATCACCAGATAATCAAAGGCCCCAAGGCTTTTCTCTTTCACAAGGAAGCCCCGATCACAGTCCGTTGCATAGCGGCTCTTCACCTGCACGCGAATTTGTGCCTTTTCCCCTGGCCCCGGCTTGTGACGTGGATCTGGATGGAGGCAGATCAGGTCATATCCCTCATTGCCAGGCGGTGCTTTATAGGTGAGGATATTGCGCCGCATCAGATAGCCCATCACCAGGTGCTCGGAGCCAGCGGTCACCACCGGCAGCCGCAGCCAGTCTCGACTCGTTTCACCCATCAGCCAGCGGCTCCTGCAGCCGGGATCCGCCAAGAAGGCTCTTCAGGCCAGGGGTGAGCTGGCTCAGAAAGACGCTCCATGACAGTGTTTGCCCTGCCCAAGAACGGAACCAGCCAGGTGGACCTGGCCGTGGGCCTGGTGCCAAGCCTTCGGAAGCTGGTTCCCTTCTCATAGTTGCCTGACCTCAAGAGACCTCACGGTAGGTCGAGCTCATTCGCCGGTGCGCCACCTCCACTTGAGACGCAAGCTGAGAGAGGCGTCAATCGATACCTTTTTCCAAAAAGACAACCTGGACAGCATCAATGTCAGCCCGGTGAGGACCTTGTCTGGCAAAATGTTCATCAGGGAACTCCGTTGTGGGACGTGCCCCGACCGAATACGAAGCCGTTGGAGGTGCCCTCTCCAGCGGCTTCAGGTCGGGACGAGATCCATCTTAAAAACCTGGTATTCCCTGCTTGGGTGGCAACGGCGACGGTTGAGGTTAGGCCCTCGTCATCCGTTCAGGATGTCGAGTAAGCACCAAGATGCCAGGCACCAGCACGATCTTGCTGGGGCTGCCCGTGCCCACCACATCGCCCACCGGATGGCCCTTGGCCTTGAGCTGGGCGATGAGCGTCAGGCCGCCGGGCATGCGGGTTTCCAGCAACGCCGTGGCATGCAGGGGGATGTCCGGCCGGGTGGTGGCGTGGGTGGCCGGTGAAAGGTCATCCGTGTTGGTTTCACCCTCCACCTTGTACACCGTCACCGTGATTTATGCCGGCACCGGTCCAAATCGATCACCCGTTCGGCGTGGGGATTGGTGGCCGCCAGCTCCAGGTCGTCGTGGTAAGCGTCGTAGACCAGCAGGGTGCGGCTCAGGCCTGTGGCGGCGGCATCGGCGATGGCCGCCTCTGGGCTGGAGAGCAGCTCGATCAGCGCACCCACGTTGTAGCCGCCGATCATCGTGGCCAGCAGGCGCATCGAGAAAGTCCTGTGCTGCTTCATCGGTGGCGATCACTCACAGCCATTGCCAACTCTTCCTGCAGCATGCCGGTGATGATTTCGTTGAGCTACCCAACAAGGTCCCCAGCACGCCGATCTAAGTGTCCTGCTGCTGAAGGCTGGCCTCCCTGGACGGAAGGAACACGCTCCCCCCCTCATCTGCCCTTGTTGCCCGGCCCTCCGGTTGCGCTTGCCCATGGATCGCGGCTGCGGCAGGGCCTTGGCTGAGGTGGGTGTGCAGGACCCTGACTGAGCGCGGGCCTTCTTCACTCCGAGCTCCGAGCCATCGCTGAAGAGGGAGGAGGACGGGTGGGCGGTAAGGCCTGAAATCACCGAAATCATGGCGCCTCCGGCGCCCACCAGGGAACAACCAAGTGTAAAGAAATAGAGCGTTTAAAGATAAAGAAGTTAGCCCTGGGGAAGGCAACAGACACGGAAACCGAAGCCGTCGTAGAGCTCGTCCGGGCGGACCCAGTCGCGGAAGGCCGAGCGACAGTACCTGGGATCGCCGTACCACGAACCACCGCGCAGCAGCTTGTTACGCCCCCTTCCCTTACGTTTACAACGATTCGCCCCCTGACTCTCCAACCATGCTCGACCATCTTGCGGGGCTCCCTGATAGCTGGAATGCCAATCATCTAGGCACCATTCCCAAACGTTGCCGTGCAGATCCAACAGACCCCAGCGGTTGGCGGGGAACTGCTCCACAGGGGAAGTTTGCCCCCGAGCGTCCCCCTCGGGTGCAGCTCCGTGTGTGGAAGCCCCATCCTGATCAGCAACAAAGCTCCGCAGATCTGAGCTGTCTCTCCGGCTTCGGATCGCAACCGATTCCAGCTATGAGCAGGCGTTGTAGTAAACCCTTGAGATAAAATCGGCGGTTGAAGCGATAAGAC
>Ga0315905_10002472_pt1 | contig 19443 bp, 19 predicted proteins | sample LakEriMetagenome_5_FD_203522 | JGI IMG/M metagenome (GOLD analysis project Ga0315905, IMG submission 203522) | Freshwater fungal communities from buoy surface, Lake Erie, Ohio, United States - Buoy 4 MA121 | ecosystem: Environmental > Aquatic > Freshwater > Lake | place: USA: Lake Erie, Ohio... | reverse complement strand
TTGGATGTAGGGACCGAAGCGCCCGTTCTTGGCGAACACCGGCAGACCGTCCATCTCGCCGATGGGTTCGTCACTCTTGGGCATGGCCAGCAAACGCAACGCCATGTCGAGCGTGAGTTCGTCCGGAGTGAGCGAGTCGGGGACGGACGCGTTCTCGTCGCCACGCTTCACGTAGGGCCCGTACTTGCCGGGCTTCACCGCCACCACCTCACCGGTGGAGGGGTCGGCGCCCAAGGTGAACGAGTTGATCTCGGCGGCGTCGATACCGGCGATGTTCATCTCGATGAGGCGCTTCAGGCCGAGGTCGTCCTTGCCCCCGAAGTAGAACTCGCGGAGCCATTCGTCCTTGGCCAACAACTTCTGCGAGATCTCGTCGAGGTCTTCCTCCACGCCGGCGGTGAACTGATAGTCGACGATGGTGCCGAAGTGACGCTCGAGCAGGTTCACCACGGCGAAGGCGGTCCAGGTGGGGACGAGGGCTTGGCCCTTCTTCCACACGTATCCGCGGTCCTGCACGGTCTGGATGATCGAGGCCCAGGTGGACGGACGACCGATGCCCAGCTCCTCGAGCTTCTTCACGATGCTGGCCTCGGTGTACCGCGCGGGTGGCGTGGTCTCGTGGCCGTTGGGGTCGATCGACTTCACCGCCACGACGTCGCCCACCTTCAACACCGGCAACAACGCCTCGGTGTCGTCGGTGTCGGGGGCGTCCTCCTCGCGGGCTTCCTCGTACGCCTTGCGGTGTCCGGGGAAGGTGATGGTGGTTCCGCTGGCGGCGAACTCGCAATCGTTGGCGGCATCGCCGATCGTGGCCACCGCGGTGGCGCCCAGTCGAATGGACACGGTGACGCCGGTGGCGTCCACCATCTGCGACGCCAGGGTGCGCTGCCAGACCAATCGGTACAAGGCCAGGTCGGGTCCGCTCAATTGGCTGGCCACCGACTCCGGCGACCGCAGGGGCAACGTGGGTCGGATGGCCTCGTGGGCCTCCTGGGCGTTCTTCACCTTGTTGGCGTAACGACGGGCGGTGGCGGGCAGGAAGTCCGCACCGAATTCGCTGCGGATCTGGCCGCGCACGGCGTCGAGGGCTTCGTCGGCCAAGGTGACCGAGTCGGTGCGCATATATGTAATGAATCCCCGCTCGTACAGACCCTGGGCCGTGCGCATGACCTGCTGGGCCGACATGCGCAGTTTGCGACCACCCTCCTGTTGCAGGGTGCTGGTCATGAACGGCGCCTTGGGCGACGATCGATAGGGCTTGTCCTCGACCGAGCGCACGGTCACGGGGGCATCGGCCAAGCGGGCGACCAGGCTGTGGGCGGCGGCTTCGCCCAACACCACGACTCCGTCCTTCACCCGGCCGGTGCTGTCGAAGTCCTTGCCGGTGGCCACCCGACTGCCGTCGAGTTCCAACAAGGCGGCCTTGAACGAGGGTGACGTGGCCGACACCAGGTCGAGGCCCCAGTAACCCGCGGTGATGAAGGCGATGCGTTCGCGTTCGCGTTCCACGATCAGACGCACGGTGGGACTCTGCACGCGACCGGCCGACAGTCCTCGGTTCACTTTCCTCCACAACACGGGTGAGACCTCGTATCCGAACAAGCGGTCGAGGATGCGACGGGTTTCGGCCGCGTCCACCAGACCGAAGTCCAGATCACGCGGCGTGGCGAAGGCGTGGCTGATGGCGGCCTTGGTGATCTCGTGGAACACCACGCGGTGCACGGGAACGCCGGGTTTGATGGCCGACTTCAGGTTCTCGACCAGGTGCCAACTGATGGCCTCACCCTCGCGGTCCTCGTCCGTCGCGAGGTACACGGCGCTGGCCTGCTTCACCAGTTGGCGCAATTCCTTGACCACTTTGGCTCCGCGCTCGGTGAGCTCGTACGTGGGCTTGAAGTGGTTGTCGACGTCGACGGCCAAACCCTTGGAGGGAAGGTCGGCCACGTGGCCGACGGAGGCGCGGACGTCGTACTCGGAGCCCAGGAAAGACGCGATGGTCTTGGCCTTGGCGGGTGATTCGACGATGACGAGGGGCTTGGACATATATATAAAGCGTTACGAGAGACCGGAGAGGTTTGTCAAGCCGTCTGTTTATCGGCGATGTGCGAGTGCCCCTCCACGTCGATCTTCGGAAGCACCCGATCGAGCCACTTCGGGATCCACCAGTTGCGAGCCCCGAGAAGTTCCATCGTCGCAGGTACGAGCACCATTCGCACCAGAGTGGCGTCGATGAGAACGGCCACGGCGAGACCCATGCCGAAAAGTTTCACGGTACGGTCGTCACCGGCCACGAAACTTCCGAAAACGGCGACCATGATCAGCGCCGCGGCGGTGATCACACGGGCGGTGGCGGCCAGTCCGTCGGCCACCGCGGTGGCGTTGTCACCCGTGCGGTCGAACTCCTCCTTCATGCGCGACAAGAGGAACACCTCGTAGTCCATCGACAAACCGAACACGATGGCGAACAACATCATGGGAATGAACGGATCGATGGGTCCGGGGGCACCCATGCCGATCAGATCGGCGCCCCAACCCCACTGGAAGATGGCCACCACGATTCCGTAGGCGGCCCCGATGGACAACAGGTTCATGACGACGGCTTTCAACGGAACCAGAAGGCTCCGGAACACCGCCATCAACAACAGGAACGACAGCAACAACACGGCTCCGACGAACAGGAACACCCGTCGGCCGAAGTAGTCGCTCAGATCCACGCCGATCGCGGTGAAGCCACCGACGTTCACCACCACACCCGAGTCACCGATGGCTGCCGGCAGAACATCGTCGCGCAAGCGGTGGACCAGTTCGGCCGTGCCCTCGGCTTGCGGTGATTCGCGTTGCACGACCTTCCAGAGCACGAGATTCCCGGGTGCGGGCATGCCGGGAGACACCAGCACCACGTCGGGATCGGCGTCGACGGCGGCACCGATGCGATCGAGCGTCTCCTGGCTCGTGCCCGGGGGCACCTCGGCGACCAACTGCAACGGTCCGTTGAAGCCGGGTCCGAAGCCCTCGGCCAACAGGTCGTAGGCGCGACGCGCGGTCTGCCACTCGGCACGATTGCCGTTGTCGCTCAGCGCCAGACGCATCCCGAGCAGCGGGATGGTGAGGATGAGAAGCACCCCGAGGCCCGCGAGGAATGACGTCCAGGGCCGCTTCTGGATGAAGCGACTCCAACGGAACCAGAACTGTCGGTCCTTGGGCTTGGGGGCCCGATGCTTGATGGGCACCCGCCACGACGTCACGAGGAAGCTGAGTGCGACGATCGCCGCGGCGACCAACAAACCGACGAGAAGGAGATTGATGGTTCCGAGGAAGATGATTCCGAACAGCGACATCGATGCGAAGACGATCAAGGACCACAAGGCGGCACGTGTGGTGACGTCGATGCGATGTCCGACGAGCGACAGCAACGCGGGGAGCAAGGTGAGGGCCGCGATCACCATCACGCCCACCGTGGCCGATCCACCGATGGCCAGTCCGTAGATGAACTTCATGCCCATCATGTACATGCCGAGCAACGAGATCATCACGGTGATCCCGGCGAACAGAACCGCGCGTCCGGCGGTGTCGATGGCTTCCACCGTGGCGTCCTCGGGACTCATGTTCGCCCGCAAACCCTCGCGGAATCGCGTGACGATGAAGAGCGCGTAGTCGATACCCACCCCGAGTCCGATCATCGCGCCGATCTGCACCACGAACTCGGGCATCTCCATCACGTGGCTGAGGATGGTGATGATCGCGATGCCGGTGCCGAGTCCGACGAGCGCGGTCCCGATGGGGAGTCCCATGGCCAACACCGAACCGAAGGCCAACACCAGGATGATGACGGCGGCCAACAGCCCCACCACTTCGCTCTCGGGCAATTCGAACGACACGAAAGGGTCACCGCCGTACTCGATCACCAGATCGGCGGGCAGGTCGCCCGACGCGATGATGGGGTCACCGATCTCGCGAATGTGCTCGCCGATCAGTTCCAGATCGCCCTGTGATTCACCCGAAGGGAGACCCAGCACGGCGTAGGCGATCGTGCCCGACTCGCTGACGAGCGAGGCGTCGTCGAAGGGGCTCGTGATGCGCACGCCTTCCACACCGGTGACGATCGCGTCGAGGAAGACGTCGATTCCTTCGCGGACCTCGGCGTCGTCGAATCCCCGCGGCGATTCGAACACGATCTGGGCGTCGGTGATGCTGTCGCTGTCGGGGAAAGCGGCCTGCAACAGATCGAGGGCCCGCAGACTCTGCGAGTCGGGGATGGAGAAACGCGTCTCGAACGCGCCACCACCCATGGCACCGTTCGCGACGCCCGTGCCGCCGATCAGCGTGACGAGCCAGATGATGATGGTGAGCCAACGATGGCGGAAGCACCAGCGACCGAGACGAGCGAGCATGTTTTCCTCTGGCGCCGTTGGGGGTTACGGATGTACTGCGCCTCCGGCAGGCTACCGTCACCCATGTGAGCGACCCTCGAACCGCGCTTGGTTGGAATGTCACATGGGATGCCGTCTGGGATTCGATCGAACACGCGCGCCCGGCGGGGGCCGAGACCCCCGTGAGTCGCGGCCCCGGTCGTGTCGCGCGTTTGGATCGTGGGTGGAGCACCATCTGGTACGGCCCACCCTCGAGTGACCTCGCGCCGGTTCGGGCGCGCAACATCGGCGCCGAGGTGGCCGTGGGCGACTGGGTGGTGGTGTCGGACGACGGTGAACGGGTGGAAACGGTTCTGCCCCGGCAGAGCGCATTCATGCGTCGGGCCAGTTTCGAGGGTCAGCGCGCCGAGGCTCACACCATCGCGGCCAACATCGACGTGGTGTTCCTACTGCACGCGTTGGTGTCACCGCCGAATCAACGACGTCTGGAACGCGAGTTGGTCCTGGCCTTCGACAGCGGAGCGCAACCGGTTCTGGTGCTCACCAAGTTGGACCTCATGGACGACGCCGAGGAGACGGCCCGACGGGTCGCCACCCTCGAGGCGGTGGCCCCCGGGGTACCGGTGCACGTGGTCAGCGGTATCCGTGGTGACGGTCTCGACGCCTTGCGCGGATACGCCAGGGGATATCGATCGGTGGCGTTGTTGGGGGCCAGTGGCGTGGGCAAGAGCACCATCGTGAACACGCTCGTGGGCGGCCAGGTGCAGAGCACCGGCGTGGTCCGCGAGGGTGATCAACGTGGACGGCACACCACCACCGCGGTGCAACTGGTCGCGCTTCCGTCGGACCCCGTCGGCGCGGAGGGATGGCTGATCGACACGCCCGGAGTGCGCGCCGTGAGTCTGTGGTCCAGCGGCACCGGGATCGAGCGGGCCTTCGCCGACGTCTTCGCGTTGTCCGAGTCGTGTCGATTCCGGGACTGCAAGCACGAGGAGGAGCCGGACTGCGCCGTTGCCGCCGCCGTGCGCGCCGGTTCGCTCGATCCCCGTCGTCTCGACAGCATGAAGCGCCTGGTGGCCGAGGAGGCCGCTTTGGAAGAAGAACAGAAGGCGCGTCTGAAGGTGGAGGATCGACGAGGTTTCCGCAAACGAAAGCCGTGATCGTTCAGAGCTCGCCGTTGTCGAGTCGCCGCAACACCGTCACCGCGTGTTCGCGCACCGCATCGATGTCGCCCAATCGTTGAGCGGCGCGCACCTGTTGGGCCACGCGTGGGTTCCGCACGAATCGATCCTGGTGTCGCATCATGAAATCCCAATAGAGCGTGGTGAAGGGGCAGGCGTCGTCGCCGGTGCGCTTCGCCCGGTCGTAGCGGCATCCCTTGCAGTAGTCGCTCATCTTGTGGACGTAGGCACCGCCCGACGCGTAGGGCTTGGTGGCCATGATGCCCCCGTCCGCGTATTGCGACATTCCGATCACGTTGGGCACCATCACCCACTCGGCACCGTCGACGAAATTCGCCCACATCCAGTCGGTGAGTGAACGCGGATCGACTCCGGCGGTCAGGGACAGGTTGCCGATGAGCATCAGGCGTTGGATGTGATGCGCCCAGCCGTGCTGGCGGATCTCGCTCATCACCGTGCTCATGCACCGCATGGACGTCTCGCCGGTGGTGAACAGCGGCGGCAACGGTCGGTCGGCGTTCAGGGCGTTCATGTCCGCGTAGTCGGGCATCCCCTCCCAGTAGAGACCCCACACGTACTCGCGCCAGCCGATGACCTGTCGGATGAATCCCTCGGCCGATGCGACGGGAACCCGTCCGTCGTCGAACGCCTTCTCCACCGCGTCGCAGACTTCGGCGGGGGTGAGCAGACCGATGTTCAGGTACGGGGACAACAACGAGTGGGCCAGATGCCAACTCTGGGTGGTCATGGCATCCTCGTGCGGGCCGAACTCGGGCAACAGATCGTCGACGAAGTGTCGTAGACGACGCAACGCACCCGCGCGCGTGGTGGCCCACAAACCGCGGGGATCGTCCCCGATGCAGTGCGGACGCAGTTCGGCGATCACCTCGTGATCGAGTTCGTCCGGCTCGTCCGTGAGCGGAGCGGGCCAACGGCCGGCCGCGTTCTTCGGCGGAGGCTCGCGGTTCTCGGCGTCGTGATTCCACACCCCGCTCACCGGCTGGTCGCCGTCCATGAGATAACCGAGTCGCCGTCGCTGCCAGCGGTAGAAGTCCTCCATCTTGAAGGTCTTGCGCCCGGTCAGCCAGTCGGACTTCCACGCGGCGAATTCGTCGTAGTGACACAGGAACTGGTTGCCCCGCACGACGGTGCAATCGTTGGCGCGGACCATGCGCAACGCCGACCAACTGGCGGGCTCCATCACCTCGACGGCGGCGGGCGCGAACTCGGCGCGGTGTTCGCGAAGTCCGGCCACGAGCGAATCGGCGCGGCGGTAGTCCACCTGCCATCCGTCGGCCGCCAGCTCGCGGGCGAAACGTCGCATCGCACAGATCACCAGGTGGGCGCGCTGGATGTGCCAGGACTTCGACGCCACCTTGGCCCGGCTCTCCACCATCAACACCCGGTGGGTCGCCGGGGAAGCCGCCGCCAACGCGGCGAAGGACCGGTTCAGTTGGTCGCCGAGAACCCAGACCGTGCGGTCGGGAGCGGAAGCGACGCGGGCCATGCGTTCAGTGTGGTGCGCGCGTCACGGGGATGCGATGTCGAGCACGGACGACACGATGGGAACACCGGCGCCCACTCCCATGCGCCGAAGCCGATCGATGATGTCGGGGTTCGTGCACACCACCGCGAGCGGATCACCCGCGTCACGCCGGCGGGCGGCGACTCCGAGCAGGATTCCGACCGCGGCATCGTCGAGGACCGTGATCCCGTCGAGGTCCAGAACGGCCGACATCGACGGTCGAAGATGTTTGGTGAGGGCGTCCGAGAAGCGGGGCAACGAGGACAGGTCGAGGGCGCCGTCGAAGGCCAGCACGAGATGCCGACCGATCTCCTGGGTGCTCACCCGCAGACTCACGTCGTCAACCTAGCGGTGGCTCGCGCAGCAAGGTGAGCTCCGAATCGACGGTCACGTCGGGGAAGAAGCGCCCCACCACGGGTACGTCGGTGGGGATCGTTCGTCGCACGCGAACCGTGACGTAGCGGCCATCGTCGTCGACCAACAGCGTGGCCCCGCCGCCCAGGAGTTCGTCCACCCTCTCGCGCGCGGCAATGGTCGGCGACGAGGCGACGCTGGCCGACCGAGCGGCGTTCCACGTGACGCTCTCCAACCGGGCGCGTTCGGTGAGCACGACGGCCACCTGCACCACGGCCAGCACGAGGATCACCGCGAGCGGCAGGGTGAGAACGAACTCGACGGCCGCTTGACCGCGGTCTCGATGGACCGTTTCAGGGCAGTTTGGACGTGATGCCATCGATGACACCGTCGAAGAGCGAGCCGATCTTTCCGGCACCGCCTCCGCCGGTGGCCCAGGCGATGACCAACAGTGCGATCAAACCGGCGGCCAGCATGACCAAGGCGTATTCCGACGTCGCCTGTCCGACATCGCGAACGGGTCGTGTGTCCGGGTTCTCGTGTTCCATGGGTTGTCCTTTCATGACGTGGGAATCCGTATGTGCCCGAGCGTGGCGGCGATCACCGGCACGATGACGAGCACCACGAACGAGGGGAGTGTGCACGCGACCAACGGCACGGCCAGTTGGACGGGAAGTTTCCGGGCCGACGACTCGGCTTGTCGTCGTCGATGATGTCGGGCCGCGATCGACAACTGGTACGCGATCTGATCGATGGGTATTCCGAGACGATCACCATCGGCGAGGATCTCGGTGAGTGGCCGTGCGATGGGGCCGAGAACGCGCGGGATCTCGTCGAGGGCGGTGCCGAGACGCTCACCGGAGTCGACCGAAGCGAGCACCGCGTGGAACGCCTCACGCACCGAGAGCGGAGCGTGGCGCGCCAACAGTTCGATGGCCAGGATGGGTGTGTGACCGGCGCGCAACGCGGCCAGGAGCAAGTCGACGGCGTCGGGCAGATCGTCGACGACGGCACGGGCGCGGCGGTCACGGATGATGCGGCGACGGCGGAGCACCAGAACGACCACCAGAACGAGGAGAACGAAAGCGGTCATGAGCGTTCCAACAGAGTCCGGGTCCATCGACGACCCGCGATGTTCAGTCCGACACCGACGACGAGGCAGAACCAACCGAGCGGTGTGGCGATGAGGGTGCGACGAACGTCGTGGTGCTCGAGGAACATGTATCCGCCGCACGCGACCGGAAGCCAGGTGATGAGTCGGGTGGACGCGAGTGCCGTGGCCGCCTGGGCGCGTCGCTCGGCGCGGGCATGTGCCCGGTCGTCGAGTGTGGCGACGAGCGAATCGATGGTGCCAGCGATGTCTCCTCCGGTGGAAGCCGAAATGGCGAGAACGTGGAGGCTCATCACGACGTCGCGATCGGACTGGTCGCGAGCGACTCGATGGCAGGCGTCGGTCAACGGGGTTCCGGCCACCACCATGCGGGCGAGTTCGCGTGTGACATCCGTGGGATGACGAACGGTGCTGGCCACCAGAGCCGCCGTGAGTGTCTGCGACGAGCGCAGAGCCCGCGCGACGTGGGCCAGGGCGTCGCGCAGGTCCGCGTTACCCACCGTCTCGCGGGGGTGGCGTTCACGACGTCGTCGTCGATCACGCGGTCGCACGGTGAACCGTCTCGATGTGGCGTCGGTCGGAGTGTCGCACGTGGACCACATGGTCGATCAGACGTCGACCGTCGGCCGTCTTGACGAGATGCACGACCGTTCCGATGGCCGCCGACACGGTTCGTCGTATGTCGTCGGCCCTCCACGAGGGAGCGGCTTGCGAGACCAACAGGTCGATGCGTTCGAGTCCGTCGATCGCCGAGTTGGCGTGCACGGTGGACATGCTTCCCACGTGTCCGGTGTTCATGGACTGGACGAGCGTGAGGGCCTCCGAACCCCGAACCTCGCCGACGATGATGCGGTCGGGTCGCAGGCGTAGCGCGGCCCGCAACAGATCGTCGAGTGACACCGCACCGCGTCCCTCGGCGCTGGGGGGACGAGCCTCGAGGCGCACCGCGTTGTGATGCCGAATGGGCAGTTCGTGGGTGTCCTCGATGACCACGAGCCGTTCGGCCGAGGCCACGTCATCGAGCACGCTGGCGATGAGTGACGTCTTGCCCGAACCGGTGGATCCGGTGACGAGCAGATTGCCGTGCGGTCGCCGAACCAGCTCGAGAGCGCGGGCGGAATCCGAGAACGCGGTCAGCGGATGGGTGTGATCGCGGAACAGGCGAAAAGCGACGCAGGTGCCGGCCACCGCGACGGGCGGGATGATCGCGCACACGCGGGTGCCGTCGGCGAGCCGCGCGTCGACGATCGGGGAGAGTCGGTCCAGCCGGCGACCGAGTGGCGACAACACGCGTTCCATGTGCGACTCCACCGTTCCCGTGGGAAGGTCCGGGCCGCGCAAGAGTTCGCCGGATCGTTCGTACCAGACCTCGACGCCGTTGTTGACGAGGATGTCGGTCACCAGCGGATCGAGGCTGAGGTGGCGAAGGGAGTCGGGAAGCGCGGTCACGACGCCGAACGCAGGGGCTCGGTGAGCACCTCGCGCAACGGAGTGACCAGCGAGTCCGGCAGTCGCCCGTGCAGAATGCCGGCGTCCACGCGACGCGACACCATGGAGTTGGTCTTCACCACGGCGACCACGGGAAGCCCGAGGACCGACTCCACGTCGCGGGGACGCAGGGCCCGATGTTCCTCGTCGACGACGACCACGGAGTCCGCCAGGTCGCCCAGGGTCACCGCGCGGCGCAACGTGAGATAGCACGGGCGCACCACGAGCAACACGCGATCGGCGGCGTCGATGAGCGCGGGCGGGGCGACGCTGCAGCCGATGTCGACGAACACGGTGGTGGTGCGGGACCGTTCGACGAGGTGACGCGTCAGTTCCGTCCAGGCCGACGAATCCGGGTGGGGGAGTGTCGAGTCACCGGTGGGAAGGATCCGTAGATGGTCGTCGATGTCGATGGCGGTGGCGACGAGAGAGTCCGAATGTGGTGACTGCAACCAGTCGGCCAGTCCGGCCACGGGGGTGACGGAGCCGAAGATGGCGGGTTGGTCTCCGGCGAGGTCGACCAGAAGCGTGGACGTGGTGCGCGACGAGAGGGAGGCGAGAGCGGCGGCCACGACCGACGTGCCCGCACCGCCCTTGACCGAACGACAAACGATGAGCATGGGAACCCCCGACGAGAGTGGTGTGCAGGGGAAGTGGACCGACGACGGCGACCCAGTGTGGGCGAGCCGAATCGGTGAGCGGTGAAGGTCAGGCGGTCTGCAGTTTCTTCACGGCGGCCGCGACGAGGGCCACCAACGCGACGAGCATGATGAATCGCTTCATGCCGAAAGATTAGTCCCGCCATCGTCGGCGACTACCCTGCGAGACGGAGGTGTCCGGGTACCTGGTGGGCTCCGCCGCCTTCAAAGCGGTTGGGACGAGTGATCCTCGTCCGGCGGGTTCGATTCCCGTCCACCTCCGCCACGCAAACGGACGCACGTCCACGGAGTGTTCGGACGTCTCGTCCACGAGAAGGAGTAGTCATGTTGTTCCCGGTGCGCAAGATCCTGACGGTGGTCGAAGAGATTCATCATGATCTCGGTCCGGCCCCCGAGACCCCGGCCGTGAAGGGTGCGGTGGCCGCGGTGGTGGGCAATCCCTACGTGGGTCGTTGGGTGGAGGACCTGAGCCCGGCCGTGGACGAACTGCGGGCCCTCGGCGAGCGTCTGGGCAACATTCTCATCGCGCATCTGGGCGGTGATCCGTCGCGTATCGACGGATACGGCAAGGGAACCATCGTCGGTTCGGCCGGCGAGATCGAGCACGGAGCGATGTGGCACATCCCGGGTGGTGGCGGCATGCGCGCCGCATTGGGCAAGGGGACCAGCATCGTGCCGAGCACCAAGAAGGTCGCCGGCATCGGCGCGCGTCTGGACGTGCCGATCACGCATCTCGAGTGGAGCTACGTCGGCAGTCATTACGACGCCATCGAAGTGGGCGTGCCCGACGGACCCAAGCCCGACGAGATGGTGGTGATCCTGGCCATGGCGTGCGGAGGTCGCGTGCACGCCCGACTGGCCGGCGGATTCACGTTGGCCGATCGCGGCAAGCCCGGAGTCCCGGCATGAGCACGTCACGCATCGCGGTCATCGGGTTGGGTCGCATGGGTTGGCACATGGCCGCGCATCTGGCCGCCAAGGGATACGACTCCGGTCGTGCCGTGTCGGTGTGCGACGTCGTTCCCGGAGTGGCGCAGAAGTGGGTGGACGAAAACGGCGGCACCGCGTTCACCGATGCGGCGGCGGCCGTGGAGGGTTGCGACATCGTGATCACTTCCCTTCCCGCCGACCGCGAGTTGTTCGCCGTCGCGGACGCGATCCTGCCCGTGCTTTCCGAGGGATCGCTGTGGGTGGATCACTCCACCACGTCGGCCGAGGGCGCCCGCGTGGTTCACGCTCGCGGTGCGGAGAAGAACGTGGCGTTCCTCGACGCGCCGGTGTCCGGTGGTGTGGACGGCGCGCGCAACGGAACGTTGACGGTGATGGCCGGTGGTGATCGAGAAGCGTTCGACCGCGCCGAGAAGATCATGGGCGCGTACGCCGCGCGCGTCACGTTGATGGGTTCCAGCGGTGCCGGTCAGATCACCAAGATGACCAATCAGATCTGCGTGGTGGGCTTGTGTCAGGCGCTCGCCGAAGGATTGGACTTCGCCGAGTCCGCGGGCCTGGACGTGTCCAAGGTGATCCACGTGATGCTGCAGGGATCGTCGGCGTCGTGGCAGATGGCGAATCGCGCCGAGAAGATGTTGGCCGGCGAGTACAACTACGGCTTTTCCACCACGCTCATGCGCAAGGACGTGGGTCTGGTGTTGGACGAGGCGAAGTCGATGAACGTGCCGCTACCGGTGACGACGATGGTGGGCCAGATGTTGGCCGAGGTGTCGGAGATGGGTGGCGACGCGTGGGACTGGTGCAGCCTGATGGAGCGCCAGCGCCACTCGCACTAACCAGCGTTCTCGGTCGGAAACGCGACAGAAAACCGTCGCCGACGCGACCGAGAACGAGAGTTGATGTGTCTTTTAAATGCGATTGGCTTACTGCCTTCGGCTATCTCACGAAGTATGCCAAGAGAAAGTTTCTCAATCTGTCGGACACGTTCTCGAGTGATACCCATGTGATCTCCAATTGACTCCAAAGTCTGCGGCTGTTGAGGTTCAGAGCAAACCAAGCAAATTGTGCCTTGGTTAGTGTGGCACCTGGATTGGACGTCGAATGTTTCTCGACTAAATCCGAACCGGTGACAGATGACTTCGGCTTGCCGCGGATGAAGTGTTTGAACGAGCTTTCTAATCTGGATCCGATCAAACGAGTCAATTACTTCATCCAAGACACCGGGTTCGGATGGTAAAGCTTCATGGCTTTGTAACAACGGAGAAGAATAGTCAGTTATTGGCCCATCCTGAGCGAGGAAGACTTCCGGCACGTCCTCTTCGATGTGCTCTATCGAGAGCATCGGCTCGCTGAGGCTTTTGAGCCTCATGATCTCGTCGAGAGGCACATGCATCTCATTTGCTACATCAAGTGCTGAAGGCATGCGTTTGGTTTTCAGGATCAGTGCGTCCTCCAATCGTTGTACTGCAAGGACGTTTTCGACAACATGCATTGGAAGTCGAATCACTCGGCCGGAATTCGCACTACCACGTGCGATTGCTTGCTTTATCCACCAAGTTGCGTAAGTTGAGAATTTAAAACCTTTACGCCAGTCAAACTTTTGTACCGCGTGCATTAGACCAAAGTTGCCTTCTTGGATTCGATCAAGAATTGGCAGTCCCCGATGCGAGGTTCGGGTAGCAATTGATACCACCAGTCGTAGGTTCGCGTTGATGAACCTTGCTTGAGCTTCTTCACCCTCAGCTATGGCGAGTTTGAGGTCGGTCAAACTGGGGCCATCTAGAAGGGATTGAGTTGTCTTGAAGTGTGCTTCAGCAAGTCGACCTGCCTCAATCAATCGGGCAAGTCGCACCTCCTCTTGTCTTGACAGAAGAGAATAGGCATTTATGTCAGAGAGATACTGAAAGTAAGCATTCATGAAGTTGTAGATGATGAGTAGTAACGAGAATTCCGTGGCTAGAGAACGGGCCTACGAGATTCTTTCAACACCATGGCGTGTCGGCGCGATTGTTCTTACACCAATACAACAATCGATCTACTTCATCGTGCTCCGCTAAAGCACGATGCTTCTAGAGAAGCCGTAAGTGCTCGTCAGGAACAAAGCGGCAAAGTCTTTCGGATTACAGCAACGACTCAACGACGAACGGCATCGAACGCGGCGCTCACCAGTGCGGCACCACGATGATCGCCGACCAGTCCGGCAAGCATGTTGTTCATCACGTACACCACCGTGAGGTTGTTGTCGAGGTCGTTCACGACGCTCGAGCCTCCCCAACCGCCCCAGAAACAGACGCGACGGTCGGTCGGAAGGTGCGGAACGGATTCGTTCGGAAGCGCGTAACCGATGCCGAACTTCACCGGCACCATCAGGACGGGGTCGAGCCCGTCGGCCTGCACACGGAAGATCTCGTCGATGGCGGTCGGCGACAGCAGTCGACGCCCCTTCACCACCCCGCCATTGCTGATGGCGCTCTGAGCCCACGCCAACGATCTGGCGTTGCCATGTCCGTTGGCGGCGCCGATGTCGGCCCGACGCCATTCGTCGGTCCACGACTCCTCGGCACCGGGAGCCGGTCCGGTGAACGTCTTGACGACGATCGAGTTCGGATCGAGTGTGGTCATGTCGATCGGAATGGGCGGGGGAGGAATCACGTTCGACACGCGCGAGAAGTGACGCGGATCGAGACCGATGTGGAAGTCGAGATCGAGCGGCTCGGCCACCTCGGTGCGGAAGAACCCACCCAGCTTCTTGCCCGTGATGCGCCGAATCACCTCGCCCACGAGATGCCCCTGGTTCAGCGCGTGATAGCCGGAATGAGCACCGGGTTCCCACCACGGCGCCTGGGCGGCCAGTTTCGCGGTCGACTTCTCCCAGTCGTACAGGTCCGCGACGGCGATGGGCTGGTCCCAGCCCGAGACGCCGGACGTGTGCGAGAGCAAGTGGCGCACCAGAACACCCTCTTTGCCGTTCTGGGCGAATTCGGGCCAGTAGGTGGCCACGGGTGCGTCGAGGTCCAACTGACCCCGGTCGACCAACATGAGCGCGCACAACGCCATCTGGGTCTTGGTGCTCGACCACACGTTGGTGATGGTGTCGGCGCCCCACGGTGTGGTGCGGGCGGGGTCGGAATGTCCGCCCCACAGGTCGACCACCATCTCGCCGTTCCACACCACGGCGACCGACGCTCCGACGTCGTCACCGGAGTCGATGTTGCTCGACAGGATTCGCTTCAGCTCCGTGAAGCGGTCGTCACAATTTCCATGAATCTCGGCCATTTCGTGTCCCCCCTAGCGGAGGACTTTAGTCGGCGAGAATCAGACGGCGAGCAGGTCGCGGGCGCCGGTGTCGCTCGAGGGGTGGCGCAACTTGCTCATGGCGCGCGCCTCGATCTGACGAATGCGCTCGCGGGTGAGGTTGAAGTGCTCGCCAACTTCCTCGAGGGTGCGGGGCTCACCGCGATCCAGTCCGAATCGCAACTTCAGGATCTCGCGCTCGCGCTCGTCGAGCGGAGCCAGCAGTCGCTGGATCTCCTCGGGTAGTAGCGCGGTGGCGGCCACTTCGAAGGGGCTCTCGGCCGAACGGTCCTCGACGACGTCACCCAACTCGGCGTCGCCGTCCTCGCGCAAGGGCTCGCTGAGCGACAGTGGTTCGGCCGCGAAGCGCAGGGCCTCGGTGACCTTGTCCTCGGGCATCTCGACTTCCGCGGCCAGTTCACGCAGGCTGGGCTGACGGCCGAACTTCAGCTCGAGGCGCGAGCGGGCCTTCTGCAGTCGGGCCAAGGTGTCGCCGGCGTGGACTGGCAGACGGATGGTGCGACCGGTGTTGGCGATGCCGCGGGTGATGGCCTGGCGGATCCACCACGTGGCGTAGGTCGAGAACTTGAAGCCCTTGCGCCAGTCGAACTTCTCGACGGCGTGCATGAGGCCGAGGTTGCCCTCTTGGATGAGGTCGAGCAATGGAAGTCCGGACGCCTGGTACTTCTTGGCGATGGACACCACCAGTCGAAGGTTCGACTGCACGAATGCGCGCTCGGCGGTCTCGCCGTCCTTGATGAGGTTGCGCAGTTCGCGCTTCTTGGCGGGGGTCAGTCCCTTGCCGTCGGTGCCGAATTCCTCGCGGGCGGTCTTGCCGGCCTCGATCTGCTTGGCGAGCCGCACTTCGTCATCCTTCGTGAGAAGGGTGTACTGGCCGATGTCGGACAGGTAGAGCCGGACGAGGTCCTCTTCATCACGATCGACGCGATCCTTGGCCACCTGGGAACCTCACTTCACTGGAGTAGTTGCTCACCGGATTGACGACCACGAGAGTGTGAGTCCCCCGGTCGATTACTGCCAAAAACACTGGGTTTGCCGGTCCCAAATGGCCGTAATGGCGGGAACGATACCGACCGTTCACGCTTCATCAACCAGCGGACGAAACTTCCTCGGAAAAGTTCCCGCCATGACACGAACCACTCGATTCGGTAGGTTGATTTTCGTGTGAATTCGTTCGTCGAACGGGTTGCGAACCTCACCGGAACTCGCTACCGAATCGCTTGAATTCAGCGTCGAGAAAGAGGAGTCAGCCATGACGAACCCGTTGTTGAACGACAAGAAGTTGCGGGCCGCCGCCGAATCGGACGGTGCGGGTTGGGGCGCACCCGATCTCGAAACGCGCGCGCCCATGACCGACGGACCGACGTCACCGTGGAATCCGGCCACGCGTGCGATGACCGTCGGCGGCACGGTGAGCGCCACCGCCGTTCTCTTCGTTCTTTTGTTGGCGGGCGCAACCGTCGGCTGGCTCGGCGTCGAGGCCCCCGAGGGTGAGGTGTACAAGTTCCCGGCCTTCGCCATCGGTGGTGTCCTGGTGGGACTGGTCTGCGCCCTCGTGCTGGCGTTCAAGCCGAACCTGGCCAAGATCCTCGGTCCCGTCTACGCCGTCGCCCAGGGCTTGTTCGTCGGTGCCATCAGTCGGGCGTACGAGACCTACTACGACGGCATCGTGGTGCAGGCCGCTGGTGCCACCATCGCGGTGGTCGCGGTGATGTTGGCGCTCTACGGACTGCGCATCATCAAGGTCACCGATCGAATGCGCCGCATCGTGATCGGCGCCACCCTCGGCGTGGCGCTCTTCTACGGTGTTTCGCTGCTCATGAGCTTGTTCGGGGCCACGCCCACGTTCTTGTCGTCCAGTAGTGCGCTCGGCATCGGCTTCAGTTTCCTGGTGGCCGGTCTCGCGGCGTTCAACCTGGCTCTCGACTTCGATTTCATCGAGCGTGGTGCCAAGGAGCGGCTCCCCGAGTCGGTCGAGTGGTACGCCGCCTTCGGTGTGCTCGTGACGGTGGTGTGGCTGTACCTCGAGATTCTGCGCCTGCTCGCCAAACTTCGCGATCGGTGAGTCGATTCGTCGACGACGATCTCGATCGTCGCACGCTCACCGTCGTTCTCACGGCGCTCGCTTGTCTGTGGGCGGCTCACTTCGCCGTCGAATGGGCTCCCGATTCGTTCACGCGTCTCGCGCAGATGAATTGGTGGGCCGGATCGCAGATCGTCTTCTATCTCGTGGTGCCGGTCGTGGCGATGGCGGTCATCGGCATTCGACCGTCGGAGATCGGATTCCGACTGCGAGGCACGTCGTCGCATTGGAGGGCCTACGCCACGATCTTCGCGGTGGCCGTGCCCTTCGTGGTGATCGCCAGTTACTCCGCGGAGTTCCAGGATCGCTATCCGCTGTACGAGATCTACGCCGGTCAGTCCGATGTGTGGGGTGATCTGGCGTACTGGTGGCCGTTCTACGTTCTCCAGTTCGTGGCCATCGAGGCTTTCTTCCGCGGGTTCCTGGTTCTCGGTCTCGGTCGCCGGATCGGATCGTCGGCCGTTCTCGTGGCGACCGTTCCGTATCTGATGATTCATCTGGTGAAGCCACCGCTGGAGGCGTTGGCATCGATCGTGGGCGGTTTGGTGATGGGAACGCTCGCGTGGCGGACGAAGAGCATCTGGTGGGGTGTGGCCGTGCACGTGGGCGTGGCGGTGGTGATGGACCTCATGTCGTTGGGCCACAAGGGTTTTCTGTGGTGAACCCTGCGCGCACCGAAACGCTCCTCACCGGCATGGCCGGCGCGTTGCTGGCCGGACTCACGGGACGCGTCGTGGGTGTGGGGCGCTGGGGCCTGTTGGTCGGGGCAATCAGCGGGGCGGTGGCCGGAGGTCGTCGGGTGTACGACTGGCGGTCACGTCGTGGGGTGGTGGCATTCGTCGCCGATCACACCTGGGCGCTGTCGACCACCACGTCGGGCGTGATCGCGATGGCGGTGAACACGACGCGGGACGCGGGCTTCGAACCCAGCCTGTCCGAACGTCAGAACCGCATGGTCTACCGACGGGGTCTCGTTCTTCGACGAGGGTTCGCGGTCACGTTCGGCAACGTGGTGAACGGCGCGGCCGACGAGAACGGGGAACTCACCGAACGTCGTCGCAAGTTGGTGACCGTTCACGAGGACGCGCACGTGTGGCAGGCACGCGCGTTCGGTCCGATCTACCCGATGGTGTACGGCGTCTGGTTCGTGGGCGGGGCGCTGGTCGGTGCGACGAAATGGATGACGTCCGACAAGTCGGTGCCGCTGTCGCAGAAGGTGGACGCGTACGCGTACTACCGCAATCCGTTCGAGCGGCACGCGTACCGATTGCAGGGTGTGTCGACGCCTGCCGATGCCGTCGAACGTTAGAGAGTGCGTAGGAAACCCAACAGCGCCTCGTTGAACTCGGCGGGGTACTCCTGCTGGGTCCAATGACCGGCCTTGGGGATGAGCGCCTTGCCCTTGTAGTTCGGAGTCATGCCGTTGATGGCGTCGATGGTGTCCAGTCGCGACGCGATGACGCCGTCCTGCTCGCCACCGATGAAGAACGTGGGCATGGAGATGCGCTCGGGAGAGAGGTCCTTGAGCACTTCGAAGTTCGCGTCGAGATTGCGGTACCAGCTCACCGGACCGAAGAAGCCGCTGTTGGTGAACTGCTTCTCGTAGTAGTCCAGGTCGTCCTGCGTCAGCCAGAACGGCAGGCCGTCGGGAATGTCCTTGAACATGTCGAGGAAACCGGTGCCGGCCATGGGGGGTAACTCGTTCACGTCGGTGGGTCCGGGGCGGTACTGCGCGCCGCTTCCTCCCCACAGGATGGTGCGCATCGTGTGGCGGACGTCGGCCTCCAACTCGCGCTCGGCCGAGCCGACTTCCTGGAAGTACAACATGTAGAAGAAGCGGTCCGTGAACATCATCTTGAACAGATCGGTGGGCTTCATCGGCCACGGCGTGAATGGCACGCTAACCGCGCACACCGCGTTCACGCGCTCGGGGTGCAGGCGACCGGACTCCCACACCACCAACGCACCCCAGTCGTGACCGACGAAGGTGGCGGTGTCGTGGCCGGTGGCATCGAGCAAGCCGTTGAGGTCGGCGGTGAGTTCGCGAATGCCGTAGGCCTCCACGTCACGCGGGGACGAGGAGAATCCGTAGCCACGTTGATCGGGTGCGAGCACGTGGTAGCCCGCGGCCGCCAATGGTTCCATCTGGTGACGCCACGAGTGTGCCGACTCGGGAAACCCGTGGCACAACAACACGCACGGGTTCGCCGGGTCGCCGGCCTCGGTGACGACGAGGTCGACCCCGTTTGTGCGGATGGTGCGCTGGCGAACGGTCATAGTCCCCTCGACCATGGGCTGGACGGGCCCGAAAGGGTGTTCCACCAGAATCCCGTGATGTCGATGATGAAGTGCACTGACCCAACGTCGTCGCCACACCACACCTTGATCTCGTAGTCACCCACGCTC
>Ga0315905_10002471_pt1 | contig 19446 bp, 36 predicted proteins | sample LakEriMetagenome_5_FD_203522 | JGI IMG/M metagenome (GOLD analysis project Ga0315905, IMG submission 203522) | Freshwater fungal communities from buoy surface, Lake Erie, Ohio, United States - Buoy 4 MA121 | ecosystem: Environmental > Aquatic > Freshwater > Lake | place: USA: Lake Erie, Ohio... | reverse complement strand
CTTTGCTTCCAACGCCAGTTGTTTTGTTGTATTCGCCATATATCAAGTATGTCACCCACCATGTAGAGTGTTTCGCATGTATTGTGCTTGAGGAAGTTGTTGAGTTTATCCGCTTGGCAATCACGGGTACCCAAATGAACGTCCGAAATAAAGATGGATCGATATGTTTTTTGCATATCGATATTTATATGACTTAACTATGTTTGTGGTAATAGTCGATAGCTCTCACAAGCCCTTCAATGTGGTCTTGTGTCTTTTGTTTAAATACCACAGGTTCAGAATCTTGCACAGCCATAATAATGACAATATCATCAATAGGTTGACCAACCAACTCTTCATACATCAATGCATATGCTGTTGTTTGCCAAAAGTAATCTTGAATATCATTAATGTCCTTCAACTTTTTGGAAGTCTTAAAGTCAATTACCGACAAAACACCTTCATATTCAGCAATACAATCTACTCGACCAGCTAAACCTAATTGAGTGGACCACAATCCAACCTCTTGATAATGTATGTTATTAATTTTATCTAGCAGTGGTTTAAGAGATAAGAACATTTCCTTAGCATCAGGCATAACTACACCTGGTGGTTTAGGTTCATTGTTCAGATAATGTTCACACAAAGTATGTACATTGGTACCACGGGAGGTCGCTTGTTTAGATATCTTGTTAGCAACTTCTTCACCAACACGCCTGCGCCATTCCATGATAGCCTGTTTCTTTTGGGCGCCCACCACGGTTGTGACTGACGGCAACTTTTTACCATCTGGTGTAACATAATATCTTTTCCCGTCAGGAAAAGTTTGAGATTCAATTTTTGGAATCTCTTTTGGTGGGCAATAATTAAACATAATCTATGTCGAATACAAACACATTACGTGGTAATGTTGATTTATGGACACTGACTGCGTGCCACACTTCTGGTGAATGTATTACTAACTCTCCTTGTTTTGGTTTTAAAAAATATGTATCACATATGTCATAATCATCAATGTATGTATCATCTCGTCCATTTCGAATAAACACTAAATCTGAACTACCTTCAGGCACATCTACATAAAATATACCAACAGCGTCTGGCTTAAAATTTTCATTGGTATAGTTGGTCATTTCTTCCATGTATGTGTCAAGTTTTACATGGTTGTGACACATACCTTGACCACCTAAAAGTAATCTGTTAGCCCAACTCCTCTTATAATACACGGATTTAACTTCTTTGTCAACCTGTAAAATTTTATGTACCGATATTAATTGTTCGGTCACCCATGATGTTAATCGTGAAGCACCAGGTAAATGTATTAAATCCAAATATGGTTGACCAACGGTTGTTAGCCCCGAACCTTTATGTGAATCACCACTTTCCCTACGCAATCTATTCTTTACTGATGACATATTGAATACATGGTTAACACTCTTAACAAGGTCTTCATCGTGATAAAGGCTATCATCCTCACATTGGATTCTTATGACAGGTTTACCAAAAACAGTTTCTATTATCATGTTAATAACATTTCTTTATAGTTATTGATTTTTTCATCATTCAATTCTTTGATATTATACATTTGTCGTAGTTCAACTTGCGTATGTTTCAATATGTGTTCTAAAGGAATATCAACATTTAACATGTTGTTCATAGCAAAAGCCGAAAACTTATTCCTGTCTCCACGCATCATATTATACTCATCAGCGATTGTTTTACACATATTAAAATTTAAACCTTGTGATGGTAAACTCCATTTTGCAACATTCTCCATCACATAACCATAAATCTCCGGGTTCAAACTGAACTCTGAACTATATCTATTTAACTCTGCATTTTTTTCATAATGAAACAACATCAGTGGGTAAAATAACATTTCCTGTAATGGATTATCGGATTCAAGTGACCAATTTATTAAATCATAAAAATATTCATGTGTATCATATGGTAAACCTAATATAAAACCTGCACTCATATTAACTTTATTTTTCCATTGTTCCTTGAGCCAATACAATCGGTCTTTCACTTTATTGGGATGCATACCCTTGCCTATGGCTTTTGCACTTTCATATTGCAATGTTTCAATGCCAAAGAACGAACCCATCAATCCCATTTCTGTCAGCATTTGAGCTTGATGTGGATATTTGTTTAATAAATCTATGCGGAGATACGCAGAAAATTTAGGTTTAAATGGCAATGAAGTAAATACTTTATGTAGAGCTTCTATCTTGTCATTGTCATCATTAAATGTGTCATCGGTAAGAAAATAACTTGTTGTGCCGTGGACCTCATACATACGAATCAGATTATCTCTTATTTCATCCGAATCTCTAAGATATGTACCTTTCTTTTTACCCAACAGTGGAAAATTACAAAACTTACATTTAAAAATGCAACCTCTGGCCAATTCGATTGGTAGAGATTCGTTTGGTAAAATATTAAACTTTTTGTCCCACCAATGAGTTGATATATTATTCATCGTTGGTTCTGGATATTTAAAGGAATCTACCTTGTATCTGGTTTTTTCATTGATTATTATAGGTTCACAATATTCTATTGATGACTTTTTATTGGCCAAATAATCTGTAATGTCCAACACGGATATATCACCATAACCTAACACATAATAATCAATATTTTCATCAATTAAAAAGTATGGTGTTTTCGAACCGCCGTATAGTAACTTGACATGTTCGTTTTTTTTAATATGTTTGATAATCTTTTCAATCTCATCATAACTCATCCAATACATCTCATTCAATTCTTGATTACCTAACCGAACACCTGTCCACGCATTGGCTTTTACTTCATTTGTCGATTTTGGCCAAAAGAAAGATGAGCTGAATCCCACCCACAGAGTTTCATCATCGATGTGTTTATCCAATATTTTGAGTATTTCATCGGTACTAAATTCATTGATGAAATCAAATACAAAGGTTGAATATCCCACATCATTTAAAGCAGAAGCAATTCTATATGCACCCAATGTTCTATTGATTCTTCCGAATGTGTCTTGGTTGACAGTACCACCGTTAATAATTATGCAGTTGCTCATTTCTTTAAATTTTCCAAATAATTATTGTGGTCAAACAAATTTTGGCTTATATGATGAAACAATTCTTTTATGTCACTTTTTTCATTTATAAAATTTGGATAATCTGTGTTTAATATTTTTTCAGCAACATTCGTGTCAAAATATTTTATACCGGCCGGAATTTGTAACCAACTATCATTACCAAATATGCACTTATAATTAATAGAAGGTAAGCCCATTCGAATTGTTTCTATTTCCGTTAAGTAATCTATATCACTTTGTTTCGGTATGTTAGTTTTAATTAATTCAGAAAAATTATCTATCAAAGGTAAATTTTTATTTTTAATGCTAAAAGTTGTCCAAAATTTACTATCGGTTCTTTTTGATAGGTAATGTAGATGTATAAAATTTAATACCGATTTGTTGATGCATTTCGTATATGAATTAAATATATTTTGTATCTCTTTGTTTCTAAGGTTTAGATCATCTTTGTGTTTGTTCCACAAATTTAACATTAAAACTTGAATCCAAATACTTGTTGCTTCTAACGGTTCAACAAAGCCGGAACTCAAACCAATTGAAATACAATTCTTAATACACACCTCATCATAACAACCTGGTTCAAAACTAAAAACTCGGGGTACATCAATTTCATGTCCCACATAATCTTCAATTTCTTTTTTTATTTCTTCGTCTGTTGCAAAACTGGAATCAAAAACATAACCACAACCATATCGACCTTGTACAGGTATCTTCCACATCCAACCATATTTCATTGCAATTGATTCTGTATATGGTGGAACATCTTTACTATCATCTTGGATGAAGAAAGGCATTGCTCTGTTCACGGGTAAATGTTCCTTGTATGAAATCCATTTGGATTTATAAAAATTACCAATGATTAATCGTTTGAAACCGGAACAATCAAACACGAAATCGGTTGTTGATGTGTTACCTGATTTTAAATAAAGAGATGAAATGTAACCGTGTGGATCGGTATTGATATCAATAACTTCATCGTCAACCAATTTAATGCCACGCGATATTCCAACTGTTTGTAAATATCGAGCCAATAAATTTGCATCAAAGTGTAATGCATATTCACCATAAGATTCCAAAGTAACCTTATCAATCTTGACCAGATTAAGTTCACTAATGATCGGGCTTAATTGTATATCGTTAAGACAATCACCCTGAGATATTTTTTCTAGGTAATATGGCCTAAAATCAAACTTTTTATTGCCGGCAGTATTATCATACTTTGTTAATTCATCTGTAAATATATGATAATAAAATTTACCATCACCATTCCAATTGGTAAATTTTATTGAATTTTTTATTGTTCCTTTGGCATATTTTATGATATCACTGATAGGAACATCGATATTTTTTAAAAATTCAATGAACAACGGTGTTGTGCCTTCACCTGCACCTAAAATGCCTATTTCACTACTAGCTATTACAGTAATTTCCACATCTGGATATTGTTTTCTAATATAAAGTGCTGTCAACCAACCTGATGTGCCAGCACCAACAACGGTGTATTTCATAATATAAGATTGTTTTTAAGTTTTAATGATTGTGTTGATGTTCACTGGAATAAACTTGACTTGAAGCGGTTGGAGCAGTATCGTGATACCATTTGAGAAAATCATTAATTACATTTTGATGTAAATTCACATCATCACATAAACTGTGAGGCACCAAAACTTTATATGTTAAACCTTGTGGTGAACAATAAATGTTTCCCAACGGACAAGGTTCGCCAGAATAGTATGAATTAACAACATTGCAGGACAGAAGTATATGGTCTGGATTATTTACGACTTCATATAAAAAAACTTCACGAACAAATTCGACTGTATGAAATAGTTCAATAAGTTTTTCTTGTTCTGGTGTTCTTTCATTTTTAGAAATTACATTATCAATCTCATCAATAAATCCGGTTTGTGCATTATAATAATAAAATGATTCCATTTGAGAATTATCAAATGATCTGTTATCTATTAGTCCATTAATCAATAAATCAAATGAACCAAATTCAATTTCTTTTTTAAATCCTTCGCTTATTGCACTATAACATATTAATTTGGGAACAACAAAGTCTATGTAACTTTGATTTTTATAAATCTTAAATAACACCGAATCTATATTATTAATTTGATCTTTCCATCTATCCGGTACAGTATCGAACACAACATTTGTAATGTTTGATAGGTTACCGAACAAATCAAGTTTTTCTTGTAATTCTGGTGTTATTTCTATAGACATTTTATACCTCTAATCTAGATTTTCCGTAAATTTCTACATCGTTAATTACACCAGTTTTTTCAGATACAATTTTAATTGGTATAATTGAACGTTTCTTCTTTTCTTCATGTTTATATACTGTACCCCAAATATCTTGTCTTGATAGTGGTAGGCCGTCACCTTTAATTGTAACAGGAATATAACCACCAGTCATCTTCTCAAACGCCAAAGCAAACAAAGCAATATTGTCGGAGTATGCATTGTCACATGTCACATCCCAATGTTTACCATCTAGGTACATGCAAGAACCTTGGCAAAGATGTAACACCGGACAATCAGCACAACTAATCTCATTTTGACGAGATTTCCAATGTGTAACTGATTTTAATTGAACATTATCATAATCATCTAAATTACCACCAGAGTGTGACTCACCATTTTTACTAGTCTCAACAATTGAAACATTTTGACAAGTAACAACATTGCCTTTCAAATCCAGTGCAATTGTTTCTGGTACTTCCATACCACACTTTTGGCCAACATATTTGGATTCAACATGAGTGAGTGTTGATTTAACAAAATTATCAATTTTTGTAAATGTTAAACCAAAATTAATTCCACCATCTGTGGAATAAATATCATTAAAAGCACTCTGTCTATAATTAAATTGTTCTTCTAATGTGTTCAATGAACTTTCTATAGCTGCATCATCATATGCATCAATAAAACCACCTTCGCCAATTTGAATGTTTGGATTACCTGTCATTTCAACAAAATAATCATATACAGCCTTACGACTAATATTTTTATTATTCATCATTGTATTGAAACTAATACGGCCAACTTTGGACATAATTTCATAAAATTCAAGAATAATTTTTTTCTTTTCAGGATCATCAAAGGGATCGGGCCCGCGAACAAATTGTCCCGGACCATCATGACTGATACCCACACTAAACCCCATATAATATAACCAAGAACAAATTTCTCTTGTGAGTAATGTTCCGTTTGTTACCATGCTGAATGAAACTTTTTTGTTCCAATGCCCATATTTCTCAGCAAACGCCTCGGTCAAAGGCTTTAATGTTTTCCAGTATACAAGTGGTTCACCACCCCAAAACTCAACCCGTAAACCTTGTTCTTCTGTTATGTCCAAAACTTCCAATTTACGCATGAATTCTTCGATATCTTTTTTACTTGTTTCTGGCGGCCTCTCAACAAATCTCTGAGAACAATAGTCACAAGAATAGTTACACGACAGACCTAATTGAATCTTAATTGTGGTAATCTGTTTGGATTTTTTAAGTGGACTAAATTTGGAGAAAGGAATTGTTTCCTTCATCTTATGTTCTTGTATTTCTGGATACTCGTACACAAAACCTGTTGAATTTTTTAGAATACCCTTCTCATTATCATAATAGAATGTTGCGGTATCATTTGCATTTTTTTCAGCATGTATTTCAAAAATCATTATATCTTCCTATTAATTAAATTATTACCAGCAAGCACAAGCACAAGCCCAACTTCTACAGTCGCAGTTTACTGTGGTGCTGGCCGTGGTACAATTATATGTACAAGCACAATTGCAATTTGGTTGCAAAAATTTTGTTGTTCCGTCACAATTTGTACAATTAACTGTGCCTGATATTGTGCAATTACCACAATTTTTATTGCCACAATTACAATTAGAAGTACAATTGCCATTGGCGCAATTACCGGCAGTATTATTTGCATAATAAGCTTTGGAGTACAAACCATTCAATGATGTGATTCCAGCAATTGGCCCATTGATTGTATTTTTTGCATTGGCTCTAACCCAAGACATGGCCGCGGTTGAGTTTGAACCCGTTTCTGCAGCTACATCACTTAGTGATATTCTTCCTGATGCTGGTGTAGTCATTTTTTATTGAATCCGGTAGTGTTGTTCTTACTATTTATAATGGTGAAAACCAATAACTTTTCTCTTTTATTTTGTTTGGATTTTCCAGTTTCAACATCAAATTATTAATAAAAAAGTTCAATGTGAGTCTACAATCATTAAGTTCTTGCCCGAAACCAAAATTTGCTGAATGTAAGTAATCGCCGCGGTACATGACTAGTTTATTAAATTCGTATGGTGCATGATGGTCTTTTTCAGGTCTACAAATTCTTGTTCCGTGATTATTAAACCTATCTTTTAGATTTTCATTTAAATAAATTACACCCGAAAAGGTTGCTGTATCACGATGGCACCACGAATTATCTGGTCTGTCTGTCTCAGTTAAAGAATGAAATAAACAAACCATTTGTGCATCAATATTTAATTTACAATCATCACGCACAACATCTTTAAATAATTTACCTAAAATTTGATTAGTTATTTTAATGTGTTGCTCTTCGTCTAACACAGAAAGGTGCAAAGTTCTTTTGCCGTTGTAACTTATTTGTGTACCTGTTATAGTTGGATTATCATCACTCAAATAATATTGTTGCGCCAAGGCTAAATCCACAACTTCTTGTGGATTATCGAATACATTATAAATGGTAGTTATATCTTTGAACACTTCAATAACCAAGTTCTTCACAAGCCACGATCCATTGTTTCACCAGACTACTCCGAACGATATCATCTGGTGTAAAGTAGATTTCTTGGAACGATGGCATCTTGCGAGCCACTTCCAGAAAGTCATGGAAAGATGTTTGGTCTTTGTTACTCTTAATCAGGTCGGTTTGTTTAAAGTCACCTGAGAAAATAATCTTTGATCGATGCCCAACCCGTGTAATGATTGTATTAACTTCAGACCAATTCAAGTTCTGGTTCTCATCTACAAGAATGATTGCATCATCAATGGAGATACCACGAATTGCAGTAGTCGAAATGAAACGGACATAACTCTGTTCTTTCAATCTATCCCATGCATCAGGTCTTCCAAATAGTGTACTACAAATTTCTTTGTATGGCAACTCATAGATTTCTTGTTTTTCATCCAAGTTACCTGGTAGATAACCAACATCACGCAATTGTACCAGACTGCGTACAACTACCACTTGTTTGAATGAGTTATTTTTATCTAGTACTTCTTCAATAGCTTTATAAAGTGCTAAGAAGGTTTTACCTACGCCTGGACAGCCAAACAGTCCCATGAAATACGCACCACCTTTATACATCTCAAAGAATAGTCTTTGATTCTCCGTAAGTGGTTCAAAAGTTTTTAGATGGTCTAGTTTAATTCGTAAAGAATTGTTTGTAACTGGTTGATGCCTCGTTTTTGCATCGTCATCCTGTTGTTCCGTATACTTCGCTGTTGATCTTTTGGTAACCATCATTTCTCCCTTTGAATAATGCAGAAGTCTTTTTATCGGAATCGGTAGGAAGTTTCTTACGATTCTTTTTTATGTTTTTTACCTGTGTATCAGGTTTCTTTTTAGGTAGAAATAAAGCTGGCACTTGGGGCATTACCATTCCCTCGGCATTTTGGTTTTGTGCCCAGCCTTCATTGTATTTCCAGGTATGGTTTCTTTCATTCGATTAATTATGTACTTCTCAAATGTGGAATCTGCCTGGCCTATTCCTGGTGTACTCATACGCATTCCATCACCAAGTACAGGTGCGCCTTCGACACTGAAGTATCGTTCAAGGTGTGGATTGTTTTGTTTGAATTCATCATACTGAGCAATTTTCATTATGTGCTCTTCGACTTCATTTGTATTTGAATTAAGAAACTGATAAGTTGGCATTAAATTTATCCTGTGATAGATGTTCGGTCATTTTAACAAACCAAATTGGTTTTGGTCTACTATTTATTTTACCTTTCCATGACCATAAATGTTCTTTTTTCATCACATAATAATTATGGTATGATTGCAATGGATTTCCTGGCACTTTGCAATCATCTGGCATTGCAGGAGTTGGGCCAACAAAATCACCAACAGGACATTTATTTGGCAATTTGGCCAAATCTGGTATTAATCTTGCTGTTGCATGAACTTTACCATAACGATAGGTGAATTCTTTTTGTAATTCACACCACATATTATATAGCCACAAATAATGTTTATCACTTTGACGAAGCCAAATAGCAGAAGGATGATTCATCATTGTGGGTTTCATCAATCTCACTTCACGCTCATCATGTAACCGCCATCGTTTGATTTTGCGGTTATTAATTGTTTTATCAATATACATTTCACCATCAAGAACACGGTGTGTAGTTGATAGCAGCTGTGCATATTCAATCACCATTTTGCAAACGTGTTTATCTACATGCATTTCTGCACATTTAGTTACATCATAATCAAGATAAAAAATATTCATTATAACATCCGAATCAAACCAATACTATCAATACTGACTAACAAGATGTAGTTAGCCAACATGCCAAATGATTTCCTAGTATAACTAGCCCAAGCATACATAGAACAACCAGCAATCCAAATAGGATAAAGTACAAGTAGTGGGGGATTAGGGACAGTGGCAGCCATCGTAATACTGCACCCAATGCTGATAGCCCAAGCCAGAACTTCCACCCCGAAACGAAACGGGTTAGTTTTGTAATCATCATATATCCATTGCAGAGTTGGTTTAAATAAATCAATAATCATTACAATTTAGGAATATTCAATTCGGTTGATTTTGGCTTGGGTACTTCTTTAACTGGAGTTTTACCTAAAGCGTTTGCAGTGATGCGTTGCACATCCGCTGCACTTACAGGTTGAATTGCGAATTGTTTAAATTCATCGTAACTATTGGTTACTCGCATAGCACTTTTTGAATTTACACCAGCATTGTCTGCGGTGAACAGAGCACAACCGCCAGCAGCAAGAGGTACAATTTCTACAACAAGATCCAGGTTAATAATAACTGGACAACCTTTTTCAACAGAGTTGACTTCAACAAATAGTGACATAATTAGTTCCTTACTTTTTATCACAATCTAACACACGGACCAAGAAAACTGTTTTTTCTGTTTGTGGCCGGACAAAATAACACTCACCACTGATAGACCACAACAGATGGTTTTGAACACCATCCTTGAATTCTGTAAGAACTGTTGTCTTACTATCCAGGTTATAGACCTGATACAGTATAACACATGCCAGAATTGTTGTCAACCAGTTGGTGATATTTAGTTTAATTAATTCATACATCTTTTTAATCATAACACATCCAAATATAAAAGAACACCCGCCACAATAAACATCAATATAACAAAGATAACTCCAGATTTCTTGGATTCGCCTCGGTAGTAATTGACCTCTAACTCAATCATTTCATGTTGTGCTAGTACCATTGAATTACATTCTTCTGGTCCACCCATCATACGAATTGTCTTATGAGATTCTTTTAACCTCTGACTTGATGATATAAAATTTAATAAAGAGAACAAGATTAATCCCAAAGATTTTGAAAATATACACCAAACAACCGCAGACCATTTTGAATGCGAGCTCTGTGTTTTTCCATGCCTTCCCAATCAGCAGTACCTTCTACTTTCCAACGGACAGGTATCGCAGTCTTACCTTCATCTTCTGGATGTTTAGTAAAATCGAGTTCGGGATGAGTAATCCAATATTGATTTTCCCAATTTTCATCGTTGAGTTGTTCAAAGGCCCAAATCATTTCACCCATAACCCAATCCCAGCGAGTATGTACATTTGGTCCCACATCCTCTTCTGTGACCGTTTCTTTATAGAAATCGAATGTGCGTTGGCTATCATAGTCTTCTGTGGTGGTAAACCTGAGGTGTTCTGGAACATCATCTAAATCAACCAGAGCTGAACCTTGTTTTTCCAACTTCAACTTTTTAAGCATAGGAAGAATAATTGGTGACAGCGTGCTATCCATAGACCAAGTGTCCCACCTGTCAATCTTCACATAACTAATTCTTGGATGTATTTTGTCCAACACAAAACGGATTGCTTCACTGATAGGTTCCAGTCTGTCATTCCACTTATCACACCAGTCTGGACGATCTATATACTTGCGTGTCAGTGCAGATTCGATGCTGTCATCTCGACTGCATTTTGACCAATCAGTCCAGAAAAACACATAGTCTAGAATGGTGTATGGTGAGATCCAATGATCTCGGTAGTTACTTAGATAAACTTTCATTTTTTAATCCTCAACATCTGTTCCAATGTGAACTTCTTTTGCATATATGGAGATATCTTTGCTAATCTAGATACAGGTAAGTCACCTTCACGCCTTGGTAAATAATTTACCTTAAAGTCACAATTATTGGCGACCTTAAATGCATCTACAATTTCTTGTACCGTGTGGCCAGTGCCTGAACCTAAATTCTCAACTAGTCCATTGACAGGAGGTTGTTTAATAGCACGTTGAATGGATTCGCATATTTCCAATACGTGTACATAATCACGAATGGCGGTACCATCATGTGTAGCGTAATTATCACCATAAAGATTAAAGACACCTGTATCACCTGCTTTCATTAAATTATACATCAATCCATCTGTATTAGTTGGATCATAACCACTCGAACCTATCACATTATAAAAGCGGAAGATTGTGTGATTCAATTTCTTTATTCTACAATATTCACGCACCAATGATTCTGTCTGCAACTTTGACAATGCATATGGACTGATTGGATTTTCAGCTGCACCAGTTGATGCAAATATAAAGTGATCGAAGCTCACATTCGCCATCACTTTCAATGTACCACTCACATTTGTCTTGAAGTACTCCATTGGTTTTTCCATAGATTCAGCAACATTAACCAATGCTGCAAGATGCACCACAACATCAAAGTGTTCAAATTGGTCATTCCAAATATCCTTATTAATATCTTGCAATACAAAGTCATCGACCACCTGTAGATCGAAAACACAATCTAAACCGACAACATAATCATGTTGCAATACGGAACACAGGTGTCGGCCAATGTATCCCGAACTACCTGTGATGAGAATCTTCTTCTTCATTTATCGTAATCGATTTCGTTGATGAATTCGCGTTTGTTATGAATTGGCCAAGAAACCAGATAACTATTATCTTTATCGAATTCTTTTAAGAACTCTTCATCAGTAATTTCTCGGCTAGAAAATATTGTTTCATCAACATGATTTTGTGAAAACTCTTTGAAGGATGAACCATCCAAACCAAGTTGACATGTTACCTCATCAAGAGCATGTGATTCTTCATTGGCTTCAACAACATAACGCATACGAAAGGTTGAAATCGTTTCAACCATATACAATTTTTTTTCCATATTATACCTCAACAAATTTCAATTCAAAGTTATCAGCTTCTTGCTCATAACCAATATAACCACGAGGATTACAAACAATCCGTGTCGTACCAATCACATAATCAAATGGGTTATGTGTGTGTCCATGTGTCCACAGTTTAATCTGTGGCCTATCTAAAATGAATTCAGATAAGTCTGAACTATAACCACCATTCATCAATTCATCAGCACGATATCTTGGATGTGTAGAAGCACGGCTAGGTGCATGATGACCACACACCACAAACTTTTGGTCGTGTTTACCTTCAACAATGATTTTGATATATTCCAAAAACTCACGATGGTCAACCACAGCATCTTCTGGACTAAACTTAGCTGTACGAGTCCTGAAAGTTGGTTTATCTGGATTTTCCGGATCATCAAATGTTTTGTAAGTAACATCTCTGTTCCTGTTAGTAACACAACGAAAATCATTCATCATGCTTGTCATATTCATCAAGGTGAGAGAATCTTCACGATTCATATCAGTCCACAATGTACCACCAATGAAAGTGGTATCACCCAATGTTACAATCTGTTTGTCAAGAATGTGTAGATTAGGTAGATAATCAAGGCAATCGCGGATGCGTTCAAAAGTGTCGCCAAAATCACCATTATAGTGTTCATGGTTACCGAATATGTATACCACATTTGGAAATCTTGCACAGCATTCTTCAAAAAATAAATGAATTTTTTCTGAGCGTAGGTTAGAGAATCCAACATCGCCTTGATTTTTTTTGAGAATGTCTTTTGCAACACAAATATCACCTGATAGAATTAATACCTCGGCACCATCGGTATTTTTAAGCGAGATTGTGCCAAATTCTAGGTGTAGGTCTGAACAGATTGCGATTTTCATAATGATTCCATTGTAACATAATTTGTTATATAGGTCAAGCCTGTGTTGTATTCTTGTCTAATTTAGGTTCGACACTCACCGGTTTTGTTTCCTGTATATTATTGTATGCTGTACGAAAGTTTGTCATATTCATAAAACCACACCAAACGGCTTGCAATGGAAAAAACACAATTGCAAATGATGCAACAATAAAAAGTCCAACAAGAAAAATCAATTGGCCAAAAACCAAAAAGATTATCTCGAGCAACATGTTCCATATTCCCGTAGAACCAGTTTCACTTTCTTCCACAGCCTTGTTGGTTAGATTACCACGAATGTGTTTGCTAAACTGTACACCCATGTCCCGTGATTGTGTTACTAAAATATCAACGATGCCACGATACAACTTAATCATATTATTTCCTATCTTGCAATGTAAATTGAGCAACAATGGCACCAGGTTTTTTCAGTGCTTCAGATCGCCGTTTTTTGTATTCAACATTCTCAACATCGAGCAGGTTGATATCCGCATTTTGATTTTTGTCCCAAATCTTTGCACACTTTTCTTCAGTGTAGTCCGTCAATCTCAGACAATCTTCCATAAACAGTGGTTTCTCTTCGGAGTCTTTGGTTATAAATTCATTCTCTGGTGTTGGTGCAACCTTTGGTGGTTCAATTATAAATTGTTCAATCACCTGCGGTTCAACTTTATTGACCGCAACTTTATCGTATGACTGGTTTGCAAGTACAACTACAGCAAACAAAGCCAAAGCACCAACAGCAATATATTTCCAAAAAAGAAAAATTACAGCACCGAGAATGAAAACACCTACAATGCCAAGTGCTACAACATTCAACGAACTCTGAGAAATACCTGAAAACATTCAAATCACCTATTATTTACGGCTATAAGACTCACAATGAACCGATACGGGAAACATAATTGTACCATGTTCCGTCTTTTGTGGCAAGGTTTGGATTACCGGTTTCAACCGTGCATCGATACAGTCTTTAGATGACTGAATTACCTCAGCACGCTCAATCACTTTAGGTTTATTGAAACCCTCAAGTTTTGGTGTTGAACAAGCAGACAAAACCAAACAGGTTACACCTACACTTACATACTTAAACATTTTTAATCCTATTAATCAATTTTTTAGCTTCAGTTAAATTGATGACATTATCATTGTGTTCCATATCTTCTATGATAAACTCAGCTTTTGCTTTGTATACCAACTCAAGAGCATATTCAATGTCATCTTCATCAGCCTGAGCCAACCACATATCAAAGCCTTCGTCCGTTGTACCTAGAATGAAATCTAGGTTTTCACGGTCCCAATCATTCATATGATTAAGCGGTTTCAACTGTTGCTTCGGTTGCAACAACTGCCACTGGTGTTACAGTTTGTTTGGCATTATACTTGCTGATATAACGGCCATTCTTATCGAACTCGGTGTGGTTAACCAATTGATAAGCTTTAACACTACGACCTTCTTTGTGAACCTTCACAACACCACCATCTTTTCGGATGTTATAAATGTTGGTCGACAATCGATACATAACCGATTCTTGATCTGTGCCTGTAAAACAGGCTTTGATTTCTTCAGGTGACACTGGTTTGCCAGATAGCAAAGTGACTGCGATTTTCTCATGGCGATTTTGTTTGCCGATACGAACTGTGTTTGACATTTAAGTCCTTTCAATAATACATAATTAAAATACCAACATGGTTATTATAACATATGGATGGCATGTTGGCAACCATCCACTGTTGTTTTTTTACATCAAAATGGGATTTCATCCGATTCATGAGTTTTTGTATTGGTGTTTGCTGATGGTCCGGTGACTTTAGCATCCACTTTGGAATAGAGGTCTAAAAAGGCCAACTTCGTGTCGGTATCAAAACGACTCACGCACAATTCAATTGCTTTCATGCGGTCACCAAAGATTTTAAATGCTCTTGCAATGTGTACCAAACGGCGCGTAGAAATAATTTCATCTGTTGCACCTTGGCTGAATGACTGGCGAACCACATCAGCCCATTGTGTCAACTTATCAACAAAATCCGCATCATCAATCAGTGGTGTAAGGATTTTCTTTTCAGTTTTTACATCAGGATATTCCTGTTCAACTGTAATGGGGAATCGTTCAAGGAATGCATCATCAAGAATCTGTGAAAGGTAACGACCTTCTTCACTACCTCGACCTTTGGTGTTGGCTGTTGCCATCACGGTGAATCCACTTTTTGGATGAACCAACTCGCCGTTCTTTTTGTTGTAGTACGGTTTACCTTCCAAGATACCTTGCAAGCACATCAACTTGTTTGAACCTCTGTCAACCTCATCAATCAGTAGAACGGCACCACGCTTCATTGCAACGATAACAGGACCATCACGATTAACAACATTGCCGTTAACAAGAGTTGGACCACCGAGCAAATCAGACTCATCAGTTTCAATTGAAATGTTAACACGAATACATTCACGATGCAGTTCAGCGCAAACTTGTTCAACCATGAGTGTTTTACCATTTCCCGATAGACCTGTAATGAACACAGGATAAAAGGAGCCAGACTTAATGATATGTCGCAAATCTTTAAAGAAACCAAATGGAACATAATCAGCGTATTTTGTTGGGATTGCAATGTCGGAATCATCAAGCAACTTAGGTTGGCGGAACTCTAGAACCTGTGCAGCCAATGCGACCTCAGCAACTTCAGTTTTCATTTCCTTTTCCTTAAATTTATTGCCAATGTCCGGCAATTTATATTGACCTCGACCAACACGATATTCCGACTTGGTTGTAAACCAATACGGGAAAGAAACATTGGCCTCTTCAACAACCTGGTCAATGTCATCCCGTGTAAGAACGGAACCAACACCAAAAATGTTCTCAGCAGATTTAACAAAAGCCATCTGATTACGATTCAAACTCATTACGAACTCCTTTTATAAAGATGTTACCATTATACATCATTGCCGGATAAATGGCAAGTAGAGAAAAAGTACTCAGTCCTCAGACCAGTTTTTTGTCTGTTCAAATGACTTTTCCTGGACGGTCAGTGAATCCTTGTGGATTCTCCTAGGATTGCTACAGAGATAACAACCTGGATTGCCACAGTCCATGGCGTGGTGTTTATGGTACCGATGTGGTTCCTTGATTGCAGGATTGTATTCTGTCATCTTATGTTCTTTAGCAATCCTCAATTGTTTTTTGATGGCCCTTTCATCATTCAACAAACGCTTCGAGTGTTTCAGTTTGTCTTCTTCTGTGCTCATATTAGTACCAAGTCCTATGTTTTTCTGCTACATGCTCACGGCCATCATACTCACTGATTTCCCACTCAACATCATCTGGAATTTCTACAATGGCCAATTCGGCATGCTCACCATTGGCAGCATCACTAAGTTCCTCAATCACTTCGATCAATACTGGATCATCTCTGCTGATATCTTCAACACCAAAAGTTTGGTCAGAATATTTTTGATTGTGAGCCTGTCGTTCTTCCATTGACATAGCATAGAATTCTTCATTTTCTTTTACTTCAAAACGATCTTCCGCTGTCACCAACCAATAGGTCCAAAACTTCCAAGTACCTTCACCCTGCTCTGGATATACAGTGATGCCCCTCAAATCAAGGTATCGCATAATTGCCTCATGGCTCAAACCATAACCACCAAAGCAACGATTAATTACAATTTTCATAATACTTCTCCAATTTTTTAATGTTATTATTGTTTGTGAATCGGAACATCAACCCATTCCATCCAAACAGGTTCGTTTGTGTATTCACCTGTAATCTTTATTGAACTGTAGTTAACCAAGTGCCGTCTTTTTCGATACTGCAATACAATTTCAGGAATTATGGTCCAGGGGTGTTCGCCAATACGGTCACGAGCAAGCCATCTCAATTCAATATCATCCATCATTTAATCCTTCATTCGCCATTTGTTTTCTGGTAACCCGTAATCCCACTTTGGATCCATTTCAACATTCCATCTAGTGGTAGCAACATTAAAATCTGGCATCTTCATTTCTTTAGGATTAGATGCTGGTTCTAAAATAACAATACGATTGTTTGGTTGTGCAGCAAATTGCCCATTGTCACATTTAATAAAGTTAAAAGATTTATGGTCTTCAACATCTTCGCTGTGGCCACAATCAAGGACATTAAAATCAGGATGTGATGAATCTACAGTAAAGAGATATTCACCTTCTAACCATGATCCATCTTTCATCTTAATTTTACATCTCATATTTGCTATCATTGCTTTTTTAATCACAGTGATATCATAAGACATGCTGTTCCACAATTGTAAAAAATCTAAAGGATATGGATCACCCTCTATCGGTTTCCAACAGTAAGCGTGTAGTGGGAGTTTATCATATAACGCACCATACTGATTCAGATATGATTCAATACGAAATGCTTGACTACGCTGAGACTTGATTGTTATCCACCAACAAGGCTCAAGTTCTCCATGTCCTTTTTCAAAGTCATAGAGAAACTCTCTGCGAACAAAACATTTTACTGGTGGTAAATTTGCTACTAAAAAACTCATTTTGTATTCCTTAATATTGTTAAGCCATTGTAACAGCAATAAAAGCCAGCATAAACATCAATACTGCTCCTACAATAGGCAACACAATATGTATGTGTTTGGCCACATCATCTACTGGATCTTTTTCGGGTTCTTTATTCTCTTGGTTCATCTTCTTTATCCTGATTCATGTCCCATAGTACCATTAATACTACGATTGTAATAACTATCATAGAAATAATTTCATTAGTGGTCATATTCTTGTGGATAGTTCTTTACGCTGTTCATCCGTAAGTTCATCACAACGGCTGCTGTAGTCTGGAGCTCGTAACCAGTTGACGCCTGTGCGTGGTGCATAGGTATTTTCCACTGTACGAAACACAGCCCAAGTAACAAACACCATGCTGATAATAGCAATGTGACCCAACATGTTATAACCAATGGTGAGCAATTCACCAACGTAAAGTCCGAATGCCAGACTCCAAAAACAACCTAGCAAGATGCTAAGAAAGTATTTGACATACACGGGTGCATGACGCAAAGTATTTAAATTTGGATTTACCAAGTTTTTACCTTGACTAAACAGTATGTAAATAAATTTTAAAACACTAAACATATTTTTCCTTTCACCTAATAACTTCAAAATGTTCCAGTATATATGAACCAGCACTGTGCCATTCATGTTGTTTCATGGTTGCAATGTCAGCACATTCCCGAATAATCAACTCGGCGAACTTTTCTTTGTCAAAGTCCCAACATACCCCGTCATTGGCTGTTGGATCAATGTAGGTAGTAGCCTGTAGAGCCAGTTCTTTAATTCGTTTGTTCATTCTTCAACTCCGATATTTTTACATTTATGGAAGGGCATAACTCGACCTAGCCATCCAATTAGTTCTCCACATCGCCGGCAACAATATGAAGGATATTCGTTCATACAGGTTTTTCACTCTTATATTGTTCCATCCATGCGATGAGAATGTCTCTTGCTTCGGACTTAGATAGATCAAACTGATCCTGTAGATAGGCGCCAGCACCAAACATATTCACCCCACCAGATTCCCTCAGGGCATCCAGATATTCATAAAATTCATTCATTTCTTACCTTTCGAATCTTCAATTCTTTTATCTAACTCAGCACTCACCGCCCAATCATACTTAGATATTCGGTTGATCCATGAGGCCATAAAACCGAGTTGGTATGCTGTTTCTAAATCACCTGTGAATTTACCATTTGAACTAACTGCCTTTAATACATTATTAATTTCTGAATTCATATCAACCTATCCTATTTCTTGCGAGACTTACTAACCTTTTCAGGTTTAGCCAATGCTTTGGCCAATTCTAAATTTTTCAACTCAAGTTCTTTTACCCAAGCGTCATGTTCTTTTGATAAACGAATAAAGGTTTCTTCATCAACAATTTCATCATTGACTTTGTATACCCAATCATCTACATTATTCTTCATAATCTAGATAGAATGGAAATTCTCGAACAATGTATGTCATCAAATACATTTCTTCGACCTCTTCATCATTCAATTCAAGATACAACTCTTGCAATTCATCTCTGAC
>Ga0315905_10002470_pt1 | contig 19446 bp, 13 predicted proteins | sample LakEriMetagenome_5_FD_203522 | JGI IMG/M metagenome (GOLD analysis project Ga0315905, IMG submission 203522) | Freshwater fungal communities from buoy surface, Lake Erie, Ohio, United States - Buoy 4 MA121 | ecosystem: Environmental > Aquatic > Freshwater > Lake | place: USA: Lake Erie, Ohio... | reverse complement strand
TGCGACCCCAGCACCAAGGACTCGCACCGGGCAGCAAGCATGTGACGGCACCAGAGCGTCTCACGCTTCTCCTCGCACGCTTGCCATCTGACACAGTTAAGACTGTGTAACAGACAGCATTCATGACGGGCAGGGCATATACCGCAGTAGCCGTAGGACGTGAAGTAGGAGAGACTGCCCGCTGCGCTCCGGCGGTCGCAGGAGAGACGGCCCGCTGCGCTCCGGCTGTCAAAGAAGAGTCCTGCTGCGCTCCGGCGATCGCCGAAGAGCCGACATGCTGCACTGTTGCGGTTGCCAAAGGAGAGCTGGCACGCTGCGCTGCGGCAGTCGCCCCGTAGTCTCGGCCGCACTTCCCGCAGTACTGTCCGGTGAGTTCCTGCCCACAGTCGACGCAGAACACCACGTCCATCGTGTTCACCCGCCCCACACGCCCACCCGCACACAGCTCCCGCACGCGGTCAGTGCTTATGGCAAGGGAGCGGGAGGCTTAGCAGTTGACGCCATGGTGATAGGATGTCTGGGCGTGGAGCGCCGTAGTACTTTGTAGCCGTGGGAGACGATTTCTCGTACTGAGCCATTTTCCGCTGGGCCCTGTCAGTCCGATCGGTGTGATTTCTGACGAAAGCTTGACTTTTTTTTTTTGGCATTCGAAAACGCCAGGAGGATGGATGCTTTGGTGAGCACCGGGGGATGCACAAGGCCCTTGCCATGCTCCCCCCTGACGATGCTAACTTGCACACGCATTTTTGCTTCGAACGCCAACAGGGGCGCGTGAAGAAATCGAATGAGGATCTCGCAGCGCTTCTGCGCCTGATGCCCCGGGTTGCTCTCCCTCACCTCCGTCTTATGATGCGCCGCCGCTTGCGCCTCGAGCCCGCTCGCACACGCCCGACCTCTCCCGCTATGTTTTGCACAGCGGAATTTCCTTTCTTGCTGTTAAGTAGTTTTTGCCGCTGGAGCCCACCTGGCGTCGTAGGTGGCCAGCTGACTGCTTCTGTGTCAGGGTCGGTCCCCCAACGCCTCGGCTGCGGAGGGCTCCCCAACGCAGGCCGTCGGGAGAAGCAGTCTCGATCCCCGGGATCGTTCCATGGCTGCGCCCTCCGAGCTGCCTGTCATGAGATTGCAGCTGGAAAACATGGAGCTCAACCTGCAGACTGCGAACGAGGAGATGAAGTTGGTGCGCATGAAGTGCGATAAAAAGCAGAGCGAGCTGGTCGATGCGCAGATGGAAGTTGTTCGGTCCCAGCGCACAGTGGAAAATCTGACGAAACAGCTGGACAACATGGAGCGCAACCTGCAGAACGTGAACGAGGAGATCAGGTTGGTGCGCATGCAGTGCGACAAAAAGCAGGGCGAGCTGGTCGATGCGCAGATGGAGGTTGTGCGGTCCCAGCGCACAGTGGAAAATCTGTCGAAACAAATCTCTGAACTGCATGTGCGTGCGAAGCAAGCTGATGCGCAAATCAAGGAGGTCGAAGAGGAAATCAAAATCGTGACCAGCGAGCACACAGCGTATGCCCGGATGGTATTCCGGCTGTCTAAGCGTAGCTGCACATTGCTACAGCGCTGGTCGAACTTCCCAAGCGCCTACAGTTCACGGGCATGTTTTTGTTCCTGGGTTGCAGCAGTGCGCCGCATGCGTCTGGTCCGCAAATTCATGGACGCCTCGGCCTTCCGCCGGCGCTGCCGTTTACAACGAGCGACTCTGTACACCTGGCTTCGAAGAGCAGCAGGAGCCCGAAAAATCGGTACATCGAAGCAAGAGGAACCTTCTCTTTCTGGCAATGACGATGTTCGGCACGCCCTAGGCGTCATCACCAACATCATTTCCAGTGCTCACAAAATGCGCTCGCACCATAGCAGCCCCTTGCTGTCGCCACGATCAGGTCCACCGGTTCCCGCTGTGCGGGAGAGTCCGCAAGGATCTGGATCAGCAGCCACAAACGTACGCACGTCACAAGCTTACAAAAATGGACCACAACCCTCGAGGGCACCGCTAGACAATCTGCAGAGACTCAAGAATGCATACAATTCCTTGAGTTCAGCTGGCGGTACTAGTTCGAATGCGTCCCTATGGAATTCTCCCGACGGCAGCACAATTCGGGGCGTAGGAAAAGATTCGGCTGATGACACAGGGCCTCTGGCGTGGTTTTTGCAGGTATTGCTTATCTTTGTATTCAGGATGAGTAGAGTACTCGCAGCTCAGCTGTGGATTTCTGATCTTCCTTTTTGTCTGTGCAGCAATATCCCGATGAAACTAAGCGTTCGCAGGCGCAAGGTTTCAAGTTTCACCCCTCGCATGCACCCACCGATTCCTTGCCTACAGCAGGTAATGAGCAGGAGCAGGCGATGCAAGATTCTGCGGGAAACTCAACACGTTTTCAGAAATTGAATGGACTGGAAAGAGGAACGAAAACTATGGTCAATCCTGATCAGAACATCGTGGTTGAGGCTGGTGAGATCTGACTGCGTATTTCGTTCCTTTCCTGCCGAGCCCTGTTTTAGCTGTGCTATGTTGCTTTTTCAAGTTTGCAATTGTTGACAGTGGTGGCCGTGGCTGCAGACTTGGGGGTGCATCTGAAAAACTCGCCAGGGCGAAGGCGATCTGGGGACCAAAAGCAATCTCGACACCAGCGATTTCGCGACCGATCTCGTTCTCCCGATTATTGGACTGTCAGAGGAAATCGCGATAGAGACAGTGAAGACGAGCAGGATCTGCGGAGCCGGAAAATGAAGTCTGCAGGGCATGAGAGAGCCCGAGAGAGTGCGAACGAGGGCGAAAGACCTCGGAATTCTGATGCCAGCAGAAGCATGAAGGCCTCTGAGCTCGACGATATGGACGTTCAAAAACAGCGAGAAAGCTGGACGTGCATACGGCCATCAGTCCACGCCCTGAACCAAGAGCAGCTTGTGAGTGCCCTCACGCCATCCTTTTCGCCAAAGAATGGCGTGGGGGAAAAAACCAAGCTACCAGCGGCTAGAGGGTTCCAGTTTTCTTCCACATCGCCTCTCTTACCCACTTCTCGGCCATTTATGGGTGCTGACGTGGGTACCATTGCGCCATTTGCTGGAGGGCCAGCAGGACCCCACCCAGCCGTGTCACCGATCGCGTCACCAGTGGGCAGACCGCACAGGGATGGGGAGCAGCAGCATTTGCCAACTTTTCCACTCTCCAAACCTTTGCCATTGGGCTGGAATGCTTTAGCAGACGCTGGACCTGAGACGAAGCCACTAAGTACTCCATTTCTTTCTGACTCGGGTGTGCAGCGCAGGCCTCCAGCCAGGGGCGAATGCCGCTCCTGGTGGGAAGACCGCGAGGGCGAGCAAGCAAACTGGTCTCCAGACAAATTCCAAACAGAGCAACTCAAACAGCAACAATACGCGCCTCATAGCAGCCCGCCAAGATCCGCGCCTCACAGCAGCCCGCCTCACGGCAGCAGTGCTGCCAGCTGGGCGAACGCGGCCAATGTGCCCAATCAAGCACCTTACCCTCCGCAACGCTTCGGCGGAGTGCTGTCATCTCCCGCATTGCCCCAACAAGACAGCATGCATGCGAGCACATCAGGTGCTCCGAGTCAAGCCCAAGGTTCTGGGGCTTACCCTAGTGGTAGCCAGCAGCAAGAACATTTGCTGCAGCACCAGCATCGTGACAATGCTGGATTGCCACCAAAAACAACGTAAGTGCCACCTAACAACCACTGTTCACTAATGTTCCTGTTGCGGGTTTGGATTTTCAGTTGCTGCGTGATACTGGATGCACTCATGGTGATATGGCGCAGGTGGGAGAAGGTTGAGCAAGAGAAGGCAGAACCGCAGGTGAAATCTTCGTGTCAGATCCATCTGCTGCCGAGACCTTATCTAGTCTTTGTTTGCATGAATCTTGAACTTTGTCAGTTTTGCAGCATGTTTACCTGTAAAGTCATTTTGACAATTGGTGCACAAATCACAGGCATGTGCACCGTCGGGTGTCAAGGCTCCTTTGTCCTTCGGATCTTCTTTTGCTTCCCTGTCCAATGGAATTTCACAAGCACAGTGGGCGCGTCAGCAACTTGGCCAAAAACTCGACCTAGAGTCTCCTCGACTCCTCGAATCACCACGAGGTTGGTACCCGAGGCGAGGGCAAGATTTTTGAAAGACTTTTGCAACCCTAGAGATTGAGAGGCAGCGTGCAGTTTCGTTTCACTCTGTTCATGAAAAGGCGCGCCGTGTGCACAGGACTCTTGATGCAGCGTGATGATGTGGCAGGAGCGGCATTCTCTCCCAGGAGAGCTGGCGCTCTGCAGCGTGTGCCGTGGGCGCAACACTGATGAGTCAAACTCCAGCTCCGCAATCAGGACAGGCGCGCCCTGAATCTGCAATCAAGCAAAGTGACACACTAGCTTTCAGAACCCATGCGCGACGATGCGATGATTACATCTATCTCAAATCTGAGACGTCAGATAGTGAAAATGTATGCGCTGGTGTGTGAGTGCGCACGGCACGTAATCGGATTACATTCGCTTCACGCCGGCGAGGTGGTTTTGTAAACACACCAACCTAATTAAACGACTGGCCGTTGTGACTAAGTTGCAGTGCGCGAAGATTACGCCAGAGTTTGCAAAATTTTATCACTCAACAAAACGAACTAAGCACGCTAGCGCCTGGCCTACGTGACTGAGAGACGACCGGTAAGGTATAGTTGAGCAAACAGCTCATGGTGTATAATACAAACCCTGCTCCCGTGTAGTACACTGTGTTGCCACATACGAATTGCTCATTGCAATCTTGAGCATACGCCCAGTGCAATCCCCCTCAAGGTCATCGCTGGATACAAATCTGTTCCCGACAAAAAAAAGTCAGCTTGGAGAAGATATTGCTTCAGCGCACCTGTGAGCATCACATTTCCGTCACATAGCATCATTCCTCGTTTTGTCGTCCTGAATGATTCAGGCTGCATGTGACGCGTGTGACGCGTGCACAAGCCGGGGGCGGAATTTACGAGGAGAGGAAGTCAGGGCCCGCTAGATTGAGCTTGCATAGATCCCATCGTGCTGCTTCTTCATAGTGTAGCTTGCACTGTGTGTGTGTGTGTGCGTACGTGCGTGTGTGCACGTCAATCGAGTAAACTGGTATCGAACCCCATCAAGTCGCAAACGCAGAAGAAGGCTCACACTGGCGCAAACGCACACATGACTGACATGCACATGAGGACAGGCATCCAAGCATACCTTGCTGCCGACAAAGTGCATGTAGACTGTGAGCTCCTCCACCTCAGATCGAACAAGTTCATTCCCTGTTTGTTTTGGGGTAATCAAGCGCGTGAGCAGCGTGTAGGGTGGAAGCAAAGGAAACCCATCCTTCAGGTGTGCCAGAAGCAGTAGGACCCTTTTCTTTCTATTTCAGGTCTTTGTATTGTCTATATCGGTCTCTTTTTACATCTGTGCATGTTTTAGGTTTTAGGGTCTAGGGTTTAGACACTTGTGTATGCCGCGTCTTAGAGACGCGCAAAGTCGGATCTAGGCATGGGCGGGAGACAGACAAAAGAGCGGAGGAAGGAATAGACCGGAAACATCCACGCCCTGGAGGGCAGAAGGGAAGAAAGGTTGCAGACTCGAGGCCCTTCGAATTTCGTTGTTGGACAAATATAAAATTTTGAGTTGCGTTCCCGCTCCTCCTGTGTGTATAAGTGTATCTCTGTGTGTGCACGCACACACTTGTGTGTGCACGCGTGCGCGTCTGCGTGCATAACTGTGAAAGCGTTAGGTTTCTGGGTTCTAAAAACCTGCAAGTGCCTGAGCGCCGACATCGGTCAGTTGATTGCGAGAGAGGTTTAAGATGCGCAACTTCTGGCACTGAGCCACCGCTCCTGCCAGGGACGTGGCCCCTTCGGGTCCTGCCGGTATTTACGTGTAAGAGCGCGAGCACGCACCGGCATAGTGCAGTGACGAGCCCTTGGAGGATTGCAAGCATGCGAAGAGTATGACGCAGCATCCTCCGCTGCGGTGACATACAAGCTGCGGGGCTCGGGGATTGAGCAGCAGCGATGATGATGACCGGAGTGCGCACATGACCGGAGTGCGCACATGGTTGACAGCAGGGCGCAGGGAGAAGAGGAGGGCGAGGACCGATGAAGTTGTTATTGAGCGACAAAGATTCGAGGGACACACACTTTGGCAGGGCCTTGGCAATGTCGGCAGCCCCGGGTGCATACATGAACTGGTGCCCGAGGTCTAGCGAAGACAAGAAGCGGAAAAGGCCCAATACCCTTGCCAGGTGGAAGCTTCCTTCAGCGCCCATTCTGTTGTTGAAAAGATTGAGGTGACGCAGCCCCACGCAGCCCCCTGATGTACCCGTACTTGCAGGCGCGGGCGTGTCGGCGCCGCTGCGCATTGGGTCGTGGCATCCGGCCATGAAGGCTTTTGCAAACAGCAAGGCACCCTCGGCACCCAGCTCGTTGCAGTCGAGATCGATGTGTTCAAGCTGTTTTGCCTGAGCAATACCAACTGCAACCTGAGCGGCACCCAGCGGTCCCAGACGATTGCCGGTGAGGTCACAAAAAACGATCTGCGGGCACTGGCTAAGAATGGCAGATATGCTCGCCCCACCATGCTCGTCGATCGAATTTTTGCTCAGGCAAACTTGGGTCACAGAAGGAAGCTCAACTAGGACAGCAGAGATGAACGCGAGACCGGCTGTCTTGATGTTGTTTTTGGACATATCCAGTGTTTCGAGATTTTTCAACGCGCACAGGCCTCCTGCAAGCGCCTCGGCCCCTGCGACTTGAACCCAGTTGTTTGACAGGTCCAGATGACGGATGCTTGGTAACCGGGGCAATGCGCTCGCGATTGTGGCCACGCCCGAGTCTCCCAGGACATTGATGCTGAGGGAGAGTGCTGTTAGTGTGGATGCCATTGCTGGAAATCCAGTGAGTCCTTCGACGAGAATCCTAGCCCCCAAGGGTCCGATAGAGTTATAGCCCAGATCCAGGGCTCGAAGACGCTTTAGGTGAGGCAGCGCCGACCCGACAAAGAGCTCCATACCGTGATTCCCAAGGCCCTTGAACTTGGGTGCTTCAAAATGGCTAGAGAGCTGCAGCCCCTCCGGACCCCTCCATCCACCGGGCCTGCAGGCAGACTGGAGCATAGCAACAACGTCTGAGGCCGTATGAACTCGATCCGTATTCAGAAACACGCCGCACTCGAATCCTCTGAGCATCGTATAGACGGCAGTGTCGCAAGAGGCCCGATTGGGGCGAATGTTGACGCCCGCTACGTTGCTCGGCAATACCGCCCTGAGACGACTGCACACGCCCATGCCAATCACGACGTGACTCATTGGCCACATCTTCGCAGCGAGGTCCGGGAGGAGTTCCAGCAGCTCGTGCAGACCGTTCGCCCTCTGCACCCCCCCCCTCATCCCGTGCTTGGCAGGGCCGACATGGCCTGCTTCAAGCATGTTGGAATGTTGCAGGCACGCACGAACTGCCTGTCCTTTCAAGTGGGTAAGGTGACAAGCGCGCACGGCGGGGCGTGTGCGCCGCTACGTGCCGACGACCGGCTCCGCGCCTGGCTGCCTGGCGGTCTTCAACAAGGGCCCCCTCGACGGCATGTCCTTCGGGACTGCCGCGGGCGTGATGCGGCCTCGCGCATGTGGCAGGGCCTTCTGGCACCTGTTTATACTGGCGGTATGTGTGTACTCTACCGTTTCTGCCGCCCGAGCCCACCTCCGTAGCTCTGCCGCTGTGCGGTCGTGTCGTGTATTGCATTGACGCTGAGCCGAGTGTGCCCTGCCCCGTGTGCTTTGTTTTATTGTTGTGCGCGGGCAGTGTGCGGTTCCGGCGCAAAGAGACGCGGATGCTGCCACGCAGCAGCAGTGTGCGTGTGCCAGGTTCGTGCGTTCCCTGTTCGCTGGGCGTTCTGGGGCGTGTATGGGCTTTCTGGGTGTGCGGGATCGAGACAGCATGCGACCAGGAGCATGCTCGATGCGCCTGTTCTCGCTGTTGACCCTCCTGCGCTTGGTCCTGTGCAAACACCTCAGATCGATCAAATGGCAGTATAATGTACCGATAGAGCTTCTGCTGCTTAGGCCCCCGAGGCCAGATTTGGCGGGCAACACTCCACAAGTTGCCGATCTTTCTTCTATGCAGGTGTGGTATCGAGCGCTATTGCTCTGCGCGCTGATGGCAAACGACTCGCGGCCAACTGCTTGCCTCAGTGCATCCGCCAGCGGCTCTTTCGATCCGGCTGTCCCGATTTCTCACCCCTCGCACACCATCAACGCAGATCCAAGTTTTCGACTACAAGCGGCGCCTCATTGCGACGCGCAATGTTGGGCGAGACGCTGTTTTCCGCGACAACAAATGGACTGCTGTTGAGGTATGTACGCGTGGCTCCCTCGTCGAGAGCAGGATCCAGAGCTGCCTATTCTGCGCTGGGGACGGCGCCTGATTGCGCTGTGAATGGGCCGTCCCGGCTCGCACTGATATGCACTTTGCACGCACGCCTCCTGCGGCCCACCAAAGACTCACACACTCTCACGGGGGCAGGATTTGCTGCTTGAATGGGGCATGTATACGATTGAAGTACAAAGCCAGCACGTTGCACCCTACGCCATGAATGTTACACTCCCGCGCGACGCCCAATGCGGAACGTATTCGTCATGTGCGTGGGCTGCACCACTTCAGAAGCTTGATAGTAAGCAAGCCCTCCAACTGAGGGGGAGCTTGGATGCGGCAGCACGGGGTGGAGGTGATGCTGATGGTTCTCTTGTGCTCTCAGCTTCAGTTACGCGGAGTGAAATCGAACATCGTGCGCTGGCCGGCGGCTTAAAAGAGAGGAATCGGCCAAGTACCAGCCTCGAAGTTGAGAAGGATCCAAAAATAGTAAGATCTAGCGCTCGTACCTTGTTTCAGGAACAAATCGCCCGAATGCACAAGGGGAAAAGTTGGGACGGTGGGCGTCGTGCGGGCATGGGATGTGGGGGTGAGGGGCAAAAACAGTGTGTGTGTCATGAAGACTTTTGCTGCTCGGCGCCAGCAGAAGTGCGCAGCGCCTTTCAAACTTACCGATACCAATCGGAAACTTTGACTGGTCGCTCAGTTCGAGTCACGTGTCATAACGGATATTGCAACGTGACCCTGGACACAGTTCCGGCACCTGGGTGCGAAAATCTGAATTGCCTCCTCGATGTGTGCCAAGACGATAATCCGAAGACCTGCAGTATTTTTACGCCGCAGTACTGCACGTCATGCACGAGGTGACGCAAAAATACTGCATCAGAATACCGTTTGGGCTTTGGCGATCAATGGTGTTCTGATTGCTTTTGATAGATATTCCTGGAATTTGATGCTGATTCCGTGTCCGCGCACCGCACACGGCTCCCCCCGCTGCAATACACTCAGCCTCGCGTAGCTGCACCTGATATATCATTCACGCTTGCGCTGTTAGCCACTGTCGCTTTCGCTTGTTGCAGTCGCTTTTCCTGCCCCACTTCTAACACCTGTATGATTCCAGCTGCCTTGGCACCGGGCTCGGTGCATGGTGTTTCAATCAAACCAAAGAGTCCGGAGAGTGTCAAGCAGTGCAAAGGGATGGCTATGATGATTACAAGTGCACACTGGCAAGTGGCAATCCTGGACGCACATGCTCTGAGTGTGGTACAGCCTGGTGAGAACACACGACATACAGTGAGGGAGTGATGCTCTGTCCTCATCCTCTCATATCATTCTGACTGTCTCTTTTAAGCAATCACTTCAAACTTGCTGCTGATTTTGCTCAATGGGACACTTCACAGTGGAACTATTTCGGAAGGACAGGTGTCAACTCCAGCAACTACGCCGCCGCCTGTGGATGACGCGTTTCATATGTGTCGTCAAATCGCCAGCAACAGGACACATGATCCTTCGGAATGCGATAGCCTTATTGAAGAAATGTGGTGCGATCAAGATTGCGCAGTGATCTTCGGGATCCTTACCCGCTTGCATAATAGCGGTTCAAGACAGCCCCTGGGCACTGCAGACATTCAGGCGCTATGTGGGAGCACCTGCTACTTCACGAAGTACAAGAACTACCTTACAACTATGGATTTGGGAACATGCTCTGTCAATCTTGACGTTTCATTTCTTCCGCCGGCACCCTATATTTTGAAAGGATTTCTTCCTGGAGACTTGCCATCGAAGATGGGCTTTGGAAACGAGTCGGATCTCGCAAGATTTGCTGAGACGATTTGCATTTACACTGAAGCAACGATTGAGGACCCTACCGAGGGGTATTGCGTCGACATCGTCACACAAGCTGCGATAAAATCAGACATCCAATTGAGTTGTGCTGTCGGCATGAATGGCGATAGAGTTGTGGAGGGAACCAATTTTTCAACATGGAAGTGTCCACCTGACTGTATTTTTGCCATGAGCGAGTTTGTAAAGGACTCAGGGTGCTGCTTGTACTCTCTCGAGTATCCACGCTATGCAATGGGTGGGTATCCTTTTTTCATCAAGGATCTGGCGAGCGCGTGTAAGGTGACAGAATACACAATGGGCCTGGACCAGCCCTGCGCAGGCGCTCTCTCGAGTAGGTGTGGTGCGAAAAGCGTGTGCATGAATGATGGACATGATGATTTGTGTCTCTGCACGGGCCAAAATTATCATGTGAAAAACATCAGTGGAAGCCCTCAATGTGTGGACCAGGACGAATGCGAGCTCGGCAAGTCATTTTGTCATGCCGATGCTACGTGTATCAATTCCCCCGGCTCGTACTTATGCCTATGTAATGATGGGTTTGTGGGTGATGGAATCCTGTGCACTGAAAGGTCTTGTGACTTATTTAAGGGGCTCGGAACCTGCATTTTATGTGGTGATGAGTGTTGCGCCGCGGATGACAGGGATCCTGCAACATTCAGGCAGGTCGTAGACATCGGTTGTTCAGCAAGTGGAGACGTGCGAGATATGAACAAACGCATCTTGGCGTCGGCGTCAAGGAGCAATGACGAGACCTGTTTTGAAAACACCCCAGCGACGCTTTCTGATTGCAGGGGAAACAAATCGCTTGCAAAACCTTGTGCATTGTGGGCTAAGCATGATTATTTCTGCACAAATCTGTCCTACCCACCCAAGTACATATCTGACGCTGAAAATGCGTATCGTGATGCGCTTGCACAATACTCGCGGTTTCAGGCTCAAATTGCAGCAAGACCGTTCATGCAAAATTGCTCTAATGGAACGTGGACAACTTGGACTGGCGGTCCGGTGCTTAACTGCACCAGCATTCCATACTCGGCATTACATGTTCCCACCCCGCCCACAGCGGGTTGGGGTCTTTCTCAATTCTGGTGTGTTAGGAATGCGTCTGGCACCGCTTGTGATGGAAGGAGGGCGAGAAGGGTAGTTGCAGAGGGGGATGGAATCGGTCTCAGAGTAGGAGCCATGTGTCAGGCTGATGGTTCTTACAATGCAACAGTGAGCTGTGAACGGGTCAAATGCGGACAATATACCGCTCCCATGAATGGTCTTGTTGATGGTGAATGGTCGGGGCCGCCGGAAGCTGTGACACCTCAAGACATGTACTTCCCCGAAAGTCTCTTCGTCAGTTGCAACGCTGGCTATGATCTCTTCTATGATGGCGCACGGTCGGATAGCGTTGTGTCCGTGAAATGTCTTCCTGATTCTACATATTCTGTCACTGAGAAGCGGACGACTTGTGTCCCTAAAAACTGTGGGGTCTACTCAAATTTCATCACTCGCACCGCAAGCTTGATACTATACAAAGAGGATTTGACCTCTGGTACAAATATTTGCAATGGACGAGACGCAGGAATTTGTAAACAGCAGTGTTGTGATTGTCTTTCACGGCTGCGTGATTGCTGGCGCGTGGGCTGCCCAGAGTGCAATCATTGTTCCATGTGTACAGTACTTGCGACAGCTTGCCCCGGCATGTGCCCCAATCAAGCTGTCCTGCCACCGGAGATTGTAGAGGCAGGCCGTCGATATACATTTGGACACGATTTCAATCTAAGCTATAAATTTGGCCAGCAAGTGACACTGGCATGCTACCCCGGTTATGCATTGGCACAAGTGCTAAAGAATGAAGGCCTCATGCCTGTTGGCGAGGCACAGCCCAAATGTGTTAACTCGGATGATGGTGTTGTGGGGTTCCAGAATTCAATGTCTTGTCTAGCGAAAGCTTGTACACCTTTGTCTGTGCAGAAAGGTGCTGTTATGCCTAACACAGCAACGTGTAATGATTTGTTCGCTGATTGCGTACAAAGAATCATGAAAGTGACAAAAGGGTTGGATGAGACTAATCAACCCTTGGATGTCAACATGACATGTATGGAACAATTGAGCAAGGTCGATCAGTGCAGACCTGATTCTCAAGTCTTGCTTGGAAATCAAATCAGAATAGTATGTCAATTGGGTTACACGAGCGCGGCAATGCACCCATCGTGCAACAGCAACGGGACGTTCTCCAATTATGCTAGCTGTGAGAGACAATCTTGCGGCATTTTCACTGTTGGCGAACACGCCACTTCTGAGGTGGGTGCCCCATTTCTCCACATCTTGAATCTCGGCATGCTGTGCCCTGTATTGCGTCACTGCGGGGTTGGGGGTAAGGAGCACTTCGCGCAGGGGATGCCTGCTGTTCAGAAATTAAATGACAAAATTTTGGTTCTTTTTTTGAACTGCTGCTGATGCTTGAATCATGTTGCAGTCCCATGGACGGGAAGTACGATACATGGACAGAGTAATCGTGAAGTGCAATAGCGGCTTCGGACCGATTGAGCAAATTCTTGAATGTAAACTCAACGGGGTTCTCGAAGTGATGGAAGGAGGAGGGCGACTTGCTCCTTGTGGCCCGATAGAGTGTGGGGAATTATACACACCAAACAGCCAAATTTTATCACTTCGGAATCCGAATGAGTTCTATATTGAGTGTAACCCTGGGTTTGTAATCTTTCCCTTCGACGCATCCCCCGAAGTCCAGTGTACTTCAAATGGAACGTACAGTACGGTGCCACAATGTCTGGATTACAACGAATGCGAGGAGGTGATTTCCTCCCCAGCGAAGCAAGCTGTCTGGCTTTAGCACGCTTGCAGGGTAGCGTAAGGCGCATTTCCTGTAATTGTTTGATCACTATTCTTCTCTGCCTTGCATGACACCCCTGAAACCCTAAAGCCTAAACCACAAACCACAAACCCTGAACGCGACAGGCAGCGGACAATTGCACGTTGGCGTCGACCCGATGCGAGAACAATGGAGGCTCGTACACATGCGAGTGCCTCCCTGGCTTCAGACCCCTGGACATATACGTGGACGAAAGTGAAATGGAACAAAATCAGGTTTCATGCGAAGATATCAACGAATGTTTGGAGATACCCCGGGTGCGACCCCACACATGATGCCTGAATTGATTCAACCTTCTCAAAGACAGAGACTCGCTGATTTTCCATGCCTTTCTCCAGAAATGCGACAGAGATGCTACATGCTTCAACTCACCGGGCAGCTTTTCATGCTCCTGCAACACCGGCTACGGGCCCGCTGGCTATGGTGGTGATGGAAAGGATTGCGCTCGTCTTCAGGCAGTGCTCTTGCAGGCGCCATCTTCAGGTTTGAAATGAGATTTTGTTGGCGAAATAAGTACTCAAGATGCGTGCCTTTTTTCTTGATTCAGTCTGGCACTGATTGGTACTAATGCTGTTCAGGAGTGCCAAGCTCTGCTGGTGTAGGACTCTCCAATCAGCCCAGAATAGGCATTGAGACCGTCGCAGGACTACTTAGCCCGACACCGTGGGACCAGACGCACCAGTTGGTAACAGCTTCACTTTTGCAGGTCTCCAGTGGAGGGACGTCAATGACAGACGTGACCCACCTTCTGATGGGCAACTTGACTGCAGACGCTCCGGATGGCGTAGCAGACTTTACTGACCTTGATGTTATCAAAGTGGGCTCTGGGTTTCAACTCCAATTCAGCATATCACCGCAGTGGAAAGTCGAAGATGTACGCACAGCCTCGTTTACCGTAAAAGCTGGGCAATTGGCGAACCTTAGAGTCAGGGTCCAGCCTTCCGTTATGGGCGCCACAATGCAGGCGTTGGATACTCAGCCTGTGATAGAATTGATGGACAAATTTGGTAATTTCAAGCCAGACGCTGTTCCTACGATGGTTTCCGTGAAGATGTCTGCGGTGGATAAGAACCCTGCAGCGTTTTTGACTTGGAATGCCGGCGCCACGGAATTCGGATCGGTGGAGTCGGTTAACGGGTTAGCCACATTTACACAGCTGACCTTATTTGGTGTTGAATCATGGTATCTTGATTTTGAGGCTGAAGTGCAGTTTCGAACGGTGTCTGTGAGAGCTGCACAGCCCATTATCTTGAGACAGATGAAGGCCACACCCATCTACTTTACGTTCCAGATGGAGTTCAGCGACTGGAGCATTCAATATGCGACGAACTTCACGAAGGTCCTCGCTGACGTGTGCAAACTGGATGCGAGTTTGGTGGAAATCACGAAAGTAAACCCTGGTAGTGTAGTTGCTGAAGTGGCTATGTACGTGCCAAATTCTCCAGCATATTGGAAGTTAATATTAGATGATTTCGCAGCTGCAGACTCAAAACTAAAAGCAGCAGGTGCTATCAGCTTCAAGGCGCCGGGAGTTGCTTTTGCATTGACCGTGCCTCGACCACCTCCGCCCCCGCCAGCACCTAGACCATATACAGGAATACCATTTGACGTCGTGCACTTCTGGTCAGATATTACACAGGGATTTGTAATCAGTGCTTACAGTATGGGTATTGGAATGGCAATTTTCACGGAAGTAGCGGCATCATTCGCCCAAGCAGCAAGAATTTCCGAACTCGCAGCTCCAGAGGGTGGGCGTGTCTCAGGCAACCGGTGGCACACCGGCGCGGGATTACAATCTGGTGGTGCATTCCGCACTCTCATCACTCAAGTGCAATTTGTTGCAGCGTTGTCTTCAATTGGTGGGCGTGGAGGACAGCCTCACTTCTTCTTCACTTTCCCAGAACCAGGACCTCTTCCAGTCGGTCAAGCTGTAAAATTACACAACCACTCGCTCATCAAAGATGTCCGGCTGCCATATGGCATGCGTGAACTTGCGGGTGGCTTAGATTGGACCAATCTTCGCAGCAACTCATCGTCCTTACTTGGCGACGCTGATGTGTTCCCTCGTCCCTGCGACGTCTACGCACAGCAAGTTACAATTGGTAAACCCCACGTCAGAATTGTCCGTCGTGCATCTTGTTTACCGTTCACGAGTGATTTTTACTCCCGCAACCCTGTTTTGCTGCAGGAACTTGTTTTGTAGTATTGTTTATCCAAGTTGCGGGATATTTCGTTCGTGTTACATCACATAAGGTGGTCGAGCGTGTGACCCTCCTGAAGTACGGACAGGTCTGTATTCTGTGGGCACTCTTCATTTATGCCGTTTTCGCTACCTTCTGCTGTCCGTCGAAGTTTCATCGCCTCGGTGTGATGTAGATATATATTTTTTAAAACTCAGAATAATAAGTTGAATCCTCACCCAACGATCAGGCAAGCACTTCGGCGGCGATTCAATTTCCCAAGTGGGAGAGTGTGGTGATTACAAACACTTATTACGGCGTCACTCAAGTTGTTGGAATCTGCATTGGCTCATTCTGTACGGATTGGATGATTGGTGGCTGTTGTTTGGTGAGCATTCAATGGTGTTGTGATGGGATGTATGTTCCTGCAAAATCGATGCAACCTGTGTTTTGTGGTCATACTGAAATTAGTGATGATAGCAACCATAGCCTGTGTATGAGGTCATGCTGAAATAGTGATGATTGTTTCAGGGTGCATTTCCTGTAGCGTCTTGGTTTCTGATGACGTATTGCACCTACTTGGCTGTCTCCGTGCATCGAGTGGTTAAGTTCGTACATTCCCAACCTGTCGTCAGCCGAACCTCCCAGAGACTTGTTCCACCACGGCTTACTGGAAAATGGAAACGGCAGTTACAAGTCTCCGACAGTGCGTGTACTGTGCAATTGCGATATCTGATGCTCTTTGCCTCTGCATTCAACGATCTGAGGTAAGCCAGAATGTTGCGAATTGTGTTCATAAACCGCGCTGTAAAATGTCAACTGCTCTGCACACGAAGAGCTTTTGATGCTTGAAGTGAAAATGCTAACGGGTCTGCATACAAAAGATTCTCAAATTGACCTTCTCTGTTTCCTCCTGCATTGCTTCTACCCAGAGATGGGTATGCTACATACTACGGATCATTTTCGATGCTGCTACGGATGGTCTGCGGTATTTCATCCGGCGCTGCACACGACTGGCAGATTTCAGCGACTATTTTTGTGGCATTGTACGGACTTGATTTTTTGGTAAAACATGTATTTGTCGCTTTGCACACGAAACGCTTAGTGTGAGCGGCAATCGATCGACTTTGCAAGTTTGCTTGAGTAGCAACCGATTGTTACTGACACCCAAATGATTTCAGATTCTGGCAATAACCTATCCCTACCTCGACCTAGTCCGCAATCGCTTCGAGGTGCTTCTGGCAAGCATACGGGCGGGCCTCTCAGTTGTGGGATATATGTATTTGAGAGGCAATATCGGAATCGATGCTGCTGAACTCTCATTGTTCTGGCTTGGGATTGGTGGTATTGCATTTGCGTTCCTGTACCAGGCTGTAGAAATTGGGGTGCACATTTGGTCCATTGCACAACGACGAGAACACCAGACCGAGGAGAAGGTATTCAACTCTGATTTCCAGATGTTTTCATGGGGTGTGGTTGGATCTATTCTGACGCTACTCCCCCTTTTCAGGTCATGGCAAAGGAGAGATGGAAATCGCACATTTCTTCGCAAAGTGCGGAAAATGAAAATGCCGTGTTGGTCCCACTTTCGGCCACAGCTTTCCGTGAAGTCATCCTCTATGACGAAATGGGAGATGAGCATAAGATTCTAGACCAGAGGCACCTCGTCCTTCACGTTCACATCCTTGGAGCAACAGATCTCAAGAGCGTCGACTGTCGAAGGTATATGAGTGTGCGTATGCAACTGTGCAGGACTTGGTTCTACGTCAAAAAATCTGAGGGTGCCATTCTATTCACTTGTGGGTTCTTTGAGCAGAAATCGAACCATGTGTATTGTGAAGATCGGTGCAAATGATATCCTGGAGCATCACGGGAACTTTGGCGGATCTGTGATGTATCATGATGGTGAAGCTGTCTATAAGACGTCGACCCAAGGGTTTACTTTGAAAGGTGCTGCAAATGTAGTCTCTTCGTGGTAGCTACAGCCAATACGGTGCTATGGAAATTGATTGTTTGAAAATGTGTGTGGCTGATGACAGCGCATTCGGCATGGTGGAACGAGAAATTTGCGGTACAAATTGATGACGAAAGGGCTGTCTTGACCTTTGCCCTCTGGGAATTCGTCGACAAAGGCAATCGGTACAAACTCTTTTAGATACTCACGCGCATTCTTCGATACCTGTTTCCCCTCAGAATCACACATTTGGAATAATGATCGTACTTGTATGTCGGACAGGTACTTGGGCACAGCAATTGTGCATCTAGAGCCGCTACTTGAACAGCTGCATTCGAGGAACGAGCCAGTAGAGAAGAAATATCAGGTCATTTCGCAGGCCGAGGTCGTTGCTAACCTTGATCGCATGGAGGTCAAGCCGGACATGTTGGAAGCTGGCGCGTTGGGTATACGATTCGGTACTTGGGCAAAGCAAAAGTCATTTCTTTCTTTCGTCATCTGTGGCAGAGCTGACTTGAGCGGCTCATCATCGCACTATGCAGAATGCGCATTTCCCCGTCTGTGGAAAATGTCGGGATCTGCATTGATGAACAATTATCGCCTCAAGACCCTAGAATCAACTTACGTGGACTTGACGCTTCAGGTGCGTGCTATTGGTGCAGTTTATACTTCATCCACGCTGCATGATCGCAGACCACTTACAAAGTTTCTGTCAAATCTGTACGCTGCATGATCGCAGGCCACTTACAAGGTTTCTGTAAAATCTGTGATCCCTTGGCCACCAGGACACCATCAAACCGGGCCCGAAGTACTCTCGTAGTGAAGAGGTCCGAGCGGCGCTCCTTGGCACACATATCCACAAGGATGTGTCTAAAGCAGCAGCAGCAGCGAATCGAAATAAAGCAGCTGACGCCACGTGGCGCATGCGAGAGAATTCAGATGTGACAGCTTTGTCTGCATGGGATCGTGGAATGCCAGAAGGTACCCGAGAGGGAGAGGAGCGACCAGAAAGAATAAAAGTTGGCTAGAGACGAGACTTCCGCATGGGTGCATTGTCTGCTTGTCATGAGTTTCTAAAGATTTTTTCCGACTAGCTTGATCTCTGAATTCTGCGTCTCATTTTCTAGGAGATGAAAACGAGCGCCACGGATTCTCTCGAATCGAACCAACAGCCAAGGTGACATGGAACAGACATGGTGACGAGGTTCACTTCCCACGAGGTAAAGACGAGCGCAACGGATTCTCTACAGTTGAATTAACAGACATGCTGCTCCATGAAGGGTCGGGACGATTTGAAGGGAAAGTTCGGATGGGGTCTGCGGGCCCCCGCGGAGGTACAGACGAGCGCAACGGATTCTCCACAATTGAATCAACAGACATGCTGCTTCATGAAGGGTCGGGACAATTTGAAGGGAAAGTTCGGATGGGTTCTGTGGGGCCCCTCCTTTTGTCTGCACAGCCCCCAAGGGGAAGAGGCCCGCCGCGGCCGCGGTTTCGCAATGACCCGGTCAAGACGAGCGAACACGAAGATGTAGAGATTGCAATATGATGAGATGCACATTCCAGCTGCCCTCACTGCAGCTGGATGTGAGATATATGAGGGTGGATTTGCAATTTTCTAACTTTCTTGCAGCGTCGCAAAATCAAAATCTATTGTGCCTTTGTTTCGCGTGTTGCCTTTGTAATATATTTTGTGGTCTAGGTTTTGCGCACCATTAAATGGGCCTCTTCTCCTTCTGTTGATACCTTCTTCATGTTGTCGCCTAGGTCGTTCCCGGTAAGGGTACGAATGCATGTGGACCGAAGTGGGGTAACCTAGGGAGGGCACAAGACAGACGGTCTGCGAGAGACTGAATGATGTTTGGGTGAGGAGCCGCTCGGCCCCCAACCGATTATATTGGAATACAACTCCGGCGAATTTTCAAGCAAGCACAGACTCTGAATTGGTTCGTGGTGTAGGGGTGGGGGTTTCAAATTGGTTCGTGGTGTAGGGGGTGGGAAGTCGGATATCCAGGTGGGGTGTTTCGAATATCCAAACATGCAAGATGTCTCTGACATAAAGAACAAAAATTAGGCCGCGTCTTAGAAACCAAGTCCGAAATCAGCAAATTTTGGTCCCGTAAAAGGGCTAAAAAAATCAAGGAAAACAAAGAAATCAAAATTTCACAAAAGAATCCGAAAAGATAGTTATTCGAAAACTGGGGTACAGCAAAGA
>Ga0315905_10002466_pt1 | contig 19450 bp, 20 predicted proteins | sample LakEriMetagenome_5_FD_203522 | JGI IMG/M metagenome (GOLD analysis project Ga0315905, IMG submission 203522) | Freshwater fungal communities from buoy surface, Lake Erie, Ohio, United States - Buoy 4 MA121 | ecosystem: Environmental > Aquatic > Freshwater > Lake | place: USA: Lake Erie, Ohio... | reverse complement strand
TGGTCGCATCCGTAGGCGTAAAGAATGTCGGCATTGTGGCAGACGGATCGTCACCTATGAATCGACGCAGACGCCGCAACGAAAATGCTAGATGTAGCACGATCTGGCTGATTCTTTTCTTTCCTCCGTCATCAAGTCGGCTCACCGGGTAGTTCTACAAATAGGCAAATCGAATTGTCTATCGAACTGGAGCTAACCCCATGGCTGATGAGCTAGAAGACACCATTCTTGAAAACGCGCAAGGACCAGCAAAGGCCTCGGGCGATGCGGGCAGCATCGAGCAGCACAAGCTGACCGACCAGATCGAAGCCGATCGCTACCTAGCCTCCAAGCAAGCCGCAAAGTCGAAGCGTCGCGGGCTGGTCTTTAACAAGATCGTTCCACCGGGGGCCGAGTAACCGTGTTGTCCTGGATTTCCAATTGGTGGTCGCCAAGTAGTACTTCCACGCAAGCACGAAGCATTGCGAGGGTTGTGCGCACACGCTATGACGCTGCGGTGACCACCGACGACAATCGACGCCATTGGGCCAGCGCCGATGGGCTCTCGCCCAACGCATCCAATAGCGTCGAGGTTCGCCGGATCCTTAGGAACCGCGCTCGGTATGAAACGGCCAACAACTCGTATGCTCGAGGGATCGTTCTGACCCTGGCGCATGACGTGGTGGGTACCGGCCCCCGGTTGCAGATGCTCACCACCGACTCGGATGCAAACAGACGCATCGAAAATGCCTTCATGCTGTGGGCTCGCTCAGTGCAGCTCGCTGAAAAACTCCGCACGATGCGGATGGCACGCGCCACGGATGGCGAATCTTTCGCAATCCTCACGAACAATCCTCGGCTCAATACCGAGGTCCAGCTCGATCTTCGCCTCGTCGAGGCAGACCAGGTCACGACGCCCGATCTGGACCGACTTTCAACCATTGCTGTGGATGGGATCGTTTTTGATTCCAGCGGGAACCCAGTCGAATACCACATCCTTCGTAATCACCCAGGTGATGGGTTTTACTCGGCTCGCAGCGACTACGACCGCATTAGTGCCGATGCCGTATTGCATTGGTTTCGAGCCGATCGACCAGGACAAACGCGTGGCATTCCGGACATCATGCCGGCATTGCCACTCTTCGCGCAACTTCGCCGATTCACTCTTGCGGTTCTGGCGGCTGCTGAAACAGCAGCCGACTTCGCTGGGATCCTCTACACCGATGCGCCGGCCAACGGAGAGGCCGATGCGGCTGAACCATTCGAACCGATCGAGCTGGAGAAACGAGCATTGGTAACGATGCCAGGTGGTTGGAAGATGGCCCAAATGCAGGCCGAACAGCCATCGACGACCTATGGTGAGTTTAAACATGAGTTGCTCAACGAAATCGCTCGCTGTTTGAACATGCCGTTCAACATCGCGGCGGGTAACAGCTCGGGCTACAACTACGCCTCGGGCCGCCTGGACCATCAAACTTATTACAAGGCGATCCGAGTCGATCAGTCGAATCTCGAACGAATCATACTCGATCGCATTCTTGCGGCTTGGTTCGATGAAGCCGCTCTTCTTCCCGGTTTGCTTCCCAACGGACTTGGACCATTTGCCCAGTGGCCACACCAGTGGTTTTGGGATGGTCACGAGCATGTGGATCCAGCCAAGGAAGCCAACGCACAAGCCACTCGTCTTGCTAGTCACACCACCACCTTGGCTGATGAATACGCCAAACGAGGCCAAGACTGGGAAACACAACTTCGCCAGCGAGCCAAGGAAATCGCACTCATGTCTGCGCTTGGTTTAACTGCCGAGCAAGTTTCTCAAACTCCAACTCAGGAACCACAGGATGTCCAAGACGAAGAAGTCCCCGTCGACGATTAAGGCTGATGAGAATTGCAATCAACTGAGGTTGAGCGCGACGGCAGTGATCGATGTCGATGCGTCCGCTGAAGGTACATCAAGCGGTGTGCTCCCTCGCTTTCGGATGGTTGCTTATACCGGTGGTCAGATGCGAGTCGCTGGTTGGCGTCATCCTGTGATCATCGACTTAGCGGGCCTATCGATTCCATCGCAAGCACGGCCGATTCGATTCGGTCACGATCCGCTTTCGGGTGTTGGACATACCGACTCGATCCGAGTCGAGGCCGGCCAGCTTGTCGCAACCGGCGTGGTCTCTCGGGATACACCTGCTGCCCGCGAAGTGGTCGTTAGTTCAAAGAACGGTTTTCCGTGGCAAGCAAGCGTGGGAACCGGTGTGGATGAATTCGAGTTCGTCAAGGAAGGTCAAAAGGTCACCGTCAATGGCAACCAATACAACGGTCCAGTGAATGTGATTCGAAGGTCGTCGCTTGGTGAAATCAGTTTCGTAGACCTTGGTGCCGACGGAGCCACTAGCGCGAGTGTCGCAGCTCAGGCATCAGCAACCTTTGGAGAAACCGAGATGGATCCAAGTCAAACTGCAAACCAAGACGACCAAACCGCAACTCCAACGACACAGGTCACTCCGGATCCAGCTTCGGTATTGGTTCCCCCGAATCCGGTTCCAGTCGAACCGGTCACGAACCCACCTGAGAGAACGACTGACGTTGAGGCCATGAGGGCAGCCCATGCTACAGAACTCGAGCGAATCGCAGGGATTCGCAGCATTTACAACGGGGCACTTCCGCTGGTCGAAGCCCAAGCGATCCGCGAAGGTTGGAACCTTGAGAAAGCTGAACTCATGAAGATCCGAATGATGCGCCCCGAGGTTCCCGCGATCCATGTACCGCAAAACACCATTAACGCGAGTGTCTTGGAAGCTGCATGCTATCTGAGCGCAAGTCTTATGAACCTCGAGCAGCATATCCCTGAGCAAAGCCTCGAAATTGCTTCCAAGAAATTCCGAGGGGGGATCGGTCTTCAGGAGCTTCTGCTCGAGGCCGCCTGGGCCAATGGGTATACCGGACGGACTTTCCGAGACAACCGCGAGGTCATGCGCGCGGCGTTTGGCCAACGCGTCGAAGCTAGCTCGGTAAGTAATATCGACATCGGGGGGATTCTCTCGAACGTGGCAAATAAGTTCCTTCTCGAAGGTTTCTTTACGGTCGAACGCACATGGCGCAACATCTGCTCGGTGCGGAATGTGACCGACTTCAAAACCGTGACAAGCTATCGACTGATCGGAAAGGATCAGTACGAGTTGGTGGCCCCTGGGGGTGAAATCAAGCACGGGAACCTGGGGAACGAGAGCTTTACGAACAGAGCTGATACCTACGGGTTGATGCTCGGAGTTGATCGTCGAGACTTCATCAATGACGACCTTGGGGCAATCACTACTGTGCCAAGGAAACTCGGACGGGGTTCAGGGATGAAGATCAACGACGTGTTCTGGACCACGTTCATGAACAACTCGGCGTTCTTTACGGCGGGTAACAAGAACTTTCTGACCGGAATCGATACCGTTTTGTCGATCGATGGGCTCACTAAAGCGGAGGTTGCCTACTACGACTTGGTGGACTCCGATGGAAAACCCATCGGTACGATGCCGGCAATCTTGCTCGTGCCAACCGCTTTATCGGCGATCGGATCGCAGCTCTACAAGTCGCTTGAGATGCGAGACAACACGGCCAACGCAAGAACGCCGATTAGCAACCCGCATGCTGGCAAGTTCCGCGTGGAGATCAGCCGGTACTTAGCCAACGCCCTCTACACCGGCAACTCGACGAAGGCTTGGTATCTGCTGTCGGATCCTAACGATCTTCCGTTGATCGAAGTCGCTTTCCTCAACGGCCAAGAAGCCCCAACTATTGAAACCGCTACGGCTGATTTCAACGTCTTGGGTGTCCAGATGCGAGGTTATCACGACTTCGGCGCGAGTCTGCAAGATCCTCGTGCAGCCATCAAGTGCAAGGGTGAGGCATAAGCCTCACTGGGCAAGCTGTTCATTTCTTCATCCGTTTCAGCAATCAAGGTTTAGCCAATCATGCCACAGGCAACATTTATCCAGGAAGGTCATTACATCGATCATACCCCCGTGGGCGCTCTTGCCTCTGGGGACGTGGTCGTCCAAGGCGATCTAGTCGGCGTCACGGTTCGTCCACTTGCAGCGGGCGAACTCGGTTCGCTTGCTGTCGATGGAGTCTTTGACTTCAACAAAAACACCGGTGTGGCTTACACGGTTGGGAGCATCCTCTTCTGGGATGACACCAACAACATCGTGACCACGACTTCTGCTGGTAACAAATCCATTGGAAAAGTAGTCCGAGCTGCTGCCTTGGCAGATACCACCGTTCGGATGCGTTTAAGTCAATAACGCGGGTTTTGACCGGCGTCTTTCTGTTCCAACTTGTTTCAATTTCATCGCAGGGATCACTATGAAAAGCAACTGTTTGGCTCTGGTGTTTATGGTTGCTGCCACCCTTGGCAGCGTAGTCTTCGCCCAGGATCGGATCTGCCCTGATGGCAATTGTCCGATCGTGCAAGGTGTACCCGGGTCGATTGTCTTGGATCCACTCAAAGAGAATCTGACGTTCGAGGCTGCAAGATCTGGGTTCCGAACGCAAGCTCAAAGTCTCGATCGATTTGATCAGGTCGTTGGCGCAACGGTCCGAGTGACGGTAAGCAACGTGTGCGGAAGTGGAACGGTCGTTGGAAGAACCTCCGAAGGCAACGCGATCGTACTTACCAATGCCCACGTGGCCGGTACCACGCGTGGCCGAACCGTCAACGTGGAACGCTGGAACATCAACGGATCGAGCGAAAGAGGAACCGCATCGATCATTGCTTCGGGATACGGACGTGGGACTAGCGTCGACTTTGCGCTACTGAAGTGCAACGGAGCGTTTGCTAAAGATGTCGATCCGATCCCATTGGCTGATCGCTACCCAAGCAACCAATCGTCAGTGACGACCTTCGGAAGCCCAAGGTGTGAGTGGCCAAGTCTCCAGGTCTTGCGACTGAACCGTAAAGAGGGACAGATCCTCTCGTGGAAACCCGAAGCGATCGGGGGTCGTAGCGGCTCGAGCATCATCGATTACACCGATGAAGGACCGCGGGTGGTTGGACTCTTGACGTGGGCTGGTGGTGGTGAAGGCTTGGGGCAATCGACTCCGTTTCTTCTGAGCGCGATGCGAGGCAAGCTTCCTGCAACCCTCGAAGGACTTCCAGCCGGGGCTCGCGAGGTGGGTTGCCAGATCGATGAAAGCCAGGAGATTGTTCAGGTTCCATCGACGATCTACGGTGAGCCGATGCAGGTGCCACTGGGCTTCTTAGCCAAGTCGGACACCCAGGACGATCTGATCGATTCGATCGTCGATCGTCCGAGGCTCAGGCCTGCCCCACGCGAACCCGAAGATTCTGGAATCATCACCGATCGACTGCGGATCGGTCCTCAGTGGACTCCCGAGAGTCTGATCGCAACGTCGGCTGGTTCGAGTATCGCCCTAATGTTGGGTTTGCAGTATGGAATCCCGCTGGTACTTCAGGCGCTCCGCAATGCCAGAAAACAACGTGGCAATACGGTACTTGATGACGAGCAGTTCAAAAAGCTTATGGATCAGTATCAAAACCTGCTCAAGCTTTTGGAACAAAAAAATCAGCCACCTGGCAATCAGCCGCCCACCATTAAGACCTAGGTGAAGCGATGCCGGATCTACTTCGCCTAGGCCAGCAGTGGCTTGCAAGCAAGCTCAAATCGCATGCCTCAAGCACTGTGGTTTATGTGCGAGGTGCAAATCAAGTGAGCGTCTCGGCCACGATCGGCCGGACGCTGATGAAACTTGATGACGGTTACGGTGGCATCCGGATGCAATGGACCGATCGTGACTTTCTCATCGCTCCTTTGGATTTGATTATCGCCGGATCGGCAATCACCCCCGAGCGTGGTGACACGATCCACGAGACCGTTGGCACCAAAGTCTATACCTATGAAGTAAACGCTCCAGGGGGAGAACCTGCCTGGCGCTGGTCAGATCCTCATCGCAGCCTGTATCGAATCCACACCAAGGAAATCGGAATCGCCTGATGCCCGCAAATATCGTCGCGATCGCAGATGCAATCACCGCAGAGCTAAACGGCAATAGCTTCAGCCAGCCGTTTACAGCTCAGCGGCTGTATTTGCCCATCTACGACCTAAAGACAATGTCGGATTTGAAGGTATCGGTCGTACCCAAAGGGCTTAACACTTCCTCGCTAGATCGCACCAGAGACAACTTCGATTACCAGATCGATGTCGGGATCCAAAAGAAAACCAAAAACGAGATCGCAACCATCGATGCCCTGATCCTCTTGGTGGAACAGATCAGTGACTACTTCCGAGCAAATCCGCTGGCAAGTTACCCAGGTGCTCGGTTCATCAGCGTCGAGAACAGCCAGATTTACGCCCCAGACCATCTGGAAACCATGATGCAGTTTACAAGCGTCGTAACTCTAACCTATCGTCTCTGGAGATAACCGATGACCACAGGTGATGTTGGACCTTATCGGTTGCAGTTTACCAGCTCTCGAGGTGTCACTCGTGACATCCCGGGTCTGGACGATAGCGACGATATGTTCAAGGTCAAATCGATCCAGAAGAAGTTCCGGGATTCCTGGACTCGGAACCTCACGGAGCTTTGGGACCTGACTACCGGCTTGGGCTCTACTGCTAGCGTCTCTGGTGGTGTTCTAACGATCAACTCAGGGATAACGGCCGGCGGTTTCGCAGAGCTGCTTTCGAAGGAAACGTTCACGATTCCATTCAGAGCCATGATCGCGGTGCAGTCCGGGGGTACCCGGCAAGCCAACAACCACCACATTATTGAAGCCGTATCGGTCGACCCGGTCACCGGGATTCCCGATGGCAAGCACAGTCTTAGCATGGACATCGGGGGTGCTGCCAACACGACTGTGACCAATATGGTCTACAGCGTCCAAAATGGCGGATTGGTTCCCATTGCATCGGCAGCCTCCGCCATCTTGTCTACAGCTACCTATTCGATTCTCGAACTCGAACCGTTTTCAGACGAGTGCTATTTCCACTCGCGCGTGATGGATTCGACCGGAGGCCGATCGAATTCCTACGTTAGGCACCAGCAGATCCCTGATCCGATCGCGGTTTACAAGATCCGCATCCGCTCGATGAACCACCAAGCGTTCAGGTTTGTATCCAACGCAGTCGCTGGTCCTGGCAATGTCATTCGATTGACCTCCACTGCGCACGGTTACACCGGAACGCCAACGATCTGGGTCGAATACATCAGCGGTGTCACTAATAACGGAGCGGCCTTGCGTGGTAATTACTCGGCGACAGTCATCGACGCTAACACGATTGATCTAACCGGAACGGTCTTTTCTGGTGCCTATGTCACTGGTTCTGGACAGATCGCTCTTGCAGCTGCACCCGCAGCGATTTCCTTCCAGTCCCAGTTCATTAATTGCCAGGATTACGCAGAACTTACTGCTGAAATCACCGCTGGCCGAGGACAAACCGTCATTGGACAAAGCTTAGGTGTGATCCTCACCGGAGCGACTGCGACGACAACCAACATCGGAACCGTAACAGCTAACGTCGCTGGTCAAGCGGCTCACGATGCTGTGGTTGCCGGCAGTCCAGTGCGTGTGGCAGGTCGTGCACAAACGGCAGCCTATGCGAGTGTCGCCTCGGGCGATGTCGCCGATCTAGTTTCCACACTGCAAGGGGTGCTCGTAACGCGACCATGGCAGATTCCAGAACTTGAATGGTCGTTTGCGTCTGCCGCAGGTGGCGTGATCAATACGACCGATGCCGTTTTGTCTGCTGCAGCCGGAGCCGGTCTGCGTCGCTACATCTGTTCGATGCAGCTTTCGAACAACTCGGCAGTCGCCACGGAAGTCGTCCTTAAAGACGGAGCGACGATCATTTGGCGAGGCCACCTGAGTGCTAACGCTCCGATGGCTGAGATCATTTTTGAAAATCCACTCAAGACCACTGCCAACACGGCTCTGAACTTTGCGTGCATCACCACTGGTGCTGCGGTCTACGTCAATGCACAAGGATTCACCGCACCGTAAGGACAACCATGATCGGCGCTAAAGTCACCACCAAAAAATCATTCGACAAGGTCAAAGCCAAGGCTCAGCAAGGCAGCTTCAAAAGTCTTGGTCATGCGGCAGCTGCGATTCGCTTGGTTGCTCGTCGCTCGATCAAGCGTCGGCAGACCGCATCGATGCCAGGTACGCCTCCGAATACTCGCAAAGGACAACTCAAGCGAGCGATCGTCTATGCGATCGACAAGCAGCGGGGGATCGCAACCATCGGACCAGACATCTCGGTGGTCGGCACTGCCGGCAAAGCACATGAATTCGGAGGTAGGTTTCGCAAGGAACAATACCCCAAGCGACCCTTCATGGGTCCAGCGCTAGACAAAGTCAAAGATCGATTACCCCCAATGTGGGCCAACAGCGTTCGTTAAGGAGTCACAAATATGCCAGCCAAACTTGGACTTGATGCCAAGCTTTACCGTAACGCCGGGACCTACGCGGCTCCCACCTGGGACCTCATTGGTAACGTTCGAGATTTGACGCTGAACCTGGAAACAGGAGAGGCCGATGTTTCGACCCGCGGAAATAACGGCTGGCGAGCGACCGTCGGCACTCTCAAGGATGCTTCGCTTGAATTCGAGATGGTTTGGGATACGGCCGACTCCGACTTTGGCGCTGTACGCGATGCGTTCCTGAATAACAGCACGGTGGAATTCGCCGTGATGGACGGGCTGATCACCGGAGCAGGTAGTAGCGGTTCCCAAGGCCTGCGAGCCACGTTCCGCATCGCCAGCTTCTCTCGCAATGAAGCTCTCGAAGAAGCGATCACCGTGTCGGTCACTGCCAAGCCAACCTATGCGGCCAATCCACCTAGCTGGATGACCGTTGCCTAATCCCGTTTCGATTCTCTAGCTTTCGGAAGGCGTTTAGAAAATGCATAGTTTTGTGGATAACTCCCGACGCACATGGGAAGTTGCGATCAATGTCACGGCCGTCAAACGGATCCGTGGTTTGTTGGGGATCGACCTGTATGCACTGGTCGACGACGGGTTTAAGTCTCTCTCGAAGCTTGTCTCCGATCCGGTCACCCTGGCCGATGTGCTGTACTGCTTGTGTAAAGACCAAGCCGACAAGCAATCGATCAGCGATGAGGAATTTGGGCGAGTATTGGCAGGGGATGCAATCACCCAAGCTGCCGATGCATTCGTCGAGGAACTGATCGATTTTTTCCCAGATGCCCGCGCCAGGGCGAGCCTTCGCAAGGCGATCGAAGCGGGCAAGACCGTCAGGGACAAGGTGCTCAGCCACGCGGAGAGGATCCTCGACTCGATCGACCCGGAGGTCGAAGCGCAGAAGTGGATCAGCTCGTCTGGCACCTTGCCGGAGTCCTCGGTTGTGACCCCGGACCCTTCAGCCTCCGAGAGCTGATCGCGATGGGCGAAGCTCGAAGCCAGATGCTGTGGTCACACACTTCCTCAGTTCTGGCAATGCTCGCCAACATCCATCGCGATGCCAAACGTTCGAAGATCTACCACCCGTCGGATTTCAACCCGCACGCGAAGAAACGGATTCAACCTCGCACGATGGTTGGGATCGAAGCCCTCAAACACGTTTTCATTGATCGGATGCAAGAGAAACAGTAACGATGGCATCAAGTTCGAGTATCAAAGCCGGTTCAGCCTACGTCGAGCTCTTCACCAAAGACTCTCGTCTGGTGAAGGGACTCAATGACGCCTCGAAGCGGCTCGATGCCTTTGGAAAAGGCCTCCAAGGTATTGGGACCAAGATGGCGATGCTCGGGGCTGGCGTCGTCGCTCCATTGGCAGGAGCGGCCAAGCGCTTTGCTGACATGGGAAGCGATATGGTCGACATGAGTCAGCGGACAGGTGTGTCGGTAGAGGCTCTTTCGGAACTGGGATTTGCGGCCGAGCAATCCGGTGCTGATATGGGGACGCTCGAAGGATCGCTCAAGAAGATGCAGAAAATGCTCTTCGAAGCGGCTTCCGGATCGCAGTCGGCCCAAGAAACGCTCGCATCCCTGGGACTGAGCGTCGCGCAGCTTTCCAAACTCTCCCCCGACGAGCAGTTTAAAGCGATTGCGGATCGGATGTCGCAGATCACCGATCCTACGCTCAAGACCGCAACCGCGATGGCGATCTTTGGCAAATCAGGCACCCAGCTGTTGCCAATGCTATCGAGCGGTGCCCAAGGAATCGAGGAACTCCAGCAACAGGCACGAGATCTGGGGCTAACAATGGCCACCGAAGATGCCCAAGCGGCCGAGGCCTTTGGCGATCGCATCGATGTTCTTTGGAAGGTCCTCAAGAAGACAGTATTTACGATCGGTTCGGCTTTGGAGCCGGTCCTCTCAGCGATGATCGACTCGACCGTACGAATCGTGGTCAGCATCAGCGACTGGATCAAAAACAACAAGGACCTGATCGTCACTGTGTTCAAAGTCGGCATGGCGATCGCAGCCGGGGGAGCAGCGATTGTAGCCCTGGGGACCGCAGTCGCTGGGATCGGAACGGTGCTTGGTGCGGCAGCCACAGTACTTACAGGTGTTGGCACCGCGTTTGCGTTCCTTGGTACCGCGATCGCAGCACTGCTCTCGCCCATCGGCCTTACCATTGCAGGCCTTGCAGCTTTGGTCGGGTACTTCGTCTATGCAAGTGGTGCTGGCTCGCAGGCGATGCAGTGGCTGGGCGCGAGATTCAATGAACTTAAAGACACGGCACTTGGTGCGTGGCAGGGGATCGGCGATGCGCTGGCTGCCGGTGACATCGCGCTTGCTGGCAAGATCCTATGGCTCACTTTAAAAATGGAATGGCAACGTGGAGTCGCGTTTTTGGAGTCGAAGTGGCTCGACTTCAAAGGATTCTTCATTGGAATCTTCCAAAGTGCCGTCTACAGCGTCGCTGGTTTGATGACCGACGCGTGGGCAGGATTGCAAACCGGATGGCTTGAAACCACCCACTTTATTGCCGATAGCTGGACCGTTCTGATCAGCCTATTGCAAAAGGGATGGAACCGATTCGGAGGATTCTTTCAAAAGGTCTGGGCCCGCATCCAAGGTCTCTTTGGGGATAGAAACGCCGAGGACCAGATCGCCAACATCAATGACGAAATCGCTCGCCAAGATGACTTGATCAGCAACTCCCAAAATCAAACGATCCTCGATCGCCAGAAGCAACGACAGAAGGCTCGCAACCAAATCGAGCAAGATCGCCAAGGGGCACAGTCGGCACTCGGAGACATGCAAGCCCAAGAACAATCCGCCCTCGAAGCTGCCAATCAGAAGGCGCTTGCCAATTCGGCTGCTGAGCTGGAGAAAGCCAGAGGTGAGTGGAAAGCAGCTCTTGGCGAGGCAGCAACCAAACGCGCCGAAACATCTCCAGGGTCACCAAGCAAATTCTCATTGTCTGGGCTCGGTCTGCCAGACCTTGGCAGCATGGATCAAACGCTCGCCGAGACCAAGAAGAAAACGGATGTCGTTGGGACTTTCAACCCCATCGCTGCAATGAACCTCGGAGCCGACTCTCTGGGGGAACGAACCGCTCGGGCTAGCGAAGAGGTCGCCGCCAATACCAAGAAACTCGTGCAGCAAGCCGACCGTGGTGGCTTGGTATTCGGATAGGAGATTCCAATGCCTGCTCCGGTCATCGTCGAACGCTTTGACTCCAAAGAGATCAGCGAAAGCAAAGATAATCCAAGTGTGGATTTGATCTACATGATCATGAACACCGAGGATTACGCGACAGCCAATGGTCTCATGGCATCGACGATCCCCGCAAAGTTCGGAGACCTGTTCTTGGACGATTACCACATCGTCCACCAAGGCAATGGCGTCTGGGAAGGCACAGCGAGGTATGTCAAATGGAAAAGCGAGTCCCAGTACTCGTTTGACACCGGGGGTGGCACCCAGCACGTCACCCAGAGCATTGCCAATGTGGGCAAGTATTCGGCAAGCGGCTTTACGGCTCCAGATTTCTTCGGTGCGATCGGTGTAACGGACGACCGAGTCGAAGGAACCGACGTCACAGTTCCGGTTTTCAACTTCACCGAGACCCATTACATCCCTAATCTGCTGGTCACCGGTGCATACAAGCTCACGCTGTTTAATCTCACGGGCAAGGTCAACGGTGCAACCTTTAAGGGATTCGCCAAGGGGGAAGTTCTGTTCCTCGGAGCAAGCGGCTCGAAACGTGGCCTGGACGATTGGGAGATCACATTCCGATTTGCGGCAAGCCCAAACGTCGCTGGTCTATCGCTCGGGAGCATCACAGGAATCGCCAAAGAAGGCTGGCAGTACCTTTGGGTTCGCTTTATCGATGACGAGGACACGACTGCCAAGGCGCTGATCAAGCGACCTGTCTCAGCTTACGTCGAGCAAGTGTATTCCTATGGTGACTTCAGTGGCCTTGGGATCGGAGTCTAATCGATGGGAGATAAGTTCCATAAGGTGTTGCCGGGCGATCCACTGAAGATTCCAGCAGAGGCATGGAATGCATTGGTGGATCTGTCCCAGGCGCAAAAGAACCAGCAGCATGATCTGCTGAGCCAGACCGAAGGAACTTTCAGGCAAAACAATCTGGCCAAGGTGCGAAATCAAACGGGCGTCGATCTGGATCGATTCTCGATCGTGGCACTTGGGGCTCCGATCATCACACCGGCCGCCAACCTCAAGGAGTTTAAGCGACAAACCAGCTTCCAAGGGCTAGTCCCCGGTGCAGCTTCTGGATCCCGATTTGGCGTGCTGCTTGAACCGCTCAAAAACAACACCATCGGAACCGCAGCGGTTGCCGGGTGTGTCATCGTCCGAATCTCGGTGGGTGTTGCGGCCTACAACTGCGCAGAGACCATAGTCGGACAAAACGGCTACCTGCGAAGCGTTCCGCATGGGCCAGCCTCGGTGCTGTGGATCGAACCATCCGGTGAGGTGCGATGGGCAGTCATTCGCTTCGATGATGCCAATTACGAAGAGATCGTCTTTATCACAAGCAACATCCCCGATGGCAATGGCTACTACCCAGGTTTGGTTCAGAAGTTCGACGTAACGACCAAGTCTTGGAACACAGCCTTTGATTGCAAAGTGGTGGATGCCAACAAATGACACTCTACCCACGTCGATACATCGCGACCTTCATCGCCGGCACCCAGGAGTCGTTGCCACTCTACGCAGCCACCTGTACCGAAAAGCGCTCCGGGCAAGGTCCCAAGCGACAACTTGGTTTTTTCATTGGCATGGTAAACGGAGAGCCATTGTATGCAGTATCTAGTTGTGAATTTCCTCAGATGGGTCGTTACCTCATGCACTATGTGGGGTTTGACGCCTTGCCCATTTATGCAATCGTCTGTTGCCAGGTTTCCTCGAGCGGATCATCCGGGAGTAGCGGTACATCGGGCTCATCCGGTTCATCAGGCTCCTCTGGATCGTCGGGCTCTAGCGGTTCGTCAGGCTCTTCGGGTTCAAGTGGCACCAAAGGATCGAGCGGAAGCAGTGGATCATCTGGATCAGGCAAACCTAGATCCAGCGGAAGCTCAGGATCCTCCGGCTCCAGCGGCAGCTCAGGGTCCAGCGGATCCTCTGGATCGAGTGGTTCCTCGGGCACCAGTGGATCATCCGGTTCGAGCGGCTCGTCAGGAAGCTCTGGATCAAGTGGTAGCTCGGGATCATCAGGTTCCTCGGGTTCAAGCGGATCCTACGGCAGCTCTGGATCATCGGGATCATCGGGTTCATCTGGATCCAGTGGGACCTCGGGACAATCAAGCGGCATTGGATCGTCAGGGTCTAGCGGATCAGGATCCAAGCCATCGGGTTCATCGGGCTCTTCCGGATCGAGCGGCTCATCTGGCTCTTCGGGTAGCTCGGGCTCAAGTGGCACTTCGGGATTATCTGGTAGCTCGGGGACTTCGGGCTCAACTGGATCCAGCTCATCTGGATCAGCTGGTTCGAGCGGATCAAAAGGTTCCAGTGGTTCATCAGGCAGCTCGGGGTCTTCGAGCACGAGTGGTTCGTCTGGCTCATCAGGCTCGTCTGGATCAGTTGGTTCGAGCGGTTCGTCGGGATCGAAACCCTCTGGTAGTAGCGGTTCGGGTTCAACGTCATCAGGCTCGCAAGGTAGCTCGGGATCATCTAGCGGGTCGGGTTCGTCAGGGACTTCTGGCTCGATCGGATCGTCGGGCGTCAGTGGTTCCTTGGGATCAAGTGGCTCCTCTGGCCAGAGCGGATCTGCTGGTTCAAGCGGCTCTAGTGGATCGAGTGGCTCCTCGGGATCATCCGGATCGAAACCCTCTGGCTCTAGCAGCTCGGGTTCACAGTCCGGCTCCCAAAGCGGTAGCAAGCCTTCAGGCTCGGGTTCTTCGGGGCAAAGCTCCAGTGGGTCCGGATCTAGTTCCGGTTCGGGTTCAGGCTCTGGAATCAAGCCCTCGGGAGTCTCTGGCAGTGGCGCTAGCACCAGTGGCTCTGGTTCAAGCGGATCGGGATCGGGTAGCTCCGGGAGCTTGGGAAGCTCCGGCAGCTCAGGCAAATCGTCCGGATCCAGCGGTTCGGGATCGAGCGGATCCGGATCCAGCGGCAATTGCTGCTGTCCTTGCTACTACGTCTGGAACGGAATTGGCTGGAATCCTGTGAGTGTTCAAGATCCATGCCAAGACCAAAACGGGCCGTTCGAAGTGACCTGCTTTTGCGCAGGGATGGCTCCGACCACCCCCGGAGCTTTCATTGGACAAGTTAAATACACCGGATGTCAGGAGATGTTTCAGTGATCGATCCGACCGATTGCCAATACAACCAAGACGGATACTGCAAGATCTCAAGCGATCTTGCCAAGGCACCTTTGCCCATCGCAAACGATGCTTGCGCAGCATGCCTCCAGCAGACTCGGCCAAGAACCAAGAACCCTGTCACCTGCTCCAAGGCGATCGAGTATCTGTCCATCGTACAGATGCCGATCCCCCAGGAACTGCTCGAGTGCGTTAAGCCCCCGACAAATGGGGTCGGCACAGAACTTGAAAATCTCATTGAAAAGACGCGACGAGTATTCAGTTGGGTTTGCCTAGGTTGGCTCATCCCCGAACCAATTTACTGCGGATGCGGTTCGACCAAAACCCGCATGAATGAACTTGGTGTTCGGGGATGTTTGCGAGAAAGCGAAAACCTCGCTTTCGAGATCCTGGCGCGATGGATCAAGCATTTCCCAACCATTCGCTTTATCCCTTTTGTTCACAGCATCATCGAAGGCTACATCGTGCGTGCAGTCCTCAAATCCCAATCCAAGGAGAACCCCAATGGCTAACTGCAATCTCGCAACCTCTGACATGACTCCCGAAGCGATGATGGATCTGATCGCTCAGTGTCCACCTGGACCTTGGCCCAACGCCTGGGGAACCTGGGACAACACCATCGAAACCCATCGCCGACTGGTCGACCAGTACATCGACAACCTAAAGCCTAGCCGAGTGACCTACGCCCAAGAGCGTGGCATTGTCATCGCCGGAGGAGGTTTAAAGTACTTTCCAAGCGTTTGGGTCAATGTGAATCTGATTCGGCATTTTGGCTGCACGCTCCCGATCCAGCTCTGGTACCTCGGGGACACCGAGATGGATCCCTACATGAAGCGGATGCTTGAGCCTTTGGGTGTCGAGTGCATCGATGCTCGAAAGGTCGAGAAACAGCATCCCTGCCGGATTCTATGTGGTTGGGAACTGAAACTCTACGCGACGCTCCACTCGCCGTTTGCCCAGGTCCTATTCCTGGACGCCGACAATGGGGTCGTCTGCGATCCAACGTACTTGTTCGACTGTGAGGAGTACAAACGCCACGGCGCGATTTTCTGGCCAGACTACGCGTGCTGGACGCTCAAGCCTGGAGTCTGGAAAGTCTTCGGAATGATGGACATGGCCGAGCCCGAAGTAGCCGAACACGAACGAGCCTTTGAATCCGGGCAATACCTCATCGATAAACGACGGTGCGATCGCGAGCTGCGATTGTCGCTGTTCTACGCCGAGCATTCGGACTTCACGTTCCAGCATGTCTATGGCGACAAGGAGTGCTTTCACCTGGGATGGCGACGCTTGGGGTCGGACTATGCGATGCCCAGCGCCGGTCCTGGCTGGAACGTCCACACGATCGTGCAGTTCGACTTCCGAGGTCAGATCGTCTTCCAACATCGCTGCCAAGATAAATGGCGACTCGGAGGAAATCGGTTTGTGGACTCCCTGGCCAACGAGCAGCTTTGCTTCGACTTAGTTCAGCAGCTAGCTTCCAATTGGAGTGGAGTCCTCTGGCGAAACGAGCAGCCGACGGCCAGTGAACAATCGGTCATCGATTCGATCCAAGGCAAAAAAGCGATCTACAAACGGGTCGGATACGACGAGCGGCCGATCCGATTTGCTGCCGACCGGATGATCGGCGAAGGGGCCGCAGAGTGCGAGCGATGTTGGCACATCAATAAGCTTGGCGAAGATGTCGTTCTTACCCTATCGCGCCTGGATCGTCCAACGTGCCATCTTCGCCAGCGCGATCAGCGAACCTGGGCTGGCCATTGGCTCGAATACGAGCAAATGCCCATCGAGCTTGAATTCATCGATCCCTAACCAACGAGGCTAATTATTATGGCGTTTCCTGCTTGCTACCAAGTCTACGGCCGCGATTTCTTCATCGAACCGGCCAGCGCTCAGTTTGCCAATTCGGTGTTCCAAGACGAGTACCAGATCAATGTGCTGCGATCGCACAAGGTCAGAACCATCCTGGACATCGGTGCCCATGTGGGCAGTTTTACCGTGATGTGCCATCACTACTGGCCGGATGCTCGGATTGTGGCCGTCGAGCCCCATCCGGAGAGCTTCGAGCTCTTGGTGCGGAACACCGCCCACGTTCCCAAAGACAAGCTCACGCTCATCAACGCGGCAATTACCAGAGAAAGCGGCCGGTGTATCCTTTCGTCGCCTGTTTCGCACAGCCGTGTGAGCGAATATGTCCCTGGCGTCTGGGAATCGCTCCAACCGCGCCACAGCGATTTCGGGCTCCAGGTGGATGCCATCACCCCATCGGATCTGTGGCAGATGCTTGCCGACGTGGGGATCGACGAGGTCGACTTGCTCAAGCTCGACTGCGAAGGAGCCGAGTATCTGATCGTCTCCGAATTCTCGGCGTTGGGGATCATGGACCGCATCGGCTGGATCCGTGGAGAGTGGCATAGCCGCAAGGATAATGTGTTGCTGGGGAACTGCCTGGGCCAAACCCATGCTTACAACATCGACCCGAATCTGCCTCACGAGGTGGGGATGTTTGTGGGGCATCGCATGGTATCTTAAACGGCACAGTAGCGAATCCCCGCTAGCTGTCTAGGTTCACCTGCGTGCCAAACCCCGGCAAGGCCATGGTTTGATGTCAGGTGCGTAGACGGAGCATATGAGAAAGGCGACTTCGAAGCAGTTCAGAGAGTCTTGGAGGATTGGGACGCGTCGCCAGAGAGTATTCCTGGAGATGGTAACCGTTTCGCATTGCTCAATTGGAACGAGTTCTCGCAAATGCCGTTTATGCCCTTCTTGTCCTCCCTGTTTGCGAATCCGTCGTTTAGAAGGCTTTCGAGGCGGATTGCCATGAGGATGCTCGGAGCTAGGCGGGAGAGAAGAGTTGCGAGGATTTTGTTTTTGAAGCAGCTCTGTCAGGGATTGACCTGCTCGGAAAGCGATTGAACTTGTTGCTTGAGTTCCTCGATTTGAGATTCGTAACGGGCGACAAGGGCCTCGATAAAGTCACGAGCTGGCACGGCCTGAGGTGGGAGTTCGAGGCGATGCTTTTGAGAGTTCATCCAATCATTTGGCCAGAAAATGCTTACCGGGAAATCCTTGACGGTGTCTAGATCGGCTTGCTAGAATGACCGGTGGGGTCCGTGAACGATTACCTTCCACCCAAACATCATTCCGATAACCATCATGCCCGTATTCGAGTATCGTGCGCGAGTTGGAACGAAGCGAGGTGGTGCAATGACCATCGTAGCCGATAGTCCACGTCACGCGCGGGACCTGTTACGCAACCAAGGGGTGCTGGTGGAAACACTCCGACCGGTACAGGTTGAGGCCACTTCAGCGATCGATTCGACGTCCGATTCTGTAAGCATTTCAAAATCACTTCGTCGGTTCGCGCGTTCATTGTCCGCGCGATCGTACGGCTCTCAGGTAACCGGCTTTACACGCGAGATTTCAACATTGCTGCGTGTCGGCACGCCCTTGGTCGATGCGTTCCAATTGATGATCGATCAAAGTAATGGTCCCTTCAAATACATGCTATTGGATATCCGCGAACAATTGACTAGCGGAAGCTCGCTCGCGACCGCTGTCAGACGCCATCGCTTGGTCTTCGATCCCGTACTATGCGAGATGATCACCGTTGGGGAACAATCCGGTGCGCTTTCGAGCGTGCTCAAACAAACCGCCGAGTTTCGTGAACATCGCGATCGACTCAAGGATCGCGTGTTTAGCGCCATTCTCTATCCTTCAATTGTGTTCCTACTCAGTATCGTTGTCACAATCTTTCTGATGACGGTGGTTGCCCCGACTTTAATCAGTAGCCTTGAAGAGATGCAGAAAGAGCTTCCTTGGCCAACGCGTCTGCTCAAGGCTCTCAGCGACGGATTGATCCACTACGGAGTTTACTTAACGATCGCTGTCTCGTTCGTTGCCTTAGGTTGCATGTACTACGTTCGGAGCCAAGCAGGCCGAGTCCTATGGGATCGATCAATTCTGCGGGTACCGGTTCTGGGTGCGTTGGTGATGAAACAAAACTGTTCGAGACTTTGCATGGTCACCGCAACCTTGCTCCGATCCGGAGTCGAACTCGTGCGAGCGTTGGAAATCGGTAAAGGTGCAGTCACCAATTCCGCGATCGCCAACGCAATTGAAACAGCTCGGCAGAGAGTTTCTTCTGGTACCGATTTAGGAGCCGCGCTTTCAACCCACGCGATCATTCCACCAACCCTGATCCAAGTCTTTGCGCTCGGCCAACAAACTGGCCAATTAGAGGAATTGCTCTTTCAAATCGCAGAGGACTACAATCATCAAGTCAACACATTAGCCGAACGGTTGACATCGATTATGGAACCGGTCCTGATTGTCGCGTTATCGATTATCGTCGGCTTTATCCTAATGGCCACTCTTTTGCCAATTCTGGAGGCTGGAAATGTCATTTCTGAATCATAGACTCTCTTGTTTCGGTCGTCATCGTTTTCGCAAAGCGTTTACGCTAGTGGAGCTGATGGTCGTCTTGGTCATTCTGGCTCTTTTGACAGGAGTCGTAACGATCAATATTCGAGGTTACTTGCTCAGGAGCAAACAGCAAATTGCAAAGATCGAGATCGGAAAGATAATCGAAGCCCTAGAGTCGTTTAACGCCGCCTTCGACCGCTATCCAACCAATCAGGAATCGATAGCCGTACTCACACAACAATCGAATGAATTTCCTGAGGGAATACTAACCTTTTTGCCAACCGACCC
>Ga0315905_10002463_pt1 | contig 19456 bp, 19 predicted proteins | sample LakEriMetagenome_5_FD_203522 | JGI IMG/M metagenome (GOLD analysis project Ga0315905, IMG submission 203522) | Freshwater fungal communities from buoy surface, Lake Erie, Ohio, United States - Buoy 4 MA121 | ecosystem: Environmental > Aquatic > Freshwater > Lake | place: USA: Lake Erie, Ohio... | reverse complement strand
TGCCTCGACAAACGATTGCAGGGCGGAGTGAGCATAGAGCCGGTGCAGCGGGGAAAGCGGAGTTCGGGGCATTGGCGGCTCCGGCAGCCGGAGCATGGCTGCGGTCAGAATTCCATCATCGCCGCAAGCTTGCGCGGCGCCACGGCCAGCCAGGAGCGGCGCAGCCATTCGCCAATATCGTCCCAGTCGACATCGCCAAGGTCAAGGCGAATACCTATCCACCCGTCGCCGAAATAGGCCGGACGGAAAAAGCGGTGGGGATCGCTTTCGATGAGCTGCTCCTGCTCGTCCAGGCCGCTGATCTTGACGAGGAGCGCGGTGCGGCCGTCGGCATGGTGGCTGGTCGGGACCCAGGCGAACTTCTTGCCCTTGGTGATGCCGAAACAGGCCATGCCATGGCTGAGGCTTTCCTCTGCTGCGGGGAGCGTCATGGCCCGCTCGCGGACTTGCGCGGTGAGCCACTCGGGATCGGTTTCGCGCGTGACCAGATCGGCAAGGCAGCGGGCGTAGAGCTGGTGTTCGGCGAACAGCACGCGCGCGGCGAGGCTGCCGGGCGTGTCGCCCGGGAGGATCGCGACGGGGATCTGGCCGAGCACCGGGCCTTCGTCTAGATCTGCAGTGACGAGATGGACGGTGCAGCCGGCGTGGCTGTCTCCTGCCGCCATGGCGCGTTCGTGGGTGTGCAGGCCGGTGTACTTGGGGAGCAGCGAGGGATGGATATTGACCATCCGGCCTTCCCAGCGCTGGACGAATTCCGGGGTGAGGATGCGCATGTAGCCCGCAAGTGCGATCCACTGCGCGCCGGCGCGGCGGACCTCGGCCTCCATTGCAGCGTCGTGTTCGGCGCGGGGGATGCCCTTGTGGGGTAGGACAAAGGTGGGAATGCCCTCGGCGGCGGCGAGCGTGAGGCCGCCGGCTTCGGGGTTGTTGGCGAGGACGAGGACGATCTCGTAGGGGCAATCGGGCAGGCGGCTGGCATAGAGCAGCGCGGCCATGTTGGTGCCGCTGCCGGAGATGAAGACGGCGACCTTGGCCCGGTCAGCCGACATGCACCGCTTCCCAGGGGGCACGGGCGGACCAGGCTTCGGCGCTGCCGAAGACAGTGCAGCCCTTTTTCCCCGCGACGATCTCGCCCACCGGAAAGGCGGTTTCGCCCGCTGCGGTGAGGTCTGCGATCAGGCTTGCTGCTTCATCGGCGTGGACAGCGAGGACCATGCCCACGCCGCAATTGAAGGTGCGGGCCATTTCCTCGGGCTCGATCTGACCCTGCGCCTGGAGGAAGGCCATGAGGCGCGGTTGTTCCCAGGCGTCCGCGTCAATGCGCGCATGGAGCCCCTTTGGCAGCACGCGCGGGACGTTCTCGAGCAGGCCGCCGCCGGTGATGTGGGCGAGGGCATGGATGCGGCCCGACCTGATGAAGGGCAGCAGGCTCTTCACATAGATGCGCGTGGGCTCGATCAGGTGATCGATGAGCAGGCGTTCGTTGTCGAACAGGGCGGGGCGATCGAGCTTCCAGCCCTTGTCGGCAGCGAGGCGGCGGACGAGCGAATAGCCGTTTGAGTGGACGCCCGAGGAGGCAAGGCCGATGAGAACGTCGCCTTCAGCAACGCGGCTTCCGGTGAGCTGCTCGCCGCGCTCGACTGCGCCGACGCAGAAGCCGGCAAGGTCATAGTCGCCCGGTGCGTACATCCCCGGCATTTCTGCCGTCTCGCCGCCGATCAGTGCGCAGCCCGCCATGCGGCAGCCTTCGGCAATGCCGGCGACGACACGCTCGGCAACGCCGGTATCGAGCTTGCCTGTGGCGAAATAATCCAGAAATAACAAGGGTTCAGCGCCCTGAACGATCAGGTCGTTGACGCACATCGCGACGAGATCGATGCCGATCGCATCGTGCCTGTCGTGGTCGATGGCGAGCTTGACCTTGGTGCCGACGCCATCATTGCCTGCGACCAGCAGCGGGTCCTTGTAGCCCGCTGCCTTCAGGTCGAAGAACGCGCCAAACCCGCCAAGTTCAGCGTCTGCGCCGGGGCGGGCGGTCATGCGCGCGAGGGGGCCGATCGCCTTCACGAGGGCATTGCCGGCGGCGATGTCGACCCCCGCCTTGGCGTAGGAGTAGGACTGCGAAGTTTCGTCGGTGGAAGCCATGGGCCGAGCGCCTAGCGCTTTCCTGCTTGGATTTCCACTTGCCTTTGGGCAAAAGCGCGCCATTCGAGAGATGATGCAGCGCAAGGCCTGCGTTCCCAGATGGAGTTCCCTTGGCCGCCCTGCGCCCGACCTTGCCTAAGCTGCCCTTCTTGCCGGACCTGAGCCGAACGGCGCGCCTTGCCGTATTCGCGGGGCTCGGTCTGCTCCTGGCGGGCGGGGGCGTGGCGATCTATGCGCAGATCGAGGGCGACCGCGGGATCGCGCCGATTGCCAGCAACGGCGATTTCGAAGTGAGCGGAATCGAGGTCAACACCACCGGCAAGACCGCAGAGGAAGCCCGCGCCAACGGCTGGCGGCTGGCGCAGCGGCTCGCTTGGGAGAAGCTGTGGAAGTCCAACGGGCTTGGCGGCGGGGCGGCCCCCGTTCTCGATGATGGCACGATCGACGGCATGGTCTCGGCGGTGGTCGTTGGGCAGGAGCAGATCGGCCCGCACCGCTATATCGCAACACTGGGTGTGATCTTCGACCGTATGCGGACCAGCGGCTACCTCGGCATGCAGGGCCAGACTGCGCAGTCGGCGCCTTTGCTGGTGATTCCGGTGCTGATTCAGGGCGGGGTCACCTCGGTATTCGAGACGCGCACGCCGTGGCAGAAGGCCTGGGCCGAGTTCCGCACTGGATCGAGTGTGATCGACTATGTGCGGCCGGCGGGTGCCGGCGCGGATTCGTTGCTGCTGACGGCGGGGCAGATCAGCCGCCGCAGCCGCAACTGGTGGCGGCTGGTGCTCGATTCGTTTGGCGCGGCGGACGTGATCATGCCGATTGCCAAGCTGGAGCGGAGCTGGCCGGGTGGGCCGGTGCGCGGCATCTTCACCGCGCGGCGCGGGCCGGACAACCTGTTTCTTGGCAGCTTCGAACTGACCGCGCCGAGCGAGGACAAGCTACCGGCCATGCTGGCCGAAGCGATTACGCGGCTTGACGGAATCTACGCCGGTGCGCTGGCGGCAGGCCGGCTGGCGCCCGATCCCTCGCTCTCGATGCGGCCCGATCTCGATCCCGCGGTGGTCGAAAGCATTGTTGCGAAGCTGGGCCCTGCGCCCTCCGCGACGATGGCAGCGGCGGGCGCCGACGCTGCCGCAACGACCGCGGCGGCAGCGACCACGGTGGTCACGGTGCAATTCGTCACGCCCGACGGCGCGACGTTCGATGCGGGCCTTGGAGGCGTGCGCCGGATAGAGGGCGTGAAGGAAGCGGCAATCACCAGCACCGCGATCGGCGGCACTTCGGTGATGCGTGTGACCTTTGCCGGCGATATCGAAACGCTCGCCGCAGCGCTCCGCGCGCAGGGCTGGCGCGTGACCCAAGGGGCCGGCGCGCTCAGCATTCGCAAGTAGGCATGAGCCAGATCGCTCTGCCTCTCGTCACGGCGACCAGCGCCGAGACCGTGCTTACGGGCCCTTCGCTGGAGCCGGTCCTGGCCTTGCTGGCGGGCGCCGCCGACTGGCCCTATCGCGCTGCCGTGCTGGCGGGTCCGCCGCGCTGCGGCAAGAGCCTGCTGGCACGCTGGTTTGCCGCGAGCGGGTTGGGCGATGCGCTCGATGATGCCGACGGCCTGCCGGAGGACGCGGTGTTTCACCGCTGGAACCGCGCGCAGGCCGATGGGCGGCCACTGCTGATTGTTTCGAACAAGGCGCCGGGGGATTGGGCTGTGGCCCTGCCCGATCTCGCCTCAAGGCTCGGCGCGGCGCTGATGATCGAGATCGGCGCGCCCGATGACGACATCCTGCGCGCGCTGGTCGAGAGCCATGCGGCGCGGCGCGGGATCGTGCTCGCGGAGCCGGTGCTGGCCTATATCCTGCCCCGGCTCGAGCGCAGCCATGCGGCGGCCGAAGCGCTGGTTGAAACAATCGATCGTCTGTCCCTTGAGCGCAAGGCAGCCGTCACCATATCGCTCGCACGCGATGCCTTGGCAGAAAGGGTACATGGTGTGCCCGAGGCCGAAAGGCAGCCCCGCTTGCTTTAGCAGCGGAAAAGGGGGAAAAGCGCGGCCATGTTCCAACGCCTCACCGCCTATCTGGACTCGATCCGGGCTCGCGATCCCGCGCCGCGCTCGCGCTGGGAAATCCTGCTTTATCCGGGGCTTCACGCTGTCGGCATGCACCGTGTGGCGCATTGGCTGTTCGTGCGCGAGTTCTTTTTCCTCGCGCGTTTCGTCAACCATCTGGCGCGCTTCTTCACCGGCATCGACATCCATCCTGGCGCGAAGATCGGGAAGCACCTGTTCATCGATCACGGTTTCACGGTGATCGGCGAGACGGCCGAGATCGGCGATAATGTGACCATTTACCAGTGCGTTACCCTTGGCGGCACCAACCCGGCCAATGGCGTGCCCGGCAAGCGTCACCCTACGCTGTCCGACAATGCCATCATCGGTTCCGGCGCGCAGATCCTGGGACCCATCACCGTTGGGCCGCGCGCGCGCGTCGGCGCCAATGCGGTGGTGACCGAGGACGTGCCCGAAGGTGCGACGATGGTCGGCCTCAAGGCGCGTTCCACGCTGGTGCCGGTCGAGACCTGGCTCAAGGACTTCATTCCCTATGGCACGCCCTGCAAGGAGCCGTGCGAGCCTTCTGGCGGATCGCGGGTGGATGAGCTTGAAGCCGAGGTCGCGCTGCTCAAGACACAGGTCGCCGCGCTGCTCTCGCAGGCTGAGCCGAGCGATGCGCCCGCGCCGGTCGGCGGCGGCAATCGGCGCAGGAGCCGCAGCTGAGCGTGCTGGGCGGAGCCGATGCGGGCGGTTTCGGCCCTTCCGTGCTGCCCTTTCCGCACGTCCGCACCGAGCCGCAAGTGGGCTTCGAGCGGCCGGAGCTCATGCGCATTCTCGACCTATATGGCCGCATGGTCGCCGCCGGGGAATGGCGCGACTATGCGATGAGCTTCGGCAAGGATGCAGCAAGCTTTGCTGCCTTTCGCCGCACCGCGGAGCGCCCCACTGCGCGCATCGAGAAGCGCCCGGCGCTGCGCACCAAGCAGGGCATGTGGACGCTTTATGGTGAGGCGGGGCAGGTGCTGAAGCGCGGGCACGAGCTTGCAGGCGTGCTTTCGCCGCTGGAGCGGAAATTGATGAAGATCGTCGAGGATTGAGACGCGCTTTGGCGCTGGCAGGCGCGCTCGCGCTGGCCGCTTGTGATGGCGCGCCGGCCACCCGGCACAAGGCGGATGATGGCGCGCCGCTGATCCGTGTTGTCTACCGCGATGCCGATGCAGCGATGGTGCTGATGCTGCCGGAGAAAGGCGGGCGCGGCGCAATTCGCGGGGATTGCGCGGCACCGTTGCTGATCGTTGAGCAGACCAGGCAGGTGCGCGTGCTGAGCGAGGCCGAAGTGCAGGCGCGGCTCAAGACAATGCAGCTGGCGGGGGCAACGCGCGGGGTTTGTCCCTGAGCCGTTGTCCCCTCTCCCCGGCGCGGAGGGGAAGGGGGAGGGGCTCGGCCTCTCTTGCAAGCGCCGTGAACCCCCACCCGGCCTCCCCCTTGAGGGGGAGGGGCAGAAGAAAGAAGGGCTGGATCAGCGCTTCATCGCGGCCTGCAGCTGGACGAGGATCGCCTGGCTCTGTTCGGCGCCCGACTGGGGCACGAAATCGCCGGTGCGGTCCGAAATCTGGTCCCAGTGCGCGGCGAAGTCTTCGACGGTGCGCGCGCTTGGCGGGAGCAGGACGGGCTTGTTCATCGTGACCCACGCCGAGTGATAGGCACCCGCGCCCGCACCGACGATGGCGTTGGAGGGGGCATCGTCGGAGACGAGGAAAAGCGCGGCGGGGACGACGTTTTCAGGGCCGAACAGCTTGAAGGCTTCCTCGGGGAAGATGTCCTCGGTCATGCGCGTGGCGGCGACGGGGGCCAGCGTGTTGACCTTGATGTTGTTCTTGGCGCCTTCGAGGTAGAGTGTCTTGGTCAGTCCGGCGAGGCCGAGCTTGGCCGCGCCGTAGTTGGCCTGGCCGAAGTTGCCGAACAGGCCGGTGGAGGAGGCGGTCATCAGGATGCGGCCGTAGTTCTGCTCGCGCATCAGATCCCAGCACGCCTTGGTGGCGAAGGCCGAGCCGATGAGGTGGACCTTCACGACCATCTCGAAATCGGCCGGGTCCATCTTGGTGAAGCTCTTGTCGCGCAGGATGCCCGCATTGTTGATGAGCACGTGGACGCCGCCCCAGGCTTCCTTGGCCTTGGCGACCATCTCGGCCATCTGGTCGAATTCCGTCACCGAGCCGCCGTTCGACATCGCCTCGCCGCCGGCGGCCTTGATTTCCTCGACCACCTTGAGCGCGGCGTCGGAATGGCCGGTACCATCGCGCGTGCCGCCGAGATCGTTGACAACGACCTTGGCGCCGCGGCGGCCGAGTTCGAGCGCGTATTCACGGCCGATGCCACCGCCGGCGCCGGTAACGATGGCGACCTTGTCCTTGAAAGAAATGCTCATGGCAAAGCTCTCCTTGCGCCCCAAATCGGGCAGGTGATGGCGCAGCCGATGCCATGCCCCGTGGGCCTTGGCAACAGCAGCTTCAGCCGATCCGGTGCACCCAGCCGTGGGGATCTGCCGCCTCGCCGCGCTGGATCGAGACAAGGCGCTGGCGAAGCTTCTGGGTGAGCTGGCCGGGGCCGCCACTGCCGATCACGAAGCTGTCGGTGCTGCTTGTTACCTTGGCGACCGGAGTTACCACCGCAGCCGTGCCACAGGCGAAGGATTCGGTGAGCTTGCCCGAGGTCGCGTCAGCCTGCCACTGTGCGAGCGAATAGCGCTCCTCGCGGACGTTCAGGCCTTCCTCGCGCGCGAGCTTGATCAGGCTTTCGCGGGTGATGCCGGGGAGGATCGTGCCGCCGAGCGGCGGCGTGATCATCGAGCCGTCGGCAAAGACGAAGAACAGGTTCATGCCGCCCAGTTCCTCGATCCACTGGCGCTCGACTGCATCGAGGAACAGCACCTGATCGTGCCCCCGCGAAAAGGCTTCGGCGGTAGGTACGAGGCTCGAGGCATAGTTGCCGCCGCACTTGGCAGCGCCGGTGCCGCCAGGGGCCGCGCGGCTGTAATCGCTCACCCAGAGCGAGACGGCGGGGGCGCCGGACTTGAAGTAGTTGCCCGCAGGGCTGGCGATCACGAGGAACTTGTACTGCCTCGACGGCCGCACGCCAAGGAAGGCCTCGCTCGCGAACATGAAGGGGCGCAGGTATAGCGAGCCGCCCTCGACAGTGGGGAACCAGTCCTTGTCCGCCTTTACGAGCTCTTCGACCGCAGCGACGAACAGGCCTTCGGGCAAGGTCGGCATGGCCAGACGCTCGGCCGAGGCGTTGAAACGGGCGGCGTTGGCTTCAGGGCGAAACAGCGAAATGCCGCCATCCGCAAGGCGATAGGCCTTCAGCCCTTCGAAGATTTCCTGAGCGTAGTGGAGCACGGCGGCGGCGGGGTCGAGCGGGATCGGGCCATAGGGGACCACTTCGGCGCTGTGCCAGCCCTCGCTCTCATCATAGGTAACCGAGACCATGTGATCGGAAAACGCGGTGCCGAAGCCCGGATTGGCAAGGATCTGCGCGCGAACATCGGCGGCCATGGGGGCCGGATTGGGGGTGTGCGTGAAGGTCAACGGGGCAGCGGTAACGGGCGTCGCCATCGGGGCGGTCCTTTGGGAATGTTAGGTGCGCGACCGTCCGTGAACGATTGTTGCGCAGAAGGCAAGACTATTGGAACAAATGTGAAGGGCCGCTTCCGGCAATCGGAAGCGGCCCTTCGCATGGTCAGCGGCCGGAAGTGCCGCCCACGGTGCCTCTATCGCTTGAACAAACTAGCGATAATGCTCCGCGATGCGCAATGCCGACCCCTCTGCTGAACCATGAGACATCGGATCACCTCCTTTCGCGCTGTTGAGCCAAGTGCCGCCCTCCCGATCTCAATGGATCAGTATGCGGCTCGACCGGAGGATTGCAGCCCTGTACCGGCCTTGAGGTGAATGTGATTCATCAACGGCACAAGAACAAGTCTTGCATTGAATTTTTTTGCGGTCAGAATTGGGGCTTCGCGCCGGTGCGGTGGATAAGTCCGCAAGGGTGCGCATCCCTCATCGGCAATCCTCGATCAAACGACCGAGTTCGGACCAGGCGGGCAGGACAAGCGTCTGCGCGCCGCCCATTTCGAACACGAACCGACCCCGGCTGAAGGCGATCGCATCGAGCAGCGGATCGCGCACCGCGAAAGTGATCTCGAACGGGATGGCGGCGTTCTGGACCGTGCCGGGGGCTGCGGCCGGGGCGGCGGTCAGGCGGCGCAGCGCTGCGCTGGTAGTGATCGTGGCGGGTACCTGGCTTGCGCCAAACCCGGGCCGCTCCAGCACGATGGCCGGGCGGGAGCGGTCGCAGCGCAGGACCAGCAGCGGCGCGGCGCCCGGCTGGCCGAAACGCACCGCACTGCCAGTGCTCTCGGCGCTATAGGTCCAGCTGCCCGGGGTCTGCGGCAGATCACGCCAATTGGCCGCGTCGGCGCGCGGGGCGGGCGATTGTCGCGCTGGCATCGGGCGCGGCGCAGGCTGCGGCAATGGGCGCGGCGCAGGCGCTGCTGTGCCGCCGCGCGGAGCCGGAGCGGGTTGCGGCGGCGAGCCCGAGCAACCCGCCAAAGCGAGCACCGGCACAATCAGCAGGGCAACGGGCAGGGCTGGGCGGTTGATCTTCATGCCCCGGGTATGGAAGAGAGCGGCGGTGACCTCAAGCAGCTCTCAACACAAGCCCGGCAAATCGAAGATCCGGATCGACCAGCTCCTCGTCGAGCGGGGGCTGACCGAGAGCCGCGCCCGGGCGCAGGCGCTGATTCTGGCGGGGCTTGTCTATTCGGGCGAGACCAAGCTGGTGAAGGCGGGCCACGCGCTTGCGCCCGATGCGCCGCTCGAGGTTCGCGGGCGCGATCATCCCTGGGTTTCGCGCGGGGGGATCAAGCTGGCGCATGCGCTGGCCCATTTCGGGCTCGATCCCGCGGGGGTGACCGCGATGGACATCGGCAGTTCGACCGGCGGCTTTACCGACGTGCTGCTCACGAACGGGGCGGCGCATGTCTTTGCCGTCGATTCGGGGACCAACCAGCTGGCTTGGAAGCTGCGGCAGGACAGCCGCGTGACCGTGCTCGAGCAAACCAGCGCGCGAGTGCTGAGCCCGGCCCAGATCGACAGGCCCGCGACCTGGGTTGTCTGCGACGCGAGCTTCATCGCCTTGCGCAAGGTGCTGGAAGTGCCGCTGACGCTGGCTGCGCGGCCGACGCGGCTGGTGGCGCTGATCAAACCGCAGTTCGAGGTGGGGCGCGGCGAAGTCGGCAAGGGCGGCGTGGTGCGCGATGCGGCCTTGCACGAACGCGTCTGCCGCGAGGTGCAGGACTGGCTGGAAGGCGAGGGATGGGCGGTCCAGGGCATCACAACGAGCCCGATCACCGGGCCTGAGGGCAATGTCGAGTTCCTGATTTCCGCGCTCCATGCGGGCAGCTTGGACGCGGGGGCGGAGGTGGCCTGAACCGGTGATTGTCCCGCATTGACGCAGGCAAGCCCTCCGGAGATTGCCTAGCCGCCACCGCCCGGCCAATATCGGGCCGACAAACTTGGCACCGAATCGTATTTTGACCCGGCATCTCTTGGGGACTATTCGAACACATGCGTTATCTCGCCTCTCCTGCCCAGCTTCGCGCCAGTCTGCTGCGGTGGTCTCTGTTTACTGTGCCAGCCGTGCTCGGGCTCGGGTTTCTTTCCAGCATTGTGGCCGATGCGGGTCCGCAGAATCCCTGGTTTTCAGCTTTGGCGAAGCCCTCGCTCTATCCCCCGCCGGCAACCTTCGGGATCGTCTGGTCGGTGCTCTACGTGCTGATCGGGGTGGCGCTCGCGATGGTGGCTTCCGCGCGCGGTGCGCCGGGGCGGGGCATTGCGGTGGCCGTGTTCGCGGCCCAGCTGGTGCTCAATCTGTCCTGGAGCCCGGTGTTCTTTGCAATGCATCGGATGAGCGTGGCGCTGGGCATCATCGGGGTGATGATTGTCCTGACACTCGCGCTGATCGCCCTGTTCTGGCGTGTGCGGCCGATGGCGGGGGCACTGCTGCTTCCTTATCTCGCGTGGATCTGCTTTGCCTCGGTGCTGAACTACCAGTTCCTTGCGCTCAACCCGGCGGCTGACGGCGCTACGGGTTCGGGCGCTGCGGTGCGCGTCGAGATCTGATAGCGCCGGATAGCAGATTGCCCGGGATCACGCCTTGCGCGTCGCGGCGCGAAGCGCCATCTGCGGTGCAGTAAAGTCGTCAGAAGGCCAGAGCCATGCAGTCCGAGAACCCGATGATCGCCGATTTCGTCAAGCTGCTGAACAGCGCTGCGGGCACGCTCGCCGGCATGGGCCGCGAGGCGGGCGAAACCGCCCGTGAGAAGCTGCGCGAGACGTTTGGCGGCATGGACTTCGTGAGCCGCGAGGAATTCGAAGTGGTCAAGGACATGGCGACCGCCGCGCGCGAGGAAGCCGAGGCGCTGAAGGCCCGGATCGAAGCGCTGGAAGCCAAGCTCGGCGGCTGAGGGCTAGCTCTCGGATTGTCGTCACCCGCGAGCGTAGCGAAGCAATCCAGAGCGTGACGCACGGCGCTCTGGATTGCTTCGCTACGCTCGCGGGTGACGAAGTGTATGGAGCGTGGTAGCCCTTAAAGCACGGCCGCCTTCAGCGCCCGATCCAGATCCTCGATCACGTCGGCCGGATCTTCCAGCCCCACGTTCAGCCGCAGCATGCCTTCGGTCACGCCCATGTCGGCGCGGGTTTCGGCGCCGACGCCGTGGTGGGTGGTCGAGGCCGGGTGGCACATCAGCGAACGCGAATCGCCGATGTTGTTGGAGATGTCGACCAGCTGGAGCGCATCAAGCAGGGCGTGGGCCTGCGGACGGCCGCCGGGGACTTCGAGGCTCATGATCGAGCCGCCCGCCAGCATCTGCTTCTGCGCGAGGGCATATTGCGGGTGGCTCGGCAGGAAGGGGTAGCGCACCGTGGGTAGACGGCCTTCGATGAAGCTCGCCACCTTCAGCGCGTTCTCGCTCTGGCGGCGAATGCGAAGGTCGAGCGTTTCGAGGCCCTTGAGCACCACCCATGCGTTGAAAGGCGCGATGTTCGGCCCGGTGTTGCGCTGGAAGGGCAGGAGCTTGCCGTTGATGAACTCGGCCGAGCCCGCGACAGCGCCCGCAAGCACCCGGCCCTGACCGTCCATCATCTTGGTAGCCGAATAGGCGACGACATCGGCGCCAAAATCAAGCGGGCGCTGGAGGGCGCTGGTGGCAAAGGCGTTGTCGACCACGGTGGTGATTCCGTGCTTTCGCGCCAGAGTGCAGACGAACTCCAGATCGACGAGGTCCATCGTCGGGTTCGCCGGGCTTTCGAAGAAGAACACCTTGGTGTTGGGGCGGATCGCAGCTTCCCATGCGGCATTGTCGCCCGCGTCGATCGTCGTGCCCGCAATGCCAAAGCGCGGCAGGAGGTTGTCGACCAGCCAGCGGCACGAGCCGAACGCGGCCTTGGCGGCGACGATGTGATCGCCGGCGGAGAGCTGGCAGAGCAGCGCGGTGGTCATCGCGGCCATGCCGCTGGCCTGCGCCCGGCAAGCTTCGGCGCCTTCGAGGAGGGCGATGCGCTCCTCCAGCATCTGCACCGTGGGGTTCTGCAGGCGCGAATAGGTCATGCCGTCGTCTTCGCCCGCGAAGCGCGCGGCGACGGTGGCGGCATCGTCATAGGAATAGCCGGAGGTAAGGAACAAGGCTTCCGAGGTCTCGCCCATCTCCGAACGCCAGGTGCCTCCGCGCACGGCCTGCGTTGCGGGGCGCCAGGTGGCGGTGATCGAGCGATCCTGTCCGGTGGTGCGTTTCATGGGCTTGCCATTAGATTTGCGCGGGCGGTGGTGCAAGCCGCACCATTGCCCTGGAGCCCATGAGTGGCGTATGCGCGCCCGGCCCATGTCCGTGCTTTCCCGCATCACCGCTCCGTTTACGGGCCCGCGACGCGCCGACGGCGATCCGCTGGTGTGGTGCGGGGCGATCACGCTCGCATTCCTCGGGCTGGTGCTGCACCGGCTGGGCACGCCTTCGAAGATCATGTTCGACGAGGTGCATTACCTGCCCGCTGCACGGCGGCTGATCGAGCTCACAAGCCGGCTCAATCCTGAGCATCCGCTGCTGGGCAAGGAATTCATTGCGCTCGGCATGCTCATTTTCGGCGACAATCCCTTTGGCTGGCGGCTCCCCAATGCGTTGCTCGGCACGCTCGGGCTGTTTGCTGCGACCCGTGCGATGTGGTGGGCGAGCCTGTCACGGCCCGCCACGCTGTTGTTTGCCCTCCTGTTTGCGACCAATTTCCTGTGGTTCGTGCTGAGCCGCATCGCGATGCTTGATATGGCGATGGCGAGCATGATGGCGGTGGCTTTCTGGCAGGCCGCTCTGGCGTGGCGAAAGGGTTCTCGCTTGCATCTGGCGTTGTGCGGGGTGTTTCTGGGGCTTTCGCTCGGCGGCAAGTGGAACGGGGCGCCGATCCTCGCGCTGCCCGGGCTGCTGTTCGCGTGGGACCGCTGGTGGGCACTGACCGGGCGTCGGCGAGCGTTCGTCATCGCGCGGGATGCCGGGCCAGTGCCGGGCGTTTCGTTGCTGGAAGCTGTGCTTTGGCTTGGTGTGGTGCCGCTCATCGCCTACTTCGCGACGTTCGCCCCTGCGTTTTTCTACAAGGTCCAGCCGCTGACCGTGCAGGGGCTGATCGCGTGGCAGAGCTACATGCTCAAGCTGCAGGACAGTGTGGTGAAGCCCCATCTCTACCAGAGCCACTGGTGGCAGTGGGTGTTCAACATCCGCCCCATCTGGTTCTTCTACGCGCCGTGGGACGGGGCGCAGCGCGGGGTGCTGATGCTGGGCAATCCCTTCACGATGCTGGCGGGACTGCCCGCGCTGCTGCTGTGCCTCTGGGCCGGCGTGCGGCGCAGTGACCGGCTGCGCGGGGCAGTGGTGGCGCTCTATGGGGCCAGCCTGATCTTCTGGGCGATCAACGGCAAGCCGGTGCAGTTCTACTACCACTACACGCTGGCGAGCGTGTTCCTGATGGCCGCGCTGGCGCTGGTGCTCGCGCAGTGGTGGGAGCAGGGGCGGCGCTGGCCGGCGGCGCTGGTGGTGGTGTTATCGGCGATGCTGTTCGTGGGGTTCTACCCGATCCTGTCCGCCGGGGCGCTGCCGGGGAAGAATTCGTATCGGGATTACACGTGGCTGGATAGCTGGCGCTAGGGGGCAAGCGCCCCTCCGTCATTCGCTCTGCGGATGCCAGCTCCCCATTGGCGCTTCGCAAGAATGGGGAGGGAATATGGGCTCAGTACTTGCCCCAGACGAACTTGCTCGACAGCGCGAAGTTCCACACCGAACCCACCACAATGCCGACAATCGCGGCAGGATAGGCGTGGAAGCCCATGCGCATCAGCGCGGCGGCGGCGCCGACATTGGCGAGGAGGCCGACCGAACAGGTGAGCGCGAACTTGGCCCAGCCGCGCAGCAGCGGTACCATGCCGCGCAGGCGTTTGTCGGCATAGGTCAGCTCGTTGTTGAGCATGAAGTTGAAGGTCATCGCGACCACGGCGGCGGAGGTCTGTGCGATGATGAATTCGATCTGGTCGGACCAGTTGTGGTAGAGCACCCTCTGCCCGAACGCGCCGAGCACCGAGGCAAGCACAGCCATGTGGACGATCACGCCGAGGCCGCCGATCGTGCCGAACAGGGCAAAGCGCGTCGGTATGATGCGGCCGAGCCACTTGTCGTAGAGGCCGATGAGGAATTCGAACACGACCGTGCGATCAAGCTTGCTTTCGCCTTCGGCGCGGGCGGCAAAATTCAACGGGAACTCCTTGACGCGCAGCGGTGCATCGACCGTGGCGAGAATGTCGAGCAGGATCTTGAAGCCCACGCCCGAAAGCCGGTGTGCGTCCGCCCGCAGGGTTTCGGCGCGGAGCATGAAGAAGCCGCTCATCGGATCGGAGAGCTGCACGCCGGTCACGCGGCGGGCGATGCGGTTGGCAAGGCCGGACGCCTTGACCCGGTCGGGCCGACCCCAGGCTTCGGTGCTGGCGCCTTCGGCAAAGCGCGAGGCATAGGCGACGTCGTACTCGCCGCCCTGCACCGCTTCGTACATGCCGGGCAGCAAGGCGGGATCATGCTGGTGATCGGCGTCCATCACCGCAACGATGGGTGCGGCGGTGGCGCACATGCCTTCGATTGCGGCGGAGGCTAGGCCGCGGCGGCCGATGCGCTCGATCACGCGGATGCGCGGATCATCGCGGCCGATGCGGCGCGCTTCCTCGGCAGTGCCGTCGGGGCTGTTGTCGTCGACGAAGATCGCTTCCCAGGCAAGGCCGCCCAGCGCGGCATCGAGCCGCTCGACCATGGGTGCGATGTTCTTCCGCTCGTTGAACGTGGGAAGGATGACAGCAAGTTGCAGCATGGAGCGCGCGCTTACAGCCTTGCGAGCACCGCGTCACCAATTTCCGTCGTTCCCGCAGTCCCGCCGAGATCGCGGCCGAGAATGCCGTCCGCCAGCGTGCGCGCGACGGCGGCTTCGATGCGGTCCGCTGCATCGGCAAGGCCCAGCGAATGGCGCAGGAGCATGGCGAGCGACAGGATCGTGGCGATGGGATTGGCAAGGCCCTTGCCCGCGATATCGGGGGCCGAGCCGTGGATCGGTTCGTAGAGGCCGAAGGTGCCGAATTCGGTCTGGCGCGCGCCGAGCGAGGCGGAGGCGAGCAGGCCGATCGAGCCTACGCACATGCTGGCCTGATCGGACAGAATATCCCCGAAGAGGTTGCCGGTGACGACGACGTCGAACTGGCCGGGGCTCTTGACCAGCTGCATTGCGGCGTTGTCGACATACATGTGTTCGAGCGCGACCTCAGGGTATTCCTTTGCGACGTCTATGACCACGTCACGCCAGAGCTGCGAGGTCTCGAGGACGTTGGCCTTGTCCACCGAGCACAGACGCCCACCCCTGCCTTGCGCGGCGCGGAAGGCGACATGGGCGATGCGGCGCACTTCGCTTTCCGAGTAGGACATCATGTCCCAGCCTTCGCGTTCGCCGCTGGCCGTGGTGCGGAAGCCCTTTTCGCCGAAATAGACGTCGCCATTGAGTTCGCGCACGATGAGGAGGTCGATCGCGCCAGCGACTTCGGGGCGCAGCGCGGAGTGGCCTTCGAGACCGGCGAAGACCTTGGCCGGACGCAGATTGGCAAACAGGGTGAGCGCCTTGCGCAAGCCCAGAATCGCCTGCTCGGGGCGCAAGTGGCGCTCGAGCGAATCGCAAGTGGGATCGCCGACGGCGCCGAACAGCACGCCGTCCGAGGCTTCGGCGAGCGCAAGGGTTTCCGGCGGGAGGGGATGGCCGGTGGCGTGGAAGGCCGCGCCGCCGACCAGGGCCTCTTCGCGCTTGATGCCGAGATCCAGTGCATCAAGGACCCTCAGCGCCTCACGCGTGACTTCGGGGCCGATGCCGTCGCCCGGCAGAACTGCAATCTTCATCAGGTCATCCTCGGAAGAAATCTCAAAGCGCGCGGCCATCGATCCGCTTGAATCGCTCGATCAGGATGGCGCGCGCCGCCATACCATCGCGGCGCGGATCAGCAAGCAGGTGCTTTGCCAATGAAAGGCCCTGCCGGTCGAGCCGGGCCAGCAGGCTTTCCCATGGCTCCTCCGCTGGAGGGGGCGCGGCGTGGCCATAGCCGATCTCCCGCAGGAGCAGCGCTTCGTAGGCGGCAATCGCGCGGGCCCAGCCGCGAGCGGAGGGGGCATGGCAGATGGCATCGAGTACGGCTTCGAGAGCGCCATGGATGGCGGGAAAGGGCTGGCCTTCGGGCAGGGCGCGGGCGGTGAGTGTGGTGACCCAGCCGATCCCCGCGCTTGCCAGCGGCTCGCCAAGCCAGGGGCCGCGGCTGATGACAAGCTCGAGCCTTGCCGAAAGGAGCTGGCCGGCGGTGCGGGCGGTGAGCTCGGCGGCGACGATGTTGCCGGGAATCAGCACGGGCCTCAGGGTCCGCCCGTGCGCACCGGCGACATAGCCGGCAACGAGGCCGTGGTCCGCCGTGAGCAAGCGCACCACCGCGCCGTGCTCGCCATGGGCACGCGTGGCGCAGAGAATGGCTTGGGCCCTTATCAGCATGACGATTTCCCGTGTGGAGATTGCCGCAGGTTGCGGCAAGCGGACGAAGGGACGAATCCACCGTTGGAACCGACGGCAATCTGGGGTAGCCTGTTGCGCATGAAACAGCTCTTCCAGCATGCTGCCGTGACGGAGGGAGTGACAGTGCGCGTCGCTGTCAATTTCCTGCCCGAACAGTCGCGCATCGATGCCGGCAAATGGTTCTGGGTTTATCATATCCGGATCGAGAACGGCTCCGACCAACCGATACGCCTGCTCACGCGGCACTGGCGCATCACCGATGGGCGGGGGATCATCAACTTCGTCGATGGCGACGGGGTGGTCGGCGAACAGCCGCTGCTCGCGCCCGGCGCGGCTCATGATTATGTCTCGGGCTGCCCGCTCGGCACGCCGCATGGCAGCATGGAAGGCCACTACACCATGGAGCGCGCCGACGGCTCGCAGTTGGACGTGGCCATCCCCTACTTTCCGCTCGCCGCACCCGCGACGGCCAACTGATCCGGCGGCCATTCCCATGAAACGGGCGTCATGAAGCGGACCCATCTGCCGCTCAACGGCTTGCGCGTGCTTGATGCGGCGGCCCGCCACCTCTCGTTCACGCGCGCGGCGGACGAACTGGCGGTAACGCCGGCGGCCGTCGGCCAGCAGATTCGCGCGCTCGAGGATCTGCTCGGCGTCGTGCTGTTTCGCCGCACGACCAAGGGGTTGGTGCTGACCGACGAGGCCGCCGCCGGGCTCGATGCGATCCGCGAGGGGTTCCTTCGTTTCGAGGAAGGCGTGCAAGCGATGCAGGCCGGACAATCGAGCCACGTCTATACCGTCGCCTGCCCGCGCGATTTCTTTGCTGCCTGGCTGAGCCCGCGGCTGGCGGCGTTCCGGCTTGCCAATCCGGGCCTGCGCTTTGCGCTCGTCGGGAGCGATGGCGATCTTGATTTCACCGAGGCAAATCTCAACCTTGCGGTGCGCTGGGCGGAAGGGCCGGGCGATCTGGAAGGCCTCGCGCTGGGCGAGCCGCTGATGCAGATCGTGGCGGCGCCGGGCGCGGGCGAGGATGCGCCATGGATTGCCTGGCCGGGTGATCCGGTGCCCGAGGGCCCGGGTTCCGATGGTGTTCCGCGCGAGACGCAGTTCTCGGTTGGCGACGGCGGCACCGCGATCAGTGCGGCAGCGGCAGGCCTCGGCAAGGCGCGGGTCCCCCTCATGCTCGCGCAAAGCGCCATTGCGTCGGGCAAGGTGGTCCCGCTCGGTGCCCCCGATCGCTGCCGCCGGTCCTACTGGCTTGTCGCGCCGACGCCGCAATGGCGGCAGAAGAAGGTCAAGGCGCTGGTTGCCGCGCTATCGGCGCAGACCAGCTGAAGCGACCGTTCTCCCCAGGAAAATTTCATCCGTTCCGGGGGTTAAAGTTCTCCATTTCCATCCAAATCTGTCAGCGGAGATTGAGAAGCCGTTAACTCTGCGCGTCGTAAACCGCCGCGATGGTCATCGGCGGTCCTTCATTCACTGCGCATATCGGCGCAAAGCGTTGGCTGCGCGGTTTGGTCCGCAGCTTGCGCTGCTATGGGCGCCACTGGCAGCAACGACCGGGTGACGCATTTACCGAGGCTTATGCGCTGAGCGTTTCGCACCGCGCGCCGATGCTCTACCTCGTGGTGATCTTCAATACGCTGCTCGTTGCCGGCTGTTTCATGGGCACTGCGCCGCTGATGCTCGTGGTGCTTGCGCCCGCTTTGGTCTTTCTTGCCGCACAGCGGGCCTTTCACTGGTTGCCTGGCCGGGTGGCGCAGCGAACGGTTGAACAACTGCGCACCGATCTGCAAGCGATGCAGCGGCTTGGCGGATGGGTGGCCCTTGTCTGCGTCGTGTGGTCGCTGGGTCTCTACCCCTATGGCGATGCGGGCCAGCGCGAACTGCTTCACTTCGTAATCGCGGTAACGATGTTCTCGGCGATCCTGGGCATGGCCAATTCACCGCAGACAGCGCTGCGGCTGGGCGTGGCGTTTACCTTGCCGTGGAGCCTGTTCCTCCTCGCCAGCAGCCATCCGAATGCTGTTGCGATCGCGCTCGCACAAGTGTTCATCACGCTGATCCTGCTGGCGATGACACAGATCCAGCACCGCGACTTTGTAAGGCTGGAGCTCTCGCGCCAGCTGTTGGTCCGCCGGGAGCGGCAGACGGCCGAGCTCGCCATTGCGCATTACCGGCAGGCCACCGTCGATCACCTGACAGGTGGCCGCAACCGCCGGGCCATTATCGCTTGCCTCGACGAGCACCTCGACGCGCCGGAGGGCGCCGTGCGGCCGTGGCTCGCGCTGTTCGATCTCGACGGGTTCAAGCACGTCAACGATACTTATGGTCATGCTGCGGGCGACCATGTGCTGCGGACGGTGAACCAGCGGATCGGCCTGATCGAGGGTGTTACCGCGCACGGCCGGCTTGGCGGCGATGAATTTGCCATCCTGTTCGACAGCACCTTTGATTCCGAAGCGGTCAAAGTGGCTGCCCGCGCGCTCTCGCGTGCGATTCGCGAGCCGATTCCCTTCAATGGCGCAACCTTGCGGCTTTTCGGTTCGATCGGGCTGTTTCGGGCCGAAGGAGCCACGGCCTCGGCCTGCCTCGAGCGCGCGGATTCGGCGCTCTACAAAGCCAAGGAGCTGGGAGACGGCGCGATCATGGCGTTTGGGCCGGACGACGAAGTGGCGCTCCAGCGGCGGATCGCAGTGACGCGCCAGTTCAACGACTGCGCGCTCGAGGAGCGGTTGCGGCTGCTTTATCAGCCGATCTTCGATTGCCGCGATGGCCGCGTGGTGGGGGTGGAGGCGCTCGCGCGCTGGTCGCCTGACGGGATCGAATGGCAGGCACCGGGCGAGTTTCTGGCGATTGCCGATGCAACCGGCCGCACCGGCGAACTGACCCGACTGGTTCTGGCGCGCACGTTGGCCGAATGCCGACCGTGGGAGACCGGCCTCGAGGTCTCCATCAACCTTGCCGCGCGTGATGTCGTGCGTGAGGGTTTTGCCGAGACGATTGCCGCCATCGTCGAGCAAGCCGGGGCGAAGCCGTCGTCGGTCATGCTGGAGGTGACCGAGCGGGCACTGCAGATCGATCC
>Ga0315905_10002462_pt1 | contig 19465 bp, 11 predicted proteins | sample LakEriMetagenome_5_FD_203522 | JGI IMG/M metagenome (GOLD analysis project Ga0315905, IMG submission 203522) | Freshwater fungal communities from buoy surface, Lake Erie, Ohio, United States - Buoy 4 MA121 | ecosystem: Environmental > Aquatic > Freshwater > Lake | place: USA: Lake Erie, Ohio... | reverse complement strand
CGATCGCAAGGGGCGGCCGATCCCGTCGGTCGGCAACGCCGGCAGCCTGTTCCAGAAGCTGTTCGTCCCGCCTGCGGAGTCGGCCATCCGCGAGGCCGAGGCGCGGCTCAGTCGCAACGAGAGCATCCTCGACGGGCTCGAGGCGCAGACGGTCGCCCTCCGCAGGAAGATCTCCCGCGACGACGCCCGCCAGGTCGACGACTACCTCGACGCCGTCCGCGAGATGGAGCGGCAGATCGCCCGCGATCGGGCCTGGCTGCAGCAGCCGCCGCCGGACGTCGACATGGCCTCGTTCGCAGCGGCCCGGGAGCGGGGCGGGCGACACGCCCCGATGTACGAACTCGTCCGCCTGGCCCTGCTCACCGAGCGGACCCGGGTGGCCACGCTGATGTTCACCTCCGGCCTGGGGAGCGTGCACGCCAACACCCATCACCGGGGCCAAAAGAAGAACCTCGACATCGTCGCAGCCCGCGACCTGGAGGCGATGGAGAAGTTCGCCCGCTTCGTGGCCTCGCTGCAGGAGACGCCGGTGGCCGACGGCACGCTGCTCGACCACACCTGCATCCTGTTCGGCAGCCACATGAACAACGGCACCGGCTGGGGCCAGGGATTTCCCTTCAAGAGCACGTTCGATTCCCACTCGGTGCGGAACCTGCCGATCCTGCTCGTCGGCGGTCGCAGGCTGGGCGTCCGGCAGGGGCAGCACCTGCTGTTTCCCGAGGAGAAGACCACGCTCAGCAGCCTGTTCGTCTCGATGCTCGAGTTCGCCGGCATGCCGGCGGCGACCTTCAACGGCGTGGAGCGGGGGCTTCCGGATCTCGGCTGACGAGGTCACCGGTCCGGGCCGGCGAGATTCCACAGCCGAATCGCCTCCTTGCCGCCGGAGATCAGCGTGCGGCCGTCGTGCGTGCCGACGGCGATCCGCCTGCCGTCCTTGTGGCAGGCCACCGCGGTCACGGCCGAGGGAAACGTCCAGGGCCCGCCGAGCGGCTCGGCCGCGGGAAGATCCCACCGCCGCAGCGACCGGTCGTCGCCGCCGGAGAACAGTCGGCCGCCGGGTGTTTCTCGCCGGCGTCGGCCTGGGCGGGACCGTGGCCCTCGTCGCGGCGGCGACCGACGACCGGGTCGCCGGCGTCGCCGTGTGCAACGCCTTCACTCCACTGCGCTCCGGCCCCCGCGGCGCGACGTTCGTGGAAGAGCTCGCCGAGCGGCACGGCCTGGTGCCACGGCTGGGCTTCTTCAGCGGCGCCGAAGAACGGATCCCGGTCGATTTCCCCGAGGTGCTGGCGGCCATCGCCCCGCGGCCGGCACTCGTGATCGCCTCGCAGTTCGACCGCCATGCGGACCATGCCGCGGTCGCCGCGAGCGTGGCCGCGGCCGGGCAGGTCTACCGGCTCGTGGACGCCGCCGACCGGCTGCAGCTGATCGCGGCGCCGAACGTCAACCGGTTCACGGCCGTCGAAAAGCCGCAGGTCGCCGCATGGATCGCGGACCAGGCGGCTGCTGGAGCCGGCCGTCTGATACGGCTCACACTTGAGCCTCGCGCACGCACCTCTCCTGGGCAACAACGGCGCGGGAGGGATTGTCCATGCCCCAGGAGCCGGCGTGGCTGACCAGCGTAGCCAGGGATGGCGGACCGCAGGCAGCCTCGAGAGAGTGGAGGCCTGGAAGGCCGAAACGAACGACCGGCGATGGGGCGTGGGCAGTCCCGACCAGCGTCACGCGCGAGGTTCAAGTGTGAAGCGTATGACTCGCTGGTCGACTGGCGTTCAGACGTGATCGGGCAGCGTGTAGCCCTTGCGGTAGGGCCGCGAGAGGAAGCGGTTGGCCTCGTCGGAGTTGGTGAACCGTTCGGCGGCGGAGTCCCAGCGGAGCCGCCTGTCGGTCTCACCCGTCAGGCCGCTCACCCAGCGGGCGATATTGGCCAGGTGGCCCACCGACGTGGACCGCTGCCCCACCTCCGGCCCGGCGGCCGGCTCCGCGCGGCTCTTGATGCAATCGAGCCAGTTCTGGTGGTGGCCGGCGCTCTGGATCAGTTCCACGGCGGCGGCCGCGGCCGGATCGACGGCGAGGTCAGCCGGAGCGGACGTGAAGCCGCCGCGTTGGAGCGTCAGCCGGCCCTTCTCGCCCACGAAGGTCACCCCGAACTTCGGGCCGTCCGCCATCTCCAGGATGATGTCGCCTGGATAACGCATGCAGACCTTGGGCGTGCGGGGTCCGTTCTGCCGGCCCCCCGGATTCCGAGGCGTGCTCACCTGCGGCTCAAACGCCCGCCCCTCCACCCAGACTTCCTCGGGGCCCCTGGCGTCCATGGCGAGGGCCCACTGGGCCATGTCGAGGCCATGGGCCCCCCAGTCGGTCATCGCGCCGCCGGAGAAGGGCCGCAGCGAGACCCAACTCGGGTCGCTGCGGTTGTCCCAGATCACCGTGTTGAAGGGCAGCAGGTCGGCCGGGCCGCACCACCGCTCCCAGTCGAGGCCCTCTGGCACCGGCTGCTCGGGGAAGTCGGGTTCCATGGGGCTGGCATAGTTGGAGGCGATCACGCGGCTGATTTTCCCGAGGCCGCCGGCCCGGACCAGCCGGCAGCCGCTCTGCTCCCTGCCGCCCGACCGCTGCTGCATCCCGGTCTGGAGCACGCGGCCGTACTTGCGGACCGCCTCCACCACCCTGCGACCCTCGAGGATCGAATAGGCCAGCGGCTTTTCGCAGTAGATGTCCTTGCCGGCCTGGGCGGCATGGATGCAGCACAGGGCATGCCAGTGGTGGGGCGTGGCCACGATCACCCCGTCGATGTCCTTGCGGTCGAGGAGGGCCCTGTAGTCCTGATGGACACCGCCGGCCCTCAGCTCGCCGGCCAATTTCTCGGCCCGCGGCAGGTAGACGTCGGAGATCGCCGCCAGGCTGGCCAGCTTGGCAAACGAACGGGCCAGCGACGAGCCCTGGCCGCCCACGCCGATCCCGCCGAGCACGATCCGCTCGTTGGCTCCAAAGGCGCGGGCGGGAATGAACAGGGGTGCGGTGCCGGAGGCGACGGCGGCGCCGAGGCCCGCCGTGAGGCTCGAGCGAAGCAGCGTGCGACGGGAAAACGTGGCCACCATGGGGTGCGGATCTCCGGGGTCTCGACACCGCTTCGGGTTCTGCGACTGGCCGACAAGCATACTTCGGCGCGTCCGGAAATGCTCGAACGAAATGGACTGTCGAGCTTCGAAGATCTCCGTCGCGTCGATCCCGGCGGCCGACTTCGCGGCCGGGGGCTGGTCGCGGAAGAGCCTGGCCGCGGGATCGTCACCTCGGCCACCTGCCGCCAGGCTTCCGCCCGCCGCTCCTCGACGTCGATCCGATCCGCACGCCCCTGCGGAGAGAGCCGGCCGATCCGACCGGACGATCCTTCGGCTGACGAGATCACCGGTCCGGGCCGGCGAGATTCCACAGCCGAATCGCCTCCTTGCCGCCGGAGATCAGCGTGCGGCCGTCGGGGCTGATCGCCAGGGACATGATCTTGTCAGTCGAGAGCGTCCGCAGCGGTTCGTAGGTCCGCGCGTCCCAGACGCGGATCGTCATGTCTTCGCCGGCCGACACGATGCGGGTCCCGTCGGGACTTGTGACCACCGCGGAGACCTCGCCCTCGTGCCCGCGGACGGTCTGCAAGAGTTCGCCGGACTCCGCGTCCCACACCCGCAGTGTCCCATCCCAGCTCGCCGATACCAGCCGTCGGCCGCACGGGCTGTAGGCCACGGACGTCACGGTTCCCTCGTGGCCCCGCAGCGTCATGACCTCGTCGCCGGTGGCGGCATCCCAGACCTTGAGCTCGCTCTCGCCGTCACCGGTGACGATCTGCCCGCCATCGGGCCGAAACGCCGCGGTGGCCACGTCGTACTCGTTTCCCTGGCTGATGGTGTGCAACAGGCTGCCGTCGCGGAGGTCCCAGATCCGCAAGGAGTCGTCCGCGCTGCCGGACGCCAGGGTGTTCCCGCCGGGATCGAAGCACAGCACCGTGACCGCCTCCTCGTGGCCGGCAAGTCGCTGCAGCATCGTGCCGCCGTCGGCATCACGGATCTCCACCCGGCCGTCGTGCGTGCCGACGGCGATCCGCCTGCCGTCCTTGTGACAGGCCACCGCGGTCACGGCCGAGGGGAACGTCCACGGGCCGCCGATCGGCTCGGCCGCGGGAAGATCCCACCGCCGCAGCGACCGGTCGTCGCCGCCGGAGAAGAGTCGGCTGCCGTCCGGGCTGACCGCCAGCGACAGGACCCAGCGTTCATGGCCGCGGAGCGGACGGGACTCCTCGGCCCAGGCCCCGGCGGCCGCCAGCAGCGGCACCGCCACCGCGAGTCGGCGCCACGTCGCCAGCCGCCCGGTGTTCACGTCAGCAGCTCCGCGATCGGCCCCTTGCTCTCCTTGAACGACGCCACCGGGCAGCGCATCTGCTGGAGGATGGTGAGGTAGAGATCCGAGGCGGACCGCTGCTTGGACTTCCAGCTCACATGCTGGCCGTGCCTGAAGCCCAGGCGGTTGCCTCCCGCCAGCAGCAGCGGAAAGCTGCCGGCCCCGTGGCTCGTGATCTGCGACCCGCCCAGCAGCAGCACCGTGTGATCCAGCAGGCTGCCTTCGCTGGCCTCGATCGCCGCCAGCTTGTCCATCATCCGCGCCAGGCTGGCGCAGTACAGGCGATCCCGCAGGGCGATGAGCTGCATGTCGGGATTGTCGGCGCCGCGGTTTCCCGAGCCCTTGTGGTGGTAGTCGTGCACGCCCCGGGTCGGCGCCCCGGTGGCCTTCGCCCACTCCGCATACTCGTCATAGGCCGGCCCCGCCTCGCCACCGAGGCTCTGCGTCGCCACCCGCGTCATGTCGGTCTGGAACGCGAGCACGATCAGGTCCATCATCAGCTCGATGTGCTCCTGCATGGAGGAAGCCCGGGTGGGCTTCGTCTTGACGCCCGCCTCGTCGAACACCGGGCGGCCCTTCTCGAAGATCGCCGCCCGGTCGTCGAGCCGCTTCTCCACGTCGCGGATCGAAACCAGGTACTGATCCAGCCGCTGCCGGTCGGCGTGGCCGAGCTGGCGCTGCAGGGCCTTGACGTCGCCCACCGCCGTGTCGAGCACGCTGCGGTTGAGGGCGATCCGCGCCTTCGCCTGCGTCAGGTGCGCGGCGTCGGCCGGCGGAAACAGGTTCTCGAACACGGTGCGGTGGTCGCCGATCGCGGGCAGGTCGACGCCCAGTTCGTTCCGCGACAGGGTCGTGGTCCCCGACCCCGACGCATACGACAGGGCGAGCGACGACAGGTACGTGGGGCCGACGTGCTTGGCCGCCACCTGGTCCATCGACACCGTGTTGCTCTCGACCCCGGGAGTGGCGTAGATGTTGTGCCCCGTGAGGAAGTTCTTCGCATGGGGATGGCCGCTGATCCGTCCCTCGATGTGCGACAGACCCGAGAGCACCGAGAACCGCTCCCGATGATGGGCCAGCGGCTGGTGCGTCGGGGAGATCGTGTACTCAAGGCCGGTGTCCTGCGGGAACCACTGGTACTGGTTGATGCAGCCCGGCACGTAGAAGCAGGCCAGGCGGGCAGGATCCCGTCCGCCCGCGGCGGCGGCCCGGGTTCGGCCTGCGAACATCTCCAGCCACGGCAGGGTGATGCCGGCGCCGAAGCCCCGGAGGATCGAGCGGCGGGTCAACGGTTGGAAGCGGATGGTCATGGGACTCCTCGGCTGGGACGGGCGCGTCGCGCGGGACGGGCCCGCCGTGGGTCATCGATCAAGGAACACTGCGGACCTCACCAGGGCCTTGAGCAGATCGCGGAGCGGATATCCCTGGGCGGCATGGTCGTCCATGATCCTGCGGATCTCCACGAGGTCGATCAGGTCGGCCTGCCGCCCGGTGCCGTAGAGCGTCAGCTTCTTCATCAGACCGCGGACCATGTCGGCCGCATAGTGCCTGGCGATCAGCCGCTTGCATTCCAGGAAGCCCTGAAACTCCTCGCCCCGCGGCAGCCTGCCGGCCGCATCCACGGGCCGGGACTGCCCCACTCCGTTCCACTCGATCCGGCCTTCCAATTCCTTCCGACTGTACCGCTCGTGCTCGACATTCCGCCATCGGCCACTGAGGTCGAAGTTCTGGAAGGCGAATCCGAGCGGATCGATTGTACGGTGGCAGACGGCACAGTTCTTGTCTGCCTGATGCTGCACGAGCAGCTCCCGGAAGCTCTTTCCCCGATTGCCGCCCTCGAAGGGCTGCAGGTCCGGCACGTCGAGCGGGGCCGGCGGCGGCGGATCGTCGAGGATGCGATCGAGGGCCCAGGCGCCGCGGTAGATCAGCCAGTTGTCGCCCATCCAGCAGAGCATCGATTGAATGCCGCCATGGGCCAGCACGCCCCCGCCACGCGGGTCGTCCTCGCGACTCTCCAGCACGACCTTCCGCAGGGTGGCCCCCTCCATGCTCGGATAGCCGTAGTGCACGGCGAGGATGTCGTTCATCATGGTCCAGTCGCTGTCGACGATCTCGCCGGCCGGACGATTGTCGGCGAACAGCCGGGACACGTACTGGATCGTCTCCTCCTTCAGCGAACTCCGCAGGTGGCGATGGAACATGGAGTCGCGGTCCTGCAGCGACGCCATCACCAGGGTGATCGGCTGTTCCAACGCCAGCCACTGGGTCACGAACGGGCGGAAGAACGCGGCGCTGCGGGCGTCGGCGAGCAGGCGATCCACCTGCCCGTCGAGCACGGCCGGGTCGCGCAGCTTTCCGGCGGCGGCGAGCTCCCGCAGTTCCCGGTCCGGCGGCGCACCGACGAGCATGAAGCTCAGCCGCGAGGCGATGGCATGCTGGGCGACCACCGGATCGGCGTCCGCCGGCGAGGCCAGATACCGGAACGGCCCCCCCATCAGCACCGCCTGGAAGACCGTCCGCACGGCGTCGTCGAACGACAGCCCGCGGGCGCGGAGCTGCTCGTAGAGGACGACGAACCGCTGCTGCTCTGCGTCCGTGGCAGGCCGCCGCCAGGCCCGTTCCAGCCACCCGCGAATCGCCCGCCGCGCGGTCGCATCGTCGTCGACCATCCCGCCGAGATCCGACCGCCAGGCCGCGGGCGGCCAGGCGGCGCGATGGTCGCGATCGATTTCCAGGGTCTCCAGCACGATGGACGGCACCGGCTGCTCGTCCGGGTTCCGCAACGCCGCCTGATCGAACCGGGGCCGGAGCAGCTTGCCTCCGTCGGGCGGCCTGTCCCCCGGTTTCCCGGGCCAGTCGTTTTCGAATCCGGCCACGGCGTAGGGCACTTCGACCACCGACCTGAGCCTGATCTTGATGTCGTCGCCTTCGACCTGGAGGTCCTCCGTGCGAAACGCGTAAGTCAGGGTCTGCGGCGCGTCGCCGATCGTCCGGTAGTCGACATCCCGGCCGCCGACCGAAACCCAGAGCGTGGGCTGGGGGATCCCCGGCATGGGCCGCCGCGCCGCCACGCGGAGCGTGATCTTCAGGACCGTCTCCTCGCCCCTGCGGGCGGGGAGGCGGAGGAACGATTCGGGCTGTCCCGGACCGGCCCAGGTCGCGGGCAGGAAGAGGCCGATACCCCGCCTGCACTGCATGCCCTTGGCCTTCGAAGAGATTCCTTCGCTGCCCCACGCTCCTTCCACGAAGCGGCGAAAATCGGGAAACTCCTGCTCCCGAAAGTCGGCCTGGATCACCCGTTGCCCGGCGGGCTCCATCAGCCGGATCGAATCCGCGGCCCGCTCGGCGGCCGCGAGCACCTGCGAAACCGATTCGGCGGCGTCCTGCAGGCCTTGCCAGCCGGTGTCGAAACCGGCGGTCCTGCCATCTTCGGGCAGTCCGACCGCGAAATCGATGGGCACGCCGATCAGGTCCTGGAGGGCCGCCGAAAACTCCCGGCGATTCAGCCGCCGCTGCCGCCCGCCCGAGTCTCCGGCGTGGGACCTCGCCTGCGCGAGGATCCACTCCTGCAGCAGCCGTTTCTCGGCCGCCGTGGGCTGGGGCTCATCCGGCGGCGGCATCTCGCCGCGGGACAGGTTCTCGTGCACGAGGGTCCACAGCTGCATGTCCGCGGCGGCGAATCCCCCGATCCGATCGAATCGCACCTGAGCGTTCTGCTCGTCCGCCCCGTGACACCGCTGGCAGTACCGGGCCAGCAGCGGCTGGATCGCCGTCGCGAACTCGGCCGCCGCGGCCGTGCCTCCCGCGCCGACGAGGCAGACCGCCAGGCAGACCCAACGGACGACGGAACCCTGCACTGTGATGAGACTCCCGCTGAAGACCGCCCGCAGTGCCAGAAGGGGCCCTGGCCGCCGGCACCGGACCGACTCGTTCCGTCGGTTCTTCGAATCGTAGCCGCGCGGGCTCGACACGCTCACGCCAAACCTGACGGAAGGGAATCTCGATGTCTTCCAGCGAGTGAAATTGTAGTTTGCACGGCCGCGGGGCCGCAAGCATCGGCCGGGGCGTCAGGCCATCGCCGGGCCGGAACCCGTCCCGCGGCCGCCGCCCGCCCTCACCGCCGGCCCGGGGCGAACCGCAGGCAGACGGGCGCCGGGCAGGGCATCGGGTCGCCGACACGCGTCAGTTCGCCGGTCTGCGGATCGAGGCGGAACACCGTGATCGTGCCGCGGCCCTGGTTGCCGACGAGCACGAACCGGCCGCCGGGGTCGATGACGAAGTTCCGCGGCTTGTCGATCGTGTCGGTGACGTTGCCGACCGCCGTCAGCCGCCGGGCGGCCTCGTCGAAGGCCAGCACGGAGACCGAGTTGTGCCCGCGGACCGACCCGAGGACGAACCGGCCGCTGGGATGCACCGCCACTTCGGCCGCGGTCGCGTTGCCCGGGGCCCGCCCCCGGGGCAGCAGGGGCACGGTCTCGAGCGGCTCCAGCCGCCCGCGGGCGGCGTCGAAGGAGAACGACGTGATCGACAGCTGCTTCTCGTTGATGGCGAACAGCACCGCGGCGGTGGGATGGAAGGCCAGGTGCCGCGGCCCGCTCCCGGCCGCGCACTCCACGACCGGCGGATCGTGCGGCACGAGGGTCTTGGCCTCGCGGTCGATGCGGTAGACGTAGATCCGGTCCGTGCCCATGTCGGCCGCGAGGGCGTAGCGGCCGGTGGGGTCGACGATGATCGAGTGGGCGAACGGCTGCGTGGGGCGTCCCCGGGCGTCGACGCCCGGGGCGTGCCGCTGCACAACCGATCCCTCGTCGAGGCTGCCGTCGTCGCGAACGGGAAACATCCGCACGCTCCCGCCGCCGAAATTGGCGGCCAGGACGAAGGCCTCTTCCGGATCGGTGGACACGTAGCACGTGCCCGGGCCGCCGCTGGCCCGCGTGTTGAGGAGCGTCAGCCGGTGCGACGCCGGGTCGATGGCGAACGCGGAGACGCTTCCCGACGGCTGGCCCTCGTAGGTGCCCACCTCCGACACGGCGTACACCGCCCGCCGCCCCGGCGCGACGCACAGGAACGAGGCATTCCGGGCCTCAGCGGCCAGCCCGCGGGGCTCCAGGCCGCCAGTCGCCGGATCCATGGCGAACAGGTAGATGCCCATGCTCTCCTTGCCGGAATAGGTGCCCACGTAGAGCATCTCCGGCCCTTCGGCCGCGGCCGCCGGCATGGCCCACACGGCGGCCACGAGCAGGCCCATCAGATTCTTGTACATGGCGACTCTCCGCGACGGCTCCCGGAATCCCGCTGCGAGATGGTATCGTGCCGCAGGCGGTGGCGATACCCTTCGGCCCCATTCGAGAAACGACCCATGCGACCTCTCGGCATGCTGCTCGTGATTTCGACCGCGGCGACGGCTGCGGCGGCCGGACCGGAAGGCGTGCTCCGCGCCACCATCATCGAGGAGAGCCCGTCGCTGGCCGCCGGCCAGATGCACTGGGACGCGGGCCGGCTGCTGATCGCCGACCGGGGCGGCAATCGGATCGTGGAGTTCCGCCCTCCCGGCACGTTCAAGGAGATCGGCCAGGTCGAGAATCCCGGCGGCGTCGGCGTCGATGCCGCGGGCCGGATCCTCGTCGTGGCCGGCCGCCCCTCCGGCCTGCTGCGGTTCGCCGGCGACGCTTTCGAGCCCGTGGCCGCCGACCTGCCGGGCTCGCCGTTTCGAGTCCTCGCGCACCCCACGGGCACGATCTTCTGGACGAACTTTCCCGGCGGCGAGATCCGTCTCCTCGATCCCCGGGGCCAGACCGAGAAACTGGAGCCGGCGATCGGGCATTCGTGTGCCATCGCCTTCGGCCCGCGGCGGGACTTTCTCTACGTCACCTCCAAGCTGCCCGACCTCCGCAGCCGGACCGTGTGGCGGTTTTCGCTCGACGACGACGGCCGGCCGGGCCGCGGCGAGGTCTTCATCCGCACGCCCGAGCTCGAGCCGAACCTACCCGATCTACCGGCCGCCCAGGACGGGAGCAAGACGCTGGCAGGCTGGGTGGGGCGGGTGCAGGCCTTGGCCATCGACGCCGACGGCAACATCTATCTCGCCGGCACGGAGGCCCACTCGTCCGGCGAGGCGGTGGCCGTGATCACGCCCGACGGCAAGGCGGTGCGGGCCATGATTCTCGACGTGCCGCGGAACGTCTCCAGCCTCGCGGTCGGCGACGACACGCTGTACATCGCCGTGGCGGGCCCGGGACGGCTGCGTCGCGTGAAGATTCGCTAGAGTGGGTTCGAATCCCGTCTATACTCCGCGAACGCTCCGGGTCTCGTGGGCCTGTGCATCCGGCGATGCGCGTCGGCCTGCTGCGGGACGCGGTTTTGCCCGCGGGGTACGCCTGACAGGACCGCTCCCCATGATCCGTCCCATGATCCGTCCCATGATCCGCCCCATGATCCGCCCCATGATCCGCCCCATGATCCGCCCCATGATCCGCCCCATGATCTGCAGGTTGACGATGCGTGCGTTGCTCCCCGCGGCCCGCTGCTGCGTGCTCCTGGGCCTGACCATGCACCTCGTCGGAGACGGCGTCGCCGCCGATCCCGCCGAGAAGCCGCGGCCCGTCGCGCCGGTGACCTTCGGCGAGGTGAAGCTGCTCGCCGCGGGCTTCCAGCAGGCCGACACGCCCGCGGTGTTGCCCCGGTTCGCGGGACGCGATGAGCCGGCCGTGCTGTTCGCCGACAACAAGCAGAAGCTGCTCTTTCGCTACCCGTTGGCCGCCGTCGGCGCCGCCCCGGAGCTGGTGTCGAAGGAGGCCGGCCGCGGCCGCATCGGTCCCGACGGCCGCACGTTCTACGGCCTCCACGGCGGCAGGCTCGCCGCCTGGGACCTGGTCGCCAAGGATGCCAAGCCCGTGATCCTCTGTGAGAAGGCCGCCAACGACCGGGATTTTTCCATCAACGACCTCGTCGTCTCGTCGCAGGGCGTCGTCTACTTCACCACGCTCAAGGATCCCGAGAAGGGCCGCCTCTCGGCCTTCGACCCGCGGACGGGCAAGGTGACGGCGTTCTTCGAGGGGGACCAGGAGGAGAACCTGCACAACCCCAACGGCATCGCGCTCGATCCGGCGGAACGCTTCCTCTACGTGGGCATTTCGAGCTACAAGAATCCGGGCCGGGCCGGCGTCTACCGCTTCCCGATTCGCCCCGACGGCTCCATCGACGTGGAGCAGGGCAAATCGGCGGCCTGGCTGCGGGTCAAGGCCGACGGCATCGCCGTCCGCAACACCGGCGACGTGTTCCTGACCACCGAGGGCAAGGTCGCCTGCTTCGACGCCGACGGCCGATCCCGCGGGCACGTGGCCGTCCCCAAGGGCACCGGCACCAATCTCTGCCTCGGCCCGGACCAGACCACGCTCTACTTCACGACCTGGGACGCCCTGTACGCCGTGCAGGTCGAGTGACGTCGGGGTGGGACGGGAGCAGCCGATCCGCCGCGTGACCGCGGCTCCCGGCCCGTCGCCCCGCGTCCGCCCGTGCAGGATCGCTCGCAAACGCGGCGGCCTTCAGGCCCGCGCCGCGTCCACAGCGAGAAACTGCAAGACCGCGCAGCGGCGACCTTTGCCGCCCCCGGCTGGCGACGGTTTTCGGGCCCTGAGAGCCCCATCAGCCAGCGAGGCGACCGTGGGGCCGGCTGCCGGGAAGGGCCGGAATCAGGGGGCGGAAATCACGGAAAGAGAGACGCGGCGGTGGAGGGGTGCAGGCGGGCCTCACCCTTGACATTGCTGTCCTCCCCGCGGTACCATCCCCCCGTTCTGACGATGCCCCCCTCCGAAAAACCGCTCCTGCAAGCACCCACCACCGTCGCGACGAGCAATCGAGCGCCGACGGCAATCTGACCGGCCAAACCTGACGCGGGATTCATTCCGTGTCTTTCTGCCGGTGGTGCTGCACATCAGGGCTGCAATTCTGCCCTGCTTGAAGTCCGCGGGTTGTCGTTCCTGGGTCTCGTCGCGGTCGTGGTTGGGGCTTGCGCAATCCACCAACGAGGAAATCCGCGATGTGTGCTTTCGTTCGGCTTTCGGGAGCCATGCGAACGGTCCAACAACCGCCGCGACGCACTTCCATGCGTGAACTCGGCCGCTGGCTTTGGTCTCGTCCGGCGCCGTCCACGACGAAGGTTTCCATGCGTCGCATGCTTTTTGTGTCTGGATCACGTTCGCCTGCAGCGGGAGTCTTGAGTCTTGGGCTCGCCGCATTGGTAGCTGTCATTGCCGTGTTTGGCCTGTTCGGCGGGTCGCAGGCGATGGGCCAGGCGTACACCTGGAACACCACCAGCGGTGGAAACTGGAATGCCGCCAACTGGGTCGGGACGGGGACGACGGCCTCCTTCCCGAACGGGTTCAACGACACCGCCACGATCTCCCAGGATATTTCCGGCACCACGACGATCGATCTCAACACCGCGATCATGCTCAACAGGCTGACGGTGGGCGACAGCGGCACCGTCGCCCCGAACGGTTACGTCATTGCGCCGAACGGCGGATCGCTCACGTTTCGCAACGCCCAGAACGCCCAGAACCGGCCGTCCATCACCTCGACGAACGGGGCGCATGCGATCACCGCCCCGATCACGGTGGACAATGCGGTCCTCACGATCTCGAACACGGGCGGCGGCACGCTCTCGCTGTCCAGCATCTCGAGCGTGCGAGGGGGCGGGTATCGCTTTAGCGACGCCAACACGACGGTCTCGAGCGGGCTGACGTCCGTGAACGGCATCGGCAACGTGTTCGCCACTTTTGGAACGTCAGGAACGTCAACAGACTGGGTGACGTACAACCCGACCACCGGGGCCGTCGGTCAGTTCACTTCGTACGGCAGCTTGGGGACCAGCGCCTCGGGGAGCAACGTAACCCAAGCGGGCAATGCCACCCTGTCGGCCAACACGACGATGAACTCGTTCCGATGGACGACGCCCTCTGCCAGCAGTACGCTCCAGCTGGGCAACTCCGACATGACGATCCAGTCCGGCGGTTTTCTCCGTGCTGCTCCCCCAAACCAAAACACCACCGTATCTGCAACCAACGGCACGCTGAGGACGCCCGCCGGCGTGCCGCTAACCATCTGGCAAAGCAGCGGTAACGGGTTGACGATCAACGCGGCCGTCGCGGTGGATGGAATGAACTTGGCGGGCAGAGTCGTGTTTAGCAATTCCAACAGCACCTTCGGCACCGGCGACATCAACACCATTTCGGGCAACGTCACGGCTTTCAGTTACCTTTCGCCGTCGCTTTCGAACAACGTGAACATTTCGAACGGCAACGGGAGCCAATTCCAGTTCAATCCGACATCGTCCAGCACCATGACGCTCAGCGGCACGGTGATGGTCAATGGCCTTCTCAGCGGGAATGCCAGCGGTTCTTACGCCATCGGCACGCTGAAAGGCTTCGGCTCGGGCACCGTCACCCCGGTGACCGTGCTGAACACTTTGGCGCCGGGTGATGAAGGCACCGGCTCGCTCGATTTCGGCAACAACCTCACGCTGTCGGGCAGTTCGACCTACCGGGTCGAACTGGGCGGCACGACCCCGGGCGACGGGAAGGGGTTCTACGATCAGGTCAACATGACGCTCAGCACCGGCTCCATCACGCTGAACGAAGGTGCCGGCCTCAACCTCAGCCTGGTCGACGGGTTCACGCCGAGCGCGACCGACATGTTTTTCATCCTCAACCGCGCCGATTCCGCGGCCTGGACGACGACGTTCGCGGGGCTCGCCGAAGGTGCCCCCGTGACGCTCGGCTCCTACACCGGCTCCATCACCTACATGGCGAACTGGACCGGATCGCAGGCGACAAGTTCTTTGACCGGCGGAAACGACGTGGCCATCGTCAATGTGGCGGTTCCCGAGCCCGGCACGATGACGCTCCTGGCCCTGGGCGGGCTGACGGTGGCGGGCATGCGCTGGCGGCGCCGATCCCGCCGGTCTGCATGAACAGTTCCCTCGTGTCCGGTCGGCATCCGCCAGCGGCCGGGCGATGACGGCGTCGATGGGCGTCGTGCCACCCCGTGACACGACGCCCGACAGCGCCGCGGCAACTGGGTCCGCCCGGGGCGCGGGCGGAAGTCCATGCCACCGGGGTCCAGTGGCGTCGTCAAACTCTCGCCGTTCAATTTTCCGGACAGGCTCCCGGACCTCGGGCTCTCTGACCTCGGGCCGCCACCGCGGAAGCACCGGCATCGGCCAGCCGCAGGCTGGCATGCTTCCCACCGCTCGAACCGCCGCCCGTCTCTCCCGCGCTCCACATGAGAGCCGTATCGAGTCCGACCAGGCCCAGCTGTTGCTTGTCGTGATCCGCCCCGCTCGGCCGACGCTTGCCGAAGTGCCATTGGCCGAACTAACCTTACGTCCGACCTGGACAAACTCGTCGGCCAAGTGGCCGACTTGGCCCCGTGGGCCAGCGGCTAGCAGGCCGTCCGCCACGTGCAGGAGAAGCCGGAGGCGTACTTCCTCCCCCGGCGGCTGGCGGAAACGTCAACCAAGACCGGGTCGAAAGATTTGCGAAACGAACCGGATTGCACCATCCCAGACCGTGGCAAGCCTCACAAGGAGATCCAAGTGAACACCATCACCAAAACAGCGTCAGTCACCGTGTTGTTCGCATTCGGGCTGGCTGTGGGAATACAAGCGGCAGAACCGCCGAAGCCGGACGACGCGCGAAGTGAATCGCTGCCCTTTACGGTCAAGGTGACGAAGGAGGAAGTGAAGGTTTCGCCGCCCTACATGGGGGGCGAGGGCCAGGACCATCCCTTCTGCGCGGTGAAGATCGAAGGTGAATACTGGATCTTCCTGCATCCCGCCCCGAGTCGCTGGATGGGCACCAGCTTTCTGGATACCGTGAAGCAACCCGATGGGCGGAACAGTAACAAAAAGCATGTCCGCGTTCCCTACATTCTGGGCGGGATGTGGTACGACGAAGCCGAGAAGAAACTCTACGCCCCGCTACATTGCGAGGAGAAGAGGGGCCAATTCGGCTCTCCCAAGGTTGACCGGGAGATTCATCTCTGCTCCAGCACTGACAAGGGCGCGACCTGGAAGTACGAAGGCCCGCTCGTGACCCGGGACGATCCCAAGGCGCGGTGGCGAGAGGCGCACGAGTTCTCATCGGGCTACTACGATGGAGGCGACGGCGACTTCTACCTCTTCGTCGATACTCGCGGTGGGTACATCTATCTCTACAGCAATCATTACACCTACATCACGAATGCCAATCGCCCAATCTACCTTCGCCACCGCGTTGCCCGCTGCGCCATCGCCGACAAGATGGCCCCGGGGAAGTGGAAGAAGTTCTACAACGGCAAGTGGGAGGAACCGGGGCTGGGCGGCAAGGCGTCCTATGTGGACGGCTACTACGTCATGTACAACTCGTACCTGAAGAAGTACATCTCGTTCAACTACGGTTCGGGCATCTCGGTCTGCAACGACATGGACAAGCAGGACTGGTCGCCCAGTTACGAGATCCTGCCCAAGGAACAGTGGGGCACCGAGTGGACGCTGGGGCCACGGATGGGCTTCGGCTGGGGCGGCTGGCAAGTGATGAACGAGGACCGTACCGATATCTACGACGGCGGGAAGACGCTCTATTTCTACAAGTACTGGATGGGCTACAAGACCGAGTGCTACCGGCTGGACCTCGATACCGCCCCGGCCAAGGAGAACCACGGCTATCACGCGCTGGGCGGACACGCCTTTACGCCCACGGTCTACTCGGGCCCACTGATGCTCTATGGCGATGTGCCGTTCTATGACTCGGCGGACCCCATCGAGAGCCGCCGCACCCGCAGACTCGAACGCGGCAGCGCGGAGGTGACCGCCTCGCCGGGATGGAACAAGGATGGCGTCTCCAGCAAGGCCGGCAGCAGCCTGGAGTTCGGTTTCAAGGCCACGGACGTCTACTGGCGCACGGCCCGCGGCCCCGAGATGGGCAAGGCCGACATCTACCTCGACGGCAAACTCGATGCGACCGTGGACACCTGGGCCTCGGCGGCCACACGCGACATGTTTGCCTATGTCAAGACCGGCCTGGACCCCTCTGTCCAGCACACGCTCAAGGTCGTCGTGCGCGGCGAGAAGAATCCGCGTGCCACCGGCGCCGCCGTTGCCCACCTGGGTTTCGAGTACTCGGCCGACACCACCCGTGCGCTCTACGCCTTCAGTGGCCTCCAAGGCAAGAACCACTGGCGGTATCAGGAGCGACTCGCTGGCAAACTCATTGACATGAAGTTCGACAACGGCGTGTGGGTGGGCGATGGCGGGGCCGTCATCGGGCCAAACTACCTGGCGTCCGGACGATCCGAACCTGTGCGCACCTGGACCGCCCATCGGGGAGGCACCATCCGTATCGAGGGCGCTATCAAGGGCCAGGAACCGCTTGCCGCGGTCATTCTGCACAATGGCGAATCCGTGTGGCCGAAGGCCGGACCAGCAGCCGTGCCAGCACACGTTCACGACTTGAGGATCGCCGTGAAAGAAGGAGACACCGTCTCGTTCATGGCGCGGCTCGCGGCCGGCGACGCCCCGGCCGCGATGACCCAGCCGGCCAATCCGCGCGACAGCAAGGGCGGCCCACCGCCTACAGCGCTGACGTGGGATCCGGTCTTGACCTATGTCGAACCATGATCAACGGCAAGGCCGCACGGAGAAACAGATGCACCGAATCACCGAGGCAGCATCAGTTGGCCTGCCTCGGCGCGGTGCCGGCGGATGCCCCGGGAACGCGGCTGCACCACGGTCCCAGGCGCTGGTTACGACGTGGCCCGTTGGTCTCTATCGCCGGACTCGCCATCGCCTGCCTGACCGGATGCGGCAAGGCACGGAGCGAATCAGCCGTGGAACAAGCAGTTGGCCTCGACGGCACCAACGACGACGATGCGTCCCGGTTTCTGACGGTGACCGACTCGCCGGAGGAACTTGCCGCGGCCAGGCGGTTGGCGAGCGAGACGACTCCCGAGCCTCTGTCCCCCGAAGCTCTGGCCGATGTGTACGGAGTGTCGCTGGCGACGCTGCCGACCAATCTGCCGCGCGAGCAGGCGGAGGCCCGATTGCGGGACGTGATCAGCCGGAAGGATGCCCCGCTGCGGGCGCGGCAGAATGCCGCCTGCCTTCTGTGGCTGATGGATCCAGCGCAGGGTCAGGAGTGTCTCCTGCAGATGCTCCGGGCAGGGCCCCGAAAAGAGAAGCTGATGTTGCTGGTCCAACTCCGCTTCCTGGAAAACGATACGCGAATGGCCGCGAGTCCCGCCCTCGCGGCCGAGCTGCTGGCGCTCATGGCCGACGAGGAGTTCGGACAGGAAGCGGTCAACACCTGCGGCCACCTCCGCCCGCCGGGAATCACGGAAGCGCTGTGGAAGGCATTGCCGCGATCGGTCGGGAATGCCAGCTGCGAGATCCTGTTCTGGCTGGTCAAGCTTGACCCGGGGCGGAAGAGCCTCGAGGCGTGCGCGGCCGCCCTGCCCACACGGCAGGACGCTGAACGCATGCGTTGCCTGACCGCCGTTACCATGTTGCTCACGCACGGAGAGCCCGACATCGCCCAGGAAGCGGCGGAGCTGGCCGCGACGGAACTGCTTCGCCTGATCTCGGTCGGCGACACCGGCATCCTGCGGTTTCCCCAGTTCGAATGCGTTGCAGTGCTCCGGCACGGCAACGGGCCGCAGGCGAGGAAGCTGGCGGAAGCCGTCGCCGACTCCAGCGCAGACCGGTTCTCGAGGCTCAATGCCTATCTGGCGATGCGCCGCTGGGAAGGCGCCGCGCGGAAGCGATCGGTGCTCGCAGGGCTCGCAGGATCGGAGCAGTTCGATTTCGCCCTGGCGGCGATCACCAGGTTCTATGGCCGCACCGGCGACGAGGCGATCGTAGACGCACTGATCCGGGCCTCCCAAGAGCGGCCTGGCGTTCGGGACCAGGCGGAGCTGGGCCGCGCGCTCCTGGCCGTCGGCGGCGACCGCGTTCCCGCGGAGGTGCGGGCCATCGCCGGCCGTGTACCGGCAAACGAGGGCAGGAAGCTGCTCATGGACCTGGAGAGGAAGCCGCCGCTCGAAATCGCGAAGCAGCTGGCCGAGTTCGGATTCCTTGCCGCCGATCGGATACCGGAAATGCTCGCTTCTGCCGCGAAACGGGCAGAGGAGTTGGCGACCGAGGCGGGCGCAAAACCTGTCGGAGTCCTCGAACTGCTTGACGCCGCCGGGCTGGTGCTGACGTTCGATGTCGAAGCCGACGAAATCCCCGTGCGGCACGACAGGTTGCTGGCGAACTTCGCCGCGGTCAGCGGTGGAGCGTTCCGGCCCGCAGCGTGCTGCGAAACCATGCCGCCGGAGGACGCGGAGGATGCGGAAGCCCCCTATCGCGTGCAATTCATTCACGGTGGCCGTCTGTACCGCATTCAAGCCAGGAACTTCGGCGATTGGTTCGACGTCGAACGCCTGGTGCAGGCCTGCAATCGGGCCCTGGCGGACGCCGGTGAACGCAGGCGGTTCATCCCGTTGCCGAGCGATGGCCAGTGTGCGTCGTTCGCGTGTTTCACTCCCGAGCAGGTGGCGACCCTGCGGGAATCGTTCCATGTGAGTTTCGAGGAGGCGCTCGATTCCGCCATCCGCAGCGGCAAGGAATACGAGGAACGTGTTCGCCAAAAAATCGAGCAGGAGTGAAAAGCCGGTCGAGGAAGGGACGATCAGCGCTCGGTGGACCGCGGGCCCGGGACTTTCAGTTTGACGGCACGGAGCGCTCGAACCGGCACGTGAGCTCCTTCTTTTCGTCGGGAGCGAGCGTGGCATCCCACCGGATCGAGCCGCTACGCTCGCGCAGGATCAGCTTTCCCGGGTCGATGGCGATACCCCCGTCGCTGGCCGCATTCGGCCTGCCGGGCACGGGCACGGTGACGACGGAAGGGATGCCTTATCCCAGGCGTGTCCTCACCAGCCGGTGCGACCGGGCGGACCGGGCGGGCGTCTATTTGCGGCCGGAAGGTGGCAGTGGCGGTCGGGTGCGGAGAGTCGTGCGGGCAGATTGAGCCTGGCCGGGAAAGCTCAGCGGGAAACAGGCCCG
>Ga0315905_10002461_pt1 | contig 19468 bp, 5 predicted proteins | sample LakEriMetagenome_5_FD_203522 | JGI IMG/M metagenome (GOLD analysis project Ga0315905, IMG submission 203522) | Freshwater fungal communities from buoy surface, Lake Erie, Ohio, United States - Buoy 4 MA121 | ecosystem: Environmental > Aquatic > Freshwater > Lake | place: USA: Lake Erie, Ohio... | reverse complement strand
GCGACGACGGCCCAGGGGCCGCCGCTGCCGACGTCGCGCGCCGTGCGCGCCGCGCGCCGCGGGTCGCGCCAGCGCGCGAGCAGGGCGCTGAAGACGCGCGGGTGCTCGGGCAGCCAGTCCGGGCGCAGGCGCACGAGCGTGTCGATCAGCTGCAGCGCCTGGAAGGACGCGTCGACGGGCGGCCGAGGGGCCGGCGGCGGAGCGGTGGCGGCGGGCGCAGCAGCGTCCTTGCCAGACGGCTGCTGCTTCTCGTCCGTCTCCATCTTGTTCCCGCCGTCATCGTCGTCGCCGCCCGCGGCCTCCTTGGCCTCGCGCACAAGGTGCGCGCCGGCCGTGCCGGCCGCGGCGTCGTCGCCGCCGCCCTGCTTCTGCCCCCCCTGCTCGCCGCCCGCCTCCCCGTCCTCCTCGGCCGGCAGCGCCAGCAGCGACAGCACGCGCGCCTCGTCGTCCGACGCGAGCTCGTCCAGCAGCGGCCGGCCCTCGTCCATCGCGAGGATGTCGAGGAAGCGCGACAGGTACGCCGGCGACGCCAGGCGCTCGGGCTTGAGGAAGTAGGCGACCGACTCGGGCGGGTAGCGCGCCAGGTAGCGCGCGAGCGGCGCGCGGTACGGCGACGCGGCCGTGCGCGCGCAGGGCATGGGCGTGGCCGTGCGCGGCAGGCGCTCCTCTAGCTCGATCGTCAGCACGACCAGCCCCACCTGGCGCTTGACGGGCGCGGTGGTGGCCGGGGCGCTGCCGGCGGTGGGGGCCGGGGCGGCGGCGGCGGCGGCGGCGGCGGAGGCGCCGCCGCTGCTGCCTTCGGGCGCGCCCGAGCCGGCGGCAGCGGCGGCGGCAGCAGCAGCAGCAGCGGGCGGCGCCGACGCGACGCTGCTCTCCAAAAACCGCACGGCCGTGCGCGGGAGCAGGTGGAACAGGTCGAGCGTCGCGGCGGCCACGGCCACCTCCTCGCCGGGGCGCCACGCCACCGCGGGTGCCTGCCCGCCGGCCGCCGCCGCCTGCTGCTGCTGCTGCTGCAGCGCGGCCAGGCGCTCGGGCTCGAGCCAGTGGCGCAGGTGCTCGAGCAGCTTCTCGCCCAGCGTCAGGTTGAACCAGTCGGACAGCAGGCGCAGCAGGCGCGCAAGGCCGCCGAGCAGCGGGAGCGACAGCGAGCGGTGCGAACCCAGGTTCTGCAGGATGGGCCGCAGCGATGACTGCAGCAGGTGCTTGGGCAGCTTGGACGCCTGCACGACGCACTCGAGCGCCTCGCGCGCGGCGCCGTGCACGCGCGCGTCGGGCGACATGAGCGCGCGGAACAGCGCGGCCGTGGCGTCGTCGCGCAGCGCGGCGACTTGCGGGTCCTGCGACTCGCGAAACGACGGCCACGCCATCAGCGCCTTGAGCACGCGCATGCACGCGACGCGCAGCGCGACGACGCGGTCGAGCGTGACGCCGCGCTGCGCGGGGGTCGCGCCCGCGGCCAGGCGCGCGTGCAGCTGCACCTCGTCCTTGTCGGCGAGCACGAACGCGTCGCGCGCGAGCGCGTAGGCGTCGGCGTTCCAGGGCAGCGGGACCGGGTCGAGCGACAGCACGAGCGCAAAGGCCTGCGCCTGGCCCGTCGCGTGCGCGACGCTCTTGAGCGGGATCATGCGGCGCTGCAGCAGGCTCGGCGACAGCGAGTCGAGCAGCGGCTTGAGCCAGTGGATCACGCCGCCCTCGGCGCGCGCGCGCGCCGCGAGCAGGCCCGCGGCGCGCATGGCCGCCTCGCGCACGCGCTCGCTGCTGCCCGGGTGCAGCGCGGCCGTCAGCAGCAGGTCGGCCGCGACGTGCAGGCCGCGCTCGAGCGGCGACAGGCGCTCCTCGAGCGCGCGGCGCGCGGCGTTGGCCGCGTTGGCCGCGGCCTGCTGCTCCTCGCGCGTGGGGCCCGGGGGCAGGGTGGCCTTGGGGTCGGCGACGGCGGCGGCCGAGGCGGCGGCCTTGTCGGCCTTGGGGTCGTCCTTGTCGCCCGCGCCGTCCACCTCCATCGCCTTGTCCTTGCCCTCGTCCTTGCCCTTGTCGCCGCTGGCCTTGCCCGCGTCGGCGGCCGCCGCCGCCCCCGGCGCGTCGCCCTCCTTGGCCTTGGCCTTGTCCGCCGCCGCCTTGTCCGCCGCACCACCAGCCGCACCGGCCTTGCCTGCCGCCGCCTCGGCGCGCTCGCGCTCGCGCCGCGCCGCGGCGAGCGCCTCGGCGGGGAACACGCGGCCGAGCAGCGCCGTCAGCGTCGCGTCGACGCCCGCGTGCTCGTGCGCGCTGTGCTCGGGGAGCCACTTCATGACGGTCAGCAGCGCGCGCACCATCTGCGGCGTCCACTGCGCGAGGTAGGAGGGCTCGAGCGTGCGCACGAGCAGCTCGAGGGCGCGCGCGCCGCCGAGGCGCGACGGCCACGCGTCGGCCCAGCAGCAGTGCAGCAGGCGCGGCACGAGGGCGTCGAGCACGGCCGGGTGCTCGCCGACGGGCGGCGCCGGGGCGGTGGCGGTGGCGGCGGCCGAGGAGGGGGCGGCCGCGACGACCTTGCCGCCCACCGCGGCGCGCTTGGCGTCGGCCTCACGCCGCGCCGCGTGCAGCGCCAGCGTCGTCTTGACAAAGAGCTCGAGCGCCTCGACGGCCGCGCGCTGGCGGGCGGACGAGGGGTCACCGAGCAGCTCGGCCAGCGCGTCCAAGAAGAGGTGGGCGTCGAGCTCGCACAGCTGCGGGGCGGCGGACGCGGCCGCCGCCGCCGCGGCTGCGGCGGCGGCGGCGGCGGCGGCGGCTGTTGCTGCTGTCGTTGCTGCTGCTGTCGCCGGGGCTGCTGCGGGCTTGTCCGCCTGCTTGTCGCCGCCCTCGCCCGCGTCCTTGTCCGCCGCCTCCTTGTCCTTCTCCTTCTCCGCCGCCGCCTCGGCCTCAGCAGCCGCCGCCGCCGCCACCGCCGCCGCCGCCGCGCGCTGCTTCTCCTCCCGCTCCTGCCGCTCGCGCTCGCGCTGCCGCGCCGCCTCGGCCGCCGACTCGGCCGCCGGCGGCGCCATGGGCGGCGCCGTCGCGCCCGCCGCGAACAGCATCGCGTAGTGCCGGCACAGGCCGTCGCGGAAGGGCGCCGCGTCGTCCACCAGGCGCTCGTCGCCGCACGCGCCCAGCACGGAGGCGACCAGGCTGACCAGCACCGAGCGCTCGGCCGCCAGCTGCGTTTTCGTCTTGACGCCGAGGGCCTCGGTGCCCGGGCGCGCGGCCTTGACGCAGGGGGCGACGGCCGCGCTGCCCAGGAGCAGGTTGGCCATCTGGCGCTCGGGCGTGCCGTCCTGGCCGCGGCCCTCGGCGGGGAGGCGCAGGTTGAGCACGGACGACAGGCACATGCGCAAAAAGGCCAGCGCCTGCTTGCGGTGGTGCAGGTCCTGCCGCGGGTCGGTCGGGTGCAGCGGGGCCGGCGACGCGAGCCCCTGGCGCGCGAGCTGCACGCACCGGTCGAGCGGCACGAGGAACGACGTGGCCGGCTGGAACGTGAGGATCAGGCGCAGGCCGTGCTCCGGGTTGTCGCGGTACTCGAGCGGGGGGGGGCTCAGCAGAAAGCGCCGCGAGCGCCCGCCGAGCTTGCCGAGCAGCGCCATGGCCACGATGGCCGTCTGCTTGAGCGGCGGGGACGGGCTGACGACGCCCGCGGCGGACGCGCCCGAGCCGGGCGGCGCCGTGGGCGCCCCCGCCCCGCCACCGGAGCCGGGGCCCGTGGCGGGCGGGCGCAGCAGCGCCCACAGCGCCGGCATGACCTCGTGCACGACCCCCGCCATCGCCGGCTCGAGGAACTCGGGGTTGAGCGAGTCGACCCAGCACTCGAGCGTGCGCAGGCCCAGCATGGCGAGGTCGTCGTTGCCGGAGCGCAGGGCGCACGACAGCGGGCGCATCAGCTGCGGCAGCAGGGGCAGGAGCGACGAGAGCTGGGCGGGGAGCGTCAGCGCGAGCTCGAGCAGGATCGGGCGCAGCTCGGCCGCGTTGGGCCCGTCGGCCATGGCCAGCAGCAGCTGCAGCAGCGGCTGGAGGCGCGGGACGCACTCGGCGTAGAAGGCGCGCAGGGGCTCGCGCGAGGCCTGGCACGCGCGGAAGAGCGCGCGCACGAGCGTCAGGTAGCCCGTCGGGTCGCCTTGCCCCCTGGCGGCGGCCTCGGCGCACGACGCGAGCGTCTTGGCCAGCGGGCCCACCAGGAGCGCCTCGCCCTCGGGCCCGGCCGTGAGCGCCGAGAAGACGAGGCGGTAGAGCCGCTGCACGAGCTGCGCCGCGGGCGACTTGGGGTCGGCCAGGGCGGGCAGCTGCTCGTCGGCCAGGTAGCGCGCGAGCAGCGCCGCAAACAGCCGGCCGACGCCGTGCGGCGCCTGCACGAGCGTGGCGGGCACGGCGAGCGCGTCGGGCTCGGTGCGCAGACTGGCCATGAGCGCGGGCATGCGGCTGGAGAAGGCATCGACAAAGTCGCGCGGGTCGAGCACGGCAAAGATCTCGGCAAAGTGCTCGCAGAAGTCCTTGGCCGCGCCCTCGCCGCTGCCGCCGCTGCCGCCGCCTCCGCCCGCGCCGCCGCTCGCGCCGCTGCCGTCCGTCGCGAAGAACGAGGCCACGCGCAGGCACTGCAGACCGTACTCGAGCACCTCGCCGACGGCGCGCAGGTCCGAGTCGCGCATGCCGACGGCCGGGGGCTGGAGCGGGGGCGGCGGGGGCTCCTGCCCGGCCGCCGCCGCCGCCGCCGCCGCCGCCGCGTGCGCCTCGAGCGCCGCGAGCATGCGCGTGCAGTAGAGCACGCTGAACAGCAGCGTCTTCATGCCGTAGACGATGTTCTGCACGATGAGGCGGCAGTCGTTGATTTCCTTCTCGCGCTCGCCGGGACCTTGCAGGTAAAGGATGACCGGGCGGGACGCGAGGCCGCTGCTGCCGAGGGCGGCCGCGGGGGCGGGGTCGTCGTCGGCGCCAGCGGCGGCCTGCTTGCGCTTCTGCGGCTGCTGCTGCTGCTGCTGCTGCTGCTTGTCCTTGTCCTTGTCGCCGCCGGGGAGCTCTCGTCCCTCGCCCGCAGCGGCCATGGCCTCGACGGCCGCCTCGCCCGCCAGCGAGGCAGCCTGCTGCTTGCTCTTTTGCTGCTGCTGCTGCTGCTGCTCGTCGCGCCGCTGCCGGGCCAGCAGCGCGCGCGCCGCCGACCGCGCCGCCGACCGGTTGACGCGCTCGGGCGGCACGGCCGGGTCGCGCATGCACGCCTGCCGCGCCTCGCGCTCCGCGCGGTCGCGGTGCGCCGAGGGCACGAGCCTCCGCACGTCGGCGCGCAGCGCGTCCAGCTTGCCCACGAAGCACGCGAGGATCTGCGACAGCACGTCGCGCGCCGCGCGCTTGTGCGCGACGTCAGCCGACGGGAGCTTGAACGCCTGGTACAGGCACTCGACCAGGTTGAGGCACAGGCGCACGCACGTCGACTGCGAGGCGTACGGCAAGGAGCCGTCGGCGATGAAGCCGGCCATCAGTCGCACGACGCGCGCGAGCTGGTCGAGCGTCAAACCCCGGCGCAGGTTGTGCACGAGCTCGCACAGCGTCAGCACGGCCAGCGGGCGCAGCGCGTCCATCGACGCGAGGCCCGCGCCGACGAGCGTGCGCTCGTCGAGCACGTCGTCGACGCGGCCCGCAAAGCACGCGCCCTTGGCCGGGCCCGTGATGACGTAGCGCGTGGCCGCGAGCAGCTCGCGGCGCACCAGGATGGCGTCGGGCGCCGAGCGGTAGAGCGCAAACACGGCCGACACGACGCGCGGCTGGTACGGCTCGAGCGCGGCGGAGCCGTTGCGCAGCGCGACCGTGAGGTAGTTGAGCGTGCGGACCTGGGCGGCCTTGAGGTCGCCAACGGCGGCGCGGCCCTCGGCCAGGAGGAGGGCCGGGGAGGGGGCGGCGGCCTGCTTGGCCTGCGCCGCCGCCGCTGCGCTCGCGCCGGCCGCGAGCTGGTCGGGCGAGGGGCCCTCGAGCGCGGCGGCCGCGACGAGCAGCGGGAGCAGCGCCGGGGTCTGCTGCGCCGACACGGCCGGGTACAGCTGCGCGAGGTACATCAGCGGCAGGGGGACCTCGGCCAGCACGCGGAACGACCGGCGCGCGGGCGAGCGGTCGGACGGGTACCGGGGCGCGGGCAGCGGGTCGGGCAGCTCGGCGGCGGCCTTGGCGGCGGCCTCGGACGCGGCCGCGCCGACGGCGGCCGGGTCGGCGCCCGCGGCGTTGGCGGCCGCCGCCGCGGCCGCGGCCGCCGCGGCGGGCGCCGCCGCGGGAAAGGCGTCGCGGAACGTGGCGGGGAAGCCCGAGTAGACGGCCGACACGAAGGCCAGGAAGCGCACAAACTGCGGCTCGAAGGCGCCGCGGAAGACCTTTTGCAGGTCGAGGAAGCAGCGCACGGCGACGAGGCCGACGGCCTGGCTGTCGCGCTCGAGGGCGTCCAGGCACGCGTCGCACAGGGCAGCGGCGTGCGGGCGGAAGGGCTCGTTGAAGGGCAGGCGGCTGAGCACGTCGAGCACGGTGAGGCGCAGGCGGTGGCGTGCGGCGTCGTCCTCCTTTGCTGGTTGGTCGCCGTCGCCGTCGCCGTCGCCGGCGGCCGCAGGCGGCGGCGCCGCGCTCGCGAGCATCGCCAGCAGCGGCTGCACGACGCACGACAGGAACGCCGCGTACTCTGCGGTCGGGACCACCTCGACGGCCTCGCGCACGGCCTCGGCGGCGCGGCGGCGGGAGTCCAGGTCTGCTTGTTTGTTGGCGTTTCAAGAGCGGGCGGGGGGGGGTTGGTTTGCGTCGCGGGGTGGGCCGGCCGGCCGGCGGCGGGGGCGCGCGCACCGCGTCGACGACGATTGGGCGCTGTTTTGCCCGGCATGCCGCCCGTCTAGTGCCACTCACCGGCATCTGGGTCCTTCAGGCGCTTCCCGAGCTCCGCGTACGCCGCGGGCGGCGGCGGGGGCGCTGGGGGCGCCGGAGCGGGCGCGGGAGCGACGCTGTCCATTTTTCTCTGCTGCACGAGTTTTTGCCCGCGCGCGCCTCTGTGGTAGCGCTCTCTCTCTCTCTCCGCGGTCAGCGCAGAGGCGCTCCGAAAGACCTCTCGCGTGCGGAGGTTCTCGCGACGGACACGTGCTAGGACTCGTGCCTGGTTGCTCTCTCGTTAGGGAGTGGCGGGCGCCATCACAGTCGTCGTCTTGCTGCTCCTGTTTCAAACGCCGATGGAAGACGCGGGAGAGCGCTCGCGTCCGAAGGAACGCCCCGGGTATCGTTGTTGGGGGTCAAGGGGTAGTGATCCGTCGATAGGCGAGCGGATTGAACGAGAACTGAGTGGGCCGCGAGGGGACGCGGGGGAGCGCTCGGTTTGGCCCCGGGGGGCGGGCGGCGGCGCCGGCGGGACGGGGAGCGGGGCGGCCGATCGGCCCCCGCCCCCACCTCGCTCCTCGCAGCCTGCGTCTGCTCTCTCTCTCTCTCTCTCTCTCGCGCGCGCGCGCGCGCAACGTCATCACAGATTACAACGCGTCCAGCAGCGCCTCTTCGAGCCCGCCCTGCGCCTCGAGCCACGCCTCGCTCTCCGCCTTGAGCCGCGCCGCCTCGGCCGCGCCCGGGCGCAGCGACCCAGGCACCACCCCGCGCGGCGCCGTGCGCAGCGGCCGCGCGGCCACGACGTACTTTTGGCCCTCGCGCTCGCGCTCGGGATAGCGCGCCCACACGGCAAACTGGTGCAGGACGATCGAGGCGGCCACGGTCACGTTTAGCGAGGCGGTGCCCGCGCCGTGCTGCGCGATGTAGACGAGGCGATCGCACAGCCGGCGCTGGCGCGCGTTGAGGCCGTCGCCCTCGTTGCCCAGCATGAAGGCGGTGGGCCCGCAGAAGGCGGCGTGCTCGTGCACAGGGGTGGCGGACGGGTCGATCTCGACCCCGACGATCTTGGCGCCGTCGTTGGCGCGCAGGTCGTCGACGCACTCCTCGAGCGTGCCGTAATGGCGCAGGGGCACGTGCTCGGCGCTGCCCTGCGCGCCAAACGTGTTGAATTCGCGCGAGCCGACGAGGCAAGCCGCTGAAACGCCGAACGCTGTGCAACTGCGAATGAGGTTCCCGATGTTGTGTCGCTTCGCGAGGTTGTAGACGATGACGAAGCAGGGCGGGGTGCATCGCTGCAGAAGTGCGGCGGCGCCTTGATCGGGTCGTTGATGCGGCGCGGCGTCGGCGTCGGCGTCGGCGTCGGCGTCGGCGTCGGCGTCGGCGTCGGCGTCGGCGTCGGCGTCGGCGTCGCGCGCGCCGCATTGGTCGCCGGCGGCGCGCTGGCGTGCGTTGTCCTGCTCCTGCACCACCTCCTCGGCGGTCCCTGCTGCTTGTGTCCTCTCGCCTGCGTCCCGCTTCGCCGACATCGGTTCGGCGCGCGGACGCGCGTCCTCCTCGGCCTCTGGTCTCCTCTGGCCTGCCTGCTGCGCCGACATGAGTCGCTGTCTCGGCTCAGTCGTGCCGCGGTTCTACGAGCGTCGCAATCGTGGGAGAGGTGGATCGACGAGTCGGTGGACGAATGTTGGATTGCGACTATGAGTATGAGGGAGCGTCGTTTTTGGCGCGCGCGCGCGCGGGGCAAAGACAAAACGGCGGCCGCGCCGCGCGGCCCGCGCGCGTGCGCGACGACGACGGCGGCGGCGTTTGCGGCGGCGGCGAGCCGCGCGCGCGCGTTTCGCGGACAAAGGCAGCAAGCCCCACGCGGAACCCCTACGCACACCCGCTCTCCGCAAAATCAAAGACCGATGTCGTCCACAGTACCCGGCTAGGCGCACGTCGGGTGGGGCCACTGCTTTTCCATCGACTACTCGGCGTCGCGCCATCGAGACCTCGACACTGCCGCCAATGGCGCAGCCGAGCGTGTGCACGACGTGCTACGGCACCAACCTCGTGCTTCAGGGCGGCTTCCTCACGTGCGCCGACTGCGGCACGCAAGCGCAGGTCCGTGCTTCGATTGAGCGGAGCGATGCGGCCGACGCCACCCTCGACGCTGCCACCGCCCGTCGCCGCGCTCACCCGACGACCCTCCCCCCCCCAAAAAAACCCAAACAGACCCTCCTCGAAGAGACCGAGTACGGCGACGCCGCGCAGGGCCGCGCCCGCCGCTCCATCCGCGCCCCGCGCGCGGCCGGCACGGGCGCCCCGGACGACTCGGCCGCCCGGCAGCTGCAGCAGACGCGCCGCGCGGCCGAGGGCGCCGCGCTGCTCTACGCGCGCGCGCTGCAGGCGCTCGCGCGCGCGCAGGCGCGGGCGCTGCAAGCGCGCTTCGGGGCGCACGGGGACGTCGAGGCGCTCGTGCGGCAGCTGTGGCTGCCGACCGTCGCGGCGAGCGGCCTGCTGGAGCCGGGGATCGTGGAGCGCGCGGTGCCGTCGCCCGCACCAGCGGCGGCGGCGGCGGTAGCAGGGCGCGAGGACGAGGGCGGTGGCGGCAGCAACGGAGCAGCAGCAGCAGCAGCAGCAGCCACAACAACAACAACAACAATCGCACACACGGTGCTCGAGACGCGCCCAGAGGCGCTGCAGCGGCGCTTCGGCGCCGCGCTCCCCGCGCAGACCACCCTGGCCGTGGCGTTTGCGGCGCTGGCCCTCTCGCGCGAGCCCGTGGTGCCCGCCGACGTGATCGCGTGGGCGCTCGACGGCGCGCTGCCGTTTGCAGAGCTGCCGACGATCGCGCAGCCGCTGCTGGCGCGCGCGGTCGAGGAAGGAGAGGAGGGCGAGGCGGCTCGCACGGCTCGGACGGGAGGGGACGGCGGCGGCGAGGCGCTGGGCCCCGCGGCGGCAAAGCTGGCGGCCGGCGCGCTGCACGCGCAGATCACGCTGTCGCCCGCGCAGCTGGCGGAGCGGGCCGAGCAGGTGGCGGCGCTGGCGCTGCGCGCAGCAGCCGGAGGCGATGAGGAGGAGGACGGCGACGAGCGACGGCCGATCCACGCGCTGCCGCCGGCCAACGGCGAGGCGCTGCTGCGGCGCCTCGGCCGCGAGCTCGCGGCGGCGGCCACGAGCAGCGGCGGCGGCGGCTCGCCGTGCGACGCGGCGGCCGTGCCGCTGGCGCTCGAGCTGCACGACATGTACCTGCTCGGCACGCCCGCCCTGGCGTTCGTGCGCGACCCGGTGCCCTTTGGCGCCGCCGCGAGCAGCGCGGCCGTGGCGTCGGGGCCGTGGGCCGCAGGCGCGGGGCCCGTCCCGCTGGCCGGAGGCGGAGGAGGGGCTGGCGATGGCGGCGGCGGCGACAACAGCGACGAGGACGGCGCCCCGGCCGCCGGCGCCGGCGGCGGCCTGCCCACGTGGGTCGGCCAGGGCATGGGACGGCACGCGCATCCGTACGCGGCGCTCGCCGCCGCCCTGGTCGTCGCGCTCAAGCTGCTGCACGGCAGCCTGGAGGGGCAGGAGGCGGAGGAGCAGGAGGCAGCAGCAGCAGACGACGACGGCGCGGGCCGCCGCCGGCCGCGGCCCTCGATCCTTCCCGGTCCCGCGGAGGGGTGGCAGCGCTGGGCGACGCGCGCCGTGCGCCGCGGCCCTCAGCCGCGCGGCGGCCTCGACGACGACGACGAGGAAGATGGGGCGTCTGCCTCGCTATCTCGCCAGGGCGCCAAGGCGCGGCGGCGAGCCTTTCTGCTGGCCGCGCGTCGCGGCGCCTTTGCCGGCAGCGGCCCGCCCGAGGCGCTCGAGGACGTGCAGCGCGTGCTGATGACGCTGGCGCAGGTGGCTGACGATGATGAAGAAGGTGGTGCGCCTCAGCAGCAGCAGCAGCAGCGGGAAGAGCAGGAGGAGCAGGCGCAGCGAGCCGAACGCGCGGGCAACGGCAGCAACAAGCGGAAGCGGCCGCGGCAGGACGAGGAGCGCTCGGACGCGTCGGCGGCCGACGGCCGCTACGCGCTGGCGGCCGACGCGGCCACCGCGCGCGCCCCGCCCGACTACGTGGCCGTGCTGGCCGCCGTCGCCGCGCACGCGCACACCGACCCCTTTACGCTGCACGCGCTCGTGCGGCAGCTGGAGCGGCGCATGCTGGCGGCCGAGTCGTCGCTGCGGGCGCTGGCCGGCGGGGTGGCGGCGGCGGCGGCGGTTTAGAGAAATGGGCCATGTTGCTGCTTCTTTAAAAGCCCCCAGGTTGTCTATTGCTCGGTGCTTCTCATCCTCGCCTGTGCGCGCCACCACCCGCCGCTGGTGAGAAAAACGCCACAAACTCTCGCTCGTCCATCAGCAGGCCAGGGCCGACGCCAACGCCAACGCCCCCGTCGCTTGCAGCGCGCGCCATGGCGAGAAACGACGGCAGGGCGTTCTTGTCGTCGAATTCTTGGCCAACGAGCGGCCACGGCGGCGGGGGCATCGTCCAACCAGTGCCGTCGGGCGTGCGCATGTGCGAGCGGTCGCTGGAGAACGAGGCAAACAGCTCGGGCGCGGGGACGACCCGGTAGCGGCGCCGCAGCAGAGGCGCGCCCTCGTCGGGTGGTTGCCGCAGCGCCTCGCGCCTGTAGGAGTCAAATGGCGCCGGGAAGGGCTCGACCGTCGTGTCGAGGTCGTACACGAGCGACCTGTTGTTGTCGCGCTGCGCGGCGAAGACGTGATAGTCCCACACGCAGAGGCCGTCGGGCGCCGCCGAGCGCCGTTGCCGCCACACGGGCACGCAGCGCTGCTCGTTGGAGACAAAGACGGCGTGGAGCGTGGCCGGGTCGGCGCCTTGCTGTACGAGGCGCCGCAGCAGGAGGTAGGCGTTCTCCTCGCAGTAGCAGGAGCAGTAGGCAAAGTCGGTGCGGGCGAACGAAGGGTCGGCGGCTGAGGGCGGGGACGGACGAGCGCGCGACGCGGGCGCGGCGGCGGCCTCGGTCGCCGACGCCGAGTCTACTCCTTGCGCGGCCTCTGCTGCTGCTGCTGCTGCTGCTGTTGCTGTTGCTGCTGCTGCTGCTGCTGCTGCTGTTGCCGGCGCGTCGGTGAGGCTCGGGGCCGCCATGCGCGGCGGCGGGAGGGGAGTTGGTTGAGTCAGTACGCGCTGTGAGAAGGAGCAGTGGCGTGAGAGAGAGAGAGCAGCACCACCAAGCAAGACGTGCGGCCGTCCGCCGACGCGGATCGATCGCTTGTTGGCGTGACGGTGTGCGCCTGCTTACGTAGACGAGGGTGTCGAAGTACCGGTGACTGAATACGCACCGCTGTGCTACCAGACGCAGAAGAGCGGTCGCGGCGCGCTCCGAGTCGGCAGCCCGCCTTCGCCGTCGCCGCCGTCGTCTGTCGCGCTCAAAACGAGCAGCAGTCGTCACTCGTCGGACGCCGTAGTACTCCGCCTCTTCACTTCACCCACCACCAACCACCACCAACCAATGGACGCCGCCGCCCAGGTCCACGCGGCCTTCGTGCCCGTGCGGCGCGCCGAGCTCGGCACCGATGGCGTCGCGCTCTCGGCCTGGTCCCCGGCGATCGACGTGTGCGCCGTGGTCACGAGCGACGGCCAGCTGGCCGTGCACCGCATGAACTGGCAGCAGCTGTGGGCGGTGGCGCCCGAGGCGCCCGTGACCGCGCTCGCGTGGCGCCCGGACGGCAAGCTGCTCGCGACGGGCCACGCCGATGGGGCTTTGGCGGTTTGGGACGTCGAGACGGGGGAGCCCGTCGCGCGGCACGCGCGCGCGCACTTTGCCCCCGTGACGGCGCTCGACTGGTCGCTGACCCCTGCGGCGACCGCGCGCATCGACCGCGACGACGACCGGTGGTGCAGCAGCGGCAGCGGCGGTGGAGGACGACGCGGCGCCAACGACGCCGCCGAAGACGCCGAAGACGACCCCGGCGGCTGCTGCTGCTCCTCGTTCAACCCGGCCGCGAGCGCCGCGACCGCGGCCACGTACGAGGACCGCCAGGGCCGCCTGTTCCCGTCGGACGGCCTGGTGCTCGTCACGGCACAAGGCGGAGCCCCGCAGACCGCCAACAGCAAGGAGGACCCGTACGCCGAGCTGTTTCGGGGCGCGCCGCCTGCCGCGCCGAGGGGCGGCGGCGGGGCAAGCGCCGCCGCCGCCGCAGCAGCCGCCGCGACGGCCACTTGGGAGGTGGTCGTGGTGGCGCCGACGCCTGGCGCTGGCGCCGCCTCCTCCTCTTCGTGCCCGCCCCTCGACCTGCTGTGCGCGGCCGACCGCCGCGGGTGCCTGAGCGCCTGGGTCGGCGCCGGGCGCGTGCAGGTCGGCGACGTCGCGGGGCTCGCGCCGCGCGTCGCGGTCGTCGTGGCCACGGCGGCGGAGGCAAGAGAAGAAGACGAAGAGGCGCCGACGCCCCCTCCGCCGCCCACGCTGGTGGCCCTGGGCACTGCCGCCGACCAGAGCGCGTGCGTGTCCGTGGCGTGGCACCCGCCGCCGCCACCGCCCGCTGACGCCGGCGACGACAAGACGACCACCGCCGCTTGCACCGCAGCCGGCCTCGTCGCCGCGCCGCTCGCGCTGCGCCCGCTGCGCGCCGCGCGGCGCGAGGTCCGGCACTGGGCGCGCCTGCACTGGCGGCTCAAGGGCCTGCTCGACTCCGCGACCCTGGCGCTGCAGGCGGCCGCGCGCGAGTGGGCGTCCGCCGCGTCCAACGTGCGCAAGCGCGTGCTGGACGAGCTGGCCGAGGCGCTCGCCGCGCACAGCGCCGACGGCGACGCCGCGCCCGCGGACGACGCCGACGACGACGACATGGCGGCAGCGGGCGACCGCCAGTCCAGCGCCTTTGACCCGCGCGCCGACCTGATGCTCCTGCTGGCCACGGGCTCGGCGGGCCCGGGCGTGCACGCCTGGCTGACGGGCGCGCTCGGCGAGTCTGGGGTCCAGCGCGCCGCCCGGGGCGCCGACGCCGCGCTCGAGCGCGTGCACGCGCTGCTGCTGCACGCGTGCCTGCCCGCGCTCGAGCGCGCGGCCTTCTTGCTGGGCGAGCTTCGCGGCCTGGCCGCCGCCACGTGCCCGGAGGCCGCGGGCGAGGCCGGCAGGGGCGCGCTGCTCGGCCTGCGGCCCGAGGCGCTCGCGCCCCTCGAGGCGGCCGCCGTGCGCGCCGTCGCGCGCGCCGAGCAGGTGCGCCTGGGCGTCGGGCGGCTCGCGGCCGCGCACCGCGCGCTGTTCACGTGGCTGCTGCGCACGGCGCGCCGGCTCGAGTCGGCGGCGTCCGAGGCCGACGCGGCGAGCGGCAACGACCCGGCCGCCGCCGCCGCCGCGAGCCGCCCACCTCCCGAGCCGCCCGCGGGGCCCGACGCGGCGCTCGCCGACGTCCTGCTGCCGTTCCTGGACGAGGGGGGCGCGCTCGAGGTCGACCCGCTCGCGCCGGAGCTCGACGCGCGGCAGCAGCACCAGCCGCAGCAGCAGCAGCAGGATCAGCAGCGCGCGGCGCGGCGGTGGCTGCACGGCGGCAGCAGCAGCAGCAGCAGCAGCAGCGGAGCAGAAGACGGGGGGGGCGCTTTGGGCCCCGAGGCGGTCGTGGACCTGGTGCTGCGGGTCCTTTACCCGCCGTCGCCGCCCGAAACAGGCGCGGGCGCGGATGGAGGAGCAGCAGCACCGCCGCCGCTGTCGCTGGCCGGGCAGGTCGCCGCGCTGGCCGAGGCGTGCGAGGAGTCGCTCGCCGCCCCGCAGTCGTCCGTCAGCACGCGCCTGACGGTCGGGCGGCCGGTCTGCCTCGCGCCCGCGCGCTGCTTCGCGCCGGCGGCGGCAGCGGAACGGCAGCAGCAGCAGCAGCAGCAGCAGCAGCAGCCGCCGCGCGTGTCGATCGCGCCCGCGGCGGGCGGCGACGGCGCGTGCGCGGGGGGAGGAGCGGCGGCGGCGGGACGCTCCAACGACGGCGACGAGGGCGACGAGGGCGGCGTCGTGATCTGCGTGGTCGTGCCGGCGGCCGGGCTCGCGGCCATGCGCCCCGAGATGGAGCAGCGGGAGCAGGAGGGCGAGGCGGACGGCATCCTGGTCGTGCGCGCGCGCCCGGTCCCCGCCACCGGCGCCGGCAGCAATAGCAACAGCAACAGCGGTGGCGGCCCCGCCGCCTCGGACCCGCTCGAGCTCTGCCTGAGCGCGGTGCTGGTCCGCGGCGATCCGGGCGCGCGCGTCGTCGACGCGGCCCCTTACAAGGGCGGCCAGCTGGCCGTGCTGTCGTCGCCGTCGCCGTCGTCGCTTCCGTCGGGCCGCCACGCCGCGCCGCCGCCGCCGCCGGCGGTCCTGGCGCTGCTGGACCTGTCGTCGGTGCCGTTTGCGGCGGTGGGGCGTGAGGTCGCGGTGCTCTCTGGCGGTGGCCAGGCGCCTGCCGCCGCCCCCTCTACCGCGCTCGAGGCGTGCCTGGCCTCGGGGGCCGTCGTCGACGCCGCCGACCTCGCGGCCGCGGGATGCGTGCGCGCGGCGCGGCTCGGCGGGTTTTCGGCCGCGGTGGCGCCGCTGGCCGTGAGCCGCGCGCGCGGGCTGGCGCTCGTGCTGTCGGACATGCAGCGGCTGGCGGTCCTGGACGTGGACGCGGACGAGGAGGGCGTGGGGGACGACGAAGGGGCGGAGGAGGAGTGAGCGACGAGAGCTAGCCGCCTTGGATTTTTGGAGCAAAGCGCGCACGCTCCACGCCCCGTGCGTTTACGGGCGCGGCGTCTCGGCAGCAGCGCGCTGCTGCACATCCCGATCCAATCTCCACTGCGACGCGCTGATCATCATCATGCCCTCCGTCCCAGCCGCGCTGCTGCCCGACGCGGTCGGCGCGCGCTTCGCCAAGTTTGCGGCCGCGAAGCCGCGGGTGATCCTGGGGTCGTCGTCCTCGAGCCGGCGCGCGATCCTGGACGAGCTCGTCGCCGGGTTTCCCGGGTTTGCGTACGAGGTGGTGACGGCCGACATCGACGAGAAGGCCCTGCGCGACCCCTCGCCCGCCGCGCTCGTCACGCAGCTCGCGCACGCCAAGGCCGACGCCATCGTCGCCAAGCTGCGGGCAGCGGCAGCGGGGGCCGGGGAGGGCGCAGACGCGGCGGCAGCATCAGGTTCGACTTCCTACCTGATCACGTGCGACCAGGTGGTCGTACACGAGGGCCGGATACTGGAAAAGCCCGAGACGGCCGACGAGGCCCGCGCCATGATCCGCGGCTACACGCGCGACGCGCCCGCGTCGACCGTCGGCGCGGTCGTCGTGACGCGGCTTGCCGCCGGCGGCGGCGGCGGCGGCGATGGGGAGCGGCGCGAGGCGCTCGAGACGTGCGTGATCCGGATGGACCCTTTGCCGGAGGAGGACGTCGAGTCGCTGGTGGCCGAGGGGGAGGTGATGTGGTGCGCGGGCGGGCTCATGGTGGAGCACGCGCGGGTGGCGCCGCGCGTCGTGGCGATCGAGGGCGGCGGCGACGACGCTGTCAGGGGCCTGGGCCGCGCCACGGTAGCCGGGCTGCTGTGCGACGCGGCGGGCGTGGTCGAGGCGTGAGGCGAGAGCGGGGGCGTGTTGGAGGGGGGACGCGGGTGGATGCCTCGTCGATGTCCTGGCCACTTGCTCGCCGCTGTAAACGCGACCTGCCGGAGAGAGAGAGAATATTGGAGCGATTTTTCTGCGTCTTTATTCGCGCCCGCTGCGGCGTTGCTCTTGTCGAGTGCGCTCGCAAAACATCACGCTCCTGCTCACGCCAATCGTGCCGCGCGTCCTTTACAAGTCGTCGTCGTACTCGTCGAGCGGCTGGTTCATCATCCGCTGCAGGAAAGACTGTTTCGGCGGGGGCGGGGCGGCTGGCGCAGGCGCAGCAGCAGGGCCAGCGGCAGCGGCAGCGGCCGCGGCGGCAGCGCGGCCCTCCTCGCCCTCGCGCGCCTGCGTCGCCGGCTCCTCCTCCTCCCCCTCGACCGTTCCGCGCCCTCCTCCTCCTCCCGCACCGCCCGTCGGCTCGTGCGACCGGGACAGCGGCTCCGACAGCGTGACGTAGTATTCGTCCTCCTCCTCCAGCATCAGCCGCGCCCCGTCGTCGTCTTCGTCGTCGTCCTGATAGCCTTGCGCTGCGCGCCGCCGGTTGGCCAAGGCCGCCCCCACCCCCGCCGCCGCCGCCCCGCCCGCGCGCCCGCGCTTGGCCTTGGGCGCCGCGGGCGGCTTGCGCAGCAGGAGCGCGAGCTCGGCGGGATCCATGTCGTCCTCGCCTGGGATCTCTTGCTCATACTCGAGCGCGGCGGCCGCGCGGCCGCGGCGGCGCGCGGGGGCCGCGGGGCGCTTGGCGGCGGCAAGCTTGCGAGCGCGCGGCGGCGGCGGCGGTTTGGGGGCCGGCTTGGGCGCCGCGGGCGTGGCCGCCGCCGGCGCAGCGGCCCGCGGGACCGGCGCTGCTTCTGCCCCACCGCTGCCGCCCGCCTCCTCGCCCTTCTTGCCCCGCCCCTCCTCGCCGCCGCCGCCGCCGCCGTCGTCGTCGTCGTCCTCTTCGTCGCTGCTCGGCGCGCCGCCGTAGCGCAGCTCCGGCACGCCAAAGCGCTCCCACGGCCACCCCTCCGGGCTGAGCGCCCACACGGGCGTCAGGTCGCGCGCGCGCGGCAGGCCCGGCCACTCCGCAGGGCCGCCGCCGCCCTCGTCGTCGTCGTCGCTCTCGTCGTCGTCGTCCAGCCCCTCGGTCGCCAGCTCGATCCAGCGGTGCCCGACCACGTGCACGCGCCCGGACAGCAGGCCGCGGCGCAGGCGGCGCAGGAGGGCCGGCGCCTGCTCGGTTCGGCAGCCGGACGCCGCGACCAGCGCCTCGACCAGCGCGCGGCCGTTGAGCGGCGGGGACGCCGTCCCGGGCGGCTGCTCGACGACGGCGGCAAAGGCGTCCGCGTCGGCGCCGGGCCGCCGGCCGCCCGAGCCCCGACCGACCGCGACCCCCAGCAGCACGACGTGCGTGACGCGGTCGTCGAAGCGCGACGTCACCTCGGCGCCGCAGAGCGCCGCGCGCGTGCGCAGCATGCGCAGGCGCAGCTCCGCGCACGAGTCCTGCACGCGCTCGGCGGTGCGCGTCGTCTCCAGGGCAAAGTCGAGCGGCGGGCGCGCGGCAGCGGCGACGGCGGCGACGGCGGCGGCGGCGGCTCCCGGGCCGAGGTGGCCCCCGAAAAAGGGAGCCGGGGGCGGCGACGCGCGGTGGCGGGCGGCCGTCGTCAGGGCGGCGCGGCGCTCGTACAGCGGCTCGCGCGCGCGCTCGCGCTCGCGCGCCTCGGCCACCTCCTCGGCCACGCTGACCTCGCCCGCCGGCCGGACGACGGTGAGCTCGGGCGCGAGCAGCAGCAGGAGGCGGCAGCCGCGCAGGCGGCGCGCCGTCGCGTCCTCGCGCTCGCGGCGGCGCGCGCGCGCGAGCGCCTCGGCCTCGCTCATGCCCGGCTCCTGGAAGACGGCCAGGCGCATGGCGTCCGTCCTGAACTCCTGCAGGCGCGCGCGCACCGTCTCGACCAGCACGGGCAGCGGCAGCGACGACAGCAAGAGCGGCGGCGGGGGCGGGCCGGCAGCGGCAGGAGCAGCAGGAGCCGCCTCGGCCGCCGCCGCCGCCGCCGCCGCCGCCGCTTGCGGCCCCGGGCCCCAGTCGCGCCGGAGGCGCTCCAGGGTTTGACGCGCCGAGTCGGCCAGCGAGGGCGGGGCCAGGCGCGCGGACGCCGACACCATCATAGGCAGCAGCCCCGCCGTCGCCGACATGCCCGTGCCGCCGCCGCCGCCGGCGCCGCCGCCCAGCCCCGCCGCCCCGCCGCCCGCGCGCCGCGACTGCGCGCGCGCGCGCCGCCCGGCGTCGTCCACGCGCATGCTAAAGGCGCGCAGCTCGTCCATGTCCATCAGGGGCGGGGGCGCGTCCGGGTCGCTCGGGTCGCCGACGCCGCGGCGCAGCAGCGCGAGCACGTCCTCCGGGTTGGTCCGCTGAAACGCCGCCGCTCCCTCCTCCTCCTGCGCGCCGCCGCCGCCGCCGTCGGCAGCGGGGGCGGCAGGACCAGCCGGCGCAAACCCGAGCGGCAGGCCGTGCACGCTGCACTCGCCCGCCGCGGCCTGCGCCGCGCGCGTCGCGCGCGACAGGTAGTGGCAGTGGCGCGGGCCGGGCGGCACGCGCCGGCCGGCCGCCGCGCACTCGAGCAGCCAAGCCACGGTCAGCACGTCGCGCTCGGGCCGCTCGGCGGCCGCCCCCTTTTTGGCCGTCGGCTTGGCGGCAGGAGCTGCCGCCGCCGCCGCCGCCGCCGCCCCGGGCCCGCCCGCCGCCGCGGCCGCCGCCCGCGCGGCCGCCTCGCCGCCGGCCCACCCGGCGACCTCGCGGCTCCAGTGGTGCGCCACGAGCAGCGTCACGCTCGGCGTGGGCGTCTGGTAGACGGTGGCGCCGAGCGCCGCGGCCGCCGCGTATGCGGCCTCGCGCGCCGCGGCCGCCTCGGCCTCGCCGCACTCCTCGCCGCACACGTTGAGGATCGACAGGTTTACGCCGCGCATCGCCGGCTGCTGCTGCTGCTGCAGCTGCAGCTGCTGCTGCCGGGCCAGGCGCTCGGCGGCCGCGCCCACGGTCAGGTCGGGCGGGCGGAAGACGCCGAGCATCTGGCCCACGGGCGGGCGGCGGGGGCCGACCAGGGCGCCCGCG
>Ga0315905_10002459_pt1 | contig 19481 bp, 18 predicted proteins | sample LakEriMetagenome_5_FD_203522 | JGI IMG/M metagenome (GOLD analysis project Ga0315905, IMG submission 203522) | Freshwater fungal communities from buoy surface, Lake Erie, Ohio, United States - Buoy 4 MA121 | ecosystem: Environmental > Aquatic > Freshwater > Lake | place: USA: Lake Erie, Ohio... | reverse complement strand
TGATCCCCAGAACCGCCGGGTAGAGATTTATCGTTCAAAGGGTAAGACGGTTGAAATCCTTGATCAGCCAGAGACATTATCCGGGGAAGCGGTGCTGCCGGGTTTTAGTCTCTCCTTAACCCGTATCTGGTCGTAACTAAATACCACGCCAAAATTCCCAGGGGGCGATCTCGGCGAGATCCGCTACACAGTGCGCCAATTGATACTTGATTTTTATTTAGTGTGATTCAAATTCCATGCTATGATGCTTAATTGTCGATAAAATCGATGTTTCCCCAATCGGGGGTGTGGCGGAATGGTAGACGCTGCGGATTTAAAATCCGTTGAGCCTTATAAGCTCGTGAGAGTTCAAGTCTCTCCACCCCCATTATTTTTTATTCCCTGCCCATGACCTGAATCAGGGCCGCCTGACTCACCGCCGGATATATTTGGGCGATCGCCTGTTTAATTTCCTTGGCCAGTTCATAACTCAAGGGTGGATCTCCTAATCGTTCCACAACTTTCAAGGGATTATCAGCGGGGGTAAGAACCACCAGATCCGCTGGCAGGTTTTGCTCATAGCGCCAAAAATCTTCCATCCGGGTTGGCAGATCCTCTGAGCTTAATTTGGCGATCGCTTGAGGCGATAACTCCTCGGCTGTTAAGGCGATCGACGTTTGATTGCTGGACTGGGTTGCAGGGATCTGGGCGGTCGCCTCGGTAAACTCTGTTAACTGTTCCGGGGAAAGGCGACGGTAATACTTGAGTTGAGCCAATAACTGATCTCGACTCCGACCCCGCAGGCGAAAAATCACAAAGGGATCTTCACGGAATTGATCCGCCAGTTGATAATAAACTGCGCCGATATGTTTACAGGGATTGGCTTTATCCGGACAACTACAGCGAGAATGGACATCCCCCAAGGAAAATGGGAAGAGGTTCAAGCCATTTTGAATAAAGACCTTTTCGATGCTTTCCGGTAAAGCCCCCGTCAATAATTGCGCCGAATAGAGTGCTTTTTCCGCCAAAGTCGCAACCACATAATGCCAATCCTCATCACTAAACGGATCGAGGTGTAATTCGACTCGATAGGGTTGGGGATCGCTGCCCTGGACAATGGCTTGAAGCTGAAAGCCCTCAAATTGGAGGCTCAGCACATTGCCTTCCCGCGCATAATTTCTGGCCCGTTCTAGGCGTTTTTTAAAGCGGTAACTATCCAGTAATTGCAGCCAGCGGTCAACCCACCAGCGATGTTGTTCACCTTGGGACTCAGTCATAGGGTTTAAGGGTTACGTCACAATAATGGGATTCAGAAAATTAGCGAGTAGGGTTCAATGAGGGGGTTAAAGCAGGATCGGGGGAGGTTGTGGTTTTTGCTTCACAATAGGCTTGGACTTGTTGAATAGCAGGAAAAATAAGCCCAATCCATTTTCGATAAATTTCTTGGGATTCAGGGGAGTTGACTACTTCATTAACCAGTTGTTGCCACTGAGGATCACCCTTGGGCAGGATCAGTCCGTATTTCTGGCAATCGAGGGGGAGGGGAGGATAGAGCAGATAATCCCTGCTAAAGGCTAAGTTCAGCAACAACGCCTCACCAAATAGCAAAATTCCATCGCTGGCAAAGGCATCAATTTTTTTTTGAACTAGGGCTTGTATCCCCCGTCGCCGGGCCGTGCTGCCTTGAAAGACCAACAAATCCGCACGGGGATAATTATTTTTCAGAAAATCAAGATTGCTAGTGGCCCTCAAAACCCCAATGCGTTCCCCCGTCAGGTCTTCATTCCCCGCGAATTGAGGTAAATCTTCTGCTCTAATCAGTAACTGGGTGCCTGTAATTAAGAACGGTTCCGAAAATGTTACTTGATAAGGTAAATCATCTCGAATGGTATTGGGTCCACATTCTAAAGAGGCAACGCCTTCATCAATGAGACTAAAGCGATTAAACAGGGAGGATTGATACATTTTGACGATGATGATTTGCCCTCCCAACTCCTCTGATACCCGTCTACGGATGGCTTCGGCAAGATCGACACAAATACCTGTCCATTGGTTAGCTGGGCCATCCCGAAACCCAAAAGGGACGGCGTCTTCCCGGATGGCGATCGTGAGTAAACCGGTCTTTTGGACGGAGCGCAAGATTGAGCCAGAAATAATCTTTTCGCGGGATTGGGCCTGGACAGGAGAGGAGCCGAGCCAACTGCTCAAAAATAGCAGCAATCCCAGGAGGATTTTTTTGCTGGTTAAAGTCCAATGGTGTTTCATTGCCAAGTATCTAACAAATCTTTAAACAGGGCTTCTTCAATCCAGGTTTTGGCAACCACGGTTAAGGGTAGGGCGAGGAGTAAGCCGAGTAAGCCGAATAAACTGGCGCAGAGCAGTTGGGCAACTAAGGTAACCGCTGGTAGTAAGGCGACTTGCTTGGCCATGACGATGGGGGTCAGCCAATAGCTTTCGATGTTTTGAATGATAAAGTACAGCACCAGCACTGCAATGATTTTCCATGGTGCACCCAAAACGGCGATCATTAAGGGAAAGATGACGCTAGCGGCGGGGCCAATGTTGGGAATAAAGTTCAAAATACCGGCCATGAGGGCATGAACTAGGACAAGTTTGATTTGTAATAGCCATAGCCCCAGGCCACTGAGGGTGGCAATAAAGATTGAGTTAATGATGACGCCGGTGAGCCAGTTGCCGAGGGCGGATTCCGATTGGGTCAGGATTTGATCGGCGCGACGGCGGTAAAAGGAAGGAAAGAGTTTCAGAGCACCTTGGCGATAGGCTTGGGGAGAGATCAGCATCATGACGGCGATCGCCACAATGAAGAGAATTTGCAGAAAAGCGGTGAGGGAGTTAGAAAAAAATTGGAGTAGGGAGGTTAAGCCATTGGCCCCCAGGCTGGTGAGGGATTTCGGTAGGGTTTCCGGGGAGAGCAGTTGGCTGAGAAATAAGAAATCACTGCGGGATTGCCAGGTTTGCAGAAATTCCCTGAGACGATTACCGACTTTGGGTAACTCCCCGATTAAGGTTTGGAATTGATCCCAAAAGGGGGGAATGATTAATAAAAAAAATAAGACCACCAAAATGGTGATCAAGGACAGGGTAATGCCCAAAGCTGGCGATCGCCTCAGACCCCACGCCTGTAATTGCTTAACCAGTCGATTTAACGCCGTGGTCAACACAATGGCCAGGAACAACAGCAACAGCAGTTGGCGAATTTGCCAAGCCACATAGACCGCCATCACCAAACAGGTAAGTCCTAGCCATTGACTTAATTTCATGGGGCGCTGCCCTAAGCTTGGTAATTAACAATACGGGCAAAACCTTGCGCGTCTAAACTCGCTCCCCCCACTAATGCCCCGTCAATTTCTGGTTGGGCCATAATTTCATCCACATTATCTGCCTTCACCGAACCGCCGTATTGAATGGTCACATCAGGATTGGATAATTGAGCTCGGATCACCCCAATCACCCGATTCGCCTCTGTTGCTTCACAGGTATCCCCAGTCCCGATCGCCCAAATGGGTTCATAGGCGATCACTAAGCGGGATTGATCAACACCCACCAGTCCCCGTTTAACCTGATTAATAACTATTTTTTCTGTTTCCCCCGCATCGCGTTGGGCCTTACTTTCTCCCACACACAGAATCGGAATCAAACCATTTTCCTGGGCCGCCAAGACCCGTAAATTCGCTGTTTCATCCGTTTCCCCAAAATATTGACGCCGTTCACTATGGCCAATCACCACATACTGAATACCAATTTCCACCAGCATCGCCGCTGAAATTTCCCCGGTATAAGCCCCCATAGCTTCCCAATGCACATTCTGAGCCCCTAAGCGAATGCGGCCGCCATGGAGCCGTTGGGACATCGTACTTAGATCCGTAAACGGGGCACAGAGCACCACGCCCCTTGCCTCATCGGCTTCCTCAATCAGTGGCTTAAATTCCTGTAAAAACGCCTGGGCCTCCGCCTGCGTTTTGTGCATTTTCCAGTTGCCCGCAATAATAATTTTTCGCACGATTCAAGTCTTAACGGTGAAGTTCACAAAATTTGTCAACCTCAGTTTAAGCTGTCCGGGGGATCAAATAAAAGCAACCGCGAAAACCGTTGTTAAAGATTAATCCTCCAAAAATGCCTTCACATCCCCCGTGGGCGTCAGGACGAGGCGGATAGTCTCCGGCTGTTCATTGGCTAGGGGCGACACTAACGGCTCTCCTGCTGGAGGTTGGGGTAATTGGGCTAAATAAAGACTGGCCGCCTTGCCGAGGGGAACAGTTTTTTGTACTCGACCATCGGGCAAAATCTGTAAACGATATTCCAATGTTTGGGTTTGGCTCTCCGTCGGTTGCCATTGCTGTTGATAAAATCGCCGCACTTCAGTGACCTGGGGAATGGTATCCAATAAGTTTTCCGAGCGGGGGGGCAATGGTCTGGAAGGCGGGGTAACAAAGGATGGATTTTGGGATTGGGGAATTGGCGGAAACTTAGGTGCAGTGGGCAAGATCGTTCCACCATAGGGCAGGGCCTGGCCATTTTGACGGGGCAAGATTGGCAAGGCACTTTGTTGGTAGGGGGTTTTGTTGGACGGCGGGACGTCGGGGGGAAACAAGGGGACTAGGTTGGTCGCAGGCGGAATGGCGATCGCCGTTTGGCCGGGGGGCGGGGGCGGTGTCAAGGCCGGGGGGCGAATCGGGGCCGGGGGTAAAACCAGAGCCACATTGGGATTACGGGGCGGCGGCGCGGTAGTAGCAACGGTGGCAGGCGTGGGGAGAGGGTCTCGCAGGGCTAACGTCGGCGCTAATTGAGGAGATTTCGTGGTTGGACGCGGCGGGGGCGGAATGGCGGGCATCACCTGCTGAAATTGAAACTGATTTTGAGGGGGAATGGGGGCGATACCCGAATCAACCACGGCGCCTTTGGGTTGCCATTGCCGCACCATCACACTGGTTACCCCGATCGCCACCACACTGGCCAAGGCGATCGCACTCCACCGCCAAAATCCCCAGGACGACTCAGTTGTGGCAGATGGATCGGGGGCTAAGGCCTGCAAGCGAAATTGTTCTAGGGCCGTGGTCAAATCGTATAACTGGGACGTGGTTAAGGCGATGGGCTGAGGCGGCCCCGTTAACCCATTGCCCGTCGTCACCGTTAACTGATGGCAAAAGCGGGGTTGGGGATGGAGTACAAAAATCAGCTCTATTTTAGGATCAGTTTCTTTTTCTTTCGGATCGGTGTCGAGACTGGTTGATAAATCCGGGGCGGCGATCGCCTTAGTTTGGGAACAAAACGCCCGACTTAACTGAGTTTGCACATAATCTTCCACCGTTTGGGCCAATGCCTCCAACTGAGGTGGCGTCCCCTTCAGAGTCATCTGTTGTTCTTCAGATAAACGGGGATCATCAAAATGCAACACAAACTGATAATCCGTGGGTAAACCCTTCGGTTCGCGTTGCCAAATACCCCGCTCTTGCCAAAGCTCCAAGGTACATGTGGGGGGCGTGTAGCGCCGGAGTAAACTATCCCTAACCAGCTTCATAAACTAATGTCTGTGCGGTGACCAACAGTACCCCCCAGAGACGACGGGCACCATTCTGACTACTATAAAAAAGTAATTCCATCAACAACGATAATGCTCGATCATCGGTCAAAGTGGCGACGGATTGAGACTGTTTGACGCGATAAAACTGATCCAAGTGCCGTAACTTTTCCCCGTATTCCCCCAGCAAAACCGTTTGGAAAGGGTCTTTGCCCTGCTCCGTAGTCTGCTCGATCAAGGTCACCGATCGCCGCAGCAACTCCTGATATTGCTGGGTCAAATAACTAATCACAGCGACCAATGCCCGAATATCCTCCAAATCCAATTGCTTAACAGAGGTAGCCTGCAACAACTGGGGATGCTCGAAACGGCCCATCGCCTTGACCGTCGGTGCAAATTCCCACAAAGCAAACTGTTGTAATGCCTTTTGCCAGGCTGCTTCATCTAATCCCGTCAGGGCATAGAGCGCCAACAGCAACCGATCCAAGTGGGCGTTAATACTGGTTAACTGAGAAGGCGTTAGACGTTTTCCCAGTGGTAATGGCAAAGCTGCGGGAAGAGAGAGCGAAGAATCACTAAAAACCATTGTATTGACGGACAACATTGGCCCCGGACGGACGGCGGCAATTTTATGTTTAGCCTACCTTAATCACCACCAGAAAACATCTACCGTTACCCGGATTAAACACTTAACCCGATTGCCCAGAACGGGCTCCACCCACAACTCGCCCCTTCCCATCAGCCAAGATAGTTCAAAGCCTATCGTCCGAATAGACAATTAGCCTAGTTTTTAAAAACTAATGCCCAAATACTGCCATTGACCGAGAGTCCAGCGAAAATTTGTCAAAAAAAATAATCCCTTGTCAGTAGCCCAAACTTTTGTAGACCGCAAACCTCCCATTGGCATACTTAGAAAAAAACAAAATTGCGTTTTTCAGCTAAGATTTAATGCTATATTTTATTTACTATCGACTTTCCAAAAAAAATAAGTCAAGACAGTTAAGTAACCTTTAGGGAAAAGATAACCTCATGCCAAACACTGCTACCGCGTTAACTGGAAAAGCATTACTACAAAAAGTCAAGGAACTCTCTCATTTACCCCGTCGAGAAACAGCAAAAGCCTGTGGCTATTACTCCACTTCCAAGGAAGGACAGGTGCGGGTTAATTTGACCGACTTCTATGATGCAGTCCTCGCAGCCAAAGGCGTGCCCCTCGATCCCGCTGGTACGAAAGATGGTCGGGGTCGTGAACCAACGTTCCGGGTTAGTGTGCACAAAAATGGTCAAATTGTGATTGGTTCAACCTATACCCAAGAAATGGGTCTAAAATCTGGGGATGAATTTGAGATCAAATTAGGCTATAAGCATATTCACCTCAAGCAGATTGATGAAAATGGCGAAAGCGTTGACACCGAAGAAGAGTAAATGAGGGGCTAGATCGATCACTTGAGAAAATTATTGATTAATTTTTTCGTCCGGGAGATGCTTTTTTTGCGAAGGTATCTCCCTTTTTGATGGCAATGTTGAAATCGTCCTGATTGTCAATCCGCTAACCGTTAAACTTGTCATTTGTCAATTTAATGACGCTGTCTCTTTTTTATGAAGACCTTCTACGCTATCTGGTTAAACTGTCCTGCGGGGGGCAAAATTGCTTTATTTTTAGGGGTTTGGGTGGTTTTATGGTATCCGATCGCCGTTTTAGTGGGGCGAAAATTGGATTGGCAACCCTGGCAAGCGGTGACCCCGACGCAAAAATTACCCCTGGTTTTGTCTTTATATATCTTGGCTCCAATCATGATTGCCCTGACCCTGGGGTTAGAGCAAAAATCCCTCAGTGATTACGGATTGTGCTTTACTGTCCAGGAATTTTATCGATTTGGGGCGGGGATTGGCCTAGCGGTAGGGGGATTGGCGCTGACCTTCTTTCTTCAAGTTCGCACAGGTCTTTTGGTTTGGCATCCCGATCGCAGAGGGCAATGGTTAAAGTTTTCGCCCTTATTTTTACTGTTGGCAACGGCGATCGCCTTGGTGGAAGAGGTGATTTTTCGCGGTATTTTTCAAACCCAATTGGAAGCCGAGTTATCCCCTGGGCTAGCAGCAGTCATGATTAGTGCTGTTTTTGCGGTGCTGCATTTACTTTGGGAGCGACGCTTAACCATTCCCCAATTACCCGGTCTATGGTTGTTAGGTATGGTGTTGGTGTTAGCCCGTGGGTTCGATGGCGGTAATTTAGCCCTGGCCTGGGGACTCCATGGCGGTTGGGTGCTTGGCCTGGCTTCGGTGGATGCCACAGGACTGCTCACCTATCCCAATCCCGTGGGCAATCTCTGGGTCGGCAAACAAAATCAACCCCTAGCGGGCATTGGCGGCTTACTCTGTCTGGGGATTACCGGCTTGGCGATCGCCGTTGATGGCCTTTGGCAAGGGGTTTGGTAGATAGAAAATCCCTGACTTTGCACTTCGCCCCTGTAGCAAGCACTACCAGGCAAGATTTAACATCTGACTATTATGAAGAGATTGTAATATTACCGACGGCGATCGCCGACCTGTTGAGGGTCATTAGCGTTTGTTAGTTGTATTCCTATTTTCCCTATCCCCTAGGACTTTTGCCATGACTTCCCCTGCTCAGCCCAAACGTCCCCAGGTAGTAATTATTGGCGGTGGTTTTGCAGGTCTTTATACGGCCAAGCATCTCAACAATGCGCCGGTGGATATCACGTTAATTGATAAGCGCAATTTCCATTTATTTCAGCCGTTACTGTATCAAGTGGCCACAGGCAGTCTGTCTCCGGCGGATATTGCTTCACCGTTGCGGGGAGTACTCAAGGGGCAAAAGAATGTGCAGGTGTTGATGGATGAAGCCATTGATATTGACCCTGAACAGCAAATAGTCGTGTTACAGGATCATCCCCCGATCGCCTATGACTGGTTAGTGGTGGCAACGGGGGTCAGTCATCATTACTTTGGTAATGACCACTGGGCGGAGGTCGCACCAGGGTTAAAAACTATTGAAGATGCGTTAACCATGCGCCAACGAATTTTCCATGCCTTTGAAGCGGCGGAAAAAAATGTTGACCCCGAACAACAGCAGGCCTGGTTAACCTTTGTGATTGTGGGGGCGGGGCCGACGGGGGTTGAATTAGCCGGATCGATCGCCGAAATTGCCCACAGTTCCCTCAAGGATAACTTCCATCGTATTGATACTTGCCAAGCCAAAATTTTATTAGTTGAAGGGCTGGATCGGGTTTTACCGCCCTATAAACCCCATTTGTCGGCCCGAGCCCAACGGGATTTGGAACATTTAGAGGTCACGGTTTTAACGGAACGTCTGGTCACGGACATCACAGCGGATCACGTTACCATGCTTCACGGCGATCACACCGAAACCATTACAGCCAAAACCGTTTTATGGGCGGCGGGGGTACGGGCTTCGGCCATGGGTAAAATCGTGGCGGATCGCACTGGAGCCGAATTGGATCGGGTTGGTCGGGTGGTGGTTAATCCAGATTTGAGCGTGGCAAATTATGACAATGTTTTTGTGTTGGGGGATTTGGCTAATTATTCCCACCAAGGCGATCGCCCTTTACCGGGTGTGGCCCCTGTGGCCATGCAAGAAGCGGCTTACCTCTCCAAATTGATTCCGGCTCGTCTGAATCACCGAGAAATAAAACCTTTTTACTATGCAGACTACGGCAGTTTAGCGGTGATTGGCCAAAATAAAGCGGTGGTAGATGTGGGATTTGCCCAATTTACCGGCCTAGTCGCCTGGATGATTTGGGTCTGGGCCCACGTTTACTATCTGATTGAATTCGATAATAAATTAATTGTGATGCTGCAATGGGGATGGAACTATTTCACCCGCGGTCGGGGAGCCCGCTTAATTACCGATACGCCATTGGTGGCCGTCAAATCAGAAGCCCCGAAGGAATTAGTACATCGTTAATCCCCATTAACCAAACCGTCCCGCCACATAATCCCGCGTTTGGGTGTCCTGGGGATTGGTAAAAATTTTCTCCGTGGTGTCAAATTCCACCAATTGACCGATGCGGCTTTCGTCGGTGTTGAAAAAGGCGGTGTAGTCGGAAACCCGTGAGGCCTGTTGCATATTGTGGGTGACAATGGCGATCGTTAATTTATGGCGTAGGGTTTTGATCAGTTCTTCGATTTTGAGGGTGGAAATGGGGTCGAGGGCGGAGCAGGGTTCGTCCATTAATAAGACTTTGGGATTAACGGCTAGGGCCCTAGCAATACAGAGTCGTTGCTGTTGTCCACCGGATAAACCGAGGGCGGATTTGTGTAAGCTATCCTTAACTTCGTCCCAAAGAACGGCTCCTTTTAAGGATGTTTCAACAATTTCATCGAGTTCGGAACGGCTTTTGTGTTGGACGATTTTGATGCCGTAAACAATATTGTCGTAAATACTGGCAGGAAATGGGTTGGGGCGTTGGAAAACCATACCAATTTGTCGCCGCAGGGTGTTGATATTAACTTTTGGCCCATAAATATCTTGACCAAAAAATTCTACTTTGCCGGTGACTTTGACTTTGCTTTCGAGTTCACCAATGCGGTTGAGGGCTTTGAGAAAGGTGGATTTACCACAACCAGAGGGGCCAATCATGGCGGTTACTTGGCAGGCGGGGATCTCGATGCTGACCCCTTCTAAGACTTTTTTGCTGCCGTAGTAAAATCCTAAACCGTTGGCAGAAAGGGCGACCGGGGCATTGGCGATCGCCGTTGAGGGACTAGAAACATTCATTGTTTTCATCGGAACACCGAAAATAAAGGTAAATTAACGGGCTTGTAATCGATTTCGGGTTAACAAGCGAGACAGGAGTGAGATCACTAAAACTAACAGCAGTAAAACTAGGGAGGCTGTCCAGGCGATGGCATTTTGTTCTGGGAAAGGGGAACTGGCGTAGTTGTAAATGAGAACGGGTAAAGAGGGGGTAGGGGACATTAAGCCTTCTTGCCAAAACTGACTAAAAAGGGCGGTGAACATTAAGGGAGCCGTTTCCCCCGCCGCCCTGGCCACGGCCAATAAAATCCCGGTGGTAATCCCTGGCAAGGCTGCCGGTAAAATAACTTGGTAGGTGGTTTGTAAACGAGTACTCCCCAAAGCGGCGGCCCCCAAGCGGTAATGGACAGGCACTAATTTCAAGGCTTCTTCGGTGGTGAGGGAAATAATCGGAATCATAATCACTCCCAGGGCAAAACCCCCGGCAATGGCGGAAAATTGTTTGGTGGTGACGACTAAAACCCCATAGGCAAAAACGCCGACAATGACCGAGGGCACACTACTCAGAATCACCGTTGTAAATCTGACCCCGTTGGCGATCGCCGATCCCGCCGCAAATTCTGACAAAAAAATCCCTGTCATCAGCCCCAAGGGCACACTCATAGATGCCCCTAAACCCACCATGGTCAAGGTTCCCACAATGGCATTGGCAAACCCATTGGCTTCCCCCTCTACGCCGATGGGCGCGGGTAAATTGACAAAAACTTCCCAGGAAAATTGGGGCAAACCGCGACTAATAATCGATCCCACCATGGCAAATAGGGGCAACAGGGCGATCGCCGTGAGGGTAAACGCGAAACCCGTCATCAGCCAGGTAAATCCATTACGAAACATCGGTAAGGGTCTATGGAGTTCTTGGTCGAGATCGTTCAAATCATTAAGGGAAGTCATAGAATCGGGTTGAGAGAACTAGACAAGAAAAAAATAAATCAAAAAGCTTAATTGGCTTCCCGTTGACGACGAATACGTTCCACCAACAACACCGCAATACTGTTAACGCCCAAGGTAATGACGAATAGAATTAGCGCCAAATACATCAACGCCCCGATGTGTAACTCATCGATCGCCTCCGCAAATTGGTTGGCCATGACAGCGGGAATGGTATAACCCGGAGCCAAGAGAGAAGCAGAAATAATATTAGAATTGCCGATGACCATCGTGACTGCCATGGTTTCTCCTAGGGCTCGCCCTAATGCTAAAATCGTTGCGCCGATAATGCCCGAACTGGCGGTGGGTAACAAAATATTAATAATGGTTTCCCAACGGGTTGCTCCCAAAGCCATCGAAGCACTTCTGAGTTGGGGGGGAATTGATAAAAGGACATCTCGACTAATGGCGGCGATCGTGGGAAGAATCATCACCGCTAAAATCAGCCCCGCTACTAACATGCTTGCCCCAAAGGGTTCCGTATCAAATAACGGCAACCAGCCCAAATAGTTAAACAATGCCATTTGCACAGGCATAATCAAAGGAATAAACACAAAAATCCCCCATAGCCCAATAATCACACTGGGAATCGAGGCAATTAACTCCACCAAAAAACCGATGGGAGTTTTAATGGCTGGGGGCAAAAAGTTTTCACTGGTTAAAATTGCCACCGATAATCCCAAGGGCAGGGCAAAAATTAGGGCAATAAATGAACTGACAATGGAACCAAAAATGTAAGGCAAGCCCCCAAATAATTGCTCTCCCACATTCCATTCCTGGCTGGTGATGAATCCCAAACCGTATTTGGCGATCGCCGGCCGAGCGTCCTGAAAAACAATCCAAGCAATCCAGAGCAACATCGCCGCTACGATCAAAGCACAGAGCCAAGCCAATTGTCTAAAACCCCAATCCAAATTACGGGACAGCGCTTGGGACACCGTAATGTCTGTGTCTTCGGACACTAACTGCTGATGGGACGTAGGAAAGCTATCAACCATAACGCTCAAGATTAGGAATAAAGGCAAACAACGGGGAAAAAGGGATCAATGGGGGATCCCCCTTCACTCTGTTCTGAAAACAGAATTATTTATTTGATTTTGTTAACAGCCCCGATTACCTTTTGGGCAACACCACTGGGGATTTTGGTAAATTCCAACTGGGTATTGTAGGTTTGTCCCGTGGTCAAAATCCATTTAACCAACGCTTTCATGTCCTTGGCCGTAGCGGGATCTTTATAGTTTTGGTAAACCAACAACCAAGTAATGCCCACAATCGGATAACCGTTAGCGGGATCATTGATGTCCGCGACAAAATTATTATCAAACTTAGCCCCAGCAATGGCTTTATCGGCTTCCGCTAGGCTGGGTTCTACATATTTCCCTGCTTTGTTTTGTATTTTTGCGGTTTGTAAACTGGGCCCTTCATTTTTGCGAGCAAAGGTGTCTTGAACATAGCCGATCGCCCCTGGCGTTTGTTTAACGGCCGCCGCTACCCCATCATTTTTCGGGCCTTTTAGCACCTGAAAGCCCCAGTTGGGTTCTTTGCTAGCGCCCACTTTACTTTTGAAGGCCGGACTAATGGTGCTCAGGTGACTGGTGAAAATTTCCGTTGTGCCACTGCCATCGGCCCGAACCACAACCCGGATGGGGGTTTTGGGTAATTTAGGGTCAACTTGGTTCCAGGTTTTGAATTCCCCAGAGAAAATTTTAGGCAAGGCAGCGCGGGAAATTTGTACTTTCTTGCCGGGAAGATTGTAAACCACGGCCACAGCTCCCCCAGCCGTGGGAACCATCACAACCCCACGTTTCATTTGCTTGCGTTCACCGGCCGTTAAAGGAGCATCGGTTGCACCAAAATCAACCGTTTCACCGATAAATTGCCGGACTCCCGCCCCACTCCCCACGGAGTTGTAATTAACGGTGTTTCCCGTTGCTTTTTTATACTCTGCAAAATAGCGTTGGTAGAGCGGTGCAGGAAAACTTGCCCCAGCCCCATTTAAGGTTCCGGCGATCGCCTGGCCCACCGCGCCCATGGAGACGGCGATCGTTACTGCCGAAAGAGTCACAGCTTTATGCAATGAAGTAAACATGATACCCATAAAAATTCGATGCGTTTAAACAGCAGAGTTGAAGTTGAAGTCGATGGCTAATGCCCTTACTGATAACTGATTGAGCTGCTATTCCTATGGAGTACGGACTCGTGAAAAATCCGGAGCAACCCAAGCCATAGCATTTAAAGTCATCATTGGGTATCCAGACCAATTCCTATAAATACTAAGCTAATTTTGTCAAATTTGTTAAAGAAAAATTGCTAATTTTCTGACACGATTCCTAATTATTTATTGGTTAAGAAAAGGTTAAAAGCTGATTGTTTTAGCTTCCGACAAAAAGGGTAAAAACGGGTTAAGGAGAGGTTGAGCTTAGACTAAGAAATGGTTAAGAAAGCAGGGTCTATTCAGTTCCTTTTGTGAGTTTAAGAGTGTTTTTATATTGTCTTGCATTTTGTGAATCAGGGTTAAATCCCCCCTAGGTTTTACGGTATGATTCAAAAAATTCGGCTTTCAACACTCAATGACTAAGCCGTTATATAAAACCTGTTTTAATCATCTACACCATTAAATCCAGAGGAATTGAACCATGCCTTATACCCAAGATGAGGGCGGTCGGATCAATAATTTTGCCGTGGAACCCCGTGTTTATCGGGCGACGGAACCGACTTCTACCGAACAACGAAATTATGTAATTTTGGCGGCGATCGCCGTTTTCCTCGTAGCGGGTTTAATTGCGGTGGCGGTCTTTGCGTCCGGGACAAATGCCTAGTGATTACAAAAAAATTCCCCATGGCCATCATTCAAGCTGCGGTGGCTTTGGGGATTGTGGAGAATTAAGAAAATTTTAAGGGGCGGAATACCTATTTTTTCTTGAGTTTAGTGGACTTCGACAAGTCATCATCCAAAGGGCCATTAACTAAATTATTAAAGCCATACACTTCTCGACTACCGGCATAGGCCACCAGGGTCACGGTTTTTTCATCCCCCGGCTCAAATCGCACCGCCGTACCCGCTGGAATATTTAACCGCATTCCTTTCGCTAATTCCCGGTCAAATTGCAGGGCGGTATTGACTTCATAAAAATGGTAATGGGAACCGACTTGAATCGGGCGATCGCCACTGTTAGCCACGTTAATGATCTGGGTGGGTCGGCCAGCATTGAGTTCAATGTCACCGTTTGCGGTAATAATTTCGCCGGGAATCATAATCAAAATAGGGGGGAATGGTGGATAGGGAAGTTAACGGTATTTTAAGGGAAAGTCCGAGCAATGCAAGCTGAATGACAGAGTAACGGTCTGGGTCAGTTTTCGGCGTTTTTTTAAAACTGCCTAAGTCCTGACGACTTCTTTGCTGTTACGTTAGTTTTTACTTGTCATTCAAGCTGACTCAGTTTTTGCAGCATTTCGCCGACATCCCAACCGCGAATAACACCATCTTGATCTCCAGAAAATAACCAGGGATCATGGAACGTTAAACAATTAATCGTATTGGTATGATGGCGAATTCGTTTGATTTCTTTGCAGTTTAAAACATCCCACAGATAGATATCCCCATTACGACCCCCCACCGCTAATAAATTTCCCGACTGACTATAGGCGATCGCCGTGACATAATTAGACGTTTGAAATTCCGGCTTAAATTGTTTACGGGAGGGTAAATGCCAGAAACGAACGGATTTATCCCAACTGCCTGACGCCACAAATTGGCCATCGGGGCTAAACGCTAGACAGGTAATGTGATGGCTATGGCCAGTGAATTGGTGTACTTCCTGATGTGACTCAACCTCCCACAGTCGGACGGTTTGATCCTTACCGGCACTGATTAAAAACCGACTGTCTGGACTAAAGGCGATCGCCGTTATTTGGTCAAAATGTCCCCGCAAAACCCAATCCGGCTTAGTGCCCCACAACCGCGGCCAACTCGTTGAAATATCCCAAAGACGGATAATCTGTTCACCCCCTGCCGATGCCACATATTGCTGATTCGGACTCATTGCCACTGCCAAAATCCAATCTTGATGGGCCGAAAAAGACCGCACCACATTGCCAAAGCCCACATCCCACAACCGGAGGGTTTTGTCCCAACTGCCCGACAGCAAAAAACGGCGATCTGTACTGAATTGCACACTGGTTACCGCATCATGATGACCTTGAAGCACGTTAATCCGTTGACTTTGCTGACGACTCCACACTTGAATGGCGGCCAAATTATAGGCGGCGGCGATTTGTTTTCCATCCCCACTACAGGCTAAAGCGTAAACCCAGTTGGTGTGACGTTGGGCAGCATGTTTTTCCTGTTGAGTGTGCAAATCCCATAACCGCATCGAGTAGTCATAACCACTGGAAATCAAATAACGTTTATCCCCACAAAAATTTAGCCCGTTAATGCGATTTTCATGACCCTTTAAGCGTCCAATTTGTTTACCTGTTTCCACATCCCAAAGTCGAATCGATTTGTCATTAATATGGGCAGCGGAAGCCAGTTGATTACTATCGGGACTAAAGGCTAAAAACGTGACCCAATCCAGATGGCCTTTGAGACGGTGTAAGGGCGTTCCATCCGGCATTAACCACAATTGAATGGTATTATCCCCACTGCCGGAGGCTAAATAATTACCATCGGGACTAAAAATCAAACTTTTGATCGCCTTTTGATGACCCTGGAGGCAATAGAGTTCCTGCCCCGATCGCCGTTCCCAGAGGTGAATTTGCCCGTCTTCTGCCCCCCCGGCCACGAGGCTACCCTCCTCATTGATCGCCACACAGGTAAAGGCCTCCATTTGGGTTTGTAAAGAGGGTAAAACTTGCCCTGTATCAGCTTGCCACAGGGTAATCAGGTCACTTTTATAAGCCGTACAAGCAACAAGGCCGCTGCGACTACAACTAAGGGAATGAATGGGGTGGGGATGGGCGGCAAACTGTTGGATTAACCGGCCATTGGCGAGATCCCAAACGGAAAGCCATTGGTGAAAACTGAGTATTAATAACCGTTGATCGGGGCTGACAATGCCCTTTTGGGCCGGGGAATCGATTTCCCATAACACTTTCCCCGTTTGCAGATCAAAGAGAGTGGTTCCCCCAGCGGCGATCGCCAGGGCAAGATGGGAGGATAACCCGGTAATGTAACGCACCACTCCCCGGCCTAACCGTTGACTTTGGCGATCGTGGCTCAGATCGGGATGAATAAAAGATCCCCGTAAATGTTCAGCTGTTTGAACCCCTAAGGTTTTTTTGCCATCGTAACCATGGGTATTGCCAACCCCCTCTTGCCACCATTGGCGAATACTAGCGGGACGGTCTTCCCGGCGTAACTGTAAAGCATTGGTTAGTAATTGTTTCCAAGGTGGGATGAGTCCTGCTGGTTGCCAAGGCGTTTCGGCGGTGAGGCGTTGCATGGCCGTGGGGGGCAATTTGCCGGTGATCAGTTGATGGATTACCATGCCCAACTCGAACAAATCCGTTTCAGGGCCAATTTCTCCCCCCGTCATCATTTCCGGCGGTGCATAACTTTCAGTAAACAGACGGGTTTCATTTTGCTTGAGGGTTTTAACCTGCCGCGCCGCCCCAAAATCGATCAATACAATGCGATTAGCGGGGGTCAAAATCATATTTTCTGGTTTTAAGTCCAGATGATAGACCCCGGCTTTGTGAATGGCGGTCAGGGCCTCCACAATTTGCTGCACTAACACTTCCACTTTGGGAATGGGTAATTTATGACCGGGATGGGATTTTAATAAACGGGTTAAGGTTTGCCCATCAATCAGATCCATCACCATATAGGCAGTGCCCCTTTCCTCGAACATGTCGTAAACCCGCACCACGTTGGGTTGATTGAGTTGGGCTAAAATGCGGGCTTCATTGATAAAGCGATTACGACTGCGAGTAAAGTCATCCTGGGCATGTTCTGGGACGATAATTGCTTGGGTTGTCTGATCCCGTAGAGCAAATTCCGTGGGATAAAATTCTTTGATGGCAAAGCGTTCCCCTAATGTGGTGTGGTGGGCGCAATAGGTAATGCCAAAACTGCCCCGACCCAATGCATAGTCTAAGCGGTAGGTATCATTCCGCAGTTGGGTCTGGGGGGGAAGCACATCCCGAAACGAGGTGGGCAGGTGAATTTTACAGCGGGGGCAATGCTCCAAATCTGGGGTTAGGGTTTCATAGTGACAATTAAGACAGCGCATTACAAAGTTAGACGGGGAGGCGGCAGACAGTTTTTCAACAGGGGTATTGGCGAGATGCAGGGGGAGCACAGATCAGGTTAATGCTTAGGCCAATGAAAAGGATGGGGCATTTTTAGGCGGGGGTCAACATTTCCCTACAACCTTGGAGAGTTTGAAGCAAGTGATCTAGATGGGCGGCGGTATGGGTGGCCATGACGGAAAAACGAATCCGACTGCTCGGCACAGTGGGGGGACGAATGGCGGGGGCGAAAATGCCGTGGTGTTGGAGGTAGCTGGATAATTGCAAAGCGTGCTCAGGTCGTTGTACTCCTATCCACAGAATAGGGGAATTTGATGGCGATCGCCGAAGATTTAGTTTTGCTAAGCCTTGGTTCAGAATGGTGATATTGTGCCAAAGTTGCTGGCGTCGTTGGGAATCTTGCTGGATCAGGTCAATGGCGGCGATCGCCGCAGCAGTATCAGCGGGGGAAAGTCCGGTAGTATAAATCCAAGTACTTGCCCGGTTGCGGAGAAAATCAATCAAATTAGCATTACCGGCTACATAACCCCCCAAACTTCCCAGGGCTTTACTGAGGGTTCCGACTTGAATCCAATCGCCGACCGGAAGCTGAAAATGTTCTCGACAGCCCGATCCCGTTGCGCCCAAAACCCCCGTGCCATGGGCATCATCCACCAGCAACATACTTTCAAATTGAGTAGAAATTGTTACTAACTCTGGCAGGGGACAGAGATCGCCATCCATACTAAACACCCCATCAGTCAAGATTAAACAACGTCGATATTGGCTACGGTGTTGATTTAATTTTTGGATGAGATCCGCCATATTCCCATGGTCATAATCGATCGCCGTCGCGCCACTGAGTTGCGCCCCCCGTTTCAAACTGGCATGGTTATATTCATCTCCTAAAATCAAATCTCGTTTGCCAACTAAGGCCATAATCGTGCCCAAATTGGCTAAATAACCCGAACTAAACACGATCGCCGCTTCGGTTTGTTTCCAGTTGGCGATCGCTGTTTCTAGTTGGTCATGTAAAGGCCGATGGCCACTTAATAAGCGAGATCCGGTACTGCCAGTTCCCCAGGTTTGAATGGCATCCCAGGCTGCTTGTTTAAGCACAGGATGGTTGGCTAAGCCTAAATAATCATTGCTGGCAAAATTAATCAGTCGTTGTCCGTCTAGCTCAATTTCTGGCCCCGGCGGACTGGTGATGGCCCTCGGCGATCGATGCCAATGGGCGCGGTGAATGGTTTGTAAAGCCGGATCAAGCCACGCATAGGGGGATTCACTAGAAGACATAGCAGATTACAGTAGGGCAAAATCAGCAACCAAAATTTGCTTAAACAATGGGAAAACCGGGGATAATTTGATCAATCTTCTGCACAATACTCTCAGGGGCTACGCATTTAAATCAAGCCAGAGTCAGCAAAGATTTAAACATAAAGTTATTGTTATTAGCAGCTATGTAGCGCTTCATTGCTAGTTCTTGCCAATTCTAAACTAAGGTTAAGGCTTTTTTATAATGCGAAGGAAAATTTTAACTCTTCTCTGAAGACCTATGACAATGTTGATGGGGTATCATAAGTTTTTAGTGAGCAAAGAAAATGAATGCTAATTATGTATAACAAGACACGCGGAATTTCAAATTCAAGAGCAAAAATTAAATGAAACTTGTTGTTCACAAGGAAGATGATGCTCTCTATTTACGTTTAGATGATTCTGAGATTGTGGAATCTGAAGAAATCAAAGACGGAATTATTTTTGATTACAATGAGACTGGGCAAATAGTGGGAATTGAGGTACTTTATTTAAGTCAGAAAACGGCTAATCCCCTAGACCAAATTCTTTAGGAGTTACGCATTGACAAATCCCATTAAATGTGCGGTTTTAAAAGAAGCTGACAACTCAAGATTAAAACAAAAACCATGCGTAAGTGCTCAAAACCATCAACAGCCAAGTGTAATATCAGCGTGTACACTCTGTTTTTAATGGCAGAGCCAAAGTATGTCA
>Ga0315905_10002457_pt1 | contig 19483 bp, 12 predicted proteins | sample LakEriMetagenome_5_FD_203522 | JGI IMG/M metagenome (GOLD analysis project Ga0315905, IMG submission 203522) | Freshwater fungal communities from buoy surface, Lake Erie, Ohio, United States - Buoy 4 MA121 | ecosystem: Environmental > Aquatic > Freshwater > Lake | place: USA: Lake Erie, Ohio... | reverse complement strand
CTTGGACAAGCCATGGGTAAACACGGCCTGGTAACTGTTAATGGCATTTTGGCTGATCTTGGAATCAGCAGCATGCAGATTGACGACCCAAGTCGCGGGTTTTCATACCGCCGCGAAGGGCCACTCAATATGCGGATGGACGCGTCGAGGGGTGAAAGTGCTAAGGATATTTTGGACCGGATTTCCCCGGAGGACCTTGCCACCGGACTGGAAGAATATGGTGATGTACCTTTGGCCTCTCCTTTTTCAAGAGCACTACTGGCCCAGCACCACGCATCCCCTTTTGAAACGACCACCCAACTGGCAGAATTTTGCCTGAAATGGCACCAGGGCAGCACCACGGGCAAACCCGCCGGCGATTGGAAGTTGCGCCAAGGAAAACAAAAATGGGAAACCCACCCTGCCGCCCGGGTTTTCCAAGCGTTGCGCATTTTGGTCAATCGGGAATTGGCTAACCTGAAACATCTCCTTCGAGTAGTTCCAGATTTACTGGCACCGGGTGGAACGGTAGCCATTTTGAGTTTCCATTCCGGTGAAGACCGTATGGTAAAAGCTGCCTTTGAACAAGGTTTGCGACAAGGCAGGTACAGCGCAATTTCCGATGGGCCCCAACGCGCCGGGTTCGATGAGCGAAACGATAATCCCCGGTCGCGATCTGCCAAACTACGCTGGGCCAAATTGGCAGAGAGCCATCCGGTTGATGCCGGAGATGAGGCGTGATTGTTCTGCTTGCGATCTTGTCGTTTGGACAATCGGTTGAAAAAGCAGAGCATCTTGTTCCCAAGGAGATTCCGGCTACCGCAAAGACCGAATTGGCCAAGAATTGCCTGCAAATTTTGGGCGATGACAAAACCCCTGTGGCTAGAATTTGGCCCTTGGAGTCTTGCCGTGGCAGCGCGGAACCTGAACAGATTGCCAACGGGCTTACTTTGGCGGAGCTGGAGGGGGGCCAAACGATTGGCTGGGTGGAGGTATTGAAACCTCTGAAGGATTTCAGGGCCCGCGAAATTGCGGCTGGAGTTTACTGCCTGCGCTTGGTTGTTCAGCCTACTAGTGATGACCACAATGACACGGCCCCCGGGCCCTATTTCGCCTTGCTGGTTCCGGCCTTGGACGCGGACTGGAAAATGGCTCATAAAATGGAAACTCTGTTTAAACTTGGCACTCAATTATTAGATAAGCACCCAGCGGTTTTGCTGTTCCATCCAAGCGGAAAAGCCATTGGCAACCCGGCCACTGCCATGCCGAAAGTCCTAACCTTGGAAAATGGTTACAAAGCGGTGGTTTGGCCGCAAAAAATCGCCATCGGTAGCCAAGAAGTCTTTTTGGAAATGAGGCTGGTATTGATGGGCCAGTCCCCTGCGGTGAAAACCCCTTAGGAGTCGACCAAAGGCGCACCCGCTGCGAGCCATTCGTCAGCCTGCCAAACCTTGCCGGCAGCCTGCAGTTTTCCGGACGAAAGCCCCGCGAGGCGAACTGCCAACTTGGTCAACGATTGTTGCAAGTTGGTATCGGCATTTCCCCACACAACCAGCACCAACCCTGCGGGGGAGTGACGGATACTAATCATGCCCCCTTCTGCCCCTAGGCGGATTTCCTGAAAAGCCTCGGGCACCGCCTCATCGGGGAAAGCAGGCATGTTGTCGACCATTCGAAGTGGCATACCCATTTCACTGGCCGCTTTTGCCACATCGGCAGGGCCGCTTTCAGGCACCATCAATTGCATTCCCATGAAATCATTACCTCCTAAAGTCTCTTTTCTACAATCTCTTTTTGCGTTCTAGACTAGAATAAAGAAATCGCATCACATGTTATTGGCGGCAGGCCCCATGAACGGTATCAACCCAAACGCAATTCAGGCCTTTCCCTCTTGGGTATTGGTACTGTGCCTTTGGCTTGTTGCCAATTTTGGTTTTGGCCAAACCCCCAAGGGAAATGCTGCCAAAGGATATGAGGCGCTTACCGAAAGAGCCTTTGTTCCTGGTCAATTTCCAAGATCCCAAATCGATAACGCCTGGAAACTTTGGGGGCTTTCGGAGAAGCCGGCAAACTATGGCCAGCTTTTTCGTGAGCGCTATGGATTGTCTGAGGCTCCTTACCCAAACAAAGGGCTGCCTATGGGGTTGAAGGCCAGCCGGATGCCCCTTGGAAGCGATGGAGCGAGCTTGGATTGCCTGACTTGTCATGGTGGCTCTCTTCTGGGCGAATCTTTTCCGGGCCTTGGCAACACCATGCTGGATTTGCAGGCGATATTTGAGGAGCTTTCGACCAAGGGCACCAAGCCGATTCGCACCCCTTACACCTTCAGTAATACTCGCGGGACCAATGAAGCTGGTGCTACCGCGGTTTATCTTGGTGGTCTTAGAAACCCCGACCTTTCGCCTAGGCTGCCTTGGCGAAATTTGGGGCTGCATGATGATCTTTGCGAGGATGTGCCTGCATGGTGGCATTTGAAGCGGAAGAAAACCATGTACGCCACCGCTGAGGCTGAAGCGGCTAGCGTGCGGTCGATCATGCAGTTCATGATGCACCCCTTTAACCTGACGAGCGCCTTTAACAGAGAGGAGAATACCTTTAGGGATATTCAGGCATGGATCCTGTCGGTTGAAGCCCCCAAGTGGCCGTGGGGACTGGATAGTGGGAAAGTGATCCGTGGCGAGCTGGTTTTCAGAGAAAATTGCAGCCGATGTCACGGAACCAAAGACCATTACCCAAACAAGGTTATCCCCTTGGATGAGATCGGGACCGACAAGACCCGGTATGCGGGAATTGAACCCGCATTTGGCGAATTTTACAACCAAAGCTGGTTTTCCAAGGAGCGCAATGGTTGGTTTGGCGACGGTTACAAGTCCCAGCGATCCGGTGGATACCAAGCCCCACCCTTGGACGGAATCTGGGCCACCGCCCCCTACCTTCACAATGGCTCTATCCCAACCCTTGAACACTTGCTGAACTCCAAAACCAGGCCTTCCGTTTTCACCAGAACTTTCCGGACCAACGAGGCTGATTACGACCGGGTGAAGGTGGGATGGAAAACGATATCCCCTGCCGAAGGCATTACCGGCTCGGCCCTCGAGGCCCGAAAGATTTACGACACTGGAAAATCTGGAAGGGGAAACCAAGGCCATACCTTCGGGGATGCGCTAACACCCGCAGCACGGGGCGATCTTATTGAATTCCTCAAATCGCTTTGACCGGGTTGGAAGCAAAAATACGATAATCCAAATCGGGAAATGGGTTATTGAGCGACTCGATACACGCCAAGGCGTTGACATCGATTTCATTGTCTTTAATTGACGATTCAAAGGTCAGGAAGTTGAGAGTGTGGTCACGGATGCGTTTGGCGGCATACTCAGCGTGTGCGCCGGTGGTCAGGATGAATGACCAGTCGCTGGATTGGAGCAGCAGGCATTCGCGGGCAGCCTGGTTCAGCGCCCGGCGGACCAGAGGTGTCGGGTCGGGATAGGCCTCGGCAAGCGCATTCATGCGATCGGCCACCGCGTGAAGATGGGGATAGATCCAGTCGTTGTTGCCATTGAGCCAAAACGAGCAATAGCCCCCCTCCCCCCAGGTGGAGTAAGCGGGCAGGGACGGTTGCGTGTCGGGGAATATCTGCAGATATTCGGGAATGGTGACGGGCTGTAGGGCCTCTGGGTGGGATGCGCTCAAACGAAAAACCTGATCCAACCACATTGGCCCCTCGTGCCACCAATGGCCGAACAGTTCAGCATCGTAAGGTGCTGTGATCAGGGCGGGTTTACCGTGGAGTGATTCGGCTAAAAAACCTGCCTGGTTTTGGCGATTTTTGACAAAGTGCTCGGCGTGCTCGCGCACTTTTGAGGCGGCCAAGACAGGGTCGTAGGGGAGTTTCTTATCTCCGGGGCCAGTGATGCGGTGGTATTTGATACCTAGCATGCCACGGGCCCCATTCCCCACGAGGTATGGTTTGAGATAATCGAGATCGAGGTCGAACCCGACATCGCGATAGAAGTCGCGGTAGGCAGGGTCACCCGGATAGCCTTCCATGCGACTCCAAACCTGGCGGGAGGATTCCAGATCCCTTGCGGCTACAACCAGGCCGCTTTCGGGGCAGCGCAAGGGAGCGTAGACCCCTTGGCTTGGCAGGGGGTTTGCCATGAGGACACCATGGGTGTCCAAAAAGACAAAACCCACGCCGCAATCTGCCAAGATGCGATCCATTCCCGGAGCAAAGCCGCACTCAGGCAACCACATACCGCGCGGGCGGCACCCGAAATGGCGCTCATGTTCGCGACAACCTTGCTCGATTTGAGCGTGAACGGAGGTTGGCTGGGCCATGAGTGTGGGCAGTAGGGCATGTGTTGCGGCACAGCCGATGAGTTCGAGATTTCCCGTTTTCTTGTGACGAAGGAGACCGTTCAACGGGTTGCGATCCCACGCCAGGTAGGTTTCCTGGGCTTTGGTGAACTGCTCGAGATGCAGGATGGCCAGAGGATGGAATTCTGGCTCCCAACGGGTTCTCTCGACCTCTCGGCTGGCCAATTCAGAGAGCTTGGCCAAGCGTTCTTGGTAGCGGTCTTGCAAGAGCGGGTCGGCGAGCATGCCGGCCAGAGTGGGGGTGACCGACATGGTCAGGCGGAAAGGTACTTGGTCACGAGCTAGGCCATCGAGCATTTGGATGATGGGGAGGTAAGTCTCGGAGATGGCCTCGAAGAGCCATTGTTCCTCGAGAAATTCAGGATATTCCGGATGCCTAACATATGGCAAGTGGGCATGAAGTACCAGATTGAGGTAACCGAGGGGCATTCCGATTGATTCCGAGGAGAGAACTAGAGGCGACTTTCATGTTCCGCTGTGACAGGTCGTAGCGCAAGTGTTATGGGCAGTTTGAATTGGTTTTCAAGAAAGTTTCATCGCCATTTTCCGCGCCAGAGGGTTTTCATGGATTTTGGCTTGGAAACCAACAGATTTTCCAACACCTTTTCAAGGGTTGATGCCGAATCAGTTGCCATTGAGACCATATCCGCATAGTGACCTGGAGCCAAAGCGCCTGCTTTGCCTTTCCAGCCCAGAACTGCCGCACCATTGATTGTGCACATTTCAAGAATTTTGGCTGGTGGAATGTCGGGATGCATTTGAAACAGGGTGGAAGCCTCCGCAAGGATGTCGAGATCTGGATTGCATGCCTCACCATCGGTGCCTAGGGCGATGGGAATGCCGGCGCGAATCCACTCAAGCAACGGAAATAGCTCCCGCCCGAACCAATCGTGAGTTCTTGGACAATGAATGAGCGTGACATTTGGCCCCAAGCTGGAGGCAGATTCCAAAGGCAGGTAGTTGGCATGGACCAATCCAACAGGCTGGGTGGAGCTCTGGGATGCCAGCAAGCGCAGCACATCGTTTACGCCTTGGGGCATGTTTTCAGTTGGCAGCAATTTCAGGTCATGCAGCATTTTGGCCAGCGGCCCGGAACCATGCGTTATTAGCGCGATTTCCTCAAACGATTCGGCAAGGTGGGTTTGGACCGGCACCGATAGGGATTGGGCCCAGGCGTACAAATCGCGTCGAGTACTGTACGGAGCGTGGGGACTGATTGCGGGTAGGACATTTGCCAAAGACTGGCTTGAAAGCCAGTTTGCCGCAGCGGATCTGGTTTGATTGGCCCTTTCGAGATTCAGGCCGAGAATCTCATGGTAGACCGTAGCTGCCACCGACTCGGAGGCAATCACCTGGCTACTGGCACCATTGGAGCTGATGTCTCCCAGAAGGGTTACGCCGTGAGCCATGGACTGGCGCACGCCTTTGCGGATTGCCATGAGTCGCTGCTCGGGGGTTTCACGCAAGCGATGCTGGATAACTTGGGTGATCCAGTCTGCAAAAGTGGGGGGCGGGTTGACTGGCCTTGGAAAACCTGTGAGATCGAGATGGGTGTGAGCATTGACCAAGCCGGGGATGAGTATTGAATCGCCCAGATCGTGGGTAGCCGGGCCCCCCTGACGGACGGCGACAATGGTGTCGCCGGCGATTTCGATGACGCCGTTTTCTACCGGTGGTGTGAGGACTGGCAGCACCCAGCGTGCTTTCAGGCTCCAGGCCGGAGCATCCATGCGGGCAACTCCTGCCCCTGGCGGCGCAGCGGCTCAATCGCGCCAACGGCCAGGGTAATGACATCGTATCGTTGTTCGACCTCGCCAGAAGCCATCCATGGCCCCAGATGGGGATGCGTGATGGTCGGCGCGCCGCCAGGCATGAGGGTGAGATCCGCCATACCAGTTTCATCGGCAAGACTGATGAATTGCATCGGTTTTCCCTGAACGGTGTGGGTATTGCGACTGGCAGACATCAGGCCAACCACGGTGACACGCTGGCCGACACGGTCGCGCAGTGTGGCCATGGGGGTGATGGGGTAGCCCTTTGGGCCCTGAGTGGGAACACAGGAGGCGAACAAACGGGGCAGCGGGAGTCGGGTGGAAAGGCCCAGCAACTGAAATTCGTCGCGTGTGCGGGCTAGGGGCGCAGGTGGCGGCGGACGCCAGGGTGGGGCCAACTCGGTGGGAAAAATCTCGGGGGAATCGGGACGCATGCGGGCGCGATCTTGCCAAGAGGCTTGGAGCATGATGGCGTGGTGGGAAGGATCGAACAACTCGAGCGCGCTAGCAGCGGCGAGTAGGCCCAAGGCTTGGGGGCCGGGCGAGACACGGCAACGCAGATCGGCCAGGGTGTCGAATTGGCCGTGCTGGGCTCGGTGGTCGAGCAAACGGCGCATGGTAGCCCCATCGAGCCCGGCGATACGGGAAAGTCCGACCCGTATGCCATCGGGCTCGAGTTGGAAGCCCTCGGCGGATCGGTTGACACAGGGGGGAAGGATGGAGATGCCATCGCGGCGGGCAGCCTCGGTGTAAACCCAGGTGGGGTACATGCCTTGGTTGTTGTTGAGAACGGCCGTCCAGAAAGGCCGGGGATGGTTTGCCTTGAGCCAAGCCGAGCGCCAGGCGATGAGGCCATAGCTGACGGCGTGGCTTTTGCAGAAAGAGTACTGGTTGAACCGTTCGAGCAAGACCCAAAGTTCGGCCAATTCGGCGGAGTTCATGGGTGCGCCGCGGGCCAGACGCAGGAATTCTTCACGCAAGGCGTTGGCAGCGACGGGATCGTGACAACGGGCAACGCGTTTGCGGAAGGCATCGGCTTGGGGGGCAGGCAGGCCCATGACCCCTTGGATGACACGCAGGGAGTCATCTTCAAAGACCATGATGCCGTGGGTGGCAGGCAGTAGCCGCCTTAAAAATTCGGGGATCGTCTCGGCCGGGTCGAGCCCCAAGCGGAGGCGGGCGAAGCGATCTTTCATGCCTAGACCGCCTGCGGCGGGGCGGACCAAGGCAAGCGACTCGATGACCGACTCGACACTAGCGGCCCGCATTTGCACCAGCAGGTGGCGCATTGCGGGTGATTCGAGTTGAACCACGCCCAGCGTGTCGCCTTGGCGGACCAAGTTGATGGTGGCGACATCTGTGGCATCTGGATCGGCCAGGGCGGGCAGGCGGTGCCCTTGGCTTGCCACCAACTGGGAAGCCTCGTCGATGGCCCCCAAGGCGCGATTACCCAACAGATCAATCTTGACCAGGCCGAGGCTTTCGACGTCGTCTTTGTCGAGCTGGGTCATCCAGTAGCCCATGGGGGAACGGATGACCGGCACATGGTCGCGTGCCGGGCCGATGGTGATGACGATGCCACCGGGGTGCAGGGACTGGTGTCGCGGTCTACCCACCAGGAGGCGGGCGGCTTGGAGGAGGCGGGGCCAGCGGTCGGGCTCGAGTGGGAAGAGGCGGGGAGGCGGAACTGGCTTGTCGGAATCGACCACCTGCTCGGCCCGAGCGGGCAAAGCGCTTTCAAAGGCCGAGACTTGGGTATCGGACAAGCCGTGCAGCTTGCATGCCTCGCGGAAGGCGGAACGGGGCTGGAGCAATTGGTGCGAGGCGATGCGCACGCAACGGTCTTCGCCGAAGCGGCTGATGGCCCAGTCGATCGCTTCGTCACGGACTTTCCAGTCGAAATCGAGATCGATATCGGGATAGTCAACCCTCCCTTCGTGCAAGAATCGGGCCAGAGGCAGGTCGAAACGCAGCGGATCAACATCGGTGATGCCCAACAGGTAGCAGACCAGCGAGTTGCCGGCGGAACCGCGCAGCGCCAGGGTGTGACCGGCACTGCGGGCGTGACGCGCGATGGACTGTACGAGCAGGAAATAATCTTCCAGCCCGCGCTTGGCGATGAGAACGAACTCTTCGGCCAGCCTGCGCCAGGCATGGGGCTGGCCTTCGAGCCCGCGCATGCGAAGGCCGCGCTCGCAACGACGCTTGAGCAGACCGGGCGCATCGAGCCCAGCGCGCAGTTTGGCACGCGGCAGATGCGGCCCGGTGGGCAGCAGATCGACCACCGCGCGCTCTGCCACCGTTTGGGCACCGGCGAGAGCGTTTGGGAGGTCGCGGAAACGGCGGCACATCTCGGGCCAATCGGCCAAGTGGTGGGCGGAAGACCAACTTAGCCGCTGGGGCAGTGCGTCGAGCAGCAAACCGCGGGCAATGGCCTGGCAATGGCGGTAGGCCTGGTACTCATTTGCAGAAGCCAAAACCGCACCACTGGAGGCGGCCAGTGGCAGGTTGAGGCTGTGGGCCATCTCGATGAGCCGGCGCTCCTCACCCGGAGGCAGGCAATCGGGGGCAGGTCGCACCACCAAGCCCCAAACACGCCCGTGGTGCGCACGGGCGAGCATTTCGAGAGGAGCGGCCCACGGGACCAGGATTAGCAATTGGGACGCATCTTCCAAAAGCCAAGACCACAACTGAGAGGCTGGCACCTCTTTACCTTTTGTGCCACTGGCCAAGCCCCCCGCACTATTTGCCCTCTCTTCCTCTGCTTTAAGGCCTTGCCCCTGCTTCTGCCCTTGCCCCTGTGACGGGCCAGGCGTGTGCCCATGCTCACAAGCCCGGGTAACCAAACGGCACAACTGAGCCCATGCCGCTTTTTCAGCGGGCAAAACCACGCACCAGGCATCGGCTAGCCTGAGAGTGACCCCCACCAAAGGCCTGATCCCGGCCTGATGGCCCAGTTTTTGGAACTCGACCGCGCCACAGAGGCTGTTGACATCGGTGAGTGCCAAGGTGTGCAACTTGCAACGGGCCGCCGCTGCGACCAGGCCCGCCGGGCTGGCAGTCCCCTCGAGAAAAGACCACCAGGAATGCGCCTGCACTGCAACCACCACGCCTGCCGCCCTCCTATTTAACTATACGCCTGTACACTATTGCTTGGCAAGTCGCTGGCGAGATTCCAGCAATAATTTTTTGAGGGAAGATTCTGTTGATTGGGGCTGTGGCTTTGAGAGATGGAGGTAAAGCAGGGGAAACTTATCAGATTTGATAGAAAAGAAGATTTTTCTGAGCCACAGAGCCGTGCCTTGGCCTCTGTGAACAGTTTTTAGCCGAAGAAAATGGTTTGCGACCTTCAATTAGCCCAGCATGGCTTTAAAATGCAGGTAGGGAACTTGAACAAGTGCTGATTCAATATTCGGACAAATCTTAATTCAACACTGCGAGAGGCAATATCTCATCATGTCTTGCATTTTGATTCAAAACGGCTGCGTAATTGATCCAGCCACCGGCCATGACGGGGTGGCCAAACTTTGGATTGAAAACGGCACCATCGCGGCAATTGGCGGGGCTGACCGGGCGGCAACCGAGACGATCGACGCCCGGGGCAAGTTGGTGGTTCCCGGCCTGATTGACATGCATGTGCACCTACGGGAGCCGGGCCGGGAGGAGGACGAAACGATCGCTACTGGTTGTGCTGCTGCGATAGCTGGTGGTGTGACCAGCGTGGCTTGCATGCCCAACACCGAGCCGCCCCTGGACTGCCAGTCGGCCGCGGAATTCGTAATTCAGCAGGCTAAGCGGGCTGGCCTGGCGAATGTGTTCCCAGTGGGCTGCCTGACCAAGGGCAAGCAGGGGAATGATTTATCGGAGATGGGCGGACTGGTGCAAGGTGGCGCGGTGGCCTTCACAGATGATGGCACCCCGGTGACTGATTCGGAAGTGATGCGCCGGGCCATGGAATACGCACGGGGGCTGGGCAAAACGGTGCTGAGCCACAGCGAAGATTTGGCGCTGACCCGGGGCGCGGTGATGCATGAGGGAACGGAATCGCTGAAACTGGGGCTGAAGGGTTACCCTGCAGCGGCAGAAGAGATCATGATTTACCGCGAAATTGCGTTGGCGGAAATCACGGGGGCACGGCTGCACATTTTGCATGTTTCGAGCGCGCGGGGCGTGGAGCTGATTCGCTGGGCGCGGGAAAAGGGGCTAGCGGTCACGGGGGAGGCCAGCCCGCACCATCTGCTTTTGAATGACAGACATCTGCGCGGGTTTGACACCAATTACAAGATGTCGCCCCCATTGCGCGATAAAAAAGACAGCGAAGCACTGATTCAGGGGTTGAAGGATGGCGTGATCACAGTGCTGGCCACCGACCATGCGCCGCACTCGATTGAAAAAAAGATGCGGGAGATAGATCAGGCCCCGAACGGGATCATTGGCCTGGAAACCTTTTTGCCTACCTGTGTGAAGGCATTGATTGAGCCGGGCCACCTGAGCTGGTCGCAGATGATCGCGATGATGACACTTCAACCGGCTCAGGTGCTGGGCATTGACCGGGGCACCTTGAAGGTAGGCGCACCCGCGGATGTGACAATCATTGACCCGGAGCGGGAATGGACCATCGATGTGAACAAGTTCCGTTCAAAGAGCCGTAACTGCCCGTTTGGTGGATGGAAGGTGAAGGGATTGGCGGAGCAGGTGATCGTTGGCGGCAGGATTCTGCAGCGGAGTAGTCCGCTGGTTTGATGGGACTTTCCAGGGTAGGACAAAACCTTTTGCCAAAGCCCTACCGAAAAACAATTACACCATCTCTTATATGTCATTTTCAGAAATTGCAATTTATGGCACACACCCTTGCCACTGTCGGTTGGCACCTGTAATTTATGTGTTGGATTGGTCCCCGGGCTTGTGGTCTGGGGTGAAAAGGGAAGACGGTGTGAATCCGTCGCGGGGCCGCCGCTGTAACCGGTAGATGGGCATTTCATGCGGATTTATCCGCGCCACTGGGCAGGAAGCCCGGGAAGGCACGAGATGCACGGGTTGGCTTGAACTAGCCAACCCAACCAACCGGAAGCCAGAAGACCTGCCAGTCTGTTCTATTTTCCAGGGTCGCCCCGGCACCGGGTGGCATGGGACTGAGTGCTCAAGGTTTGCCTTGGGCGCTTCTCCCTGCACTTTGGTCGCCTTGACCCTGCCGAATCGCCCGGAACCGGCGATTGAGGGTTGGCGCATGACTGATCGCAGTGATTGCAGGAAATGGAGAAGCAGGGGCTTCACGCTGATTGAATTGCTGGTGGTGATTGCCATTATTGCAGTTTTGGTTGGCCTTTTAGTGCCGGCGGTGCAGAAGGTGCGGGAAGCGGCCAACCGAATCCAGTGCGCGAATAATGTTAAGCAGTTGGGCTTGGCAGTAGCTAATTATGAAACGGCCCACATGAAGCTGCCTGCCAGCTTCACCACGCCTAATCCATCTTCTTGGCCTTACACGACTACTTATTGGTTTGGGTCGGTAGACCCAGCAAGCCAGGTGAACCCGCTGGAAGGTTCCCTCTCTCCTTATTACGAAGCCAATAACAAGGTTTTACAGTGCCCAAGCTTGCCCGTAGGGCAATTGACCAAGCTTTATAATGGCCTAACTGGGGGATATGGCTATAACCGATGTTTGGGGACAACTTACTGGGTTTCCCCCAATTGGAATATCCCGCGATTTATCACCCGGCGGATGGCGGATTTTCAGGAAACGAGCGGTACTTTTGTATTTTGCGATTCAGCCCTGATCAGTACTTGGCCTAAAGCTAACGCTCAAGAATCTTTTGCTCTTGCCTCGCCCTACACCACTGAAGCCGGTAGCGCCCAGCCGACTACGCATTTCAGGCACGCTTCAGGTCAGGCTAATGTGGTTTTTCTGGACGGTCATGTGGAAGTGCGGTCGGAAATTGCCTTTCCGCAGCCGGCTTCGTGGGGCGCAGAAGCCTCAGCGTTGCGGCAAAACCTGAAAATCGGGTACCTTTCTGCCAGCAATGTTCCATACGATGGTAAGAAGGGCGGCCAGGAACCGTAAGGCGGTTTTGCCAGCCCTATTCGAGGGAGAGCAATGTCCGCTGGCGTTCCACGTTATCGCTCGATGCTTAAATCGAAAATTCACCGAGCCCGGGTAACCCATGCCAATGTGGATTACGAGGGAAGTGTGTCGATTGATCCGCAACTTTTAAAAGCTGCGGACATATTGCCTGGTGAAGAAGTTCATGTGTGGAATGTGACCCGGGGCACCCGCTTTTGCACTTATGCAATTGAAGGGCCGTCTGGAATTGGCGAAATAAGCGTGAATGGGGCGGCGGCCCATTTAGCCAAGCCGGATGACCGCATTATTGTTGCAACCTTCCAGTGGATTGATGACCAACTTGCCCGCAGCCATCAACCGATTGTGATTTTTGTGGATGATCAAAACCGGATCAAACACCAAGGACCCGAGGTTGCTGGCCCTGCCATTCGGAAGGCATGAAATCCAAATCATTTTCAAATTGATTGCATCTTGATTTGATTGCGGCTATGAGTTGGCCGGAGATGGTTGTTTTGAAAGAATAAAGAATCGAGCAGACTGGAGTCGAACCCGTGGCCTCAGCATTGCGAACGCTGCGCTCGACCAACTTAGCTACAGCCCCTAGAAAAGTAACTATACTATTTAAGACCTGCTTTTTCCAGAAGTTTTACTGGACCTATGGGGTTATTTATTTTTTTGGCTGGATGACGCCCGAGAATTCGCGGCTGCGGAGGCGGTCGGCGCATTCCTCGGCACGGCGGGGGTTTTTGAGTTGGGAATCATATAGGGTGGTCAAAAACTGCAAGGACTCGGCAACATCGGCCTTTTCCTGGGGGAATTGGGCTTCAACCCGCACCAATTGCCACAAAGCCTCCTCGGGTTTCATTTGAGCCAGCAGGTATTTACCCAACACAACGAGACACCCGGAAATGAGTGCCGGGTCAGCCTGACCTGGGCCTGGTTCCACCAAGAGTGACAGAGTGGCCAATGCCATGCGGGCTTGTTTAAACTTTGCCGCATCGAAGGGGCCCTCCACCGTGCGGGCCACGGCCAGCAGGGCGGCTTTCGCGGGGTCACGCGAGGCGGATGGCACAAGCTCGATTGCCATTTGGCTAGCCTTGCCCTCGCGAATTTTCGCCAAGACTATGCGGTTTGCAATTTTTGCGGTGGCATCGGCAGGCAGCCCGGGAATCTTGGCCCAGCGTTCCAAGGTGGGCAAATTATTTTGGCCAATCAACTGCTGCTGCTCGGCCAGTAGACGCAGGGCCTGAACCTCCTCCCACCCACCGCGGGTAGCAGTGGCGGCACGGTCGAGGAGCGAAAGTGCCTCGGCTTCCTTGTTATTCGCCTTGGCCTCGGCATAGCGGGACAAGGCAACCTGCCAGGCAGCATAACGGGCAACCGGGATGGCACTACCAGCCTTATCAGCCAATTTGTCAGCGGCATCACGGGCTTGTTTGAGTTTTTCGGCCATTTGTGGGCCTGAAGCAACCATGGCCTGATTGATGCGGTCGGTAGCGGCACGGAAATCAACGCTAAGGATGTCGGGGTGTTTGTATTGAACCATCACAATATCGTTTGCGGGAACAAGCACTACTTTTTCCCGTGTTTTAATCTGGATACCGGCAGGGCCCTCTCCTTCGATCAGGCCCTGTAGGTCTTGCTCGGCGGTGCCCCTGCCTTTTGGAGCGTAGCGAACCACATCTTGAGCATGAGCAAATGAAGCAAGCAAAACGGAAACAAGGAGGCAGGGCAGAACCCTAGTGAGCAAGATGGCATATGAGGAAGGCATGGTCATTTCCCCTTTCTAAATTTGGCGCAGTTTTCGCGAAATTCGGGGCTGGATTGGGTCAGTTCAGACAGGCGGCGCAGCCACTGGGGAGGAGCCTCGGCAAACCAGGGACGCTTTTCCAAATCCACCATCAACATGGCTGCTCGCGTGGCAGACTGGGAATCTTTGTTGGCGCTAGCATAACCTTCGAAGGCAATGATCTGCAGGGCAGCCACCTCGGTGTAGCGATCGACATAGGTTTTTTCGGCGGGGCTAGGTTTTTCACCAATTGAGTTGACCTTGGTTTCCAATTGATCGAAAACGGGTTTAGCCTTGCGGGTGGCCTGACCAAATTTCTTTTCGGCTATCAAGACTTGCAAATCTTCGAGAGCCAGATCGAGATTGCGGGCACCCCAGGCACCGGTGGCCATAGCCTTGGTTAGGTGGGCGCGCTCCAACTCAAGCTGTCGGGTTAGGCGAAGGAGACGGAGATAAATAATCGCAAGGAGTTGTTTGTCTTTGGCTCCAGCCAAAGCGGCGGGGTCATCCACCAAAGGTTTGACCAATGGCTCGACCAACTTGAGGGCTGTTTCAAAATCTTTTGCCCCGTTCTTTCGGGCTGAACCAACGGCTTCGTGCGCGCCAGCAAGCATACGCTTGGTGGCATCGCCTAAAATCATGGATTCAGGAACTTTGGCCAGCAAATCAGCCAACCGGTCAGCCATGGCCTCGGTCTCTTCAGGACTGGAGGAGATGGGGGGAGCCAAAACCCTGCGCGTGGTTGAAAGCAAAAGACGGGCCAAATTTTGCGCATCATCTTCATGGGGTGGCTTTCCGGCCAAGTCGGTAGCGGTGGACACCACCCTTGCTGCCATTTCTGGACGGTTGGCCTGAAGGGCGGCGATTAGCGCGCGCTCGAAAAAAGCAGCCACTGTGGGCTTGGCGTTGAAACCATTCTTGGCCTTGGCCAGGCGGGTCAGTCCGAGATCGAGCACATCAGCTTGGCCGGCAGGGTCCTTGATGGCGGTGGCTCTTGTCATGGTGAGAAGAAGGACATAAAGGTCGGCACGCTGGAAGAGAGCCCCATAGACATTGAGGGTATCGTCATCGAGCCTTGCGCGAATGGTATCGAGTTCGTTTAAAACACCTGAAAGAGACTGAAAATCTTTTGCAGTGTAGTATTCGCCCGCCAACCTGAGGCGAGACTGGAGGTAGTTATCCGTAAGGGAGCGATCGGAAACATCGGTCAGTGTTGGAATCTGCCGGAGGAGTGCCACCGCTTTTGCAACCTCAGCCGCGCGGGCGGCAGGGTCGGCCGATTTACCTTCGGCTTGCTGGTAAATGACCAAGGCGGATTGCATCAGGGCCAAGGGGCGGAGGCGTGAATCGGGACGAACTTGAGCTAACAAAGCGAGAGCTTCGGGGTATTTAGCGGAGCGGACGCGGGCCAGGCCAAGCTGATACCTGCAAGTGTTGGCCAATTCCTCCTCGGGCCAGCGGGTGGCGAGGTATTCGGCAAAACGGATCATCGATGCGGTGGCATCGGCCAGACTTTTTTGGGCAGTTTGGCGATCTTTAGCTTCAACTTTTTGACCGCCTTTCTCCATGCCATCGAGACCAGCAATTTTGCGACGGGCATCATCCATGACGGCAAGATGGCTTTGCAAAGCCACGGCACCGGCCATGATGGCCTGCGACGGTCGCGGATCGTTACGGGCAAACTCTTCGCCCTCAGTTATGGCTTCACCGTGCAGGCCAAGTGTATTGGCAAGAAAAACGCGGGTGTATTTTGTCTGGTTGAGTTCTTCGGGCAGAGCTTTGTCCTTGGGTTGAGCGGCGGAATCGAACTTTATACCTTTGCGCAGGGCATCCAAGGCGATTTCTTGGTGTTTGCGCTCGGCCGCTTGGCGCATGGTGGAGTCTTTGGCCTCGGCAACCTCTTCGGCCATTCGAACCAGTTCGAATTGGGCACGGGCGAGGCAATCGTCGAAGGTTTTGAGGTCTTCCAGCTTGCGGTTGAAAACGCCCTGCTCCTGCAGGATGGCGATTTTCAAGCGGCGGGCCTTTTCGGTGTATTCGTTGTCGCCACGCTCGATATCGCGGACCAGGCGACGGATTTGGGCATAGCGATCGTCCCTTAGCCTTTGGTTGGCGGGTGTTTTGGCCACCTTGCGCAATTGGGCCACGATGGCCTCAGCCACGAGCATGCGTACGGCGCTGGCTTCGGGACTGGTGGCATAGCGTTTGTAATCTGAAAGCCAGGCGAATCCCAAATCTTCGACAACCTGTTCGGGGGAACGGGGGCCACGCTCGGTAGGGTCGAAGCCATCCCAGAGGAGTACCTCCATGTTGAAGACACGGGCTAGGCGGCGAGACTCGGCTTTGTCGGCACCCATTGCCACCAAAAGCGGGCGCAATTCGGCCCGAGCTTTTTGTGGTTCACCATTTTCGCGCAGCAATAAACCTAAATAGGCGCTGGCAAGAGAAGAGAATGGGTTGGAATCGCCCGCTGATTTTAACTCACTTAGAAGCTCTTGGGCCTTTTTCACCTCCACCAAACGCTGGTCGGCTTCACGCTTGGGATTGCAGGTTCGGGCTGAATCGAAATAGCTGAGAGCCACTTCCAAATCGGCACGGTCCAGCAAGGGCCCAAGACGCTCGGCCACCCAAGGATCTGCGTTTTGAGCCTTCAGGGCAGAACGGGCGACAGCAACGGCATCGGCCAACTTTTTACCGGCATCTGCCAACGCCTTGCGAGCTTTGAGCTTTTCGGCTTGGGCGGCAGCATTGTCGGGGGGCAAAGGCACCAGGGGCAAGACACGGGCCAGCATGGCATGGGCCAGTTGCATTTCGACACGGGCCAACCAGACCCTAGCTTCGGCCATTTGGCTGGCATCGGCTTTGCTTGCAAGCACTTTTTCCAGGGATTGGCGAGCTTGGCGGCGTTGGCGTTCGCGGTAGATGGGATCGGGCTCGAGGGCGGCCTGATCGACCAAGGTTCGAGCCTGCTCGAAAGCGAGCAGATTAGCCTTGAGCGGATGCTCTTTAACCAATTTTTCCAACAGGGCGATGGCGGTATCGAAATCGCGAGAATCGCGCAGTTTGCGAACCAGGGCCAAATCCCAATCGAAAAGGGCATCGCCAGAGGTGGAAGGCTCTTGGGCCGTGGCAGGGCATGGAAATAGAAACTGCAAACCCAGTAAACTGGAAAAAAAGAGACTGATTGGAAATCTGGCAATTTTTATGGCCATGACCTACACCGCCCTTCGTCTCATCATGCGGAAAAAGCATTGATTGCTTGTGCCAAATTTAAAACCGACCGGCTCGGGGCGAAGACCGGATTTAATTACTTTTGATCTGGTGCTAGTAATCTTCCCAAACGGGTAAAATAGCTGGTTGAATTTGTGGCTGAATCGCCCGATTTGGCAGGTTCGGCATCGCGACGGGCGGCGGAGCGGGCAGTCCAGGCACGATCTTCAGCCAACAATGGGGGAAGCTCGCCACCCTGCTTGAGGTTTTGGCGTTTGGCAATGAGCAGAATCTCGCCCCGCATTTCAGCCTCGATTGATCCTGAGGCGGCAGAAACCAAGGGTTGGGCCAAACTTGCAATATTGGCGGCAGTCCAGTTTGCTTCTTCACCCACTCTGGCCAATTTGAGCAGGGTGAAAGCCAGTAGAGGTTTGGTGCCTGCCACCTGCACGGCCATTTCCAAAACCTCTTTAGGGTCTTTGGCAGGTGGTTCTTGGCCTAGCACCACGGCCACCTTGGCCCGCAAGCGGTCAACCTGATCACCATCGGATCGGGCGGCAATGGTGGCCGCCTCGGCATCATTGCCGGACAAAGCTTTGCCCCATGCGAGGCCCCAGAGTTCGGAATCGTGTTTAGCCTCGTTCCAGTTGGCGCCGGGGGGGTAGCTTTCGCCCGAGCCGACCACCAAGGCAACACCTGATTCGGGAATAATGGCTTTTACATCGAGCTTTTTAGCCACTTCTTGAGCTAGAGTCTTGGCGAGGGCCAGGGCCTCTTGATTTGAGTTCTTTTTTCCATCCCGGAGCATGACCAGACCCGCAAGGCTTAGGCCCTCGACTGGCATGTTCATGCGTTCGCGATTTCGATTTTCTTGGTTAACGGGGAGGCCGCCGAAGATTTGGCGGGCGAGTGCCGCTGCCCGGGCAGCTTGGCCATCTTTGACCAGAGCTTTGCAGACCTGCTGCCAAGCATCGAGCTGGAGCTCTGGATCAGCAATTCGGCTCATGGATTCGCGGACTAGGCGGTGGCCATCATCGGATGGTAGCCTTTTGGTATCGGTTCCCTTTTGCTTGTCGTTGACACGCATGGCAATGGAAGTAGCCAACTGGCCGAGAACCATGTCTTTTGCAGGGGAAGAGGGGGCATCTTGGGCTGAACGAAGGGCCATGGAGTAGTGCTTCAACGCTTTATCGGCTTGGGGATCGGTAGTGGCACCCAACAATGCATCGGCCCCGGCTATTTCGAGACAGGCAACCAGAAGCTTGTTTTTGTTAAATTCGGGATCTTTAGCCCCTTCTATGAGCAAATTCTCGACGGCCTGAACCTCGAGCTTGGCAGCCCGCTTGGTCATGAAAGTCATGGCGACTAGACCAGCTACCAGCAACAGCAAGGCAAAAAGGCCGTAGGTTTTGAGCCTTGTGGCCAAGGGCACTTTTTTAACTGGGCGAATCGGGAGGGCATTTGCCTCTTCCAACGCCTCGCGGCTCACACCCTTTGAGCCGGCGCCGTCCCAGGCCCCTTCCGGGCCTTTTTCGACATCGAGTTTGATGGCTGAGGCCATTTTGCTTTTGGCACGCCAATCGGAAGCCTCGGGAATTTTGGGGACTGGCACTTGGACAATGCGACTGCAGGAGGGGCATGGCTGCCTTTTGCCAGCAAATTCCGATGCAACTTCGATGGGTTCGGAACAAAAGGCGCATTCGAATTTGATAATGGTTTCACGGGCGGCATCTCGGGCACGCCGCTCTTCGGCGAGCATGTCCTCGACTGCGGAATTGACGGATGGCGGTTTGGCTTGTGTGTCTGGCTTGGAGGCGGCTTCTACAGCGGCACGCTGGACGGCATTTTGTAGTGCATCGGGGGCGGGTGCCGCAGGAACCAGGCCTACTGTTTTGCATGAAGGGCAGGCAACGCGTTTACCTGCCAGGCTATCGGGAGCCTTGAAGCTTTTAGCGCAGGATGAGCAAGTGAATTGTGCCATGCCCGGGTCTCCTTTTTTTCGGGCTTAGGCGGATCAGCTAGCCGCCCTGCTAAATTATTCGCCCTGCCAGGGCCGAATCACTTTGTCATGGGTAGGCGGTGACGCTGCTGGGGCCCGAATTCGACTCTTTTTTCAGCCACTAGCCGGCCATGCTGGGCCTCTTCGGTTTCCCAGATAGCGACTTCCTCGAGTAGGGCGTCGACCATCTCTTCTTCCTTGACATGGCGAACGATTTCACCGCGCTTGAAAATGACGCCTTTGCCTTTGCCCGCAGCTATGCCCAGATCAGCTTCCTTGGCCTCGCCTGGTCCATTGAC
>Ga0315905_10002455_pt1 | contig 19487 bp, 21 predicted proteins | sample LakEriMetagenome_5_FD_203522 | JGI IMG/M metagenome (GOLD analysis project Ga0315905, IMG submission 203522) | Freshwater fungal communities from buoy surface, Lake Erie, Ohio, United States - Buoy 4 MA121 | ecosystem: Environmental > Aquatic > Freshwater > Lake | place: USA: Lake Erie, Ohio... | reverse complement strand
ACCAAGCCTTGCCACCGAAGGCGGCCACGTCGTTGGCCAGCATGTCGGGATCCAAGCGCTCGCTTTCGGCGACCTTGTGGAAATCGGCGATCGCCGCGACCACCGCAAAATCGGCAGCGGCCAGTGCCTGGGCCAACTCCTTCTGAAATATATTTCGTTTGGTCGTGTTTGACCGCGGCTCGAACAACACCCAGACCCTCGCTCCAGAATACCGCTGTTTCAATGCCGCCACAGCGAGTTTGATCGCGGTCGGATGGTGCGCGAAATCATCAACCACCTTGATGCCATTGACCTCGCCGCGCAGTTCCTGACGACGCGCCACGCCCTCGAATGTCGCCAGACCATCGCGGCATTCCTGCGCCGACAAACCGGCGAATCGTGCCGCACTGATCGCCATGGCCGCATTGCGAACATTGATTTCCCCAACCATGTCGGTGTGATAGACTTCTCCATCCAGCGTAAACGATGTTCCATCCGGGCGATAATCCAAGCCGTCGATGATCACGTCAGAACCAGCGCTCATCCCCACTTTTTTGACAGGACACGGCGCGTTCTTAGCGACATCAAGCGAGTTCGCATCGTCGCCATTGACAAACGCCACGCCATTGCGCGGCACGATGTTCAGCAGGCGGCGGAAACTGAGTTTGATTTCCTCGACGTTGTTGTAAATGTCGGCGTGATCGAATTCGATGTTGTTGATGACAACACACTCGGGCAGGTAATGCAGAAACTTTGATCGCTTGTCGAAAAACGCCGTATCGTATTCGTCACCCTCAAGCACTGTGATTTCGGAGTTGGTGAACAGCGCACCACAGCCGAGATTTTTCGGAAGACCACCGATCATGAAACTCGGATCGCGCCCCGCCGACTTGATCAACCAGGCGAGCATCGATGCGGTTGTCGTTTTCCCATGCGTACCGCTCACCACGAAATTGCGTCGACCGCGCAGAAAATACTCCTTCAGAACCTCCGGCAGCGAAACATAAAGCAGCTTGCGCTCGAGCGCTGCTTCCGCCTCCTCATTGCCGCGACTGATCGCGTTGCCGATGACAATCACCTCGGCATCAGCTGGAATGTTGGCCGCTTTATATCCTTCGAACAAAAGAATCCCCTGAGACTCCAGAAACGTCGACATCGGCGGAAACACATTGGCATCGCTGCCCGTCACTACAAAACCCCGCGCCTTCATGCCTGCTGCCACCGCGCCCATCGCTGTCCCGCAGATGCCCACAAAATGAAAATGCTTTTTTTCCGCCATCGATGTGTTTCTCTGTCTCGGTAATTAATTATTAGAATGTCGGCGCAGCAACTCGACCGTTTTCGCTTTCCTCAAATCGTTGACGCAGGATCCGGTCAGCGACCTCGGTGACCATCTCACTCAACAACAACCACAGGTGACTTCCTTTGCGGTAATCGGCTGGGGCGATGTGCTTGACCCGCCCGGCATGAGTGCAGAGCTGGAAACACTTGCGAAAACTTTTCCCCGAAGGGTCATCCGGATTGTATACCGCGATTGCCTGACCACCATTGCGATTGACAACTGTGAAACACGGAACGTCCGTGGGGCCGTCGCCGACATAGACCATATTTTCAAAAGGAATCGGCCGCAATTCGGCTGGCATGTGGTCATTCACATCCTGATCATAGCGCAGCATGCCCTTGTTGATACGGAACAAAAACTGCGTCTTGGTGGTGTGCGAAATCGTGCGCTTGGGAAAACTGATTCGCCCCTCGGCATCCTCGCCAAACTCGCATCCGAAGATCGCCTTGACGTGGGGTTGCAGTCGCGAACCGTCGATTAGCGCTTTCAATCCCGATGACAGAATGTAGTGCTCTACTTTGATACCCGCGTTTTCGTGAGCCTCTGTCAAACTCACCTTGGGAAGTTCTTCGAAAATTTCAGGGAGCCCCGGAAAAAATGACAACCCGCCCCCCAGTTGGGTGAGCTGGGCATTGCTAACATTGTCCATGCCCAGGTAATCGAGCAGGCACTTCATGTAAGCCAACTCCCCATCCCACTTCTGCTCGGTCACCAGACCATTACATTTTTTCCAGAACTGCACCGGGTCAATACCGAAGTGCGGAAACAAAACATCATCCTGCATATACTTCGGACTGAGCGTCTGGTCGTAGTCATAAACCAGAGCGATGATGTTTTGCGGCACAGCCATGAGATTGGTTAGCAATTCAAGCCATGCGTGCCGCACACCGCAAGCGCAAACTCATGCCCGCACTTGATTTTTCCCGCCACCAGGCTTTACAACAATTCCTTCAGCGCACTTTGCAACGTCGCATGTCGGAATTTGTATCCACCACTTTGTAAAGCCCGCGGATAAACTCGCTGTCCACCTGTCAAAAATTCGCCAAAGTTGCCAAGCAACAAACGCAGCGCCCAGCCCGGCACCGCGAAAATCGCCGGCCGGTTGAGCGCCTCCGCCAATTGCTGCGTGAGCTGCTCATTGCGCAGCGGCTCGGGCGATACCCCATTCACGACTCCCGACACACCATCACTCTCCAAACAAAAAACCATCGCCTCCACCAAATCCGCTATGTGAATCCACGGCATCCACTGTTTCCCACTGGCCAGCCTCCCGCCCAAGCCCAGCGAAAATATCCGCCGCAACCGATCCCAAGCCATGCCTCCCCTTCCCAATACAACGCCGACCCGCACGATCACCATGCGCACACCCTCCACATCCGCATCCTTGAGCGCTTGCTCCCAGCCGACACATAAATCCGCTAAATACCCTTCACCCCGAGCAGAATTTTCATCCATTTCCAAATCTCCGCCGTCACCATAGAATCCCACCGCCGAGGCATTCACCCACACCTTCACCCGCTGCGGCTCTGGCATCGCCCGAATTGCCGCGCCGATCTCCCCTGTTAGACCGATCCGACTGTCCGCGAACTTTTTCCGGTTTGCCTGCGTCCACCGTTGATCGATCCTTTCACCCGCCAGATTCACTACGCCGTACAGCCCCGAGAAATCCCACTCGCCTGACCTTCTCCACTCCTGCACCGCATCGCAATCACCTCGCCCCGCCCGACTGAATCCCACCACCCGATAACCGCGCGCAGCCAAAGCCCTTGCCAAATATCCTCCCACAAACCCCGTAACTCCCACAATGCCGATGCTTTTTTGCATAAATGGGGTCAGTCCTTGGATTTAAGTATTTTTTCACATTTTTTCATCTGTCTCTCCCCTTCTTTGCTCGCTTGATATAGTATTATGACCTTACTCATGCCCGCAGGATGCCCCATTACTAGGCGTTTGGCAATCCATTCGTTGCTCACCGCGCAGTGTTTTTTTACCATCGCTGCCAGCAATGCTTTCTGCCAGATTCCTTTTCGCTGTTGAGCTAGAGATTCTCGATCTGCGTCGTATTCGATTTCTGCTCCTAACATGGTAATAACATGCTCGGCATCTGACTCTTTGTGCGCTTTCACAACAGGTCCGGACACGGAACCTTTTTTGATTATTTTTTTAGCCACTGCATTAATCTGATTCACCAACTGATCGCGAAATCCATCACTTCCCAGATACCAACCTTTCCTCAACTCGCGCATCGCCTCATCACTCAAATCGCCGCCATTTTCTTCGACCCGGCGTTGCAGATAGGCGACGTAGGCCTTGCGCCCCCGATGACGGAGATCGAGATGAAATGCCTCGATTACACGCTCCATTACCAACCACTTGGGCCCTTTGCCGCTCTCATACGCTGGCAAACTGCTCCATGCATACGATGTCAATGGCTCACCACGCAAGACTCGCGCCCGTGCCGGATTCAGATGAATGTAGTCAGCGGTGACGCGAAAGTAACTGCCATCGGCAGCACGTTCGCCCGAGACGGGAATGGACTTGTAGCGTCCCTGGAACACATGACCCCGGCGCTGATGCCGAGCATTCCACCCCTGGCTAAACGTGCCCATCAAATAGCGCATCCCATCGACGAGATTCGGTTCGGGAGTCTCCAAAAGCAGGTGAAAATGATTCGACATCAAGACATACGCATGAACTTTCCAGCCACACCGCTCACAAACTTCAGCAAGACGGAATAAAAAGCCCTTGGCATCTTCTTCATCGATAAAGATTCGTTTTCCGCCATCACCACGTGCCATCACATGATACGTGGCGCCAGCATATTCAAAGCGTAACGGTCGAGCCATGCGGGAATATTATACATCACAGAAAAAAACGCAACGAAAAAATACTTGTTTCCAAGGACTGACCCCATTGGTGACCCCATTTATTGTGCGACTTTTAATTCGCAGCGGAAAATTGCTTTTCCCGCGATCACTTCTCACGCATAGTGCGCTCATGTCTCCGCTGTTGCGCATCATCCGGCACACATTGCGTTACCCGCTGCGCAGCGTCGTTTCATTACTGCTCGCCATCGCATGCACCAGCCTGATCCTGGTATTGCCGGGGGTGACAATGCGTTTCATCGATGTGATCATCCCTCAAAAACGGCTGGATTTGATTCTTCCTACGGCGCTGCTGGGCATCGCGGCGATTACCGTGAGGCAGATTCTATTCACCGCGCGCACCTATTTCAACAACGCGCTGGAGTTAAAGATCACCCACCTGATCCGTGTGGAGTTGTATGACAAACTCCAGCGTCTGCCGGTGAAGTGGTTCGATACGAGATCTTCGGGAGAAATCATGACGCGGGTGGCCGATGACGTGCCCACCATGGATCGTGTGGTGATCGATGGCATCGATCAGTCACTGGCTGCGGCACTGCAATTTCTGGTGGTGCTGGGATACATGCTCTTTCAATCGTGGCAACTCGCGCTGGTCACGCTGCTGCCGCTGCCGTTCATCGGCCTGCTAACCGCGTGGTGGTCGAAACGTTCCGAACCAAAATGGCGGGAGTCAACGGAGGCCGCATCGGCCCTGAATTCTCTGCTTCATGACAATCTAACAGGAATTCGCCAGATCAAGGCCTACACGGTGGAACCAGAGGCGCTGGACCGTTTCGATAGCGCCTCGCGCAAGGTCGGGGAAAAACACATGGATATCATGAAAGGTCAGTCCATCGTCTGGCCGGCAGTTTCCCTGATTGCGGAGTCTGGCATCATTCTGATGGTCGCCTTCGGTGCATGGTGGGCAGTCGAGGGCAAGATAACCCCTGGCGTGGTGATGTCATTTTTAGTCGCATGGGGATTTTTGTTCGATCCGGTTTCCCGCATTAACAGCCTAGCGCAAACCTTCACCAGAGGCGTGGTGGCAGCTGAGCGGGTCTTCGCGATCATTGATACGCCCGATGAAAGCAACCTCAGGGAAGGCCTACGACTCGAAACATTCCGCGGCGAGGTAAGTTTCCAGAATGTCGGGTTTTCATACGGAAGCGAGGCGCCGACGGTGAGCGACATCACTCTGCATGCCGCACCGGGGCAGACCATTGCACTGGTCGGGCCGACAGGCGCGGGAAAATCGACGATCCTGAATTTGCTCACACGTTTCTACGAAGCGGACGAAGGAGCAATCGTGTTGGATGGTCAACCGATCAGCAGACTCTCCAAGGAATGGTTGCGCGACAACACCGGCTACGTCACTCAGGAAAGTTTTCTTTTCAACACCAGTCTCCGCGAGAACATAAAGTTGGCGAACATGGAAGCCAGCGACGACCAGATATGGCAGGCGCTGGAGTCGGCCAACGCGGCGGGCTTCGTTAGGGAACTGCCCGAGGGCCTGGACACCGTGGCCGGCGAGCGCGGCGTGCGATTTTCGGGAGGCGAGAAACAACGACTGTCCATCGCCCGCGCACTGCTGAAAAATCCCCCGCTGCTGCTGCTGGATGAAGCGACCTCGGCGCTCGACAACCTAACCGAGAAATTAATTCAATCGGCGCTCGACAACCTGCGCAGTGAACGAACCTGTTTTGTTATTGCTCACCGGCTTTCCACCGTGCGCAAGGCTCATCGCATTTACTTCCTCAGGGAAGGAAAGATCTGCGAGAGCGGCACCCACGAAGAACTGCTTGCCCTCAACGGATTTTATGCCGCATTAGCGAACTCATCATTGCAATAAACCATGCCTGAACTACCTGAAGTCGAGACAACCCGAAGAGGCATCGAACCTCACCTCGTGGGAAAAAGCGTGAGGGAAATCCTCGTGCACCGCGGCGACCTGCGCCAACCGGTGCCGGCCTCACTGGCGGAGATAGAAGGACTGAAAGTCACCCGCGTCACGCGCCGGGCCAAGTATCTGATCATTTCCCTGGTGCGGAGGCACCATGTGATCATCCACCTCGGCATGTCGGGCAGCCTGCGGGTGGTCGACCCCGCAACCGAGTTTCGCCGCCACGACCACATCGCGCTAACCTTGTCATCAGGAAAACAACTTCGCTATCACGATCCGCGGCGTTTTGGTATCTTCACTCATTTCGTTTGCAATGATCCGCTGACCCATCCGCTCTTCAAGGGATTAGGGCCGGAACCGTTGCTAGAGGAATTCAACGTGGAGTATCTTCACAATGCACTGCAAAAAACAACAAGACCCGTCAAGGTCGCGATCATGGACAACGCTCTTGTCGTTGGCGTGGGTAACATCTACGCATCTGAAGCACTCTATCATGCCGGCATCCATCCGACGAAATGCGCGGCGGAAATTTCCAAAATAATGGTCGGACGACTGATCGAATCAATGCGCGATGTTCTGGAGAAATCGATCGCCCAAGGTGGAACAACCTTGCGGGATTTTCTCCGGGAAAATGGCGAACCCGGCTACTTTCGTCAGATGCTTTTCGTCTATGATCGTGCTGATCAATCGTGCCGCGTGTGCGAAGTTCCGATCGTCAAAATCATCCAGGCACAGCGAGCCAGCTTCTACTGCCCTCAGTGTCAACAATTGTAATTTCAGGCACTGTCGCCCTTGTCTCCGGTGTTGTATCCCACCAGCAAAAAAATTAACGCACCAAAAACCAGTCCACCCGCCACAATGTACCAGAACCCATCGTGCGTGAAGGTCGGCAAGTTTACATTCATACCCATCAAGCCGCCAAGGGCGACCAGAGGCAGAAAGAAGCCAGCCAACAGGTTCAAACGAAATCCGAGCTTGGCCAGACGATCAGCAGACTTCGCTTGTTCTTCAGCCCGTTCCGCGCGGATGAACTCGAGAGTCACCCGGGCATCCGCATAGAGCAGGTCGGCGGCGCGTTCATTTTCCAAGGCGCGGTCGCTCAGGTTGCGCAACTCCTTGTCTTGCGGTCTTTTCGCCAAGGCCTCCTGCAAAGCCATGAAGAGATTGCGCGTCGACCGCGATAGCGGCCCGGCGTGACGGAGGATATCAAAAATCTCCTTCGCCGTATCCGCATCGTCGATCACCGCCTCATGCACATCAATGGCTGCGCCGTAATCATCGAGTAGTTGTTGCAGACCCTGAAGACCCTGACCTCTGCAGCCATGCCAGCCATCGTATTGGTCCTTCCAAAAAAACAAGGCCTTGCGCTCAGGCACGCCAGGCTGCGGAACATCGTGCACGACCAGTAACATTTCCCCCATCTGACCATGAATGCAGCGCTGACAACCTGACCTACTGCCCAGATGGTCGAGCAAGTCCTGTTCCATGTTGAAGTGCTTTGGCATATATGAAGTTTCAACAACCATGTGCGCACTGTAGGCAGGATGCATGGGTGATTTCGAGAATAAAATCAGCCGAAGCCCGCAAGCTTTCCCTTGCCATGACTTGCGAAACAGCCCAGCATCCCCGCATGAACCACGGCGTATTCCGATTGCTGTCTCTCCTTCTGCTACTCGCATGTCCATCTTACGGCGGCGATAAAAAAGGGAAAAACATCGCTGTTTCCTTTCATATGGAAACCGATGCGAACAACAATCCAAAAAATATGTACACGCAGAACGTTGCCGGCAAGGTGCGCTATTTTCAAAAGGCTCCGGAGATCACCAACAAGGACATTGTCGCTTTCAGTCCCTTTCTCGCCGACAATGGGGTCGATTACGGCGCGGTATTTCGACTCCGCGGATCTGCCGCCAGCCGCTTGGAAAACATCACCGCAGCCAACCAGGGTCGATTACTGGCTGCGGTGGTCAATGGTCGCTTTGTGGACAATGTAATGATTGACCAACCGGTCAAAGATGGATTCATCGTCATCTGGAACGGCATCCAGGATGCTGAACTCAAGGAATACGACAAGCTAATGCCGCGTATTGACAAGGAAAAAAAATAACCCCCCTTTTTTCCTATGCGCCTGCCAACCCTACTTGTTGCATGCATTCCTTTGATGTCCTTGGCTGTTGATATCCAGCTGCCCACGGAAAACCGCAATCTACTGAGCGGCAACTCGGAAAAGTTTTACATGTACGTGGACCGGTTTTTTGAGGGCGCACATAGCCAGCCATGGGAAGCGGGTGGTTATGGTTTCGTGCGCACCAGCGTGCGGGTTGGCAACCAAATTCTGCAAACAAAGTTTCACGAAGGAATCGACATTTCCCCGGTCAATCGCGACAAGGCTGGTAACCCTTTGGATCACATAACCTCCATCGCCGCAGGAAAAATCGCCTATGTCTGTGATGTCGCAGGCCGAAGCAATTATGGAAAATACGTAGTTGTGGAACATGTCTGGGAGGACTCACCAGTTTACAGCCTCTATGCGCATCTCGCTGATGTCAGCTGCAAAGCTGGCGACCAGGTGACCAAAGGAGGAGTGCTCGGCCGCATGGGCTTTACCGGCGACGGAATAACCCGCGAGCGCGCACACTGCCATCTCGAGCTAGCCCTCATGCTCCACAGCCGTTTTGACGACAGCGTGGGCAAGACACTCGGATATCATGGAGCCTTCAACGGCGTAAATCTTGCAGGTCTCGATGTCGCATCATTTTTTCTGGCACATAAAAAAAATCCCGCTATCACGGTCTCGCAATTTCTCAGCAATTTTCCTGTGTATTTCAAAGCAACCATTCCCAACGAAGGCCCACTGGATCTCGCGACCCGCTGTCCATGGATGCTCCGCTCTAATGAAGCCAAGCCCAGTCTGTCGTGGGAAATCTCCTTCTCGGAGACCGGCATGCCCTTGGCTATCACCGCGAGCGACCGCAAGGTTCTGCAGCCCACGATCACGATGGTCAGGCCTTCGGATGTGCCTCATGGTTACAAAACCCGCGGACTCCTCAAGGGCGATGGCAACACCGCCAGCTTTTCGCCCGCTGGTATGAAGCTGATCAATCATATCTCTGGAAAATTTCCCGCCGCCACCATTCCGGCTAACGTTCCGGTTCATAAAAAGAAACCCTAACAACAACTATCGATTCCGCCCATGACCGCTTCAGAAAATCTCGCCCGACTCGGGCTCACCCTGCCGAAAATTCCAGTACCGCTTGCCGCTTATGTCAATTGTGTCCGCACGGGAAATCTGCTCTTTCTCTCCGGAGGGTTGCCGATCGACGGCGAAAAAAAAATTCTAGGCCAGCTACCGCGCGACGTTTCGATTGAAGAAGGCCAGGAGGCATCGCGAATGATCGTGCTTAACAGACTCGCCGTGATCGAGGCAGAAATCGGTAGCATTGACCTCGTAACTCGTATTGTCAGCGTGAATGGCTTTGTCAGTTGCACGGCAGATTTTTATGATCACCCTAAGGTCATCAACGGCGCATCGGAATTACTGCTCGAAATATTTGGCGACAAGGGCAAACACGCCCGCACCGCCATCGGTGTCGCCTCATTGCCCCTCAACGCGGCGGTGGAAATCAATCTCACCGTTGAATTTCAGTGAGATAGCAACACCGGTCCCTTGCTTGGCACAGGTCAAGTCAACCCATGCCAACGGTAGAAAATGACAATAAGCCGGGCGCGCTGATCGATGCCCACAATCACCTGCAGGATCAGCGATTCGGTGATGACCTTACCGGTGTTCTTGCCAGTATGCGGGATGAAAACATCGTCCATAATATCGTAAACGGCACCTGCGAACAGGACTGGCCGAAAGTCGATTCACTGCACAAAGCTCACCCCGAACAGATCAGCCCGGCATTTGGGCTGCATCCTTGGAAAACTGGAGCTCGCTCAAAAGAGTGGCAGGAAAAACTGCGGCATTTTTTGTTAGAAAATCCGCAGGCCTCGATCGGCGAATGCGGTCTCGACCTATGGATGAGGGATGCCGACATCAACGATCAAATCGAGGTTTTAAAAGTCCACATGCAACTCAGCCGCGAATTCGAGCGACCACTCACGATTCACTGCCTTAAGGCCTGGCCACAATTCATTGAACTTTTGGAGTCCTCGCCACCGCTACCTAATTTTCTCCTACATGCATTCAACGGTCCGCGCGAGCATGTGGCATCACTGTGCAGGCAGGGTGCGCATTTTTCATTTTCCGGGTACTTCCTCCACCCCCGCAAGCAGCAAACCATGCTGACGTTTCGGCACATTCCGCACGATCGATTGTTGATCGAAACCGATGCCCCGGACATGGCACCCCCGGAAATCTTCCAGGGAAAATATCATCGGGACAACTACCACCATCCCGCGGATCTCCCTATTACACTGATCGAGCTGGCAAAACTCAGAGGAGTTTCAAGCCATCAATACGGAGATGTTATCAGGGAAAATACAGCGCGTTTATTCCGACTTTCCGACTTCCAATAATTCACCTACAAAGTTGGGAAATCAAAAAGGAATGGCATCGTCATCCTCACTGAAACCGCCGTCTTCCATGGAAGATCCCCCTTGTGGAGGAGCGGGGTTCTGAGAACGCGGGGCAGAGCCATTCGCAGAAACTGCTGAGGAGGACGAAAAACCGCCACCCGCATTGCCCTTGCCATCTGGCATGAACTGAAGACTTTCTGCAACCACCTTGAGTTTGCTGCGTTTTTGACCGGAGGCCTTATCTTCCCAGGTGTCCATTTGCAGGCGACCCTCGATGAACACTCCCCTGCCCTTGGTCAGATACTGCTGCGCGATTTCCGCCTGGCGTCCCCACAGGGTAATGTCAACAAAGGTAGTTTCCTCCTGGCGTTGGTTTTGCTCATTGTTCCACACGCGGTTTATCGCTACGCCAATATCGGCAACAGCTGTTCCTTTTGGCGTGTAGCGCAACTCAGGGTCGCGGGTCAAATTACCCAACAACAATACTTTATTTAAATTTGCCATAGTCGTGCGAATTTACAATCCTGAACTCCCGCGTCAATAAAAAAAGTGTTCAAAAGAACAATTTCAACAAAGGATCAGCCCTTGCGTTGGAAATATTGGAGGTGGATGTGGTTATTCAAACGCAAGCGACCTTTGATTTTTTCAATCGCGCTGGGTTCGGCTGCAAAAGAGTAGTTGATATAATGGCCCGAATCCAGATGATCGGAGGCATAGGCAAATTTGCGCCGTCCGAGATCCTGCACCTCGGAAATCTTCGCACCCTCGGCTTCCATTTCCTTTGAAACAACGCTGACCAAATCTTCAACACCGCCATCGGTTCCCTTGGTATTGAGAACCACGATTCCTTCATATTTCCTGCTCATTTGACTTCTTGAGTGATTGATTGCCGATTGTATTGTAAACATGTGCCGCGGTGGCAATGCCTCGGGAGAGCGAATCTTGCACGGCATTTGCTGCCATGGCAAGCATGTTTTGCAAACTTTCTTGCTCGGACTCGGAGAATTTACCGAGCACATGGCCAACCATCGAGGATTGCTCCTTGCAACCGATGCCCAACTTGATGCGGGGAAATGCATCCGTGCCCAGGTGCTCGATCAGTGAACGAATACCATTGTGACCGCCATGGCTGCCTTTTTCACGGACGCGGATGCGGCCTAGATCAAGCGCGGCGTCGTCGTAGACCACCAGGATCTGGTGGGGCAACCACTTGAAGAATCGGGCGATTTTACCCACACCCCTGCCGCTCAGGTTCATGAAGGTCTGCGGCTTCACAAGCAAAACGTCATCGCCGGGAAACTTCGCCACGCTGCATTCCCAGCGGGCATTAAGTTCAAATGATAGGCGCTTTTCCACCGCCAGACGTGCGAGCACCATGAAGCCCACGTTGTGACGGGTGGATTCATACTCGCGGCCTGGATTACCCAGTCCCACTACCATGCGGATCGGATTCACGGCTGCGTTGAATTCTCCGGTTCATCGTCGTCGTCCCATTCGATATCCTTTTGCAAGCGTTTCGAAATCAAAGGTCGGACAAGTCCGTATGCAAGATAAGCACCAAACAATACCACGGGGCCCTGGTAGCGAAAACGAACCACTAGAACAAGGGCGAGCGCCGCACCAATCACGGTCCACAAGGAACCCCGGGTCTTGAAATCAACCTTCTTGAAACTCGGATAGCGGACCTTGCTCATCATCAAGAGCGACAGGCCAAACATCGCCGCGGCTAGGATGTATTTCCAAGGTCCGATCAGTTTGTCATTTTCATAGACATTGATGATCAGCATAGTCAGAGATGCAATGAATCCTGCCGCCATCGGGATGGGAATGCCGGTGAAGTCACCGTTGTCGCCCGGTTTTTTCGGCAGTTGTGCCAGGCAGTTGAAGCGTGCAAGCCGCATCGCGCCGCAGAGCAGATAGACGAGGGCGATACCCCAGCCGACATTGTTGGGGAGAGGAAAAAGCACCGCTTTAGCCACGAGCATAGCCGGTGCCATGCCGAAAGATACGATGTCTGCGAGGGAATCGAACTCCCGACCAAAGGGCGATTCCTGACCGGTGAAGCGAGCCATTCGTCCGTCCAATAAATCAAAAATGCAGGATCCAAAAATCAACAGGATCGCCATTTCATAATACTTTTTAGCCTCCAGGAAATCATAGGCTCCGGATTTCGATGCTTCCATGACTCCATAAAAAACCGAGAGCACGGCAAGAAACCCGCAACACAGGTTACCCGCCGTCATCAAGTTCGGCAGCAGGGGAATTTTCAAGTCGTCCTCGTCTTTCATGTTCGGGGGGACAGCATGACACATTTAACCGGTGAGAAACAGTGGAAATTTTTGATTTCGCCGCTACGATGGACGCATCAACCGATGAACATCACGCCGGAAACCAGCATGGGAGAAATTCTAGCCGCCTATCCAGGTGCCCGGCGGGCATTGTTTGCACGCTACCACCTCGGCGGTTGCCAGTCGTGCGGCTTCCCCGCAGAAGAAAGCTTGGCATCGCTTTGCGCGCGCAACGGCGACATTCCCCCGCAGGAAATGATCGAGCATCTGCAGGCGGCCCAAGAGCACGATCTATCACTGCTGATTCCCGTTCAGGAAGTGAAATCGAGCCTCTCAAATAACCCTCCGCCGGTGCTGCTCGACTGTCGAACGCATGAGGAACACGAGGCGGTGGCGATCGAAGGCAGCCAATTTCTTACCCAGGATCTGCAGCAGCAATTGTTTGCAGCCAATCCCGACCAGGAGATCATTCTTTATGATCATCTTGGCAAAAACGCGCTCGACACCTGCGCGTGGTTTTTGGGCCACGGCATGAAAAACACAAGGGTAATGCTAGGCGGAATCGATGCCTGGAGCCGTGAAATCAACCCTACTCTCCCCCGTTATCAAATCGAAATCGAATCATGAATCACATATCCCACACCCAACTCATTGACGCGCTGCAATGGCGCTATGCAACGAAGTCATTCGACTCTGCAAAAAAATTGCCTGCCGAGCTCATCACCACATTAATAGAGTCACTGCGCCTCAGCCCCTCATCCTTCGGCTTGCAGCCTTGGAAATTCATTGTTGTTGAAAATACCGAAGTGCGCGAGGAGCTTCGCAACCATTCATGGGGGCAGACGCAAGTAACCGACGCCTCGCATCTCATTGTGCTGGCCGTGAAGGAAAAAGTCAATGCCGCGGACGTCCAGGAATGGATCGAATGCCTCGCGAAGACGCAATCGACCCCTCTTGAGAAACTTGCCCCATTGCAGGGCATGATGATGAACTTTGTCGCTGCGATGAGCGACGATCAACTACTCAACTGGAGCACCCGGCAGGTTTACATTGCACTCGGCCAGCTGCTGGCATCGGCTGCGGTGCTCGGGATTGACTCCTGTCCGATAGAAGGAATATCACCCAACGACTATGATCTAACACTTTCACTCAAAGACACCGGCTATCGCACGGCTGTAGTCTGCGCGCTCGGCTACCGCAGTGAAAGCGACAATTACGCAAACGCCACCAAGGCGCGTTTTCCGCTGGAGCGGGTTGTCAGCATCCTGCGATAACTCTCGAGCCTTCAACACGTCTCCGTGCCCAAGTCATCGCCACCAACGCCGCCTGAAGGAATCCTGTCGGCACTCGGGGCTTTTTTTCTCTGGGGCGTGTTGCCGATGTTCTGGAAATGCCTACAAGGGCTGCCCGCCACCAGTATCATCGCGCACCGCACGATTTGGTCGGTGCTGGTCCTTTGGAGTATCCTCGCGTTGCAAAAAAAAGCGGTTACCACCTGGCGGCAGCTCGGCAATTCGAAAATCTTCATTTGGCATCTGCTTTCCGGCCTGCTGCTTGCGGCCAACTGGCTACTCTATGTATGGGCCACTTTGCAGGAAAGAATTCTGGAAACCGCGCTCGGCTATTATCTCAACCCTTTCGTGAACATGCTGTTCGGCTACTGCCTTTTTGGGGAAACTCATTCGCGGGGTCAGAAAATTTCCATTGCCATCGCCCTGCTCGGGGTGGCCTGCCAATTCCACGGTGTGCACGGCTTCCCCTGGATTGCATTGATTCTAGCTCTGACATTTTCACTCTACGCCGTGGTTCGCAAAAAATCGCCACTTTCATCGCTGCCAGGCCTCGGCATCGAAACCTTGTTGCTGTCGCCCATCGCCTTGGCCTGGCTGTGTGTAGCGCATCCGACACTCTCCAATACCCTAGCAAATTTCAATCAACAGAGTCTATTGTTAATACTCACGGGAGTCGCCACCAGCATGCCGCTGTTGCTTTTTGGTCACGCCACTAGGAAGATCTCGCTGACAACTCTGGGAATCCTTCAATTTCTGAGTCCGACACTGCAATGGCTCGTAGGCTGGCGAATCTATCACGAATCGATGACCCCGGAGCGCACAATTTCATTCGCGCTGATCTGGCTTGCCATCGCACTCTATGGATTCTCAAGCTGGAAGAAATCCACAGCCATCAGTGACTAAATCCCCACTGCAGAGCCATCAGCCGGCTTTTTTGGGCATGGCATTCATCTGTGTCATCGCGGCATCGAACTCGCTGATGACTGCATGACAATGTTTGAGAAAAATTTCGCCCGATTCCGTAAGCCGGTGACTTTTTCCTTTGCGATCCAACAATCGCGCGTCGAGCGAATCCTCTAGCGAACGCAGTGAATGGCTGATGGCCGACTGCGTCAAATTCAATTTCTTCGCAGCTAGGGTGAAACTACCCGTCTCCACGATTGCCACAAAGGCAATTACTTGGCGTGTTTCAGGTATGTTCCGATTCATAGAAAGATTGCGTTCACCTACAACCCTTATAGAGCACTATACGTGCCACCTTTTATAACAAAAAACGCCAAGCCAAAACTGAACGCCTAACAGGCTACTCCCACTCAATGCTGGCAGGTGGCTTGGTTGAGATGTCATAGAGCACTCGGTTAATGCCCTTGACTTCGTTGAGAATGCGATGGCTGGCTTTGCGTAGCAAGCTGTAGGGCAGGTCGACCCAGTCGGCGGTCATGGCATCTTCGCTGACCACAGCTCGCAGGTTGGTGGCCCACTCATACGACCGCTCATCACCTTTCACGCCCACGGTTTTCACGGGAATCAGCCCCGCATAAGCCTGCCAGACGCGGTCATACCAACCATCCTCTTTGAGTTGATTGATGAATATTGCATCGCACTCGCGGATGATGCACAGTTTTTCTGCGGTAACCTCACCTGGACAACGCACGGCAAGACCGGGACCCGGGAACGGATGACGCTGCAAAATGTCTTCGGCAATCCCAAGCGATTTCCCCAACTCGCGCACCTCGTCCTTGAACAATTCTGCCAACGGCTCCAGCACCTTGCCCTGCGCCTGCAGTTCGAGGATGCGATCGACGCGATTGTGATGGGTTTTGATTTTGGATGCCTTCGACTTTGCGTTCGAAGCGCTCTCGATCACGTCGGGATAAAGTGTCCCCTGAGCGAGCATTTCGGCGTTGCCGACGGTGTTCCAAAAAACATCGATGAACAAATTTCCGATAATTTTCCGTTTCTCTTCCGGATCATCGACACCGGCCAGTTTCGATAGAAAAAGATCCGCGCAGTCCACGGTCTCGATCTCCACCCCCATGCGGTGGAAGTTGCTGCGAACCTCGTCGCCTTCGTTCAAACGCATTAATCCATGATCGACGAATATCGCTCGAACCTTCACTCCCGCCTCTTTCAAAAGAACCGCGAGCACGGTGCTATCGACCCCCCCAGACACTCCGCAGACGACCTGGCGATCACCGACCGTTTTGCGAATACCCTCGATCATTTCACGCTTGAAGTCTTCAATGTGAAACGGTTGCAGTTCTGCTGCGGTGAGCAGGAAGTTGTGCAGAATGCGCAAGCCCTCGTGACTATGCGTGACCTCGGGGTGAAACTGAATGCCGTAAAAGCGATCGCTCCATTGCAGCGAAACCGGCGTGCCGTGCTGATTGACAGCCAGCACTTTGGTGTCAGGCGGCAGCACATCCACGGTGTCGGAATGGCTCATCCACACCTGCGACGAGGGCGACAGCCCTTCGTAGAGTCCCGTGCGCGATTGCGGTGTAAGTGCGGCGGGACCATACTCGCGGCGGTTACTCGCGTGTACAGTGCCGCCGAATTTGATATTGAGCAACTGCATGCCGTAACAAACACCCAGCACCGGTACGCCGAAGGATTTCAGCTTTTCGAAATCGATGTCGGGAGCATCCGGATCACTGGTGCTACGGGGGCCACCAGAAAGAATGATGGCACCTGGTTCGCCGACCTCTTCAATATCTTCGGGCGCATACAGATGAGCGAAATATCCCAACTCGCGGACTTTGCGCACAATCAACTGCGTGTATTGCGAACCGAAATCGAGGACTGCTACGTGATGATGTTTTGTCATTTTTTTAACGGAAATATTATATCCTGCAGCTCAGCTCATCGGCTGATAATTGGTCGGCTCTTCAGTAAGCACGACATCGTGCACGTGACTTTCGCGAAGCCCTCCGGCAGTGATTCTCACGAACGTGGCATCGCGGCGCAAGGCTTCAAGATTCGGTGCGCCGACATAACCCATGCCGGAGCGCAACCCACCCATTAGCTGGAAGATCACATCGGAAATCGGTCCTTTGTAAGGCACGCGGGCTTCGACGCCCTCGGGCACAAGTTTGCCTGAGCTGTTCTGGCCGTAGCGGTCGCCCGCGCCCTTGCGCATTGCCCCGAGCGAGCCCATGCCGCGGTAGGTTTTGAAACGACGGCCCTGTGAATGAACCGTCTGACCAGGGCTCTCTCGCGTGCCAGCGAGCAGCGAGCCCAGCATCACCAAATCAGCACCCGCGGCAAGCGCCTTGACGATGTCGCCGGAATAGCGGATTCCGCCATCGGCAATGACTTTCACGCCGTGTTCATGACAGTGATCCGCAACGTTGCGAATAGCCGTGAACTGCGGCATGCCCACACCCGAGATCACCCTCGTTGTGCAAATGGAACCGGGGCCGATGCCGACCTTGATCGCCCCTGCGCCAGCGGAGACTAGGTCGCGCGCGCCGGCCTCAGTGACAACATTGCCCGCAATGACGGGACGATCGGAAAGTTCGCGCAAACGACTAATCACCTCCAGCACCCGGTCGGTATGACCAGTGGCAGCATCGATAAACAAAGCATCGGCGCCTGCAGCAATCATCGCCTGGGCCCGCTCGAGGTATTCCGGCCCGACACCAACCGCAGCACCACAGCGCAACTGCCCATTGGGGTCTTTGGCGGCATTGGTGAAAGTAATACGCTTTTCGATGTCAGAACCGGTGATCAATCCCACCAACCGGTTCTGCTCATCGACCAAAGGAAGTTTTTCAATACGGTTTTTATAAAGAATCCGCCGAGCCTCCTCCAGTTCCATGTCCGGCGGGGCGGTGACCAACCGGTCGCGGGGCGTCATCACATCGGCCACCAGAACATCGATGCGTTCGATGTAGCGTACGTCGCGACCCGTGACCATGCCCTCGAGATGACCATCAGCATCGACAACCGGAAAGCCGGAAAACCCCTGCTCCTCCATAACCCGGCGCACGTCATCGACTGATTGATCCTTGCGAAAAGTGAACGGCTTCAAAATTACCGCGTTTTCCGAACGTTTCACCCGCGAAACCATCGCCGCCTGTTCCTCGATCGGGCACGCGCGGTGGATTACCCCCATGCCGCCCTCACGGGCGAGCGCGATCGCGAGTTCCGACTCCGAAACCGTATCCATTGCCGCTGAAACGACCGGGATTCTCAAGGAAATGTCCTTGCTCAGCATCGTATCAATCGATGCATCCGCGGGCAAAATGGCACTGCGCGCGGGGACAAGCAAAATGTCATCGAACGAAAAAGCTAAAGGGAAGTCTGCCATGAGCGATGGAATCGAAAAATCCCCCGGCTGACAAGAGTAAATTTAATCCATGCTCAACCCGAATTCCACAATCGTGTCTCACGAATCCTGCCATGACACCTCGCGCCCCTGGAAATCGATTTTCACCGAAGATAACCATCTGCTGCCACTCATCAGGTTTGTGAAATTAACCTCATTGTTCAAAATCAAAAAACCGAGTAAATCCGAATAATTTGCAAAATGATATCTTTGCATTCAGTTTCGCAATCTCCGTTTCACTCCGGCAGTGGTGAAAAATGAATTCCCAAGCGCGTCCTGTTTTCCAAAGTCTGTTACTCCGCTGCTGCCCGATTGATTTTTGCAGTTCAACTCCCTTGAGGCCAGACAGCCCTAAGCCCATGGCAACGATTTACGGGGCCGCCTCGGGTTGGTTTCTCATGAAATCGGCGATTTGCAGGAACAAGGCATCCAGAAATTCCCGTGCGGCTCCTTCGACCTCTGCTTCGTCCATAGCAGCGCCCATCAAGGCCAGCCAGCGGTCGCGCTCGGCCACGCCGATGCGAAAGGGCATGTGCCTCATCCGCAGACGCGGGTGACCTCGTTCCAGGATGTACTTGGAATCCCCGGCGATGCGGAACAGGAGAAAATCGCGCAGTCGCGATTCGGAACCCTCCCAGTCATCGTGTGGATACATCGGCGCGAGCAAGTCGTCGGTTTTCACACGTCGATAAAAGCCCGCCACCATGCGACTGATGCCTTCCTTGCCGATCGCCTCGATTACGAATTTTTCGTCAGACATAAAATTCAGGTTTTTTCGCTTCTTTCGCTGCGGTGCTCAGAGAGTTCACCAGAACCTTACGGTCGCGGAATTGATAGAACGCATTACCGGTGACAAAAGCTCCGGGAATCAGTTTTTGCAATCTTGCATCCACGCAAGCCGCCAATAGGAAAAGGCCGTTCTTGACAAGAAGGAATCACCCGCAACCGCTGCGCTGAAGCAGTCGCGGCGT
>Ga0315905_10002454_pt1 | contig 19498 bp, 11 predicted proteins | sample LakEriMetagenome_5_FD_203522 | JGI IMG/M metagenome (GOLD analysis project Ga0315905, IMG submission 203522) | Freshwater fungal communities from buoy surface, Lake Erie, Ohio, United States - Buoy 4 MA121 | ecosystem: Environmental > Aquatic > Freshwater > Lake | place: USA: Lake Erie, Ohio... | reverse complement strand
GCCGCACCAATCAAAAACGGGATCGAAAGATCTAGACCGCCCATCAAAGCCACCATGGTCTGGCCGATACAGGCGATCCCCAGGAAGGAGGCAAAGAGCAGAACAGCACGAATATTTGCGGACGACAGGAAGCCATTGATCGTGAAGGCACTGATCACAATGAGCGCCAGCAATACGATCAGGCCAATGAAGGCGCTGCGCCCATGGACAAAAACATTCGAAACCTTGAAAGCAAAGACGAGAATGATTTCGAGGACCAGAAAGCCGATCAAATTGTAAATCGTACGGAACGGCGGATAGGCACCTGTGACGATCAGGTAGACGATGAGAAGCAAAGCCATCGCAATGATCAACACGCGATTGTTCTGCCAAACCGAACCAACACCGACCGCACTTTCGGTGGGCTTGTCTGGCTGCATGCGGCTTTCAAAGATCGCAGCGATATAGTTCAAGATCCAGAACAGGACTGCTGCGGAGATGATCGTGTAGAGGATCACCTCTTGCGCACCCATGCCTTGGCCAAAGCCCACGCCAAAACCTATCGCCGCTACCACAAAGGTAATGATGAGGTTGAGGGTAACCAAGGCCGTTGAGCGGGGCACGAAGTTCATTTGAGTAAGCCCCCGCTGCTTGGCAGGCTATAAAGTGCGACGACCGCAAGGCCGAGGACCAGCATACCCGCAACCATCGCATGGCCGAATACGCCGAAGCGGCGCGCGGAGGCCTCGACCACGACGATGCGCATCATGATTGTGCCCAATGTGAAGACTGCCAGCGCCACCAAAATCACTTTCTGGATCGGCGTGAGTACGAAGTCCAAGACATCAGATGTCCCCGTGGCGGGCAGCAGATCGTAGCCTGTTGTTGCGACGGGCAGAGCTCCTTCGGGCATGGCGATGCCGACTGTCAGCATGATTGCAACAACCACCACGCCCAGAATGATGAAGGCTGAGAATGGTGTAATAAAGCTGATATGCCGGCCGACCACTGGAACAAGCAGTGTGAGCAACAGCGAAGCAATGAGGATCAGGCCGTAGGACATCTGCGTGACAAAGGCCTGCACCGAGCCGAAGTTGAATGTGGCGAGCACATAGCCGATCAGGAAGAGGTTAATGGCACCGAGCAATGCGCCAAGCACATTGCCGCGTCCGCCGGCGAGCGAAATGCCGCCCAGCACAACAGCTGTGACGGCGGTCAGCGACATTGTTGTGCCTTGCGTCGGATCGCCTGAGGCAATGAGCGCGGTATAACAGATGGCCGCAAGTGCCACGAAGATGCCGGCGATGATGTGTGCGCCAACCCGCACGAGATTGCCACGCACGCCAGAAGTGAACGCCGCGCGCTCATCATAGCCCATCATTCTGAGGTGCTTGTAGAAGGGCGATAGCGTGAACAACAGCCATCCACCCGTGGCGATAACAAGTAGAAGCAAGATAGGCGAGAAAATCGTATCGCCCAAGCCCCAAGAGCTCATCCATTCCGGCGCGGTGCCACCGGGGCGCTGCATGATCACGCGATTGATGCCCGAGAGTGCGAGGAACCCCGAGAGCGCCACAATGATCGGCTGCACCCGCACAATGATGATGACGAGAGCAAAAAGAACTTGGTAGGCAATGCCAATGGCTAAAGCGAGAACGAACACGCCCAGAGGCGACGTTACGAGATCAAGTTCGTTCAGCGAAACGATAATGACATTGATGAACGCGAGAAGCGGACCGACAGCGAGATCAACAGTGCCGCGGCCCGCAATGGCAACCGACATCAGCGCATAAGTCGCAAGGCACAAAGGAGCAGCCACAGTAATGGCGCTGCCCAACCCTTCAAGCGTAACAATGGCAGGCCCGCGAATGACCGCAATTCCAAGCAGGATGCTCAGTAGAAGAATGGGAATGAGTAGATAGGTGCTCTGCGCGCTGCGGACTTCAGACATGGCGCGGCCTCTTGAGCATCCCGCCAAGAGTCATTCCCGCTCTCGCGGGGATGACTAACTTGATGGCGGGGGTTGAGCTCATGTTTCTCACAGATCAATCACTCGGCGGCCGCTCGGCGGCGCGTTACGCGAGCTGCCATGTGAACCCATTTGCGTCTGCGGACGATTGCCATTCGAGACCGACATGGAAGAGCCCGAACGGCGATCGGGATGATCGAGCGCCAAGATCTTCTTCAGAACCGGTATAATGACCTGCTTGAACTTGGCGGGATCTTCCGATGTCGGGAAATGGCCACCGTCAAAGATGATGCATTCTGAATTCTTGACCTTTTCCGCCGTGCGTTCCGTCATTTCGGGCGTGCAGGCGAAGTCATATGTGCCGGTGATGAAATAAATCGGCACCCGGCCCGAGAGTTTCGATGTGTGCTCACGGAAATCAGAGTCGACGGAATAGAAGTAGAGATCGCCCTTGAAAATGCCGGGACCACCATTGGCGTAGAGCCACCAGGTTTCCCAACGGTGTTCATCCGGGCTTTCCGGCGACATCAGCCCAAAGGTGGACGTGGCCACAACTTCGTTACCGTGAATATGCGGATGATGCAGCGCATCAATCCACCAGCCAGGCGAATAGTCACACGCTTCGAGCGCAATCAGGGCGCTGAACTCATTCTCGTAGCGCAACGCCAATTCGAGACAAATATTGCCGCCCATTGACTGGCCCATGATCACGGGCTTTTTCAGTTCCAGTGCGTGGCAAAAGGCAACAATGAATTCTGCGTAGAATTTCGTCGTGAGCTTGTATTCATCCTCCATCAAGTAGAAATCCTTCGGAGGAAGCGACTTGCCATGCCACGGCATGTCGAACGCGATCATGCGGAAATTGTTGTAGTAGTCAGGATCGCAAACCTGATGGCGGTATTGGCGACCATCGGTGCCGGCCGTGTGGAGGCAAACCATTGGTACGCCTTCGCCGCTCTCTTCGTAATAGGTGCGATATGTCTTGCCTTGGCACTGAACGTAAACGTAGCGGCCAACAATTGGATCATGTTGATTCATCGAATTCTCCTTATGCCTTCCGCATGAGCGAGAGCATGTGCGTGAGAGCTCTCAGATTTTGCCAGAATGGCATTGCGTTGCCGTCAATGCGCAAGTGACGGTGAAGCGGATGGGCCATGGCCCAAATATCATTGAACATGGGCGGTGGAATTTGTTGCGCAAACTTACCCCAGGTGACGCTAGATGCGCGCAAGGCGAATTCGAAGCCAAAATCATTGGGCGCCAAGCCTTCGGCGATTTTCTGTACCTTGCCCTTGTTGACTTCGATCAGATAGTCCGTGTCATCGATGCCCAGCACAAAGTTGCCCGAGAAGAAGCGACCAATGACAGGCAAGCGGCGGTCTTCGTTCACTTGTCGCGCCCAGCGCTCAACCCATTCAAGGTCAAAGGCCTTACGGCCACCCATGCGGCTCATGATTTCCTCCTGAAAGACATGTCAAAACTCCAATTCATTGTGGCAATGGTTTCTCTACGGGGCCGCCATTGTCCGAGTGTCCCGGCGGCGTTGACAGCGGATCCAAGCCCGGTTCGACTTCTTCATGATGAACATCGCCAACAAGATCGGCACTGTCTCTGCGTCCGAACATGGCGTCGAGTAATCCTCGGCCGCTATATGGTGGCGTGAATTCCGATGAAATCGCGCCATTGCGGAAGACGATCACGCGTGTGCATAGGTTGAGGAATTCCTCGACTTCAGACGATAAAAACACAACCGACTTGCCCTTCGACACAAAATCCCGAAGGTTGCGGTAGAGATCAAGCTTGGCACCAATATCAATACCGCGCGCCGGATCGTTCAGGATCAGGACTTCCGGCTTTTCGGCGAAGGCACGCGCGATCAAAACCTTTTGTTGATTGCCGCCCGACAGCGACGTGATGAGATTGTCCTGTGATCCCATCTTCACCGCCAGCTTGTCTGTTTCCCACTTGAAAACCGGCTGCAACTTGCTGCGGTTAACGAAATTAAGCCAGCCACCAAGGCGCGAGGCGTGATAGATCGGCATCAGCAGATTTTCAAAGATGCTGAGATTGGGAAAAATGCCTTCCTTCTTGCGGTCGCCGGAGACGTAAGAGACGAGGTGCTCTTTAGCGGTGGCGAGGTCATTCACTTCTTCTGTGCCAATGCCATCAAACATGTTGATCTTGCCAGAGATCAGTTGCTGCACGCCCGCGAGGCAGCGCACGAAATCCGCTTGCCCCTGCCCATCGAGGCCCGTGACGCCAACAATCTCGCCCGGATAAAGTGAGAAATTAATTTTACCACCATCATGCCAAACGCGCGCATTGTCGACGCGCACCACGGCACGATCGCCTTTCTTTTCAGCGACCTGCTGCGAACTTGCTGTCTTGCCGCGCTCGGTTCCGGCGATCAATTCGAGAATACGCGCTTCGGTAATTTCTTCCTTAGCGAGCGCGCCAACATCAACGCCGTCGCGCAAAACTGTCGCGCGGTCAGCGATCCGCACAAGCTCCGCGATCCGGTGAGTAACGATGAAAATGCTGCAGCCCTTGGCTTTCATCTCACGAACTTTTTTGAACAGCCGCTCGGTGGAATCGAAATCAAGTGCTGCAGAAGACTCATCGAGAATGAGAACTTTGGGATCCGTAAGCAATGCACGCGCAATGGTGATCCACTGCTTGAGAGACAATGGCAATTCGCCAACAGGCGTTGATACGTCAAGATCGAAACCCAGAAGCTCGTAGAGCAGCTTCTCTGCCTTTTCAATTTTGTCATTGTTCCCGATGTTGGCGTTGAACAGATTATCGGAGCCAAGAAAGAGATTGTCGAGCACCGAGCACTCATCGGCGACCAGGACTTCCTGATAGACATTCGCAATACCGAGCGCTTTCGCTTCGACCGGTGTGGATGCGGATTTTCCAAGAATTGAAACTTGTCCGCTATCCGGGATCAAAACGCCGGACATGACTTTAGCAAGAGTGGATTTGCCAGACCCGTTGCCGCCAACGATGGCATGCACTTCGCCTTCGTAGGCGCGGAGGTTTGCTCCTCCTAACGCCACGGTGGGCCCGAATGTTTTTCGGACAGCAGAAATCTCGACTGTTACTACGGCCATGAGAAGTCACACGGCCCGCGCACGGAAGTACGCGGGCCCCTTGTCAAACGTTACGGCTTATAGGCTTCAGGATCTGCAGGACGCAGGAAGAAGTTGTCGAGGAAGGCCTTGGAAGCCCAGGTCTCCACGCCTGGCATGTGCCAGCCATCCGAGTCCTCGTTGCAGTCTTCATTCATGATCTTCTTGAGGTCGTCGATGTTCATCGAATAGGGCGACGTCAGGATCGAGGACACTTTCGGGCCCTGGCCCTGAAGTGTGCGCATCATGATGTTCCAAGCCATTTCGAAGTCATCACCGGGAGGCCAAGTTTGGATTGCAGCCGAAATGAAGTCCGGGTTTTTGCGCCAGTAGCAGAGGGCACCGAGTTCACCACCGATGGTGATCTTCGGCATTTTGCGGCCAGACTGCTTCAAGGCGCGGATAGCACCCAACTCCGAAGCCGACTGGATGAGAATTCCATCAAGGTCGCCAGGGTTGGTTGCAAGCCACTTCTGGATTTCGGCCTGAGCAACTTGGTCCGTCCACATGCCCGCGACTGAGCCGACAATCTTGATGTCCGGGTACTTGGCAAGCGCTGCCTTGGCGCCACGGTCCTGGGCGTCCGAAGCCGAGGTTCCTGGAATGCCTTCAACGATCAGGACATTGCCCTTGCCACCGATTTCTTTGGCAAGCCATTCGCCCAACATGCCGCCAGCAACCGAGTAGTTGGACGACGAGTTCATCGTCTTTTTCGAGGTGAGATAGCCGGTTGCCGAGATCACAGGAACGCCCTTGCTGCTTGCATATTCAACCGTCTGGTTCAGAGCGGTCGGGTTTGAACAGCAAACGATAATGGCATCGACCCCTTGATCGACAAGCTGGCGCATTTGTTGGATCTGGGTTTTGTCGTCGAGGTTCGACTGGGTGATGATCACTTCCGACAACAAGCCGAGCTTCTTCCACTTCGGAATGACGATGTTCTGCAAGCGGTCCATGACGCCAGCGCGCCAAGTGTTGCCAGCGTAAGACGAGGCATAACCGATCTTCCAAGGCGGGCCTTTCTTGGCCTTGAAGTCACGGTAAGCGCTTGGTCCGAGCGGCTGGGCCGGATCCATCATATCCTTGTTGTAGAGCTTTTCTTGAATGTCTTTTGGCAGTTCGTCCACTCCGGCCGCTTTGACAGCAGGCGAGAGTGAGATGAAGGCCGCCGCTGTAAGCGCGGCCAGGCTGGCGTTGAATAACTTCACGATTGCTTCCTCCTCCGAGATGCGGCGGCTTTGATAAGCCACTTCTGCAAAGAACCGAATTTGGTTCAGGTTTGGAGATTGCTTCTTTAAGTAAAGAGTAAAGTAATAGAAAATTGTTATGTCAGGCATAGCAAAACTGTATATCGATTTAATATATTGATATTAAATGATAAAAATCTTCATCTCGTGTGGACGACATGCGCACGGAGAAAATTTTCTTCGGTTAGGCCTGAAAATTCTTTTCGAAGAACCTGCCAAAGGTTCAATAGCGCTGAAAATTCCGTTCGTGAATTTGGCTTCGAAGAACTCACCAAATCTTGACGGTAACACTGCCTACCTACGTTGTTATCGGGCGAGCAAAGCAAGGCGGTAATGCCACGGATCAAATCGGGTTTGCTCTTGCCAAAATGCGCTGTGCGGATTGAATGACGGGCTTGTCGATCATCTTTCCGTCGAGCGCAACAGCGCCGCGCTTGCCGTTGCTGGCGGCGATGACGTTTTCGGCCCACGCAATTTCACTGGCAGTTGGCGCAAAGGCTGCAGCCACGGGCGCAATCTGATTGGGATGAATCAGAAGTTTGCCGGCAAAACCGAGGCGGCGTGCCGCTGCTGCATCCGCTGCTGCCGCTTCTGCATTTTTATAGTCGGTTGTGACGCCATCAATCGGTGGCAGTGCGCCTGCCAAGCGTGATTGAAACACCATCTGCGACCGGAAGAAGATCAGTGACTCCCAATCGGTGGCGCAGCCAAGATCAAGGGCAAAATCTAAATGCCCAAATGCCGCGCGGCGGACGCCGGGCGCAGACAGCAGTGATGTCATATTCGCCAGCCCTCTCGCCGTCTCAATCAATATGATGACCTCGACATCGCGCGCGCAGGCAGCGCGAACCTGCGCCACGGTGTGAGGGCTTTCTGCTTTGGGCAAAACAATCGTGGACGCGGCGCACCCGCGCAGAAACTGCCTATCATCCTCAAAATGAGGCGAGGTGGCATCATTAATGCGCACAGCAACCCGCGCCCAATCAATATCAGCGGCAAGGGTGGCTTGGCGCGCCTGAGCCTTCTCATCGGGCTGCACGGCATCCTCAAGATCGATAATGGCGCAGTCTGCCCCGGAGCCCAAGGCCTTGGCAAAACGATCCGGCCTGTCACCAGGTACAAAGAGGAAGGTTGCTGCGTGCATCATTGATCAGGTCGACCGCTTGTGGTGGCATTTGCGGCAAACTCAGTGCGCAAGTTCTCTTCGTGCGCGCCCAACAAAGGTACGGGGCCGGGTGAAGACATTTGTCCACACACGATAATCCCCGGTGCCAGCATTTCGATCTCACCCGCATTTGTCTTTACCGTGACATACCGATTCTGCGGATGCGCCATTAGATCGTCCAAGTCTGACAAGCGGCCAAAGGCGATGCGTGCATGGTTAAGTCGTTCAATAATGGTAGCGCGTGGTAGCGCGGCAAACACAGGCACAATGATGGCTTCAAGTGCGGGACGATTCGCAACGCGCATTGAGTTGTTTGCGAAGCGCGCATCTGTTGCAATAGCTGCATCGGCCAGAACATCCGCACAGAACTGAGCCCATTCACGTTCGTTCTGGATGGAGATCAGAACCGCTTTGCCATCAGCGCATGTGTAGGCGCCATAGGGGGCGATGGTGGGATGCTTGAGGCCCATGCGCGCCGGTTTTTTTCCACCATAACGCGATTGCAAGTAAGGCACGTTCATCCAGTCCGCCATCACGTGGAAGAGCGATACTTCGATGACGCGGCCCTTGCCGGTACGTTCACGCGCAAAAAGGCCCTGCACAATCGCCTGATAGGATGTCATGCCCGCAGCAATATCGCAGACTGAAACACCGACGCGCGCTGCAGCTTCTTCTGTGCCACTGATCATGCACAATCCACTCTCGGCCTGAATCAAAAGATCATAGGCTTTTTGATCTCGATAAGGCCCGTCTTCGCCGTACCCCGAAATCGAGACATAGATGAGGCGCGGATGCCGCTTTGTAAGCTCATCAGCGCCAAAACCAAGGCGCGCTGCAGCACCTGGTGCCAGATTCTGGATAAACACATCAGCTTGCGCGACCATGTTTGTGAGGATCGCATGATCTTCCGGGTTTTTGACGTCAAGCCGGATCGACTCCTTGCCACGGTTGAGCCAGACGAAATAGGCGCTTTCGCCTTTGACGAGAGAGTCATAGCCGCGTGCGAAGTCACCTTCGGGGCGTTCGATCTTGATCACTCGTGCGCCTGCCTCAGCAAGTCGACCCGAAGCATAGGGAGCAGCGACTGCCTGTTCCAACGCAACAACTGTAATGCCTTCAAGGTCTTTCATTGATCACGTCCCGTCTGCAGTTGCGAGTTTCCCACACCGAAAGACGGTTTCGGAAATACGCACTTGCTTTTCTGGGTAGAGGAATTTGCTATGGCCTGAGTTAAGCCACCACTTGTCCTGTCATCGTTACGACGCCTGACGATGATACCGTCTGTAATGTGATCGCATCGCCTGTTTTCAACGAATCAACAACAAACGGTTCACCGAGAATGAGTGGCGAAACACCCCGATAGGAGAATGTCGCTGGTGCACGACCCAATACAGAGGCCGCAAGGTTCAACATCAGCGTTGCCTGCATCGGACCATGAACGACCAGACCCTCATAGCCTTCAACGTTCCGCGCATAGGGATCATCATAGTGAATGCGATGGCCATTGAAGGTCATTGCAGAATATCGAAATAACATGGTTGAAGTCGGCGCTACGCTCCAGACCTGTCCCTGCTGGCTCACGGCAGGTTGCGCCGCAATCCCGCCCGCCGCCGCAGCCTCCCGATAAACCACATCCTGTCGCTCAACGACGATCAGCCTGTCGCCAACAGAATAACGATGATTGATCTTGAAGAAGCAGAGCTTTCCACTCTTGCCCGCCTTGAAGGAAACATCGGCAATTTCGCTATGCTTCTTGACGGCGTCACCAACATTGAAAATTCCATGGAACGTTACCTCTCCCCCGGCCCACATGCGGCGGGGTAGGCCGACATCGGGGAGAAACGTTCCGAGCTTGGGATGGCCATCACTGCCAATCTGTTCAAGCGCTACCACATCCGGCGACAAGCACCACTGAAGACCGAGTGGCACCGCGCCACTGGCGAATAGATAAGGTGAAAATGTCGCCTCAAATTCCGCAATCATCCGTTCAGTGATTATATCGCGTCGTTCTATTGTGCGCCCAATGCAATTATTCAACTCTTCCATTGCTTCCCAGCTTCTCCGATCTTATGTCGCATTCCAAAGCTTGCGCTTCACAAGGTCATTAACAACATCAATGGTAATGCGCTCTACGGCCTTGCAGGCCTCTGTCGTCGGTTTGGCCTGGTTACGCACCAGATATATCGGTCGAGACATATGCGAGTCTTGGATGCGTGACGAGACCAACTCTCCGCGCTGGACACTATCAAATGCTGCAGCGCGCGATAAAATGGTGAAGCCGCTGCCGCGCGTCACAAGTTCCTTGATCTGTGCCAGCGAATCCATTTCGATAATCACATTGAGATGGGAGTGAATTTCATGCGCGCACCGATCAATCCGCTGACGCAGGCCATGGTGTTGCGAAGGCAGGATCATATCAAGGGCAAGAAGATCAACAAGCTTCACCGGGGCGCCCGGTGGTGTTTTGAGCGGCCAGTTGTCGGTTGCTGCAAAGAAATGCAAGTCTTCCGTCATCAGCTTCTGAACGTGACAATTCTTCAAATTATCAACCTCGTAAAGGAATGCGAGGTCAATGGTCTGGTCTTCCAGCCAGGTTCTGATGAAGCCACTCATCGCCTCAATGGCGCGAAGTCTCACCTTGGGCAAATCGACAAGCACAGTTTCAGCAAGCGGCACGGAGAGAACCATCGACACCGAACTCGGCAGGCCAATCGACACGGAACCACGTGGCACGCCGCCCGATTCACGCACGGCAGCGCGACAAATTTCCATACTTTGGTTGATGTCGCGCGCGTGTTTCAAAAGAATTTGTCCAGCCTCTGTCAGCACAATGCCGCGCGGCGAACGGTCCAGAAGCTGAACCCCCAATTCCTCTTCGATCTTGATCACATGCTGTGACAGCGACGGTTGGGCGACGTGCAGACGCACCGACGCCGCCGAGAGCGAGCCTTCTTCGGCGATAGCGACAAAATATTTGAGCTGTTTGATGTCCATCTACGCGAGCTTTATGTTACCCTTATTTCGGCAGTTTTAGCGAGATATGTTAACGCACGTTTGTCACTCTGGTAAATTTCAGACCAAAGCTTTTCTCCTAGATTCACATTTGAAGCACAACTTCCTGTACCCTGTTGAGGTGGCTAAGATGATGATACACTCTCGGCTCCCTTTGACCTGGCAGTCGAAGGGGCACGATATCAGATTTCCGCATTCTTAAAAGAGGGGCTGAAACAGTGCCAGATTGCTGCGGACCTGAGGCGTAACAAATCAACCATCAGTCGAGAGATCGCCCGCAATTCAGCCTTTCGGGTCCATCGCCCTAGATAGGCGAGCCTTTTGACAGAGGAGCGATTACTATTAGGTTTTTGATCAAATCAGAAAACCGATTCAGGTCGATAAATTTTGTGAACGAGGATGGTAATCCCCTCCCTTTGACACCAAAATAATGGATCAACTTTAGGTAGCCAAGACACGCTGCGTCCGCAATTGATGATCATGACGTGTGCTAAGGCGACCAACCCTTTGGCAGATACCCACCAGCTTTCATTAAGGCAACCTCGGCTCTGAAGGCTGCCCAAATCTCGCGATTGGATTGAGCGAGGGCCTTGTTCTCGGCGAGCCGTTCGTTGGTTCTGTTGCCATGCTTGAAGTTGGCAGCGGCGATCCTTGCTCGACCTTCAGGCGTTTTTGGTCCGGTAGACCTTCCACCATGAAGCTGGCAGCGAACACGCCCCTTGATCGCTGGCTTCTGACATTCAGTTCCCCGGCGGGTCTTGGCGAGGCATCGTAGCCCCGGCCAATCAGGCCCAAACCGAGTTTTGAGGCCCAAGGTTGACTGACCACTGCAATTGGTAGAACTTGCTCGCGCTTTCTTACCGTCGATAGGGTTTTCCGACATTTGGTGTTTCCAAGCTCACGCCCGACCAGCTTACCAGTGTTCTTTATTAAGTTCAATTAATCCGTTATAAAGGATATTAGTTCAAGGAAAATGGACGGTGGGCCAGAAACAGTGGGCAAAGAACGGTGGACCATGGACACACGATCACCGACGGAAGGTTCCCTCGATTGCTGACCTTGGGCCATGAACCTTTGACGGAAATTTGAGCTGACCAGAACCTAGCCGGGCATTTACTTTCAAAATCAACAACGTAATGAGGATATTGTAAATTTTTCCAAATTGCTCAATCTAAACGATCAGGAAATCATTGTACGACAGATTATTGACCTGCTCAAGCGTCGCAAACCAGACCGGAGGTGCGAACCGACCACTGCCGTCCATATCGTAATAGAGCTTGGACGACTCCACATCAAATACAATAAAATCATTATTATCTTGAGAAGTACTGGGGTCAACGATCGTTCTGATGAAGAAGTTGTCGCTTAAATCTGTATCCCCGATGAGTTTTTTAAAAATAGCATCATCCAGCAGAATTTTGTCGGTGCTGCATTCGAAGTCCGTGACCGTGTCGATATTCGTTCTGCCTAAAAGCGCGTTAAACAAGAAACTATCGGCACCAAAACCACCAGTCAGCATGTCAACGCCGTGACCGCCCAAGAGTTGATCATCGCCGTCGCCACCGACCAGAATATCATTCCCCGTGCCGCCGTTGAGTGTGTCGTCGCCCATTCCACCTGCAAGGGTATTATTGGCCCTGTTCCCCAGAATAACATTGTTATCGTTATTACCTTTCCCGTTAATCGCGTAGTTTCCGGTAAAGGTCAGATTTTCAATATGGTCAGTCAACTCGAAACTCACGCTGGATTGAACGATATCGAAACCCTCCTCAGCCGCCTCTGTCACAGTATCATTTGCATTGTCAATTACGTAGACATCGTTTCCTGCGCCACCAACAAGAGCATCCGCCCCACTACCACCGTTGAGCAAGTCATTCCCCGTCGAGCCATAAAGGAGGTTTGAGAGTTTATTGCCGATTAGGAAAGCATTCTCTACGCCGATGTAGGTAAGGTTCTCAACTGCCGTTAGCAGGGAAAGACTGAGGCTCGCAAGCGCGGTTTGAATGGTATCAATACCCTGTCCCGGTTTCTCGGTGACAGTATCCCTCCTGTTGTCAACAAGGTAGATATCATCCCCTAAACCACCCGAAAGGCGATCCGCACCCACGCCCCCATCTAGGGTGTCGTTACCAGCCCCCCCGACCAAGGTATCAACGCCATCCCTCCCCGAAAGAACATTATCTGCCTGATTGCCGTTTAGAAAGTTAGTCAAGGCATTTCCGGTTGCATTGATTGCCTCACTACCCAGGAGGGCCAGATTCTCGAGATCAGCGGCAAGTGTCCAAGTAGCGTGGGACTTGACCAGATCGGTCCCCGCAGTATCCTCAATCACCTCACCATCACCATACACAATGTAGGTATCATTTCCTTCTCCGCCTCTCAACGTATCCGCACCTCCAAACCCGTCAAGAAGGTTTGCACCTGTGTTGCCAGTGAGAATATTAATATCCGCATTTCCAGTCGCATTTAGCGACATAACACCAAGAAGTGTGATGTTTTCAAGATTTTCCGTGAGTTCAAATGAGAAATCAACTAAAACTGTATCAACTCCCTCATCGGTGAGTTCAAATATCTCGTCCTCTGAACTGTTGATGGCATAAATGTCGTCACCAGTGCCGCCATACAAATCGTCAGCACCTAAGCCACCGTCGATATAGTCGTCACCATCAAACCCAAATATAATATCTATCTGTCTGCCTCCAACGAGTGAATCTTCATTATCCGTGCCGATCAGGGCAACTGCTAGTCCGGTCTGATTGCCAGCCTCTGTGAATCCTGCTGCCACAATCACGCCATCATCGCGAAGCTTCATGTCAAACAGGTAATCCCGTTGGCCGGCAAAATCGAGCATCATAATCCCGCCGGACTCGAAAGATGTGTCTAGAGTTCCGTCAGAATTGAACCTAGCTAATGAAAAATTCAAATTGTCATCGTAATAAGGATCGGCAAGCCAACTCCAACCACCAACCAGAATTTTCCCGTCAGGTTGAAGCACCACACTCTCGCAAACATCGCTAAAGCCTACCTGAACTGTTGCAACACCATTCGCTCCAAATGAGGTGTCGATAGAGCCATCTGAGTTATACCTGACAACCCCATATGCTGAATTGGTATATTGCATTCCATGGATGATTTCCGCAGGCAGGGCGACGCTTCCAACTTGAATGATCTTACCGTCTGGTTGTACCGCAATATCCCTCGCATTATCCCAACTACTACCTACCGGTGTCATAACTTTTCCACCGGAGCCAAATGTTGAATCTAAAGACCCGTCAACATTTAATCTTAACAAACTAAAGTCGACAGTCGATATTCCGTCGATGGAACTTTCACTCCATCCGCCAACCAGAATTTTGTCGTCGGGTTGGACGAATTGACACACACCAAAATCACCTGCTGTCCCGACTGCGTTAGTCGCTATGCCATTTGTACCAAAAGTCGTATCGATACTTCCATTTTGCAGGTAGCGAACTACTGCAAAATCGTAATAGTTATCTGAGTCACCACTCAAATGACTGGAGCCTGAAACGACTATCTTCCCATCGGACTGAACCCCTATTTTGTAAGCGTAATCTCCAGCCAAGGTTGGATCGCCAATGGAAGTGGTGATTTTGCCTGCATTACCAAAAGTTATATCTAGTCTGCCGTTAGGGTTGTAACGCGCAACTGCAAAGTCGTAATTATTGTTACCTTTGTCTGTATATCCAGCTACCAGAATTTTTCCGTCGGGCTGAACAGTAAGACTGCGAGCTATATCCTGCCCACTGCCAAACGCAGTCGTTGATATTCCATTTGTACCAAACTGCTCATCGACACTTCCATCCTGCTTCAATTGCACAAGGCCGAAATCAAGCGACTGAGTATATCCCGCAAGTAAGATTCTTCCATCCTCAAGAATTTCCGTGGCGTATGCAGTTAAGTTAAAGGCTGAAATTGTCACAGTCTTCAAATCCTATCAGTTTATTCGATAAATATTGTAAACAGAAGGTTACATATACTCGTAGCCAAATTTGAATCTAGGTACCTTTATTTTCAACCAAAAGTGCAACAAGATTGATTAATTTGGTAAAGACCCCGTAAGCGTTGGCTGATGGATTGAACGAGCCACTGACTTCGCTAGCACAGCCTCAGCCGCCGGCCAGGCTTTGAACGCATCGCCTTCCACTTCACCCGATGATACTAAAATCACTATAACTAAGATCACTTGGCATGTTTGAGAGTAAGGCAATCTGGATGGCAGCGGCCTTTCCCGTTCCATCAGCATCGTAATACAAAAAGCCATTTGTCGTGTTGTAGATAATCCGGTCGTCGAGATCATGGCTTTTGATAACGCCCGCGCCAGAATAGAACGCATCGCTCGACAATTCTCCAATGGTCGAGCCAAGCCCCTTGAAGATGGCCTTACTCAGATCAATCACGTCCGTGCCGTGGGTAAAATCGGTGATCGTATCCTTGTTGCTTGTTGAAGTAGGTGTGGTGTTGAACACAAAATGATCAACACCATCCCCGCCGGTTAGTCTATCGTTACCAAGACCACCAATCAGCGTGTCGCTGCCATCCCCACCCGACAAGGTGTTGCTGGAACTGTTTCCCGTGAGGATGTTGTCCGCGGTGTTCCCCGTTCCACTAATCGCAGATACACCTGTAAGCGTCAGGTTCTCGATCTCGGCAAGTGAGGCGAGAGAGAAGGTGACACTGGATTGAACCGTATCCGTTCCGCCATTTGATGCCTCTGTGATTGTGTCGGTTAATGTGTCAACAATATAGGTATCATTCCCCGCACCACCACTCAGCGCATCAATGCCTGTGCCACCATCGAGGATGTTGTCAGCATCATTCCCCGTCAGGGTATTGCCGAACGTGTTGCCCGTCAGGTTCAGTTTGCTCGAGCCTGTCGCACTCGCATCGATGGCTTCAATGCCGGCTCCTGCGGTAAGCGTAACAGCAACCGCATTTGTTGATGAACCGCGCAGCTGCACAGTGTCCAGCGTTCCACCCGTCGAGATCTCAACAATCGTATCCTGGACCTTGCCCGTGGCTTCAACGAGATCGACAATATAAGTGTCATTCCCCGCACCACCTGTCAGCGTGTCAACGCCCAGTCCGCCATCAAGGAAATTGGTGGAGCCATTCCCTGTCAGTTTGTCGTTACCGCTACCACCCGTCAGGTTTTCGATGTTGCTCAAAGTATCCCGACCCGCACCAATCGTATTCTGCGATGTTGTCAGAGCCAGACTAACCGTGACGCCGAGTGTCGAGGTGGAATAGGAAGCTGTATCTGAACCATCGCCACCATCCAACTGGTCATTGCCAAGGCCGCCGATCAGGATGTCGGAGCCAAGGCTGCCACTCAGAATATCGCCACCGGATGTCCCCTCGAGCGTATCGTCTCCGTCCGTGCCACTTACCGTGTTAAAAACCGTCGTGAAATTATACGTCGATGTTCCAGTATAAGCGTTACCTACGCTGTCAGTGATAACGCCCGATGCAATGACAATGCTATAGGCTGTTCCATAGGCGAGATCACTATTCGGATTGATCGTCACTGTGCTGCCGCTGAATGTCACCTGTATATCGGTGACGCTGATTGTCTGGACGGTAGTGTTTCCTGACTTGATTAGGATATTGCCACTTCCGGCGATAACCGTCTCACTGAATGTGAAAGAAAGATTGGCATCGAGCGCAATATTTGTTCCGCCACTTACCGGAGTTCCCGAGGAAATTGTCGGGGCAATGGTATCCGCCACAAGAGACGATGTTGAAATTGTGGTGTTGCTAAACTGGATTGTCTCAACCCCGGTGAGGAGATCAATTCCATCTGAATAGCCTGACCCGTTATCCGTCACACGGACCGTGCCATTTGCTAATTTAATCACGCCATAATTGGTGCTGGCTCCAGAGTACTGCGTGATATCTGTCCCATCGCCACCCAACAACTGATCGTTGCCGGAACCACCAATCAGAACATCGTTGCCTGCACCGCCATCGAGTATGTCGTTGCCCGATTGACCGTCGATAATGTCAATTCCTAATAGGCCAGCCAAGTAGTTGTCGTCACTACTTCCCATAATCTGGTCGCCATAGTTTCCAGCAATAATATTTTCGATTCCTGTTAATCTGTCGTTGCCAATATGACTTGCATCGTTGGCCCCTACTGACGTGGCGGTTCCGGTGGTAGTTGATAGATCAACTTTTATTCCACCCAAGGCACTCGTATACTTAACAGTATCGATGCCATCGCCGCCATTATAGGTATCATTTCCTGCTCCATCGCCTCCAACGATCAAATCATCCCCAATACCTGCGTTAACTACGTCGTTACCATCTCCACCATAGAGGTTATCGTTCCCGCCACCACCCGTTAAAACATCGTCACCAGTACCTCCAGTTAAGAAGTCAGTACCTGTCCCGCCAAACATGACATCATTGCCACCGCCGCCATCGATTGTATTTTTTCCGCCATTTTCTTGGCTTATAATTCTATCACCTAAGATATAGTCATTTCCGCCGCCCCCATTTATAACAGTGTCATTAAGTCCTCCAATTAATAGGTCTGAGGCACTACTTCCTTGAATTGTTAAATTATTTTCATCTATAAACAAACTTGTATTTGTAACAGTTACTATCCAATTTTGAACTAATGAGAAAAAAACTTCATCAACTGCACCGCCCATCCAATATTTACTGGTTACGGCAGAAGCTTGGGGTGTATTTAGAAATTTTGCCGGTATCAATAATGCTTCAGCAACAGCATAATCAGGAGAAGTATAATATTTAAATGAGTAGCCAGTGTATATGCCACTTCCTGTATGGAAACCATTTTCCAAATATCCTGTAATTTCAGGAGTGATACTTGGCGGACCATAAAGTCCAGTATCTACAATGCAATTGAGAATATTACCATTTTCAACATTTACAAGCGCGTAAGCACCTGCACCATATTTTGGATTTTGAATTACACTCGTTTGCCACAATCCCAATGCATCAAATTGCAGATCTGCGCCACTTCCCAGTGAGCTTTCAATGAATGACAAGTTTTGTGAACCATTTTCGTTTGGCTTATACGTAACTGAAACATCATCACTTGTGGAGAGTTCCGAATTCAATGTAATCTTGAGACTATTATACCATACGCCCTGTATATCTGGCCAACTACCATATTTTACTTTGCTCCATTCGTAGAGCGCAGGGTCCAATGATACTGTTTGTATATTTCTATCGCCACCATTTACCGAAACTGAAAATTGGGAAGAATCAATTGCGGATGGGTCCAACTCAGAGTTAAATAATAAGTAAATTGAATTTTTGTAAAATGATGACGCCAATACATTAGTTGCGCTTTTTGCCAACATTTGTTCTACCCCTGTCTAATTAACCCGCTTTGAATGTAAGCACTTGGTCGATTTTGAAGCACTTGGCTTTGGTGGCCCAACATAAAGTTTGGTTTTAGGTTTCCATTGACTTTGCACCCTTCCATCCCCGAATCAATCTTTGTTTATCTCCAATTCGCTAGTTCAACCTCAGCCGCCGATAAGCGAAAGGCCAGTCTGGAAACGCATCACGCTCCACTTCACCCGATAATTGCAAAGTCGCCATAACTAAGATTACCTGGCATGTTTGAGAGTAAGGCAATCTGGATGGCAGCGGCCTTTCCCGTTCCATCAGCATCGTAATACAAAAAGCCATTTGTCGTGTTGTAGATAATCCGGTCGTCGAGATCATGGCTTTTGATAACGCCCGCGCCAGAATAGAACGCATCGCTCGACAATTCTCCAATGGTCGAGCCAAGCCCCTTGAAGATGGCCTTACTCAGATCAATCACGTCCGTGCCGTGGGTAAAATCGGTGATCGTATCCTTGTTGCTTGTTGAAGTAGGTGTGGTGTTGAACACAAAATGATCAACACCATCCCCGCCGGTTAGTCTATCGTTACCAAGACCACCAATCAGCGTGTCGCTGCCATCCCCACCCGACAAGGTGTTGCTGGAACTGTTTCCCGTGAGGATGTTGTCCGCGGTGTTCCCCGTTCCACTAATCGCAGATACACCTGTAAGCGTCAGGTTCTCGATCTCGGCAAGTGAGGCGAGAGAGAAGGTGACACTGGATTGAACCGTATCCGTTCCGCCATTTGATGCCTCTGTGATTGTGTCGGTTAATGTGTCAACAATATAGGTATCATTCCCCGCACCACCACTCAGCGCATCAATGCCTGTGCCACCATCGAGGATGTTGTCAGCATCATTCCCCGTCAGGGTATTGCCGAACGTGTTGCCCGTCAGGTTCAGTTTGCTCGAGCCTGTTGCACTCGCATTAATCGCTTCAATGCCGGTTCCTGCGGTCAGCGTAACAGCAACCGCATTTGTTGATGAGCCGCGCAGCTGCACAGTGTCCAGCGTTCCACCCGTCGACGTCTCAACAATCGTATCCTGGACCTTGCCCGTGGCTTCAACGAGATCGACAATATAAGTGTCATTCCCCGCACCACCTGTCAGCGTGTCAACGCCCAGTCCACCATCAAGGAAATTGGTGGAGCCATTCCCCGTCAGTTTGTCGTTACCGCTCCCACCCGTCAGGTTTTCGATATTGCTCAAAATATCCCGACCCGCACCAATCGTATTCTGCGATGTCGTCAGAGCCAGACTAACCGTGACACCAAGTGTCGAGGTGGAATAGGACGCTGTATCAGCACCCTCGCCACCATCCAACTGGTCATCGCCAAGTCCGCCGATCAGGATGTCAGTGCCTGCGCCAGCAGTAATAATATCGTTACCGGATGTCCCCTCGAGCGTATCGTCGCCGTCCGTGCCTATGATCGGATTCGAAACCGTCGTGAAATTATAAGTCGACGTGCCAGCATAGGCATTCCCCGCACTATCCTTGATCACGCCTGATGCAATGACAATGCTATAGGCTGTTCCATAGGCGAGATCACTATTCGGATTGATCGTCACTGTGCTGCCGCTGAATGACACCTGCGTGGTGTCAGTCACGCTGAT
>Ga0315905_10002452_pt1 | contig 19511 bp, 9 predicted proteins | sample LakEriMetagenome_5_FD_203522 | JGI IMG/M metagenome (GOLD analysis project Ga0315905, IMG submission 203522) | Freshwater fungal communities from buoy surface, Lake Erie, Ohio, United States - Buoy 4 MA121 | ecosystem: Environmental > Aquatic > Freshwater > Lake | place: USA: Lake Erie, Ohio... | reverse complement strand
AAGCTCGACGCCACGCGCGACTGGACGCCTGCGGAGGCGGTGGCGCTGCTCGACGAAATCGCCACGATCAATCACGCGCCGCTCGGCTGGGCGGAGATGCCGATGAAGTTCGACGGCTTCCGCGACATCAAGGCGGGCCAGCCCTTACCGAAGGAACTCGAGAGCGCCGCGTGGGGCGCGCCTGCGGAGAATGGCTTGCGCGCAGCGTGGCTGCTGGAGCCGCGCGCGGAGCAATACGCACACGGCACCGTGCTGAAGGCGCGCGTGCTTTTCCACAACTCGGGCAAAGAGGCGGTCGTGTTCCAGACGGAGACGTGGCACCAATACGACGGGCACAAGGCGCTCGATGCGAAGGGCGCGGAGATTTCCGTGAAGGCGACTCGCTACACGGGCATCACGCCGATGGCTACATTCCGCCTCGCGCCGGGCGAGTATTGCGAAGTGACCGGCCACGGCCTAGCCATCGGTGCGGGCGAATACAAAGCTGAGTTCGGCACCGGCTCGGTCGGAGCCATCATCAAGGCGAAGGAGGGCGACACCGTCACGCTCTCGCACACGGTGGATGTTGCCTACGGCGGCTGGACGAGGCCAGGCGACCCGAAAGACCCCGCGGAGTTGAGGAAGAAGCAAATCGCCGAGCGGGTCGGGCGCGAAGCCCCGCTGCCGGTCGCCGCTGCCGACCGCGAATTGCTCATCCGCCGCGTCACGCTCGACCTCACGGGCGTCGCGCCCACGCCGGAGGAAATCGCCGCCTTCACCGCCGACAAGTCGCCCGACGCGCTCGCGAACCTCACCGCGCTTCTGCAAAACCAGCCCGCCGTGCGGCAGTGGAGCGGCAAGCTCCCGACGGGTGAGACGAAATTCCGCGTGCTCCCCGCCGACCCCGACGCCACGGATAAGCCGAAGACGGGAGCGGTGAAGCTCTCGCGGGAATCGCTCATCGGCACATGGCGCGGGACGGTGAATGGGGAAAAACTGATGATCTCATTCCACCGTCCACCTGCGGAGAAGGACGTGCAGTGCGACATCTATTTCGGCGAGGCGACCATCGGCGTGCCGGCTTCATTCGCCATCGCTGAGGATGGCGGATCGGCTGCGGTAGTGCAGCAGAGCGCAGGTGGTGGCATGAAGTTCGGGACGCTCATTCCAGACGAGGCGGGCAAGTTGAAGCTGGAACTCTACGGACGGCAGCAGGGGCAGCAGGAGACGATGCTGACACGCGATGCAGAGCCACCCGTCTCCAATGAGAGGAAATCCTCAGCCCAGCACAAGTCTGGAGCAAAGCTGGATCGAGCGAAGCTCGAAGGCACCTGGGAGGGGGAAAAGGACGGTGCGACCGTGGAGGTGGAGTTTCAGTGGCTCTCCGAGCACCAGCAGGTGCGATGGGAGGTGAAACGGCCCGGCTCCAGCATCGGCGCACAGATGTCCGTCGTGATGGCACCGGATGGCAACTCCGCAGATTTCATCTTCCGCAAAGGGCTGAATTTTGAGGCCCCGCAGGGACGCGTAACCCCGGGAAAAGTCGGGACCCTGCATCTGGAAATCATCCCGAACCCGAATGTGAGCGAACCGGGATACCCGGCAGTGCAAGGACTCGTGCTCAAGCGAAACCCGGACGGCACAGTGCCGAAGACGAGTGAGGCAGGCGCGGTACGATAATCGGAGCAAGGTGCGGAACGCTCCACGACGGCCTGACCGCTGACCAAATCGTGGATTCCATCAAAAAGAGCTTTTCTGCGCTGCTGGCGAAGCGTGAGAGGAGTGATCCGGCCTAAAAACCACAAAAAGCCCGGAAGGAATGGCCTTCCGGGCTTCTTGTTCAGCTGCTGCAGGAATGCGGCAGCCGGCGCTGTAGGTAAGGACCGGCGCGCGCGTGGCCGGTCCGCGTCAGGTTGGCTTACTTGTTAGCTCTTCTTAGCAGCCTTCTTGGCGGCGACCTTCTTGGCCGGAGCCGCTTTCTTGGCGGCGGCCTTCTTGGCCGGAGCCGCTTTCTTGGCCGGAGCCGCTTTCTTGGCCGGAGCGGCCTTCTTGGCGGGTGCTGCTGCTTTCTTGGCTGGGGCCGCTTTCTTAGCGGCGGCTTTCTTTTTTGCTGCCATGGTGTTGTTTTTTGTTGGTGTTGTTTTTTGCGCAGCAGGGGCAGTGCGCCGGCGACGGCGCAGCAGCATTCCTGCTACGGCTTTGGTTTCCCCCGGCGTCAGTATGGCGCCGGCGAGAATCTGTTCGATGAGGTCGGTGGCCCGTCCGTTGAAGAGCCGCATCACCAGATCATGGATGAAGCGGCCGACGGTGACCTCTTTCGTCTTCGTTGCGAAGTAAATATTGTGGTGCCCGTTAAATGTTTTGCGGACCAAACCTTTAATCTCCAGCTTCTGGAGTACGGTGAGGATGGTGGTGTAGGCGCGCGGCTTGCCATCCGGCATTCCCTGGAGCACGTCATGCACGGTGCACTTACCGGCCGCCCATAGGACAGACAAGGCCTGGAGTTCTAAATTGGATGGACGTGCAGTCTTCATGCAGTGGACCTGTCGTCTCGGTTGACAGACCCGAATTTAATTTCCAGGCACTTGCTACTACGATCCTAGTAACTTGGTCAAGAAAATTATTCATTCTGCTTAAAATTTTTCAGCACGTGAACATCATCCATCTTACGGCATTGATGCCGGTGAATGATGTGCGGTGATGCCTCGAAAGCAGTGTGATGACAGCAGCCTGCGTGACTTATCGAGCGCGCTGCGCGGTGCGCACTACACTTCATCCAGCGGCTTTGTGGCATCGCCAAAGCGCTCCGGATGCAGATCAAACTTATCGAGCATGGAGAGGTAGAGGCGGCAGATCTGGCGCTCTGGTTTGTCTTTGTAGTCGAGCACACGACCGCCTTTGATGCGGCCACCGCCGCCGCCAAGCATGACGACAGGAAGCTGTGTGGCATCGTGACTGCCGGTGAGCATGGACGAGCAGTACATGAGCATGGTGTTGTCCAGCGCAGTGCGGCTGCCTTCCTGGACGGCGTCGAGCTTGCGCGCGATGTAGGCTAGTTGCTCCACGAAGAATTGATTTACCTTGAGCCAGTCGGGCGTGTCGCTGTGGGACAGCAGGTGATGGATCATGTAGTCCACGCCGAGATTGGGGAAACGGAGTGAACTGTGGTCGTTGTTGAGCTTGAGCGTGGTGAGCCTTGTGGTGTCGGTTTGAAATCCGAGCACGAGGATATCGCACATAAGGCGCATGTGCTCGCCGATGTCCTGCGGAATGCCGTCGGCGGGGCGGGCCATGTTGGGTTTGTCGAGTGTGGGACGCCAGCCCTGGAGTTCGCCCCGTTTGCCGGCGTTATCGATGCGCTGCTCTACATCGCGGACGGAGTCGAGATACTCATCGAGCTTTTGCTGATCGTTGCGGCTGAGGTCGCGGCGCAAATCATGGGCATCCTCCAGCACGGCGTCGAGCACGCTGCGGTCGCCGCGGGTGACTTCATCCTTAAACAGCCGGTCGAATGCCAGCGCGGGATAGACCTCCAGCGGCGTAGGGGTGGTGGGGGAACTCCATGAAATGTGCGAACTGTAGAGCATGGAGTAGTTTTTGTGCACCGAGGGGTTAGACTTCTCGCAGCCGAGCACGAGACTGGGCACCTTGGTGGAAGTGCCGCAGCGCTGCGCGATGAGCTGGTCCACGCTGGTGCCGGACTTGATCTCCCCTCCGGAGGCGAGCGGCGCGCCACTGAGGAGGTTGCCGGTCTGGGAGCTGTGGATGTTTCCTTTGAGCGCCTCCTCATTATAAAGACCGCGGATGAAGAGCATCCTCTCGCGGAAGTCCTGCAGCGGGGCGAGCACCTTGCCCAGCTCCATGCTCTTGCCTTCGCCCTTCGCCCACCATTCCTGGCTGTGGAACCCGTTGCCGGAAAACAGCACCGCGAGCCGCACCGGGGCTTCGCTGGCAGCAGTGCCGGCTTTGACTTCATCGCCCCACACCCGCATGGATTCCATCCACGGGAGCGCCATGGTGACACCGAGCCCGCGCAGCATCGTGCGGCGGGAGAATTGATGGGTTTTCATAAGGCGGTCGTGTGGGTGATGGGTGGATGGCAGCGTCTTAAACGCGACAAAGTGCGTCCGGATTTCGGCAATCCTCAGATGCGCCTGCTGCGATTTTGGGGTCCTGTCCCGGTTTGGGCGGTACATCGGTTCACGCATTTGCGGATTCAGGAAACCTGAGTGACCTTCGCAGTGTCAGCACAGCCGCCGTCTCCCTGCACTTTAGCCCATTTAGACACCCCAAACTCCATCCCGCCATGACCCCCGAATACATCCGCCAGCATTTCCCGTCCCTGGAAAACGGCATCGTTTCCACGCGTCGCCAGTTTCTTGAGAAAGTCGGCATGGGCTTCGGCATGCTCGGGCTCGCCGGCCTGCTGCGCCCGGCGTCCCTTTCCGCTGCGGAAGCCGCCGCCGGCGTGATGACCCCGGATGTGCCGCTGCATTTTCCCGCCAAAGCGAAGCACGTCATCCAGATCTTCCTCAACGGCGCGCCCTCGCACATCGATACCTGGGATCCGAAGCCGGAACTCGTGAAGCTCGACGGCAAATCCCTGCCCGGAGGCAGCGGGCTGGCGTTTGGTTCGCCCTTCAAGTTCACCAAACAGGGCAAGTCGGGCATCGAAGTCAGCGAAGTCTTCCCGCATCTGGGCAAAATGGTGGACGACATGACGGTGATCCGCTCCATGCACACCGACATCCCGGCGCATGATGTCGCCACCGTCTTCATGAATACAGGGAACCTGCGGCTGCCGCGGCCCAGTCTGGGCAGTTGGGTGCTCTACGGCCTCGGCTCGGCCAACAAGAATCTCCCGGGCTTCATTTCCCTGCGCGATGGCGGCATTCCCGTCGGCGGAGCGGCGAACTGGCAGGCCAGCTTCCTCCCCGGGCGCTACCAGGGCACGAGTGTGAATACCTCTGTACCGGACGTGACTAAGATCATCGAGAACCTGCGTAATAAGTTCGTCAGCCTGCCGGAGCAGCGGAAGCAGCTCGACTTCGTGCAGAAGCTCAATCAACTGCATAACCGCGCCCTCGAGCGTGACAGCCATCTGGAAGCCGAGATCGCCAGCATGGAGATGGCTTTCCGCATGCAGACCGAGGCCACCGACGCCTTCGATTTCACGAAAGAGCCCGCGAATATCCGGGCGCTCTACGGCATGGATGGCGCGGATCCCGGTCCAACCAAAGGCCGTCCCCAGCAGGCCCCGCGCGGTGGCCGCAATGACACCGCCCAGGTCGGCCGCCGTCTGCTGCTCGCCCGCCGCCTTGTGGAGCGCGGCGTGCGCTTCGTGCAGGTGTGGGTCGGTGGATGGGACATGCACGCCAATCTCCAGACCAGCATGGAATCCCGCGCCGCCAGCATTGATCAGCCCATCGCCGGACTCCTCACCGACCTCAAACAGCGCGGCCTGCTCGACAGCACGCTCGTCGTGTGGGGCGGCGAATTCGGCCGCACGCCCGGACGCGACCGCAATGGCACCGGCGACACCGCAGGGCGCGACCACAATGCCAAAGGCTTCTGCACCCTCATGGCCGGCGGCGGCGTGAAGGGCGGCTACGTCCATGGCGCCACGGATGACCTCGGCCTCGCCGCGGCGGTGGATAAAGTCCATGTCCACGACCTGCACGCCACCATCCTCCGCCTGCTCGGCTACGATCACACAAAGCTCACCTACCGCTACAACGGCCGCGACTTCCGCCTCACCGATGTCGCCGGCAAGATCATTCAGCCCATTCTCGCTTAACTCCATGAAGCGCTCCCTCACTCTTCTCACGGCCACCCTCGCCGGAGCCCTCGCTGCCCGCGCCGAAATCCCCAGGGACCACCTCGAGTTCTTCGAGTCCAAAGTGCGGCCGCTCCTCGCGGACGCCTGTTATAAGTGTCACTCCGAGGCCAACGGCAAAACCAAAGGCGGCCTCGCGCTGGACTCCAAAGGCGGCTGGGAGAAAGGCGGCGACACTGGCACCACCATCAAGCCCGGCGATCCCGACGGCAGCCTGCTCATCAAGGCCGTGCGCTACACCGACGAAGACATGCAGATGCCGCCCAAAGGCGAGAAGCTGCCCGCCGAGTCCATCGCTATTCTCGAACAGTGGGTGAAGATGGGCGCGCCCGATCCGCGCAGCACGGTGAAGAAAGCCGCTGCCGGCGATCCGTTGAATGAAGAGATGCAGCTCAAGATGCAAAAGCACTGGGCCTTCCAGCCGGTGAAGGAACCCGCGCTGCCGGCCGTGAAGGACGCCGCCTGGCCCGCGAACCCCGTGGACCACTTCATCCTCGCGAAGCTGGAGGAGAAAGGCCTCAAGCCTGCGGCCCCCGCCGACAAGCGCGCGCTCATCCGCCGCGCGTTTCTCGACCTCATCGGCCTCCCGCCGGAGCCGGAGCAGGTCATCGCCTTTGTAAAGGACGAGTCGCCCGACGCCTTCTCCAAAGTCGTGGACTACCTTCTCGCCAGCCCGCACTACGGCGAACGCTGGGGCCGTCACTGGCTCGATGTCGCCCGCTATGCCGACACCCGCGGCGAGTCGAAGCGCGGCGCCACCACGCTCAGTCCCTACGCGTGGACCTATCGCGACTACGTCATCCGCTCGCTCAATGCGGACAAACCCTTCGATCAGTTCATCCGCGAGCAAATCGCCGCCGATCAGCTCTCGCACGACGGCGACCCCTCCGCCCTCGCGGCCCTCGGCTTCCTCACCCAGGGCGACCAGTTCATGGACAACCGCAATGACATCATCAACGACCAGATTGATGTCGTCACCAAGGGCTTCCTCGGCCTCACGGTTAGTTGCGCCCGCTGCCACGATCACTTCTTCGACCCTGTCACCCAGCGCGACTACTACGCCCTCCACGGCGTCTTCAATTCCAGCATGGAACCCGACAGCGGCCCCCAGGTTGCCCGCCCGGCGGATCCCAAAGCGACGGACGAATACCAGAAAGAGCGCGCCCGTTTGCTCGGGGAAGGAAAAGCGAAAGTCATCAATCAGCTCAACCAGATGGCCGGCACAGTGAATGCAAAGGCGGAATCCTTTCTCCTCATGGTTGGCGTGAACCGTCAGGACCCGAAGTTCTTTGAACTCATGAAGAGCGCCGGCCTCGACCGCCGCCAGGCCGGCGACATCAGCCGTCTCGTGCAGCGCAAGATGCAGCAGCAGGGTGCCCGCGGGAAGAACGGCCGCGGATTTGGAACCGGCGTGCTCGGGCCATGGATCCTCATGTCTCGCCTGCCGGAAAAGGAATTCGCCGCCGGAGCCGCCCGCATCATTGCCGGGCTGGAGAAAAACCCCCAGGCCAACCGCGCCGTAAAAGCCGCCCTCGCCGGCAAGTCCCCGCAGACCCTCCAGGAAGCCGCAGCGCTCTACGCCGGTGTCTTCCAGCAGGCCCACCAGGCCTACACCGCGGAATACGCCGAGTGGAACAAGTCCCGCAGCGTCATCAAAACCGAGTGGTTCCCCGGCCTGAAGGACAAAGCCCTCGAGGATGTCCGCACCAGCATCGTGGACCCCTACATCATCGCCGGTGAGGAACTCGAGAGTAACATGCGCGGCCTCCCCCAGGACCTTGAACGCCAGGTCAACCAGGTCGTCGCCGAAGTCGCCAAACTAGACACCGTGCACCCCGGCTCCCCCGGCCTCGCCAATGTGCTCACCGATGTCGAGAAGCCGCGGAATTCCGCCGTGCTCCTCCGCGGCCAGGCGCAGCAGCCCGGCCCCATCGTGCCCCGCGGCTTCCTCGAATGCCTCAGCGCCGGAAAAGCTACTGTGCCGGACAGCGTCAGCGGCCGCCTCCAGATCGCCGAGGCCATCGCCAGCCCGCAGAATCCGCTCACGCCCCGCGTCCTCGTGAACCGCGTCTGGCAGCACCACTTTGGCGAAGGCTTCATCAGCACCCCCGACGACATCGGGACCATGAGCGAAAAGCCCACCCATCCCGAACTCCTCGACTACCTCGCCGCCCGCTTCCTCGCCGACGGCTGGAGCCTCAAGAAACTCCACCGCACCATCCTCCTCTCCCGCACCTGGCAGCAAAGCAGCGAGCCCTCCGCGGAGAACGCGAAGATCGACCCCTTCAACCGCCTCCTCTGGCGCGCCAACGTCCGCAAGCTCGACTTCGAATCCCTCCGCGACAGCATCCTCCACATGGGCGGCAAGCTCGACACCGCCATGGGCGGCCGCCCCGTCAATATCGAGACCGAACCCTACAGCCCCCGCCGCAGCATCTACGGCTTCATCGACCGCACCCAGATGGCCGAGTTCATGCGCCACTTCGACGTCGCCAACCCCACCCTCCCCACCGGCCGCCGCCACGAAACCATCGTCCCCCAGCAGGCCCTCTTCCGCATGAACAGCCTCCTCGTCATCGAGCAGGCCCGCCACATCGTGGACCGCAAGGAATTCCAGTCCGCCCAGAACGACACCGACCGTGTCCGCCAGTTGTATGAGATCATCTACCAGCGCTGGCCCAAGCCCGAGGAACTGAAGCTCGCCCTCGAATTCATCGCCTCCGCCCGGGCCCCGCTCGGCAGCAATGGCGACGCCCCGCCGCCCCAGGAAGAAGCCGGCCAGCTCCCCCCGGAACTCGCCAAGCACTTCCCCCAGGAAAAGGTCGCCAAAATGTCCCGCGAGCGCCTCGTCGAATACGTCACCGAACTCCGCCGCAAAGGAACAATCACCAAAGACGACGTCCAAACCGTCCGCGAACACTTCCGCCGCCAGGCCGTCGCCGACGCAAAGAGCAAAGTCGAAATGGCCCGCGGCAACCCCAACGCCGTCAAAGAAGCCGTCCGCGACCCCAACGCCGAAGAAGTGGACCGCAGCCCACTCACCCCATGGGAAAAACTCTCCCACGCCCTCCTCATGACCAATGAAGTCGGCTACGTGAATTGATCTCCTGCGCAGCGTGAGTGTGGCGTAAGCCCACTCGCGCTGCAGTCACTCCCGCCTCGTCCTTCGTCCTCCTCAATCCCTCCGACCAAGCTCCCTCCAAAAACCCGGTGGGGCAACGCTGCCGCGGAGCCCATTATTCAGCCTGGGAAAGTACAGCCCACAGAATCCACGGAAAGACACGGAACACCCCGGAAGCATCGCGCCGCAATCTTATTTCCGTGAAGTTCCGTGTTTTCCGTGGGCAGCCAACTCCCTGTCTGGACTGTTCTTCCCCGCCACACCCTCAGAAGCAGCCCTCGGAAAGACAAAACCATAGGGGATTTCCCTGAAAAGGGACCCGTCCCCAATGAACGGGGACACGCCCCCGCCGATTTGGGACATGTCTCCAACGAACGAAGACACGCCCGTCCAGCGCCCAAAAGGCAGCAAGGGCTCTCCAAATTGCGCCATGCGCGATCCTTAGCCTGACAGCATGGCCCCAAAAAGCCGGGCAGCCCTGAGGACTGCCCGGCTGGAGGAGGTGCGGTGGCGGATCAGCGGGTCTTCAGCCAGGCGGTAATGTCCGCGATCTTCTGCGCGTCGAGGCCGAGGTTCGCGGGGGGATACATGAGGGACTTCTTCATGGGCTCCATCTTCGCGATGCGGCTCTTCGGCACGCTCTGGGTGCTGCCGCCCATGCACTTGATGAGCACGGAGTCGGCGTCGCTGAGGACGATGCCGGTGATGACGATCCCGTCCTTGGTGGTGATCTCGGTGCCTTCGTAGCCGTGGGAAATGTCGCCTGACGGATTGCTGATGGCATTGATGATGACATCAGCAGGCTGCTGCTTGCCGAAAGTGGTGAGGTCCGGGCCATATTCCGCGCCGGTGTCGCCGACCTTGTGGCACATGTAGCAGGAGGCGAAGGCTTCCTTGCCGCGGGCGGCGTCGCCCTTCAGCTTCTGCACGTCGTCGAGCGCGAGCTTCGGCGCGTTGGGCAGTTCCGCGGGCATGGCGACGGCGACGAGCTGCACCTTGTCAGGATCCTGCCCCATCGCCTTGAGGATGCCGTCGATGCCGTGATCCTTCCAGAGGTTGCCCTTCCGGTTGTTCACCCACCACTGCGCGAGGTCCTTCTGCGCGAAGTCCTTTGTGTTCGCCAGCTGGATCATGGCCGTGGCCGCAGCGGCCGTGGGCGTAAAGCCGATGGCGGTGAGTGAGAGCTTCACCTGATCGGCGCTGACCTTCGGTGAAAGCGCGCGCGCCTTCTGGTCCGCGACGGCCTGCGGGGCGTGGAGACGCCACGCGATCCAAGCGAAGGCATCGCTCCATGCCTCGGGTGCCGTGCCGGCGGCCATGGCCTTGCGACAGGCATCGAAGACGACGGCTTCCTTGCCGGTGCAGCCGAGACCGAAGGCCTCAAGGTAGGCGCGGTCCTTGCCGTCGAAGGCTTTGGCGATGGTCACGAGGTGCGCCACGGCATCCTTCGCCGCGGCACCGCGCAGCGCGAGCGCGATCTCACGGCGCACCATCGGCGCAGGATCGGCGGCCATCTTGCCGGCGAGCGCGAGCATGTCCGCGCCGGCGGCACGGAGCGCGCGCACGGCCACGAGGCGGGTGCGGTCTTCCTTCGCGCCGAGCAAGTCGGTCACGATCTTCTGCCCTTCATCACCCATCTGAGCGAGCAGCCAGACGGCGCGCGCGGCGACGTGCGCATCCTTCTCCGCCAGCAGCTTCGCCACAGCCGGCACGTCCTTCGCGCCCTGCGCCTTGAGCCGGGTGAAGCCGCTGTTCCGCACGTTCACCGCCGGGCTCTTCAGCGCGGCGATCTGACCTTCGGTGGTGTTGAGGTCGAACTTCGGCACCACGGATTTGAAGCCCTTCGGCGCGATGCGGTAAATGGTGCCGCTGCCGCCCTTGTCCTGCGTGCCGTGACCACCCACACGCGGGTCGAACCAGTCGGCCACGTAGAGCGCGCCGTCAGGACCAACGGTGACATCCGCGGGGCGGAAGCGCGTCTTGAGTTCGCTGTTCGGCCGTCCGCCCTGGAAGTCGGAGCCGGCGAATTCCTTCTCCTTGTTCGACGTCAGGAAGTCGATGCGCTCCAGCTTGAAGCCCGCGCCCTCCGGCTTCGGCAGATAGCCGAAGACCACGTTCTTCCCGGCCTCGCAGGCCAGCAGCAGACCCTGCCACTGGTCGCCGAGTGCGCCATTCTCATAGTAGGCCACGCCCGTCGGCGAGCCGCCGCCATAGACATCGCCGCTGGGCATGGTGCCGGGGTCTTCCTGACGCCATTCCGCGGTCGGCACATCCTGGCCGGGCCGCTTGTCCGCGCCCCACGAGCGCTGGCCGTCCGCCGAGGAAAAGCCCGCATTGCCGCCCTCGATCACCTCCGCCACACGGCAGGCCGGCGGGTCGTCGTTGTCGCTCTGGAACATGTCGCCGAACGACGTCAGCGCCTGCTCGTAGGAATTGCGGTAGTTGTGCCCCACGATGCGCGCGTTCGTGCCATCGGGATTCATGCGCACGGAGAAACCGCCGACCCACACGTTGCCATCATCGCTGGGCTGACCGGCGGCCGCTTTCGTATCCGAATACCACGTGCCGCCGCCGCTTTGATAGTAGCTGCTGCCGACGCGGAAGGTCTTGCCTGACTTGTCCGTGAAGATGCCGCCGCAGTTGCCGTTGTTGAAGTTCCACTGACCGTCAGGACCCACCGTGACGCTGTGCAGCGAGTGGTCGTGCTGGCGGGCGTTGAAGCCCGTTAGAAGCGCCTCGCGCTTGTCCACGGCCGGGTCGAACTTCCGGTCGCCGTTCACATCGGTATAGACCAGCAGGTCCGGCGGCTGCGCCACGATCACCTTGTTCTCCAGCACCGTCACGCCCAGCGGCGATTCCAGATTTGTGTCCTGGGTGAAGACCTCCGACTTGTCAGCCTCGCCGTCTCCATCGGTGTCTTCCAGAATGACAACGCGGTCACCCTCGGGGCGCTTGCCGCGCGCGTGGCGGTAGTTCACGCCCTCGGCGACATAGAGCCGGCCGTCGGCATCGAAGTCAATGTTCGTGGGGTTCTGCAGCAGCGGCGTGGTGGCCCACACGGTGATCTCCAGTTTCTCATCGGCGATGGTGAACATGTCTTCCGGCACCAGCGTGTCGGATTCATCGCCCGGTGCCTGCGGCTTCTGCGTGAAGACCTGGAACTTCACGCTGGCAGGCTTCGTCTCGCCCTGCTGGAACACGCCGCCGTCGTCCAGCGCCACCTTTGTCTGGAAGCCTTCCACGTCCGGCGGGAGATCGAACGCGATGACCGCCGCGGCATGCGCGCCAAGGCCCTTCCCGTAAACCTTCTTCTCCACCGTGAGCGGCTGCCCGGCCTGATTCTGGTTCTTGCGCACCTGACCGTAGCCGGCCTCCGCAGACTTCCAGTTCAGTTCCGTCAGGTCCTTCACAGCCCCGCCTTTGAGAATGAGCTGCGGCTCGATCCAGTTGGCCCAGTCGAACGACATGTCGCCCATGTCGCTGATAACGAGATAGAGTTCCTTCGCGCCCTTCAGGTCGGCCTTCAGTTCGACCAGTCGCTTGGAGGACGCCGTCATTTCAGGGCTCTCCGCCACCGGCTTCACCGCCGGCACCGCTTTCTTCATGCGCTCGGCCCGCGCCTCCTTCTTTTGCTCCGCTTTGAAGCCCGCCTCGCGCTCGGTCTGCACGGGTGCCACGGGGATCTTCTTGAATTCGCCCGGCTCGACGAGCTTCAGCGCCGCCGGCTTGCCCTTGTCATCAAGGTTCGCGTTCAACTCCTCTTCCGTCAGCGGCTTGAAACTCACGCCTTTCGCCGGCACTTCCATGCCCGCGACCCACACGACCGCATTGAGCACGATGCGGCGGAAGCCCTCGATGGACCAGTTGCGGTGATAGTGTCCGCCGGTGAAGCCCACGCCGCGCCCGCCGTCGGGCCGCTCGATGCCCCAGAGCAGCGTCTGCTTCTTGTTGAGCCCGTCCACGCCGTGCTGGTTCCACAGATTGATGTAGCGTTTCATGCGCTCGCGTTCCGGTGTCGCGGTCACGATGTCCTGGACCTTCGCGCGGTCGGGCAGGAAGCGCATGTTGTAGTAGAACTCATCAAAGGCTTCGACCAGCGAACCCACACCGCGCGACACCGGATGATTCGGCAGCACTTCCAGATCCGCCACCCAGTGGGGATTCACCGAGAACCCCGTCTCGAAAGCCCCGCCGATCCACGGACGGAAATACTGTTCGCCCTCCTGCGCGCTGGGATGCACCGCGTAGTGCATGAACATGAGGCCCGAGCCCTTGCTGGCCAGCTGCGCCACCTTGCTCCAGCCCTGACTCACCACAGCCGTGGCATCGTTGTAGAAGATGACCGCCTTCGCGCCGTCGAGCACACTGGCATCCTTCGGCCAGCCGCTGTGGACTTCGGCCTGAATGTCGAGGCCGCTTTGATTGAGCGACTTCGCCAGGAGCAGAGAACCGGCGCGGAATTCATGCTCACCGGGACCATGGCTGCGGCCGCCGGCAAGGAAGACGATCTTGGTGGCTGCGACCGCCGAAGCAGCCGACAGACCGAGCGTGAGGACGAGGAGGGATGGACGTATCATAAAGGAAGGGTTCAGCTACGGGGAGGAATCGAGTCCTCTTGCGGCGTTCTGCCACAAGGGCGCGATGCCATTCCACGGGGTGGCAGGGAATACCACGAAAAATACGCAAACTGGGATTCCCCGTACGCTGTGGGCTGGTTACAGGCAGGAATGCTTTCTCCGCTCCGCCTCCTCGTCTGTCTGCTTGTCACGGCCCTGCCCGCCTCCGCTCTGAATGTCGTGTTCATCCTCGCCGATGACCTCGGCTATGGTGAACTCGGCTGCTTCGGGCAGCAGAAGATCAAAACACCGCACCTCGACCGCCTGGCCGCTGAGGGCACAAAGCTGACGCGGCATTACTCCGGTGCTCCCGTCTGTGCCCCCGCGCGCTGCACGCTCATGACCGGCCTGCACCTCGGCCACGCGGAAATCCGCGGCAACCAGCAGGCCAGTAAGTCGCTCCCGCAGTTCAAAGAAGGCCAGCACCCTATCTCCGCCGCCGCGGTGACACTGGCCGCGGTATTCCAAAAGGCCGGCTACGCTACGGGAGCCATCGGCAAGTGGGGGCTCGGCCCCGTGGGTTCCACCGGCGATCCCAACAAGAAGGGCTTCGATCTCTTCTTCGGCTACAATTGTCAGGCTGTAGCGCACTCCTTTTATCCGCGCTTCCTCTGGCGGAATGATCAGCAGATTGAAATCAACCCGCGCGCCATCCCGGGCCATGCCAAAGCCCCTGAGGGCGAGGTGAAGGCCGAGACTTATATTGGCCAGACCTACGCGCCGGACCTCATGGTGAAGGAGGCGGCGCAATTCATCTCTGCGAACAAGGCAAAGCCCTTCCTCCTGTATCTCGCGTTCATCGAGCCCCACATGGCGATGCACCCGCCGCTCGACCGCGTGAATGAATACCCGAAGGAATGGGACGAGGAACCCTATCGCGGCGACGCCGGCTACCTGCCGCACCCGCGCCCCCGCGCCGGCTATGCCGCCATGGTCAGCGACCTCGACCGCCATGTGGGTGCCGTGCGCGCCGCGCTCGAAAAGGCCGGCGTGCTGGACGAAACGCTCATCGTTTTCACGTCCGACAATGGTGCCACGCACGAAGGCGGCCGCGACTCGAAGTGGAACATCGGCGGGCTCGACGCCGGCTTCTTCAACAGCACCGGCGGCCTCCGCGGTTTCAAAGGCACCGTCTATGAAGGCGGCCTCCGCGTGCCCACCATCGTCCGACTCCCTGGCAGGATCAAAGCCGGCAACGAAAACGCCTCGCCAGGTTACTTTCCCGACTGGTTCCCCACGCTCTGCGCCGCGGCCGGACTGAAGGCCCCGGAAGGCCTCGATGGCACCAATCTCTGGCCCGCCATCACCGGCGGCGAAACCAAAGCGCGCCCGAATCCCATGGTTTGGGTCTATCCGGAATACACTGGTCAGGTCGCAGTTCGCCTTGGCGACTTCAAAGTGCTCCGCCGCGGCCTCAAAACAAAGAAGCCCGGCCCGTGGGAAGTCTATGATCTTGCCAAAGACCCGCAGGAAAAGGACAACCTCGCCGCCCGCCGCGCCGATCTCATCAAGGAAGCGGCCACCGTGCTCGCCCGCGAGACGAAGGAGAATGCCACTTTTCCCCTGACGATTCCCGGCGCGGACTCCTGAGCGCACTGGCGGCCGGCAGTCCAGGCTGTTTTGCTGGAAATTCCTGTGCTGTGGAAGGCTGCGGGCGACAACGCACTTTGATGACGTCGCACTCCCCGGACGAAGCACTGATCACCGCCGCGAAGAGCGGGCGGCTGGCGGCGTATGGGGAACTCGTGACGCGCTATCAGGATGGCGTGCGCGTATTCCTCGCGATCCGGCTGGGGAATCCGCATGAGGCGGAGGATCTGGCGCAGGAGGCGTTCGTGACCGCATTCCGGCGGCTGGCGGAATTTCAGGACGGGCAGGCATTTGCGCCGTGGGTGCGCGGCATCGCCTTCAATCTGCTGCGGAATCATCTGCGGAAGCACCGCCCGCTGGCGGCGGGAAATGCGGAGGATCTCGCGGCGCTGGCGGATGCGAAGCTGGCGGCGCGGTATTCCGAACCTCAGGAATCCGCCCTGCTCGCGGCGCTGGAGCATTGCCTGCAAAAGCTGGACGAAAGCGACCGTGCCCTGCTTCACCGGCGCTATCACGAAGAGGCGAGTGTGGCGGATCTCGCCAAAGCCGGCGGCCGCGGCCAGAGCGCGGTGACGATGCACCTTTTCCGTCTGCGCCAGTCACTGGCGGGCTGTATTCAAACTCAACTGACTGCCACATCATGACGGAACGCGAGACAGACGAATTATTGGCCCGCCTGCTGGCCGGAGAGCCGCTGAGCGACACGGAGCGCACGGCTCTCGCGCAGGCCATCGAGTCAGGCGACGGCACCGCGACGGACCAGTGGCTGCTCGACCGGTTGCTGCGTCATCATTTTACCAATGCCGGCCGCGGGGATTTCACGGCGGAAGTGCTGGCGCGGCTGGAACCTCCCGCCGGTGCGGAGTCAGAGCTGGGCGGGAAAGTCGTGCGCCGCCACACATGGCGGCGCTGGCGTCCGGCGCTGGCTGCAGCTGCCTGCGTGGCGCTGGCGGGATTGCTTTGGCTGGCGCTGCGTCCGCATGAACCTGAGGCGCGCCTCACGGCCAGCACGGCGGCGCATTGGATGAAGGGCGCGGAACTGGCGGACGGTGCGGTATTGCAGACCGGTGCACAGCTGCGGCTGGAGCGCGGATTCGTGTCGGTGCAGTTTGCCAGCGGAGCCTCGCTGGTGCTGGAGGGCGCGGCGGACCTGGAGATCACCGGCCGCAACAGCGCCGCCCTGCATTCCGGCAGCGCCGTGGCCAGCGTGCCGGAATCCGCGCACGGATTCACCCTCAGCAGCGCGCAGGGCAAAGTAGTGGACCGCGGCACGGAGTTCGCCGTGCGGAGCAGCGCCGCTGGCATGGAGGTGCATGTGCTCAGCGGCAAAGTGGAGGCACATCCCGCAGGGAAGCCCATGCTGACGCTCGAAACCGACGCCGCCGTGCGCATGGATAGCGCCGGCGCAGCCACCATCGCGCAGACCGCGGACCAATTCCTCACCGCCCTGCCGCCCGGACGATCCGCCGCGCCCGCGTGGCTACACTGGTCGCTGGATGAAGGCAAGGGCCTCGCCGTGGCCGCCGCCGGTGCCGGCCTGCCGCTGGATGCCGCCTGCGGGAAACTAACATCCCTGCCCGGCAGCACCAATCTTCCGTCATGGACCACCGGCGTGCGAGGCGCCGGCATCGAATTTCACGGCAGGGATGACTACATCCAGACTGACTATCCGGGCATATCCGGCGCGGGGCCGCGCACCGTGGCCTGCTGGGTGCGGGTGCCGCAGGATCTCACCCTGGCGGGCTTCGCCCTCGTGAGCTGGGGTGCGCACCAGGCATTCGGCGACACCTGGCAGATGTCCATCAACACTGACGAAGAGGACGGCCCCATGGGACGCCTGCGCATCGGCACCCACATGGGCCACGTCATTGGCCTGAGCGATCTGCGCGACGGCCAGTGGCATCACGTAGCCGCCGTGCTCTACCCCGGCACGCAGCCGGATGTCTCCACCCACGTCCTGCTCTACGTGGACGGCACGCTGGAACCCGCCGCACGCAAAACCGTGCGCCGCGTGCAGACCGACACCGTCAGCAGCATGGCCCAGCGCGTCGCCTTTGGCAAAAACTCCGCCGTCCGCGACGCCGCAGACACCATTCACCCCCAGCACACCTTCCGTGGCTGCATGGACGAAATCACCCTCTGCACCACCGCGCTCTCCGAGGCCGACATCCGCATCCTCATGACCCGAAGCATGGCCGCGCTGCCGTAGCAGGGTAGATGCGTTTCAATTTCCTGAAAATTTCTGTGCTGCCGCGTCGGGGAAGAAACAATCCCATCTGAATCCCCTCCGGACTTCTTCCCACTATGCACCGCCTTCCGATCCTCATCTCCCTGCTTGCTGTTTCCAGTTCTGCCCGCGCTACTGTCGTTTGGGCGGATGAATTTGCGCGTTCCTCCGGGCCGCTGACGTACGATTACACGGGCAATACCTCCAACGACTACACGGTCGCCGGCACGTCGGCGGTGACACCCACACTGAGCAGCAACAGTCTGCTCATTACGGATACTGTCTCCGGTCAGTTTGCCCAGAATGTGCTCGCCACCGAGTTTGCGCTGTTCACTCTCACCGCCGGGGACACGGTATTGATCAGTCTGGATCTGAATGTTTCCAGCCACATCGCGTCCGCTGCGGCGTCCACGGTGCGGCTCGGCATTCTCGACGGCAATGCGGCCAACGGCGCGACGGTCATGAGCGTGGGCTGGGGCTACACGAACATCGCGACGGGCGACCCGACCGGTGAACTCCACTTCTACAGGGTGGGCGGTGCCGGCACCGCGCCCAGCACTGCGAGCGCAATCGGCTGGTCCGGCGGCTCGCCGGTAGCAGGGTTCGACTTCGGCGATTACAACTCCGGCTCCGCGGCATCGAATGACACGGCACCCATCGGCACTTCGCCGTCCGCCTACTATCGCATCGCTGTGACGCTGACGCAGGGCTCCACGGCCGCCTCCGGCACTATCACCAATCTGAACACCGCGGAGAGCGCCAGCTTCACCCACACCCTTCTGGCACCGCTCGACTGGGGCAACAACGCGACGGATGGCCTCCAGCTCCTCAGCGGCCTCGGCGGCACCGGGGTTTACAGCATGGACAATATCTCCGTGAGCGTGGTGCCTGAGCCTTCCAGCGCGCTGCTCGGCGGGCTGGCGCTGCTCGGCCTGGCACGCCGCCGCCGCTAGCATTCACATCTCTGAATCTCCCATCTCATGCGGCGGGTGTCCTGATTATGCACAGGGCATCCGCCGCTTTTTTTTCAATCCCGCAGCAACCGATGAACTCACTCCGCACCGCCGTCGCCCTGGCGATTTTCACCGCTCTTCCCGCCACCGCGCAGGATATCCTCACCAACGGCAACTTTGAGGCCGATCCCTATGACTCCGGCTGGACGCAGCTCACTGCCTTTCAATTTGGCGGTCTCGCTCCCGGTTCGACAAAAGCCGCAGCTTTCAACACCGCCAGCCGCATCGGTCAGAACATCCCGGCTCCATCGGCCAACTGGCAGCTCGACTTTTACTTCGCAGTCAAAAACACGACCAACCGCGCCTTTTCGCTCGCGGTGAACACGACAGCCAATTCGGCAGGCAACACCAACGTCGCCACCATCAATCTCCGCTACCAGTCCGGCCAGTTCAATACCTTCAGCGGCCCGCTCAACGCATGGAGCAGCGACCTCGGGCTCGGCACCGTCGCCTTTTCCACAGATGCGAACAGCGACGGTGACTTCGACGACGCCGGTGACGTGAAGAACGTCTATCGCATGAGACTCACCGGCACCGGCTGGGGCAGCGGCAACGGCACTTACAAAATCCAGCTGTCCAACGCCAACGAGACCACCTTCTCCCGCACCACGTCCGACCTGAACCGCTATCAGAACTTCTCGGGCAACACCGCGCTGCCGCAGGCCTTCATCTTCAACAGCCTCTTCGGCAGCAATCCCGGCTTCTACGTGGACGATGTCACGTTCGAAAACATCGCCCTGCCGGACGATCCGAACCTCGCCGTGACCAGTGCGCTCCCCATCTTCGGCACCCTCCCCGTGGGAGCCACCGGCGTCATCAGCCGCAATGTCACCGTGCAGAATACCGGCGCGGCCAGCAATCTCACGATCAGCGCCGCCGCGTTCACCGGGGCCAATGCCGCGAGTTTTTCCACCACCGCCGCATTCCCCATCGTCATCCCTCCGGGCGGCGCAGTGGACATCCCCGTGGACTTCAATCCCGGTGCCGCGAAAGGAGCGTTCAGTGCCGTGCTGGAACTCACCAGCGACGACACGAGCAATGCCGTAACGCCGGTGAATCTCCCGGTGCATCTCTACGCCGCCGGCGATCCCCTCATCACCGACGGAACCTTTGAGGCTGCGCCGTTTCC
>Ga0315905_10002451_pt1 | contig 19515 bp, 21 predicted proteins | sample LakEriMetagenome_5_FD_203522 | JGI IMG/M metagenome (GOLD analysis project Ga0315905, IMG submission 203522) | Freshwater fungal communities from buoy surface, Lake Erie, Ohio, United States - Buoy 4 MA121 | ecosystem: Environmental > Aquatic > Freshwater > Lake | place: USA: Lake Erie, Ohio... | reverse complement strand
TCTCCGAGGCCGGAACTCCGGATCAGGTGGTCGAGGCGATCGCGGACGAGACCGGTGTCACGGTCGTCGAGTTGGACACTCATCTGCTGCCCGAGGACGGCACGTACGACACGTTCATGACCGAATTGGTATCCGCCATCGTCTCCGCGCTGTCGTCATAACCTCACGGCGATGTCGCAACTGGTCGACCCGTTCCTGGACAACGAGTTCATGCAGCGGGCGTTCCTGGCCGGTGTCCTCGTCTCCGTTGCCTGCGCCATCGTGGGTTCCTATGTCGTTCTTCGCGGATTGGCGTTCGTGGGCGATGCGTTGGCTCACGGAGTTCTTCCGGGAGTCGCCGGCGCGGTCATCGTCGGCGCGCCGGTCATGCTGGGTGCCGCCGCGGGTGCCGTGGCGATGATCGCGGGTGTGGGGTTCATCACCGCGAAGTCGCGCCTGTCGAACGATTCGGCGATCGGGTTGCTCTTCATCGGCTTGTTGGCCCTCGGTGTGGTGCTGGTGTCGTCGTCGGACGAACTCACGGGCGACCTCGACGCCATCTTGTTCGGCGAGTTCCTCGGGGTGACATGGTCGGATCTGGCCGTGCAGGGAATCGGACTGGTGGTGGTGGTGACGGTGTGCGCGTACGCCGCGCGCCCGTTCCTGCTGCTGTGCTTCGACCCCGATCTGGCCGACGCGATGGGCTTCGGGGCCCGTCGGCATCATCGACTCATGCTCGCGCTGGTCGCGGGAACCGTCGTGGTCTCGTTCCAAGCGGTGGGATCGCTGTTGGTGTTCGGAATGCTGTTGGCTCCGGCGGGCACGGCGGCCCTCGTGACGCGACGGATCGGGTCCATGATGGCGGTCGCCGCGGTCGTGGGCATCGCGTCCACGTACATCGGCTTGTCCTGTTCGTACCATTTCGACGTGGCGGCCGGGGCTTCGGTCGTTCTGTCATCGGTGGTCGTGTTCTTCGTGGTGCTGCTGGCCAAGTCGTTGCGCCCGAGCGGTCGACGGGGCGTCCGTCATGGATGATCCGGCGACGCGTGGGGGTGGCCCGGCTCTGGTCGCGCGGCGACTCGACGTCGGATACGACGGTCGGGTGGTTCTGACGGGCATCGACGCGTTCGCCACGCCCGGTCGATCCATCGCTCTGATCGGTCCGAACGGGTCCGGAAAGTCGACGTTGTTGCGCACCTTCGCCGGATTGCTCGCTCCCGTGGGTGGGGCACTGGAGGTGTGTGGTCTTTCGGTCACCCGAGCGTCGAAACGGATCGCCTATCTGAATCAGTTCCACCCCAACGCGATGACATTGCCGTTGCGCGCGTTGGACGTCGTGCACATGGGACGTCTCGACCGTCGTGGGCGATTCGTGCGCCGACGCCCCGAGGACCATGATGCGGTGGCCGACGCCCTCGATCGGATGCGGATCTCCGATCTGGCGAACGTGGCTCTACGCGACCTGTCCGGCGGTCAGCGTCAGCGCGTCTTTCTCGCTCAGGTGCTGGCGCGTCGGGCCGACGTGGTGTTGCTGGACGAACCGTCCGCGGGACTCGATGCGATCGGTCGATCCGTGTACCTCGAGGCGATGGAAGCCGAGACGACGCGGGGCGCGGTGGTGATCTCGGCCACTCACGACGTCGGTGAAGCGGCGCGTTGTGATCGGGTCATGTTGTTGGCCGGTCGTCTGATCGCCGACGGACCGGCCGATGTCGTGCTCACCCCGGACAATCTCTTGTCGACGTTCGGTATCGGATTGTCGCGCGCCGGTGATCACCTGGTGGTGACCGAACACGATCATCATCACGATCACTGACGCGCGTCGGCGGAGTCAGTGTTCGTCGTAGTGATCGCCGTGCGCCGCGTGCAGGTGCCCGTCGTGCAGATAATCCACATGGTCCCCGTGCGGCACGGCCACGTGTCCACAATTCGGTCCGTGCACGTGGTCGTGCTCGGAGTGCTCGACGCAACCTTCCACGTCGCAGGCATCCCAATGGTCGTCGTGTTGGTGGTGCAGATGACCATCGTGGACGTAATCGACGTGGTCGCCGTGTGGAACCGCGACGTGTCCGCAGTCGGGGCCGTGCACATGGGGATGGTCGGTGTCGGGCCGGTGCTCCACGATCCGAGTATGTCATTCGTCGCGCCGTCAGGTTCGTCTTTGTCGTCCGACGTGGTGTCAAATGGGGCATGGATCGCCTGAGGAATCTCATCGACGGGGCGCTCGATGCCACGGTCGCGCCGGGGTACTCGCGCGTCGGTTACGAGATCCGATCCCGTTCGCACGATTGGGAGTCATTGTCGCCGACCGCTCTGGAGGAACGGGTCGTGGTCGTCACCGGAGCCACGTCCGGACTGGGTTTGGCGACGGCGCGTCGGGTGCGAGCGCTGGGGGCGACGCTCGTTCTGGTGGGTCGCGATCGCGAGCGCACGGAGAAAGTGCGCGCGGAACTCGTCGACGAGATCAGGTCCGCGGGCACGGTCCACGTGGTGGTGGCGGACATGGCCGAACCGGGTCAGGTGCGGGCGGCGTCCGGCGAGATCGCTCGAATGACGCGGATCGACGCTCTGATTCACAACGCCGGAGCGTTGTCCCCGCAGCGGATCGTCAATGCCGGCGGGCTCGAATCGACGTTGGCCGCCCAGGTCGTGGGGCCCTTCGTGATGACCACGGCACTGATCGACGTTCTCGAGCGCGATCAGGGTCGCGTGATCACCGTTTCCTCCGGCGGCATGTACACCGCCGGTCTCCCGGACATGTCCGACGAATCACCGACTCCACTTCGCGCGAGTTCGTACGACGGAACCAAGCAGTACGCGACGGCCAAGCGCATGCAGGTCACGTTGAACGAGATGTGGGCGCAACGTCACCCCGAAATCCACTTCGCCGCCATGCACCCGGGATGGGCCGACACACCCGGGGTTCGTTCGGCGCTACCGGGATTCGCGAAATGGACCGGCCCGTTCCTGCGCACCGCCGATCAGGGAGCCGACACCATCGTGTGGCTGACCGCGACCGATCCGACGAATCTCGGTCCCAGTGGCGGTTTCTGGTGCGATCGCGTCCGACGGCCGATCCATCGGTTGGGATCGACGAGGTCGTCGGACCGCCCCGACGTTCGGCGAGCACTGTGGGATTGGTGCGAGAGGCTGTCTACGACGGGCGCATGATCTCGTCGGCGTAACGGCCGCGGCGGATCAGGTCGGCCATCGTGCGCATGGCGGCGTCACAATGCGTGAAGAACGCCTTGTACCCCTCGCAAAGATGATTGAGCCCGACCTCGCCGTCGGGCGTGGTCGCGAAGCGATCCTTGGGGCAACCTCCGTGGCAGGCGAAGCGCACGTCGCACTCCACGCACATCCGGGGGAGCGACTTCAACTTGTGGCGTCCGAAGGCGACTTGTCGGGGCGATGACACCAGGTCGACCATCGGCGTGTCGTGGATGTTGCCGAGCAGATGCGCGGGCTCCACGAAGTGGTCGCACGAGTAGAGATCACCGTTGTGCTCGAGGGCCAGGGCGGACCCGCAGGTGGGGGCGTGCACGCACAGACTGTGCAGGTCGAAATGGGCACCCAGGGTGACGTCGAACAGTTGCACGAAGACCTCGCCGACGTCGCGAGCGACCCACTCGTCGAACACCGCGCACAGGAAGTCCCCGTACTGTCGTCCGGATATCGATCGGGACGTGACGAGATCGCCCTGTTGCGTGTAGAGAATTCGTCGCTTTCCGCGTCCGGTGCCCCAACCGCCCTCGGCCACCTCGATGTTGGCGGTGGTGGCGCGTTCGACGATGGGGATGAACTGGATGTGGCGGGCCCCGAGGTCGTCGCGCAGATGACGGTACGTCTCGAGCGGATGATCGACGTTGGCCGCGCTCAGGCTGCACAACACGTTGCATTCGACGCCGCTCCCGCGCAGGAGGTCCCACGCTCGACGCACGTCGGCGTAACTGCCCCGGCCATCCTTCCAGACGCGAAAACGATCGTGATCGTCGGGTCGCCCGTCGATGCTCAGACCGACGAGAACCTGTCGATCGGCGAACAGACGCGCCCAGGTGTCGTCCACCAAGGTGCCGTTGGTCTGGATCGTGTGCTCGATCACCTGGCTCGGCCGGGCGACCTCGTCGACGATGTCGAAGGTCTCGCGGTAGAAGTCGATGCCCATCAACGTGGGTTCGCCACCTTGCCACGCCACGTTCACCGGCCCGTCGGGTTGGGCCGAGATCATCTGGGTCAGGTACGCCCGCAGCGTGTCGGCACCCATGCGCGTCCGTTCGCCGGGATACAGCGCGTCCTTGGACAGGAAGAAGCAATAGGTGCAGTCGAGGTTGCAGACGGCGCCAGTGGGCTTGGCGAGCAAGTGGAAGGGCCGACGCGCCGGATCACTCATCGAAGGACCGATGCCACACCAGCGGATTGTGGTCCGAATCAGCCAAGGTTCCTGCGGGCGCGCCTCCCAGCCACAAGGCGCGATCGAGTTCGCGTGCGGGGTGATCGGACGCGGTGACCCGTGCACCGTCGGCGAAGTAGATGACGGTCATGACCGAACGCATGGTGTCGGTGTCGTTGGCCGGCGCCGAATGGAGCGTCCACCCCGTGTGAAAGGTGGCGTCGCCGGCCACGAACGGTCCGTGTGTCGACAGGTTCCAGCCCCGTTCGCGCACGAGGTCGTCGAAGAACCGTTGCGAGGCGTCACCGATGACCTCTTCGCTGAGGTTGCCCAGGCGATGTGTGCCGTCGGCGAAGACCATTCCCCCGATCTCGCGGGGGACGTCGACGAGAGGCATCCACATCGTGACCGTTCGATCGGTGTCGAGCGGCCAATACACCTGGTCCTGGTGCCAGGGCGTGAAGCCACCACCGGGCTCCTTGTACAGGGATTGATCGTGGTAGAGCCGAACACCGTCGACATCCAGAAGGTCGGCGGCGACACGCGCGAAACGTCGGCCGAGTACGAAGCGGCGCGTCACTTCGTCGTGGAGCAGGATCCCGCCGGCTTGCACGAAGGCGCGTCCGTAGGTGTCACGCTCCTGGAGTGGTCGGCGATCCCATCGGCGGGCGTCCGTGGCCGCGTCGATGGAGGGCTTGACGGCCGCGATCTCGGCCGGCGTCGCCAGTCCGCGCGCGACGCAATGCCCGGCCCGACGAAACTGGTCCCGGCTGTCGGCGCAAAGCTCGTACCGTTCGACGAAGCTCGGTCCGGCGATGACGTCCCCCACGAGGGTCATTGTGTCACGCGACGGAGGTGTGACCTTCGTTCGTCCGGAGGGCGATGCGGGGAACGATCACGTGGTCGGGTGTTCGTTGGGGCACAATGACGGAGCGCCGAAGTGGCGCCCCGAGTGACGAGGTTTTCCCATGGAGTTCTCCTGGACCAAGGAGCAGAACGATCTGCGGGCCGAGGCTCGCTGCGTCGCGGAACAGGCCGTGGCCACCTACGGCCGTGCGAACGACTCCTGGATCAACGGTTGGTCGAAGGAATTCGCCATGGAGTTGGGTCGTCGCGGATGGATCGGCCTCACCTGGCCCGTCGAGTTCGGAGGAGCGGGTCGTCCGCCGATCGATCGCCTCATCATCGGTGAGGAACTCATCAAGGCCGGAGCCCCCATCGGCTCCATGTGGTTCGCCGATCGCCAGATGGGGCCGACACTCATGACCTACGGTCGCCCCGACCAGCAGGCCGAGTTCCTGCCCCGCATCCTCGACGGATCGTCGACGTGGTGCATCGGAATGTCGGAACCCAACTCGGGTTCGGATCTGGCGTCGTTGAAGACCCAGGCCGAGCGACGCGGTGACCACTGGCTCATCAACGGACAGAAGATCTGGACCAGCTTCGGAGCCGTTGCCGACTACTGCTATCTCATCTGTCGCACGAACAACGACGGACCGCCGCACGCGGGCATCAGCGAGATCATCGTTCCCATGGACACGCCGGGTATCGAGGTGCGCCCCATCAAGGACATGACCACGAATCGACACTTCTGCGAGGTCTTCTTCACCGACGTGAAGGTGCCCATCGAGAATCTGGTCGGAGTTGAGGGCAACGCGTTCAAGCAGACGATGAGCCAGTTGGAACACGAGCGGGGCGGCATCGATCGTCTGGTGTCCAATCAGGCCTTGTACGAGATCGCGCGGGCCAAGGCCGACACCTCGGATCCGGTCGTGCGGCAACGCATCGCCGCGCTGGAGATGAAGTACCGAATCGGGCGCATTCTCGTGATCCGTGAGGTTCTGCGTCAGGCGCCGGCGGGCTTCTCGGCGGCCACCAAGGCGTTCTGCACCGAGCACGAGTGGGACGTGGCCGAGTTCGTGGCGTCCACGTTGGGTCCCGAGGCCATGTTGTGGGATCAGGTCACGCAGGGACTGGCCTACGCACCCGGCTACACCATCATGGGAGGCACCTCCAACGTGATGCGCAACATCCTCGGCGAACGGGTCCTCGGCCTGCCCCGATAGCCGACTACGGTTACCTCGACTCAGCGCGTCGGGGGAGAACATGAGCAACTGGAAGTTCGCCGATCTGTACGAGGCGATCGCCGCCAAGGTTCCGGACCATCCCTGCCAGATCCAAGGCGACCGCATCGTGACGTGGGGTGACTTCAACCGCCGCGCGAGCGCCCTCACCTCCGACATGTTGGACGCCGGGCTCACTCACCAGAGCAAGGTGGCCGCGTACCTCCAGAATTGTCCGGAGTATCTCGAGACGTACGTGGCCGCGTTCAAGGGCGGTTTCGTCCCGGTCAACACGAACTATCGGTACGGTCCCGACGAGATCACCTACCTCTTCGACAACGCCGAGGCCGAGGCCGTGGTGTTCCATTCCACGTTCGCGGGTCTCGTCGATCAGGTTCGCGCCGGTCTCCCGAGGGTGAAACGTTGGTATTGCGTGGTCGAGTCGGGCGACGTGGTCCCGACCTGGGCCCAGGACTACGACGCCGTCGTCGGTCGCGACGCCGCCCACCGCGTCGAGGGTCCGTGGGGTCGCAGCGGTGACGATCTGCTGTTGTTGTACACCGGGGGAACCACCGGCATGCCCAAAGGTGTGATGTGGCGACAGGACGACCTGTTCAACGTGGTGGGTGCGGGAGGCAACGTGGCCCTCGGAATTCCGCCGGGGGAGTCCGTCGAGGAACTCGTGGGCCGCCTCGATCCCGCCGGCCGGGGCCTCGTCGTGTTGTCGGCTTGCCCCCTGATGCACGGCACCGGGCAGTTCACCAGCCTGATCGCCATGAACCTCGGTGGTGCCGCCGTCACCTTGCCGTCGCGGTCGTTCGACGTGGGCGAGTTGTTCGCCAGTATCGAACGGCACCGGGTGCAGACCCTCGTCATCGTGGGTCAGGCATTCGCGGGTCCGATGCTCGAGTATCTGAACTCGAACCCGCAACGTCACGATCTGTCCAGTCTCATCATGATCACGTCGTCGGGCGTGATGTGGAGTCAGGAGAACAAGGACGGTTTGTTGCGTCATCTGCCCCACGTGATGTTGTTCGACTCCTACGGTTCGTCGGAAGCGGTGGGCATGGGTGGGTCCATCAGTCGTGCCGGCGAGACCGCCACCAAGACCGCCACCTTCGCCCTCGGACCGACGTGCGCGGTGTTCACCGAGGACGGACGACGCGTGGCCGCCGGTAGTGGTGAACGAGGATTGGTCGCCGTGGGCGGGTTCATTCCGATGGGCTACTACCGCGACGAGGTCAAGTCCGCCCAAACCTTCCGCATCTTCGAAGGGCAACGCTGGAGCGTCCCGGGTGACTGGGCCGAGATCGCCGCGGACGGGAGCCTGATCCTTCTGGGTCGCGGATCGGTGTGCATCAACACCGGAGGCGAGAAGGTGTTCCCCGAAGAGGTCGAGGAGGCCCTGAAGAAACATTCCTCGGTCCGCGATGCCGTGGCCGTCGGAATCCCCGACGATCGATTCGGCGAGACGATCTGCGCGGTGGTGGAGGCCGCGCCCGGAGAGGCGCCGGATCTCGCCACGTTGTCGGATCACGTGAAGTCCCATCTGGCCGCCTACAAGGCCCCGCGCCATCTGGTGCTCATCGACACCATCGGTCGGGCCCCGAACGGCAAGGTCGACTACAAGCGCTTGAAAACTCATGCGATCGAGCGACTGGGCAAAGGCTGATGGACGCCTCCGCTCGTTCGGCCGATCTGCGGCGTCGACTCGCGACGGGTGAGTCCGTGTTGATGCCGGGGGTGTGGGACGCGCTGTCGGCCCGCCTCGTGGCCGCGGCCGGATTCTCCACCGCTTTCGTCAGCGGCTTCGCGGTGTCGGGCACCTTGTTGGGCAAACCCGATGTCGGGCACGTGGGTCAGACGGAGATGGCGGACGTGGCGCGCCGAGCGTCCACCGCGGCACCGGAATTGAACCTGGTCGTGGACGCCGACACCGGATACGGAAACGCGATGAACGTCGTGCGCACCGTCGAGCTGTGGGAGCGATCGGGAGCGGCCGGAATCTTCATCGAGGATCAGGTGTGGCCCAAGCGTTGCGGCCACATGGCGGGCAAGTCCGTCGTCCCGGCCGAGGAATGGCTCGCGAAACTTCGTGCGGCGTGTTCGCGGCGAACCCATGTGCACGTGACCGCGCGCACCGACGCTCGCGCGGCGCTGGGATTGAGCGAGGCCATCGAGCGCGGACGCATGGCCCGAGATCTCGGCGTGGACGCCGTGTTCGTGGAGGCCCCCGAAAGCCTCGACGAACTCGAGGCCATCGCGTCTGCTCTGCCCGACGTCGTGCTGGTCGCGAACATGGTCGAGAAGGGCCGGACCCCGCTCCTGACCCCGGCCGAGTTGGCCGAACGTGGCTTTCGTTTGATCGTCTCGCCCCTGTCCCTGTTGTTGTCGGCGGCCCGGGCCATGTGCGACACCGCTGCGACGTTGTCCGAGGTGGGCACCATGCGCGACAGGTTGGGCGATCTGATGGCCTTCGACGACTTCAACGCCGTGGTGGGTCTGCCCGAGCACCTGCGGGCCGAGGCCGAATTCGGCACCTGACGCTCCGCGGGGTCTTCTGAGTTCGAAACCCGTGTGTCGAACCCGCGACCTCGGTAGTCTGTCGACGTTCATCCAGAGTGGTCCGGGCAACCGGACCCGGCAACCTGGGCGGAAGCCCCAAGGTGCCTCCCGAGTCGAGTTCTCCCGCGAGAGCCGGCCCGGGGATGTGGTCGGCGTCAGCCGGCAACGAAGCTTCCCCGGATGAGCACCAACATCGGTTCGACCATGCGTCGATGATCACGAGAGGAGCTCAGCCATGGCGAAGAATCCGCTACCCGCATCCGGGGCCTGGCGCATGGGCGACCCCGTGGGTCATCGTCAGTTCTTCACGTTGCCCCCCGAGCGAAAGTTGGCCATCGACGTCGGCACGGTGATGGAGGGCGTCACCACGGCCTACGAAACATGGGGAACGCTGAACGGGGATGCGTCCAACGCCATTCTTCTGTGTCACGCCTGGACCGGTGACAGCCACGTGGCCGGTCGCGCGGGTGAGGGGCATCCGACGCCGGGCTGGTGGGAAGGCGCCATCGGTCCCGGCTTGGCGGTGGACACCGATCAATTCTTCGTCGTGTGTGCGAACGTCCTCGGGGGCTGTCAGGGTTCGACCGGGCCGGCGTCACCGCATCCGAGCGACGGCAAGCCCTACGGCTCGCGCTTCCCGGTCGTCACCATTCGCGACATGGTCCGCGCGCAGGCTCGACTGGCCGATCACCTCGGCGTGCGCAAGTGGCGCGCCGTCATCGGTGGCTCGATGGGCGGCATGCAGGTTCTGGAGTGGGCGGTTACTTTCCCCGAGCGAGTCGGGGCGATCATGCCCATCGCCACGTGCGCCCAAGCCTCGGCGCAGCAGATCGCGTGGGGTTCGATCGGTCGTCGGGGCATCACGAACGACCCTCGCTGGCGCGGCGGTGATTACTACGACGCCGCTCCCGGAGACGGACCGCACGAGGGACTGTCGACCGCGCGCATGGTGGCGCAGGTGACGTTCCGCAGCGACAACGTCTTCACCGATCGGTTCGGGCGCGACATGGTGGGGGGCGACGGGTCGTCCACCCTGGCCCTCGAGCAGAAGTTCGAGGTCGAGCGTTACCTCGAGTACCACGGCGAGAAGTTGTGTCGTCGTTTCGACGCCAACAGTTACATCGCCATCGGCAAGGCCATGGATCTGCACGACGTCGGTCGCTCGCGCGGCGGTCTCGTGGCCGCGATGAAGCGCGTGACGATGCCCACGCTGACCATGGGTATCTGGAGCGACTTCTTGTATCCGGTGTACCAGCAGTTGCAGATCCGCGACATGGTGGCGGCCAACGGCGCGCGTTCGGAGTACGTCGAGGTCGACTCGCCGCACGGGCACGACGCCTTCTTGATCGAACTGGAGCAGGTCGGGCCGGCGGTCAAACGTTTCGTCGAGTCGCTCGACTAGTCGGACGGAGTCGCGTCGGGGTTCGCGGTCGCCGTCATCGCCTCGAGGGTGCGACTGTGCCGGGGGAGACGCAACAAGACGTCCTGACTCCCGCGCAGGAAGGCCACCGTCGTGCGGCGCGAACTCTCGCCGGTGCGCGCGAGATGGTAGGTGCCGTCGAGGTGGGAATGGCGACGTCGGCGGGCGGTGATCAGGATCGAGCCGTGGTCCACGCTGCCACGAACCTCCACCCACGAGGGGCTGCCGTCACGCTCGAAGTGGGCGGCACGAGCGATGAAGTGTCGGCCATCGCGGCTGGACCAATGGGGCTCGACCCCGAAAGCGACGATGGCGGCGATCACGAACACGACCCCCAGAACGATCAGAACGACGCCGCTGTTCATGGGTCGAGTTTCCCACGTCGGAGATGACGTGGTGCCCTTCGACCGACCACACTTGTCCCATTCCTGAGATTCTCGAAGTAGAGATGTTCCGACGGGCCAGTGCGGCCGTGATCGGCTGGCGGATCACCGGTGTCGACGCGGACGACCCGATCGTGGTTCCGGTGCCCGAGTTCGTGCACCCGTTGGTGGGTGGGCGGGTCGTCGACGTGACGCGCCACGGCAAGGTGATGGGCATCGTGGTACGACGTCAGCGGCGAGACGAGACGATCGACGTTCACTTCGGAATGTCCGGTCGGGTGATCGTGAACGGACGCTCACCCATCGAGGAATTGGCGTACGGCGCATCCGATGACACGCGCTGGCATCGGTTCGCGTTGCGGTTCGATCGGGGGACCTTGGTGCTGAGCGACCCGCGACGATTCGCTCGCGTCACGTCCGCGCGGGATCGGGCCGACCTGGGTCCCGACGCGTGGAGCATCGACCGGCGCACGTTTCGTGAACGTCTGTCGGGGCGCCGCACCGCGGTGAAGGCTGCTCTGCTCGATCAATCGGTCCTGGCCGGTCTGGGCAACATGCTGGTGGACGAGATCCTGATGAAATCCGGGGTGGACCCCCGACGGTCGGTGGCGTCGTTGGACGAGGCGACCGTGACCGCCCTTCATCGCAACACCCGTGCGGTACTCGATCGGTTGTGGAAGCGCGGTGGAAGTCACGCCGGCGATCTGGCCGTCGAATTGCGTCGCCCGGGCGCCGGCTGTCCGGTCGACGGCACGCCACTCGCGCGGGCCAACGTGGGCGGTCGCACCACCTTCTGGTGCCCGAAACATCAGGTCTGAGGGGTTCGGTGGCGTCGCATCCGTCCTCGAATCCGACAGACTGTCGGTCGTGATCGGACCGCTGCACCCCTACCCCACGGTCGAGACCACCACGGTTTCCGACAGTGGGAACACGCTGGTGGTGTTGATGGTCACCTTGTTCTTGGTGCTCGCAGGCATGGCGTTGACCGCACTAGCCGTTTGGTATTGGCGCAGCACCATCCCGGATCCCGAGTCCCTCGGTCCGTTGCACTCCATGAGCACGCGCAAGTACGCGGATCTCGACATCGTGGAGCAGCGTCGGGCATTGGATTCGTCGCGACCGTCGCTGGTGGCGACCGTGGCGACCGAGGTTGCGGAACCTTCCGACGTGGCCGACGGCGAGGCGGTCGAGGATTCGGTGGGGGAACGGACCACGATCGAATCCGTCGTCGTGGACGACGACGACATCTGGCCCGGCGACGATTGGTCCGACCTGGACGCGTTGCAGTCCGACGAGCCTGAGATTCTCGTCGATGTTTTCGACGAGCGGCCCCGAGTCGAGCCGGAGGCGCGGTCGCGACCGGCGCCCATCGATCCGCTCATCACCTGAGCGGAGTTCCTCGTCGTGCGTGACAGGACGACTACCGTTGGGGCATGGCTCAACTCGATCTCGACGCGATGATCTCCCGGTTCAAGGCGCGGGCGGCGGCCGTGAAGCAACGTCCGCTGCCGCCGGTGGCCGGTGAGGAGCGCGCCCGATTCATCGAGCAGGCGCAGGTCGACTTTCAGGACTTCGCGCTGATCGGAGACGCCGTGGCGACACTCGAGGACGGAATTCTGGTGCTCCGGGTGGATTTGCGGCCCGACGCGGCCAAGAAGTGATCGACGGCGAACGTCAGAGCGCCGACTGGGCGATCCCCGCGGTCGTTTTGGCCACGGTGGCGTGGGGTCTCGGGCCGTTGATGGTGCGGGCGATGGATGTGTCGGGGTACACGACGGCCTTGTTCCGAATGTGGCTCGGTGCGCCCGCCATGGTGGTGGCGGCTCGCCTGTTCGGTCGTCCGGTGCGCGTGGCCGACGTTCGCACCTGCGTTCTACCTGGTTGCTTCTTCGGCGGTTCGATGATGCTCGGCTTCGTGGCGGTGAAGCAGACATCCATCGCCAATGCCACGCTGATCGGGGCGCTCACCCCGGCCATCTTGTTGCTCGGCGCCAACCGACTGGTGGGCGAGCGCAGCGATACCAAGCGTTTGCCGTTCGCCGTCATGGCCTTCGCCGGTTTGGCGGTCGTGATTCTTTCGGGTGCGAACACCGATGGTGCGTCACTGAAGGGCGATCTGTTGGCGGGTCTCAACGTGTGTTGCTTCACCATCTATTTCCTCACGTTGAAGCGTCGTCGCAACGAGGGCATGGACGGATGGGCCTTCCTGGCCGGCGTGTTCATCGTGGGGACGGTCGTGATCACGCCGTTCTGTGTTCTGATGGGCAAGGACACCGCGAGTCTGAGTCTGTCGGACCTGGGTTTCGTGATCGCGATGGTGGCCGGGCCGGGTTTGGTGGGACACGGGCTCATCTCGTGGGCCAGTCGGCACATTCCGGTCACGACCACGTCGTTGTTGACCCTCGGCAGTCCGGTGATCTCGGTCTTCGGGGGATGGTTGGTCTACGACCAGCATCTGGGATGGCTTCAGGTGCTGGGCGCGGCGTTCGTCCTCGGTGGACTGGCCGGAAGTGTCTGGGATCGCAATCCTCGTGGGGTGGCAGTGGTACCCGAACCGGTCGAGTAGCGGGGTTGTCGCTCGCAGGTCGAACGGTAAACTTGGGGCACCTGCGGATGTGGCTCAGTTGGTAGAGCATCACCTTGCCAAGGTGAGGGTCGCGAGTTCGAATCTCGTCATCCGCTCCAGATCGAAGACCCGGCCTCGTGCCGGGTCTTCGGCTTTCGCGGGCCGTGTTCAGGACCCGAGCCGTGTTCAGGACTCAGGAAGGGCGCGAACGAAGAAGCCGCGGTTCCACTCCTGGCGCTGCTCGCCGTCCACGGTGATCCGCCATTCGTAGGCGCGTCCGGGCGCCAGCGACAATTGCGGAATCTGGACCGCCAGATTCTGGTCGATGTCCGATCCGGGGCGCAGACCGGCGGGTCGCTCGACACGGAATCCGATCTGCAGCGCGACCGGGTTGTTGTTGATGGTCACGGCGCGACCGTCCTCGTCGATCAGGTCGGCGCGAATCGTGATGTCACGCCCCGTCATGTCCCAGGGGACCTTGGCCATGAACGCCAGGGCGCTGGCGAAGGTGCCCGAGCCGACCTGGCTCCAACCCGCCCCGGCCATCATGATCTTTCCGTCGTGCGTCACCGCGTAGTCGGCCAGAACCACCTGTAGTTGAATCGACATGGTCGGCCTCCTCGACGGCGAAGGTTACCGGCGACGCCCTCACCCGTTACCGTGACGACGTGCTACGCGGCGACTCCGAGAACCAGCTGGTGCGAACGTTCCGGCCGCGACGACGCCGACTGGGCGCCGAGATGGGCGACGTGTACGAGCGTCTGATCGATCAGTGGAGCATCGACGAGGACGGAGACCGGTTCGATCCGCGTGACTCGTTCGTCCACGCGAGCACGACGATTCTCGAGATCGGATGCGGACGAGGCGATCTGGCCGTGTCGTACGCGCGGGCACACCCGAACGATGCGTTGATGGCCATCGACGTCCACACCCGAGGCATCGCCAACATGCTCGCGGGCATCGAACGGCACGGATTGACCAACCTGCGGGTCGTCGAGGGGGACGCTCAGGTGTTCGTGAATCGCCTGGCTGACGACTCACTGGACGAAGTGTGGGTGTTCTTCCCGGATCCGTGGCCCAAGGCCCGACACCGCAACCGCAGACTGCTTCGCGACGATCTGATCGGCACTCTCACCCGTCCGTTGCGGGTCGGTGGGGCGTTGCGACTGGCCACCGACATCGAGGATTATGCGGTCACGGCGACTCGGTCGATCGCCGCGCACGGAGCGTTCGGACCTCCGGTGGAGGGCCGACCCGATTGGCGCATCGAGACGGTGTTCGAACGCCGAGGTTCACGCGACGGTCGTGGCGCGATCGACCTCGCCTGGACGAAAACCTCACAACCCCAGGCGTGAGCCGGCGTCGAGGTCGTCGGCGGCCGAGAACGCCCGTCGCACCAACGAGTCCATCAGGGCCGCGCCCCGCTCGTTCGCGGTGTCGAGGGTGAGGATGCTGGCCGCGAACGACGTGCAATAAAACAGCACGCCTTCGGCGTACCCCAGCACGATGCGATCGTGGTCGGACCATTCGTCGGGCACACCGAGCGCTCGCAAACCGAGGCAGTAGCGGTCGATCAATTCGTCCTGCATCTGACGGCGCATCTCGGTGGGCAAGTTGGTGCCGAGGAAGTACACGAGGTCGGTGGTGCTCGGGGCCCGCATGGACAGCTGCCAGTCGATGAGGGTCATGGACCCGTCGGCGGAATAGAACATGTTGTCGAGACGGAAGTCCCCGTGGATGAGGGTGCAGGGCCAATCGCTGTACTTGGTCATCCAGGTCTCGACCATGGGGGCGAAGGTTTCGCACCACCCCAACACCCGCGCGGGGAGCGAATCCCGGTACCGCTCGAGGAACATGGGCCAACCCATCGGGAACATGGTGCCGACCGAGGCCGACATGGGGTCGTCGATGCCGGGCATCCAGTCGAGCGACGCGAGATCCGGGTGATCGAACCACTGGCCGTGCAGAGCGGCGGCGGTGTCGATGGCGGTGCGAGCCTGTTCGGCGGTCGGGCCGGCGACCTGGTCACCGGGTGTGGCCGGCGCCAGATCCTCGAGAATGAGCGCGTACGGCTCGGCGGTGCTGTACAGACATTTCGCCAGACGAACGCCGGTGACCCGGTGGGCCACCTCGGTGTAGAAGCGATGCTCGCGCTCCCACACCCGCATCATCTGTCCGATCATCTGGCCGCCCGGGTCGGCGGTGGGCAACTTCACGATGACCGATGACGGAACGCCGCTGCCACGCAGGGACACGCGACCCAGTTGCCCCATGAAACCTTCGCCCGACCCGATGATCCGTATCGAGAAATCGTCGACACGCCCCCCGAGTGCCTCGGACAGCCATGTGCCGTCCACGTCCGACATCGTCAACGGTGTGCCCCCCATGGCAGTCACCTCCCCCGTGTTCGATAGTAGGTCATGGCGACGGTGTGCGGGGACGGTCGTCGGCGTTACGGTGCTCTCGTGCTCGTCGACGAATTGCGCGCCACGGTGGGATCCGACCACGTCCTCGATGGCGCGGGCACGTCGCACGTCGTGGACTGGACCGGACGCTTCGTCGGTGCGACCGACCTGGTGGTGCGGCCGGGGTCGATCGACGAGGTGCGGCGGGTGCTGGCGATCGCCCGGGCTCACGGTCGCGCCGTCGTTCCCCAAGGTGGCAACACCGGCCTGGTGGGTGGAAGTGTTCCGCTGCACGGCGAGATCGTGTTGAGCTCGGCGCGCCTGAACGAGGTCGGTGTCGCCGACGTGGATGCTCGTCGCATCGTGGTCGGGGCCGGCGCGACCTTGGAGGCGGTGCAGGTGGCCGCGGCCTCGGTGGGACTGCGGTATCCGGTCGATTTCGGGGCGCGGGCGAGCGCGACCATCGGCGGAACCATCGCCACGAACGCCGGTGGGGTGAACGTGCTTCGCTACGGCACGACCCGCGCGCAGGTACTCGGACTGGAGGCGGTGCTCGCCGACGGCTCGATCGTGTCCACCATGGCCGGCCTGATGAAGGACAACACCGGCTACGACTTGCGGGGTCTGCTGTGCGGAAGTGAGGGAACGTTGGGTGTCATCACGCGCGCGGTGCTCCGACTGGTTCCGGCGCACGTGTCGGTGACGACGGTGTTGGTCGGCTGCGAGTCGGTGGCGGACGCCATGTCGGTGGTCGGTCGGGTGGGTCGGGCCAGTGACACCGTCGACGCCGCCGAATTGATGTCACGACGTGGTGTGTCGTTGACGTCCGAAGTCACCGGGGTGGGCGCGCCCTTCGACGCCGCGTGGTACGTACTCGTCGAATCGTCGGTCGGGGAGGAGCAGGGGGACCCGTTGGCCCGGCTGTTGTCCGGACGTTCGCAGGTGGCGGTGGCCGAGTCCCCGGCTCGGCGACGGGCTCTGTGGCGGTTGCGTGACGAGCACACGCCGAGCATCGCGACGTTGGGTACACCGCTGAAGTACGACGTCACGCTGCCCCTCGCGTCGTTGCCACGATTCGTGGACGAGGTGGGTGAGGCCGTCACCTCGGTCGCCCCCACGGCCGAGACCATCGTCTTCGGTCACGCCGCCGATGGAAATCTGCACGTGAACGTGCTCGGGGCTCGGGAGGAACGGGCCATCGACGAGACCGTGTTGACGACCGTCGCCGCGTATCGAGGCAGCATCAGCGCCGAGCACGGAGTGGGCGCGGCCAAACGCGAATGGCTGCACCTCACGCGCTCCGCCGAGGAGATCGCCGCCATGCGAGCCATCAAGCGGGCGTTGGACCCCGACGGAATCCTCAACCCCAACGTGTTGTTGCCACCGGAACCGACGGCTTAGCTGGTCATGCCTCCGAGGCCCACCAAGCCGCGAGCCATCTCGATCTCACCCATGTGACGTAGTCCGTGTTGGTACAGCCAGCACTCGACGCCGTCGAGCACGGTGAGACCCTGCTCGCCGGCCACGCGCGCACTGAAGGTGCTGGCGATCTGTGGCGGAAAGGGTCGGGTGATCACGACGCGGTCCAGCTCGGCGGGGTCCAGCCCGGCCAACCAATCCAGGGTGCGCGAATACACGGCGCGCATGTACTCGGCGAACGCGTCGAGGTCGCCGATGCGCTGGTGGATCATCTCGTCGACCGTGCGGTGCTTGCCGTGATCGTTGACGCTCACTCCCACGCGTCGTTGCCACTCGTCGTTCCAGATGGGTGGTGTTCCGGTCAACATCATGAACGAGGCGTCGTGCATGTTGGCGTAGTGGAAGAGCGAGAACGCGATGGGCAACACACCCTCGCGCTCGAAGTGGTTGACGTGGGACAGGTCCATGGTGGCCAGCGCGTCGTCGTACAGGGAGAACATGGCCCGCATGCGGCGTTGGAGGGAATCGAGAACGGCGGCATTCGACATGTCGACAGTCTTCCACGTGCCGGGCTTCCTGTCACGATCTTCTGTCACGAATGATGTCAGTAGTGCGTCGGAGGTGTTAGGTTCGTCTCATGCGCTACGGAACCATCGACTTCGACTACGCCGCCGACCTGTCAACCCGGGAGCCCGAGGCCGACGGACCGGTCTACATGGTGAACTTCATGAAGTACCGCGAGAGCGCGGACTACGACGGGGTGAAAGGCGCCGAGGGTGCCACCCCGGCCGGCATCTCGGGGGAGCAGGCCGACGATCTGTACAACCCCACGGAGGTGCTGCACAAGATCGGTGCCGAGGTGATGTTCTTCGGCAGCGTGGTGGCCCAGGGGTCCGAGGGCGAGTGGGATCGCATGGGCATCGTGAAGTACGCGACGCGCCGTTCGTTCATCGAGATGCAGAACCGTCGGGACTTCAAGGAGAAGCACGTCCACAAGGAAGCGGGCATGCTGTACACGATCGTGATGGGCACCACGCCCTCGGCGACGCACGTGCCCATCGAGCGGGCGAACTACGTGGTCTTCGAGTTGACCGCCGCACCACAGTCGGGCGCCCCCGACGCGCACACGGCGCGACTGGCCGTCGAGGGAACGATCATGGGCGACGGACGTCGTTGGGGCGATCTCACGATGCGTTGGACCGACGAGATTCCCGCGGTGCCCGCGCGTGACAAGGGTGGTGACTCCATCACGGTGGTGGCCAGGATCTCCATCGACCGCATGGGCAAGGGCCTCACCGCCTGAGCCGAACAACCGCGCTCAACGAGCGCGGAAGCTGACCGGCACCGAGGTCGGTCCCAGCACGAAATTGCCCCGCCGCCACGCAATGTGGTCCGCGGTCAGCCGGATGTCGTCCAAGCGTCGCAACAACTCCTCGAACATGATGCGCAGCTCCAGACGCGCCAGCGGTGCACCCAGGCAGTGGTGGCGCCCGTAGGCGCCGAAGGCCACGTGATCGTTGGGCGTGCGACCGACGTCGAATCGGAACGGATCGTCGAAGACCTTCTCGTCACGATTCGCCGAGGGATAGAGCAGCAACACGCGGTCTCCCTCGCGGATGAGATGACCGTTCACTTCCACGTCCGTGGTGGCGGTGCGGTTCATGTTGCGGATCGGGCTGCTCCAGCGGAGCATCTCCTCGATGGCGGTGGGGAGCAACGCCGGGTCGGCGCGCAGTCGCTCCATCTGGTCGGGATATTGCAGAAGAGCGGCCACGCCTCCGGAGATGACGTGACGGGTGGTCTCGTCCCCGCCGACCAACACCAGCATGGTCTCGAACATCACGTCGAGATCGGACAGGCTCTGGCCCTCCCACTCGGCGTTCACCACGAGGCTGACGAGATCCTGTCCGTCGCCTCCGCGTCGCTCGTGGACCTTGCGCATGATGTAGTCGTTCCACTCGACGACGGCGCGCTCCACCTCGGAGCGGATCTCCTCACCCCCGGTGGCGAACAGATCGGACCAGTGGAGCAACATGTCGTTGTCCTCGCGGGGCAGGCCCATCAACTCGCCGATCATCAACATCGGCAATGGCGTCGCGATGTCGCGCACGATGTCGCATTCGCCCGTGTCGATGACTCCGTCGATGAGTTCGTTCACGACGCGGCGCAGGAAGGGCTCGTGTTCGGCGACGCGTCGCGGGGTGAAGCCCGCTCCCACCAGTCGGCGACGCTTGGTGTGTTCGGGCGCGTCGAAGTTGATCATCGACGGAACCGAACTCTCGGGTCGTGAACCCTTGCCGGAACAGAAGGTGTGCCACTCGCGAC